>Ga0184629_10000747_pt1 | contig 14045 bp, 11 predicted proteins | sample PLM4_32_b1_FD_133158 | JGI IMG/M metagenome (GOLD analysis project Ga0184629, IMG submission 133158) | Groundwater sediment microbial communities from an aquifer in East River, Colorado, USA - PLM4_32_b1 | ecosystem: Environmental > Terrestrial > Soil > Riparian zone | place: USA: East River... | reverse complement strand
TCCTTCACCTCCCACGCGATGGTGGCGGCGGCAGCGTCCCAGGCGATGAATCGCCCGCGATTACCGCCCGGGCCGGCGGTCATCGCGATCTGGGCGCCCGAGTAGGGCTGGCCTGGGGCGAAGCTGGCCGGCGCGGTTCTGAGCTCCATGCAAAGGTTGTTGAGCGGGACGTAAAAGAGATTGGTCAGCGGCGAGAACGCCGCCGGCTGCAGGAACTTGGCGCCGATGCTGCCGGGGCAAATGCCGTCGGTTGCCGGTCCCGATGCGGCGCGACGGGGCGCACCTGCCGAAGGGGCCGATGGGGCGGGCGCGGCGTAGCGGGGGTCACGCTGCGGCAGCCCGGAGCTCAAATCCACGGAGCGGGCCCAGTTGACCGGCCCGTATTTCTCGGCCACCAGCATGCGGCCGGTGCTGCGGTCCAGGGTGTAGGCGAACCCATTTCGGTCGAAATGCACCAGGGCCTTGACCGTCGCACCGCGCAGCGTCAGATCGGCCAGAATGTTCTCGTTGGAGCCGCCGTAGCCCCATTCATCATGCGGCGTCATCTGGAACGCCCAACGAACCTTGCCGGTGGTTGCGTCCCTCGCGATGATCGCGGAAGTCCATTTGTTGTCCCCCGGCCGCTGCGCCGGATTGCCCGGGGCCGGCTCGTCGGTGCCATGATAGATCAGATTGAGCGCCGGATCATAGGAGATCCATCCCGACGTAGTGCCACCCCCCTGGCGCCACGCTTCTCCGGTCCAGGTGGAAATCCCCAGGTCCCTGCCTTGATGAGAGGCATAGTGCGGATTTGCCGCGCCGTCGATCAGGACTTCGGCGTCGGGTCCGGTGCTGTATCCCCGCCAGACCAGGCGTCCGGTGAGGGCATCGTATGCGGTGAGGTATCCCCGAACGCCGTACTCCGCACCCGATACTCCGGCGATGACCAGGTTGCCGACCACCAGGGGCGCGGCGGCCATCGTTCCTCCCGTTTTCGGATCGACGTTGCGAACCCGCCAGATCTCCTTCCCCGTTTCCGCATCGAGGGCCGCCAGCTCGCCGCCCAGGAGTGGCGCGAAGATCTTTCCGCTGGGATGCCAGGCCAGGCCGCGGCTCCCCACATCACAGCATCCGGTCGGCAAGATCGGAGGCCGCGGCGGTTCTCCCGGGGGCGTGCGGGGGGGCGGGGCCGGCAACGGAGCGGTGTATTTCCACCGGATCGGCGCGCCCGGTTGGCTCAGGTCCAGCGCGAACACCGCGTTCGGATACGGCGTATGGACATACATTGCCGCTCCCACGACCAGCGGGTTACCCTCGTGCGCCCGGAGCGCGCCGGTCGAGAAGGTCCAGACCGGCCGAAGCGACCCGACGTTCGCGGTGGTGATCTGATCGAGTGGACTGTATCGGGTCAGGGCGTGATCGCGGCCCGGTAGCTGCCAGTCCCCGCGCGCCTGGCCCGGCGGAGCGGCCGGTATGGCGCGGCGTTGCGCCGCAAGGGGAGCAGTGACGAGCACCCAGACCATCGTCGCCAACGCGCGGGCTTCGTGGCGGGCTCGGCGTCCGGTGGTCACCGGCGCTGCACTCCTCCCGCCGAGACGGTGGCGGCAACGCTGTCGCTCTTGAAATAACCCCGCTCGTATACCGAGCGGGGGTTCCAGAGCACCCATGAGTCGAGGCCGAGCTCACCGGCGGCGCGAATCTGTTCCCGCACCTGCACCGACGTGTACCTGGGCCTGCCGAGCGTGAACGCCTGCAGGTAGGGCCGGATCTCGGCGGTTTTCCTGGGGGCCAGCGCCTTGTTGCGCCGGATCCCATCCTCGAGAGCGCGTCTGACCATCGTGTAGGGCGCCGCGTTCGGGTGCGCCACGCCGTACACGCCGCGCCCGTAGTGGCTGGGGTAGATCATGGGCAGGACCACATCGGCCGCGATGACCAGATCCTCCCAATACTGCCCGATCCCCATGTCGTCCGGAGCGGCGGTAGTCTGCCCGAAGATGTCGACGGTGAACGGCACCTTGAGCGCCCGGGTGCGCGACGCCAGCAGCTTGAGATTGCGCTGCACCCCCTCGCGAGGCGATTCGTTGGGCCGCCGGGCCGGGAACACCGCGGTAGCCATCCGCTGTTTCGGCTCGTCGGGAAACCGGATGTAGTCGTACTGGATCTCCTCGAAACCCATCCGCACCGCCTCGGCGGCGAGATCGGCGGCGTAGACCCACACCGAGTCGTTGAACCCGTCGACCCATCGGGTGTTCTGCCGGTCGGTCCAGACGCCGCCCGTGTTTCGCTGGATGGCCCAGGCGTCTTTCTTCGCGGCCAGGAGAGGGTCCTTGGCCACCACGATCCGCGCTATGGCGCGGATGCCTTTGGCCCTGAGCAGCGCTACGCGCGTCCGGGTGTCTCGCGCGCGGAGCTGCTTGTTGGCGCCGATCGCGACGGCCAACGGCACGTCGGAGCGATAGGTCAGGTACCCCGTATCGTCCTTCACGTCGATGACGAAGGCGTTGAGCTCGGTGGACTGGGCCAGCTCCACCAGCCGGTAAAACCGCCGGGTCCCGAATGCCCAGGCGTTGACGTAGATCGCCCGGACCGGCACGGCGGGTGGAGCGGCGAGCGTGGCCGCCAGCAGGATCGCGTTCACCATCTCCGCATATTAATCGGGTCCCTTGCCATCGTCGGGCCGCGGACTAGGATTCTCCCGTCTCCCTCGTATTCACCTGCGCCGGAGCCTCGATGAAAGTCACGATTCAATACTGCGTGGTGTGAAACTACGAACCTCGCGCCGCCGGTCTGGCGGCGGAGCTCAAGCGGGAGCTGAAGGGCCTGGAAATCGAGATGATTCCCTCGTCCGGCGGTGTGTTCGACGTGTCGGCGGACGGCACTCTGGTCTTCTCCAAGAAGCAAGCCGGAAGGCACCCGGCGCCGGGCGAGGTGCTCGGGCTGCTCAACGCGAGAGGGAAGTGATCGCCTCACGATGAGGATCGCCATCTCGACCGGCGGCGGCGACGCTCCCGGCTTGAACGCGGTCATCCGCGCGGTGGTCTTGTCGGCGCACCAGCGGGGCTGGGAGACGTTCGGGGTCCGGCGCGGCTACGATGGGCTTCTCCCGCCGGGCGAACGGTACCGCAAGGACCACCGGACGACCGACGCGGGGTCCGACGAGACCGATGACGGCCTGATTTCGCTGGGTCCCCGCGAGGTGCGCGGGATCACCCATCTGGGCGGCACCATTCTCGGCACCACGAATTATGGCAACCCGTTTCAATGGCCGCGGGTGCTGCCCGACGGCGCTGTCGTCGAGGAGGATCGCTCCGACCAGTTGATCACGGCCATCCGGGCTCACCGCTTCGACGCGATGGTGGCCATCGGGGGAGACGGCAGCCTGGCCATCGCGCACCGGTTGTTCGAGAAGGGAGTCCCGGTCGTCGGAGTTCCCAAGACCATCGACAACGATGTCGCCGGTACCGAGACGACATTCGGGTTCGACACCGCCGTCAGCACGGCCACCGACGCGCTGGACAAGATCCACACCACCGCCGAAAGCCACGACCGGGTGTTCGTCGTCGAGCTGATGGGCCGCTATGCCGGCTGGATTGCGCTCCATAGCGGCCTCTCCGGGAGCGCGGACGTGATCCTGATTCCCGAAATCCCGTTCGACATCGACAAGGTGTGCCAGAAGATCCTGGACCGGGAGCGGAGGGGACGGCGGTTCTCCATCGTGGTCGCCGCCGAGGGCGCCCGGCCGTTGGGGGGCCAGATCGTGCTTCGCCAAGCAGCCGGCGAGGGACGCGCGGAACGGCTCGGTGGCATTGGAGAAGAGGTGGCCAGAGGCATCGGCGAGCGAACCGGCAAAGAAACCCGTAGCCTGGTGCTCGGGCATCTCCAGCGGGGCGGCTCGCCTACCACCTTTGACCGTTTGCTGGCGCTCCGCTTCGGATCCGGCGCGGTGCGCGCCATCGCGGCGGGAGACTTCGGCTCCTGTGTGGTCTACACGCCGCCTAACGTGAGCCGGGTCCCGCTCAGTCAGGTCATCGGGCGGCCGAAGCTGGTGCCGCTCGACAGCGGGATCATCTTGACCGCGCGGAATCTGGGGATCAGTCTGGGTGACTAGGGGTTACGGCCTAGGGCCAAGGGGCCAGGGGGAGCCATGGAAAAGGAACGAGGGTTGAGCGAGAGCCAGATCGCCAAACGGCTCGAGAGCCTGCCGAAGTGGGCGTTGCAGGGAGGCGCCATCCGGCGCACCTTCAAGACCGACGGCTGGCGGGGCTCCATGCTCGTCGCCAACGCCATCGCGTTCATCTGCGAGGTGGCGGATCATCACGCCGATCTCACCGTGACCTGGCCCAGCGTCTCGGTGGCGCTCTCCACCCACAGTGCCGGCGGGATCACGGCGAAGGACTTCGAAGTGGCTGAGCTGATTGAAAAACAGGTGACCTGGAAACCGGTGGCTGGTTCCGCTCTAACCGGTCCGGCCAAACCCTTCGTCAAGGAGTAGGCCCTAGCTCCCTGAACCCTAGTCTGTAATACCCCGCCTGACCCACGCTCTCCTCCACCTCCACTTCGATCGCCTCGAGATGGGCCAGCCCCTCCCTGCTAAGGTCGTCGCGCAGCCGGTGGGCCAGGTACTCGGCGATCATCTCGGCGGTGGTGTTGCTGATCGGAAGTAGGGCACAGTTCGACACCGGAAAGACGAATTGCCGGGCGCCGAGGTAGTCCACCACCATCCGGTCCCCTTCGGTGGTGAGGACGAGCTTGGGGTTCAGCGTAGGGAGGATCACCCGGTGGTCCAGATTCTGGACGTAGGGCCGGACGATCCGCTTGAGCACCGCGAAGTCCACCACGAACGCGCATTCCGGATCGACCCCGCCTTCCACCGTCAGGCCCACGCGGTAGTTGTGCCCGTGCAGCGACTCGCACTGATGCCCGGCGAGCGTGATAAAGTGCGCTGACGAGAAGCCGAGATACTCCTTCGAAACCGACACCTTGAATCCGTTCGCCACGATGCCGCCTGCGTGGGTGAGATCCGCCGGGGCCGAATATAGCGCGGCCGTCCCCCGATGTCCTGCCCACCGGGTCGCCTGTCCGTGCTGGAGGACAGCCCTGGCCTGAGTAAGCCGGATTGGCATTGTGGCACAACGAGATACGAAGTGGCACGGCGCTCGCTTCAGGGCTGGGTGCGACTGTAGCAGAAATTTTTCCCCGGAGGACACCGTGAACGCCCGTAATCTCGTTCTCAGCTCGGCCATCCTGTTCCCGTTGCTATTCGTCTCACCCGTCCAGGCCCAACGGGTCAACGCCGACATCATCATCGGGGGCGGCCCGGTGTCCGGCCGGATCATTATCGGCGACCGGCGCTACGACCGTCGGCCCCGGATGATTCGCCGGGTCGAATGGGTAAGGCGCCACGATAACCGCCGTGCTGGCTGGTACCGCAACTTCCGGCGAGACCACCGTGTCATGGTGGTGTACTATGACCGCCGGGACGACCGCTACTACCTCGATCGCTTCCAATCCGGACTCGTGGAGATCAGGGTCTACGAGCGCGATGGACGGTACTACCGGCTCGATGACGATCGCGACTTTGACCGGTACGGAGACGGCCGGGATGATCGCCGGGGCGACCGCTGGAATAACGACGACAGGTAACATCAGAAAGGGGTGTGGCCGTCCTACCTTCGAGCTTCTCAGGCTCTGCTTTCCCGGCTGCACCCACAAGACCCCGGCTCCCCGCCTGGGTTCGGACGGCCCCGCGAGTGAGCGGGGTCGTCTGTTTTTTTCTCTCTGAAACTCTGCCAAGCCGCAGCGGGGGAGTGTCGGTGGGTTAGGTTTCGGCCACCCCATGCACCCCTCCCGCAACCACCATCTTCCCCTCGATCCGGCCGCCTACCGGAACGCCGACCATCCCCGTGGCCGCGTCATCGTCATCGCACCCACTCGGGCCGCCTGCGAGACCATCGAGCTCGCCCTCGGCGCCAGGGTCGAGACCCTGCTGCAGCGAAAACACGGTCCCATGGTCTGGGGATGGGCCGCCGCCGGTAAGCCCTTCGGTATCGTGGCCGGTACCGGCACCGGCAAGACACTTGGTATTCGTCCGATCGCCCAGGCCATCCTCCAGGAAACCCTCCGCTACGGGGTCGTGAATCGTGAGCGCGAGGCCACGCCCGAAACTCCTCTGTGGAACGTCGTCATCGTGACCACCGGCATCGCGCGACGGTGGTTTCAGGATGACCTGATTACCGAGCGGGATACCCTCGTTGCGGACGAGATCCACCAGACTTCCGCCGAGCTCGAGCTCTGCCTGGCCCTGGGCAAGCGGGCCGGCTGCCGCTTCATCTGGCTCTCGGCCACCGTCGACCCGGTGTTCTACGCGAAGTATCTCAACAGTGCCGAGATCCTGGAGACGAGCGCCTTCGACCCCAAGCTCCGTGCCAAGGTGACGGTGCTGACCAAGGATGTCGAAGAATTCCTCGATGATCGTTTCCTGCGGCATGTGATCAAGGAGCGCCGCGGCGTGGCGGTCTTCGTCCCGACCCGCGCCGAAGTGGAGCGGCTGGCCGGGGAGCTGGCTGATCGGTGGCCCAAGCTCTCCGCCGCGTTCTACCACGGGGGCGAGCCGATCCGGGTGATCCGTCCCTTTCTCGAAGGAGCGGTGCCCAAGCCCTTTCTGCTCGCGATGACCGCTGCCGGTCAGTCGGCGCTCAATATTCCCGGCCTCGATACCGTAGTGATCTACGACGCCCGCTACGGCAATCGGGTCGACCGCGGTCGGAACGTGCTGCACCGGCTCTATCTCGGGTCCAACGAGATTCTCCAGATGGCGGGGCGGGTGCATGGGCGAGTGCCCGGCGGCGAGGTGACGATCCTTTCGGACCGCGCGCTCGACTTCGAGGCGCTGCGGCCCACTCCTCCGGAGTTTCAGCTCGCCGGCGATGCGGAGCGGGTGGCGCTCACCTGCGCTGCGTTGGGGGTGGACGCTGGCGACCTGGACCTGCCGGTCCCGCTCGACCGGACCGCCTACCGCCGGGCGGTGGAGCTGCTCACCTCGCGCGGCTTGGTGGCGGGGGGCCGGCTCACCGAGTACGGTCGCGAGGTGGAGGCGATGCCGGTGGACCGGCCCTGGGCCGAGCTGCTGGTCCAAGCCGATGCCCCGGTGATTCCCATCGCGGCGGTGTGCTCCAACATCGATTCGCTGCACCGCATGACTCGTGAGGACCGGGAGCTGCACGGCGCCCTGGTGCAGGGGAGCGATCACCTGACTGCGTACAACCTCTACGCCGAGGCGGTGAATCAGCACGGCGCGCTGGGGGAGGCCTACGGGCTGCCCCGGCACCTCTTTGACGAGGGACTCGAGGAATGGGGCCAGCGCCGGGGTGTCCTGATCAAAGCAATCGAGGACGCCGCCATGGGGACGGCGTCGGTCTATCGCTCGCTCGACCTTCCGCTGCCGAGGACGCTCCCCTACGCCAACCGCGATCTCCGCGCGGCGTTCGCCGAGCTGGTGGCCCGCGTGATGCCGTTCGATCTGGTTATCGACGAGCGCACCGTGGACGGTCAGGAGGTCCGGGTGGCAAAAACCTCCGTTGCGGGAAGCTGGGGTGCCGTGGCGGGGAGCGTCCGCTACTTCGCGGACCGGTTCGGGGTGCCGCGCGCCTCGGTCGAAGGCACCACCCTCTCGTACGAGCTGGTCCGGCGCCACGCGACGCTGGGAACGCCCGAGATCGTGCTGTCCGGCACGCGACGACACCAGCAGCTCGCCGTGTCGCGCCGGCTGGAGTACTTCGGCTTTCACCTGGAAACCGAGATCGAGCCGCTCACCGGGCGGGTTCCTGATGATCTCCTCCCCGCGGCGCGGCGGGCGCTGGTCATGACGCTCCTGAGCGGCGAGACGCCGCACCCGGACCAGGGCAGAATTCGCAGCGCGGTGACCACCCTGCTGGAGTGGTGGCGGCGCTCCGGCGGAGCCCTCGAGGTAACTTCCGAGGCTGCCATCATCGCGCGTCTCTCGTCCCAGGTTGAGGGCGTGCGCTCCTGGAAGGAGTTCCTGCAGGCGCCGCTTTCACTCGACCCGGCGGCGCTGGTTTCGGAACGCGAGCGGCGGCGACTCGACGCGCTCCCGTCCATGGTGCGACTCCGGGGCGACGCGGTACCGCTCGAATATGAGGTGGCTGGGATGGAGGGGGTGGTCCGCATCAGCCTTCGAGAAGGACAGGCCCGCCGTCTGACCCCCGACGAGCTGCCCGCTCTCGACCGGCCGCTCCGCTTTGCGGTCATGCGGGGCGGCGAGCCGCCGCTCCGCGCCGACTCGCTGGACGAGCTGGTCGCGCTGCTCAAGAGCGCCGGGAATCGGGCTCGCCCGCTGCGGCACCGCCAGCAGCACCCGCGCCGGGGAGGGCGTCGGCGGTGAGCATACCTCTGCCGGAACGGATCCCGCTCGAGGCCATCAGGCAGGCGCGGGAACGCATCAAGGATTCTGCGATTCGCTCCCCGCTGGTCCGTCTCCCCTACGACGGCCCGCGCGAGATCTGGCTCAAGCTGGAAACGCTTCAGTCGGTCGGGTCGTTCAAGATTCGGGGGGCGCGGAACGCGATCGGCACCATCAACGCGGACTCGCTTGCCAAGGGCATCTACACCGCCAGCGCCGGGAACATGGCGCTCGGTCTGGCTTGGTGCGCTCAGGAGCGCGACATCCCGTTTACTGCGATCGTCCCTGATCATGCGCCGGCCGCCAAGCGCTCCGCGCTCGAGCGGCTCGGAGCGCGCATCATGCCGGTGCCGTTCGACCGGTGGTGGCGCGTGCTCCTGGAGCGTCGTTTCGAAGGAATGGAGGGATGTCACTTCATTCATCCGGTGGCCGATGTCGCGGTCATGGCCGGGAACGCGACCATAGGTTTGGAAATCCTCGAGGATCTGCCGCACGTCGAGAAGGTGCTCGTTCCCTTTGGCGGCGGCGGGCTCGCCGCAGGGATCGCGAGCGCACTCAAGTACCTGGGACCCGGTGCGCTGGTGATCGCCTGCGAGGTGGAGACCGCCGCGCCGCTCAGCGCCTCGCTCGCGGCCGGCGCGCCGCAGCAGATCGCCTACCGGCCCAGCTTTGTCGACGGGATCGGTGCCTCCGGGCTCCTTCCGGAGATGTGGCCGCTGGTGAAGGGGCTCCTTAGTGGGGTAGCGGTGGTGACACTGGAGGAGACGGCGGACGCCATCCGGATGCTGGTCGAGCGGGTGAGAGTCGTCGCGGAGGGAGCCGGGGCGGTGCCGCTCGCCACCGCCCTGTCCGGCAAGGCGGGCGACGGCACCATCTGCTGTGTCATCTCCGGCGGCAACATCGATGCAGCGCGCCTGGCCGCGATTCTCACCAAGGCCTCCGACAGTTTGCGCTCGGAAGACCGCGAACAGCCGTTGCGAGCCGCATTCGGCGGAGAAGCAAGCTACGGCCTCCCGCCCGGCTTCCATTCCGGTTTGGGACCGTCGGCCAGGAGGCGCACCGCGCGCGCCGCCGCCTCGATCACCTGGGCCATGTGTAGCGGGTCGGCTCGGGAGGCCTCATCGCTCGGCCTGTGATAGTCGCTGTGCAGGTTGAAGCTGGACAGCGTGTGGGCCACCACGCCGCGCAGCGCCAGAGCGTAGTTATCGCTTCGGCGGAAGAACTGCTGGTCTGGCCGCGGATCGGGCACCAGGGGAATCCCCGACGCTTTCAACATGTCTCCCATGGTGGACCGCTCGTACCCGGTGAGCCAGGCCTTCCCCGGCCCGCCCGCGAGGGAATCGGGCCTGCCGATCATCTCGATCTCCAGGTTGGCGGCCATGGACGCGAGGGGTAGCGTCGGATGATCGACATACCACCGGGCGCCGAGCAGTCCGATTTCTTCAGCCGTCATCGCGGCAAAGAGAATGCTGCGGCGGGGCCGCTCATTGCGGGTTATGATCTGGGCGATCTTGAGCGTGGCGACGATGCCCGACGCGTCGTCGTCGGCTCCGTTGCAGATGCTGTCCGCCCCCACCGCCCGGCACGAGCTTCCCGGATCTCCGGTGACGCCGACGTGGTCGTAGTGGCCGTCCACCAGGATGTGCTCATCGCCAAGCGTCGCATCCGCTCCGCGTAGCCGCCCGATGACGTTGACGGCCCAGATTCGCGTGGCTCCCTGGATGGTGTCGAGCGCCGCCCAGCTCGGCGCGACGCGCCGGCGCAGTCGTCCGGCGGTGTCGGTGATGGCATAGAGCGCGACCCGCTGGAAGTATCCGCTGTCTCCAGCCGGCTCCAGGCCCAGGCGTGCCATTTCCCGTGCGATCATCTCCGCGGCGCTTTCCGCCCCCGGAGTTCCGGTCAGACGTCCCCGGAGAGAGTCGTGGGACAGCTGGGTAAGCTGCAGGCTCACTTCCATGGGTGTGAGCACCATTCCGGGCGGAGGCACGAGCTCCAGTTGTGGCGTGCCGCCGGTGCACGCGGCGCTGAGGAGCAGGGCCAGGGGTAGCAGTCTGGTACCGAGCGACATGGGAGTCCGCAGGAAAATGTCGGGGAGGCAGAGGCGCCGTCTCGCGCTGAATCGTAGTCGTGGAGACCCGCTGGAGAAATCCCGTCCCCAAGGGACGGGCCCGGATCCGGCTCGCGCGCCGATCCAACTCAGATCACGTACGCCTGCAGCATGACGAGGAGGCCCACCAGCGAAGCCAGCGCAACGCTGTGGAAGAAGACAAAGCGGAGAATGGTGCCCTCCTGACCGTCGGCATGGGTCACCGTGCCGGCCACGACGATGCTCTGCGCGTCGATCATTTTTCCCATCACTCCGCCGGAGGAGTTGGCGGCCGCCATCAGCACGGGGTCGAGGCCCAGCTGTCTCGCCGTGATGGTCTGGAGACTGCCGAACAGCACGTTGGACGAGGTATCCGACCCGGTGAGCGCCACGCCGAGCCATCCCAGCATCGTTCCGAAGAACGGATAGAGGATTCCGGTGTGGGCAAACGCGAGTCCCAGCACCGCGTCTTCCCCGCTGTAGCGGGTGACGTAGCCGAGCGAGAGCATCAGCGCGATCGTGATAAGCGAGGCCCGGGCCCGGCGCAGCGCCGAAAGCCAGGTGGTGGCCAGCTCCCGAAGTCCGTAGCGCAGGAGCAGCGCGGTAACGAGGGCGGTAAGCAGGATCGCGGTGCCGGTGGCCGAGAGCCAGTTGAGCGTGAAGACGGCGGGCTCGGGCGTGAGCGTCGCGACTACCGGTGGGGCGCGCTCCACCAGGTTGTGGAGCCCGGGCACTGGGAAGCGGGGCGCGGAGAGACCGTTCAGTGCGGCTTTCAGCGTCGGAGTGCCCCACGCGAAGACCAGGATGGTGAGCACGATCCAGGGGAGCCAGGCGAGAGATCGCTTCGGCTGCATGGCAGCCTCGCGATGACTGGGATTTAGCATAGCCGCCTCGCGATCCCTTCGAGCGGCCGCGCCCGCCGGCTTCCAGAACCGGAGAAAGGTCACCAGGCATGCCATCGAGCACGCCGCTGCGACGATGTCCACCAGCCAGGGGCCATGGAGTGTCGCCATGAGGTATTGCGGCACGGCGAACGTCACGCCCGCCACCAGCACCGCCGGCCAGACCTGCAGCATTCCTCGCCAGCCGGCGTAGGCCCAGACCAGCCAGAAGGGCACGAGCACCGAGAACACCGGAAGCTGATGCCCCACCATCGCGGACAGCTGGTGAAGATCGAGGCCGGTGACACCCTGGAGCGCGATGATCGGGGTGCCCAGGGCCCCGAACGCGACCGGCGCGGTGTTGGCGATGAGGGAAAGTCCCGAGGCCTGGAGCGGCTTGAAGCCCAGCGCGATGAGAATTCCGCCGGTCACGGCCACCGGAGTTCCGAATCCGGCGGCGCCTTCCATGAACGCCCCGAAGCTGAAGGCTACGAGCAGGAGCTGCAGCCGGGGGTCATCGGTGAGACCCGCCACGCCCTGCCGCAGAGCGTCGAGGAGTCCGCGTCGCTCCACCAGCTGGTACAGAAACACGACGTTGAGGACGATCCAGCCGATCGGAAGGATCCCGTAGGCCGCGCCGAAGGCGGCAGTCGTGAGCGCCATGGAAACAGGCATCGCCATGGCCAGGATGGCCACGGCCAGCGCCACCATGAGGCCGGCCAGGGCGGCGAGCGGCGCCTTGACCTGGAGCCACGCGAGCGAACCCAGCAGCACCACGATCGGGAGCGCGGCGACGAGTGTGGACCAGAAAGCCGAGCCCAGCGGATCGTAGCGCTGGGCCCACGTCATGCGACGAGATCGCGGGTAATGTCGGCCAGGCGCGGCGTGCCGGACAGCCCCATGGCGAGATCCAGCTCGTTGTGGAGCAGCTCGAGCACTCGGCGCGCACCGGCCTCGCCGTCCGTCGCGAGGCCCCACAGCACCGGCCGGCCCACCATCACGGCATGGGCCCCCAGGGCGAGTGCCTTGATGATGTCGGTGCCGCGACGGATCCCGCCGTCCATCAGCACAATGGTTCGGTCCCCCACCGCCTCGGCGACCTCGGGCAGCGCCTTGAGGCTCGCGATGGCGGTATCGAGCTGGCGGCCGCCGTGGTTGCTCACCACCACGCCGGAGGCGCCATGATCCACCGCGCGGCGGGCATCGTCGGCGCGCACCAGACCTTTGATCACCAGCGGCAGGCCGGAGCGTTCCCGGATCCACTCGAGGTCCTTCCAGCCGAGCGAGGCATCCCGCATGCCCTGCACGAAGCTCGCGAGGCCGGAGCCGACCGCTTCGCCTTGCAGCGGATCGCTCATCGCGGGAAGGAAGTTGGCCACTCGAAGTTCGGGCGAGAGCCGGAAGCCGTTCCGCTCGTCGCGCTCCCGCCGGCCGATCTCCGGCACGTCCACGGTCAGGACCAGGGCGTCATAACCCGCGGCAACGGCCCGCGCGATCAAATCCCGGGTGATACCCCGGTCCTTGTGGACGTAGAGCTGGAACCAGAGCGGACCGTCGGCCGCGGCGCGCACCGCTTCGAGGGACACGGTGGCGAAGGTGCTTACGGTCATCGGAATCCCGGCCGCGGCCGCGGCGCGGGCGGTCGCGAGCTCGCCGTCGGGATGGGCGAGCTGCTGGAACGCCATCGGGGCCACGACGATCGGCGCGGCGACCGCGCGGCCGAAAAGCGTGAGCCCGAGCTCCCGACGGCTCACGTCCACCAGCACCCGGTAGCGGATGGCCAGCTCGTCGAAGGCCCGGCGGTTGGCGTCGAGGGTGATCTCGTCGTTGGCCCCGCCGGCGTAGTAGTCGTAGGTCTGGGGCGGTAGGCAGGCGCGGGCCAGCGCCTCCACCTCGTGCAGGTTGAGGAAACTCATGCCTGCCGGTCGATGGAGGCGAGTACCAGCTTGATGATCTCGTCGACTCGGGCCGTGTCGGTCCAGCGCAGCACCATGACCAGATCGTGCTCCGGGTCGATCCAGATGACGTTGCCGCCGGCTCCTCGCGCGAAGAACGAGCGCGGCGTCGCCGACGCGTACAGCATCCGGTTGGTGTTGAGCCACCAGAGAAACCCGTACCCAGGACGAACCTGCGACGGCGCGGTAGCCAGCGTGATCCAGCGATCGGAGAGCAGCTGTCTGCCCTTCCACTGGCCCCGGCGCAGGAGCAGGTAGCCGAAGCGGGCATGGTCTCGGGTGCTGGCCCAGACCCCTCCGCCCCAGTGGCCGCCGCCGCTCACCGACTCGATCCGGCGTCCGTCTTGCTCGGTCATCGAGGTGCGGTAGCCGTGCCACTCCCAGGTGGAAGAGGCGCCGAGAGGATCCATGATCTCCCGCTTCAGCACCTCGGGCAGCGGGCGGTTCCAGATCCGGAGCAACGAGAGCGCCAGGCGGTTCACCCGGACGTCGTTGTATTCGTAGAATGAGCCGGGGGTCTGCAGGCTCCGATCGTAGCCTTCCCGCCGGTCGGCGCGGTCGGGTTTGCCCCAGAGGTTGCCCTCCCACTCGCTGGTCTGGGTCAGATGCATCCGCCAGGTGATCGGCGCGTTATGGGAGGATGCGTAGCCGCCGTCGCTCACCGTGCGCCCTACCGGCTCATCCAGGTCCTTGATCAGGCCGCGATCGAACGCGACTCCGGCCAC
>Ga0184629_10000746_pt1 | contig 14051 bp, 30 predicted proteins | sample PLM4_32_b1_FD_133158 | JGI IMG/M metagenome (GOLD analysis project Ga0184629, IMG submission 133158) | Groundwater sediment microbial communities from an aquifer in East River, Colorado, USA - PLM4_32_b1 | ecosystem: Environmental > Terrestrial > Soil > Riparian zone | place: USA: East River... | reverse complement strand
CACAGCGCCATTGTCGAGAAGAGTATATCACGGTAAGCCGGTATAATCCAGTGCTACATCGCTCAGAAGTTATCTGTGTTGTGCGAATGAACACACCGCCAGTGCGAGTCGTGCCACCTTGCGTTGTACATGCACGACCGATTCGTGTTTGTAACGTTCCACATTCTAATATTCGGGTAACCGTTATGAGGACACGATGAAGCTATATCTATATGAGTACTATCGCGGCTTCTGGCAAAGAATTGTTAGCGATAATCCAAACTTGATATTTGCCGAAGTAGAGCAGGTGCTGTGCCGTAAGGTTACACTACCGGAGACTCTTAACTCTGAGATTGTTGTATGGATTTCTAATCTGCAACTAAAAGACTTTGATGACTATCTAAAAGAGAGCGATATCCCTAAGGGTGTTAAGGTAGCAAAGAAGAAAGAGCTAGAAGTTGTATGAGAAGTCTTCTGCTAGTGCTATTACTTGCTTCGTGTGGATCTCATGTTACGGGAGGAGATATCACTGGTAAGTATATTGAACATCATCATATGGCTAATGGTCGTGGTGAGTATGAAGACAAGGCGTGCTATTATCTTTCAATTATGAAAGACGCTCAGAGTGGAGCAATTGAAGTTACTGAAAAAGCTTGGGAGCAAGCATTAGTTGGTATGAAGTGGCCTTTTGAGGTAAAGTAATGCGCAAACTAGTTACATTTAGAAACGTAAAAGAACTCACCCCTATTGAGGGGGCGGATCGTATTGAACTAGCAAAGATTGATGGCTGGCAATGCGTCGTGAAGAAGGGTGATTTCGAAGTTGGTGACCAGGGCCTATTCTTCGAGATCGACTCTCTATTGCCCTCAACTGATTCTAGATTTGCTTTTATGGCGCCACGTAAGTTTAGGGTCAAGACCATGAAGTTGAAGGGTGCCCTATCGCAGGGACTTCTGATGCCAACTAGCATCCTAACCTTTGACGAAGCAGAGCAACTAGCTATGACTCCTATTGAAGTCGATATGGCTAAATTTCTAGGTGTCATTCTATATGAACCTCCAGTGCCGATTGCCGGAAAGCAGAAGGGAACATTTCCTCTAGCTATAGTGCCAAAGACAGATCAGGAGCGTATTCAGAACATTCCTGATATGCTAAACGGTACAACAATTCTAGACTTTGAAGTAACTGAAAAGTTGGATGGAACTAGTTGTACAATTTGGATGCATGTGCCACTAGCATGTGTTATGAAACATGCAAGCGTTGAAGAAGCCAAGCATGCAGCAATTGGTGTGGCATCTAGAAATTGGGAGATGCAAAAGGATGACGAGAATGTTTATGCGAAGATGCTACGCGAGAATTATCTAGTTGATAAGCTTTGGCAGCTTGGGCGCAATATCGCTATTCAGGGTGAGATTGTTGGACCAGCAGTTCAGGGGAATAAGTATCAGCTAGCTAAGCAAGAGTTGTATGTGTTCGATATCTACGACATTGATGCAAAGAAATATTTATCGCGCGATGAACGACATTGCCTTGTAGTTGCAATGGAACTTAAGCATGCTCCTATTTTGAACTACTATAAAATCTTCGCCAATGCCCCTTCCGCACAGCCGATCCAGCATGGTGATGAGAATCGTAATCTCACACTTGACCTTGTATTGGAAGCTGCTAATGGTAAGAGTGAACTTAATCCAAATGTAATGCGCGAAGGTCTTGTGTTTAAGAGAACGGATGGAAGTTTTAGTTTCAAAGCAATTAGCAATGAATGGCTGTTGAAATATGAGTAAGAATACATTAGATCATTCTGTGTGGTTATGGATAATGACAGCGATTGCCGGACTATCGGTGGCGTTGATGATTCTGTTACTAGTTGGTTGTATGATCGAAGCTCTTATAAGGATACTATCTCATGGTAGTTAAAGTTCTAAGAACGACCTTACTGCTACTAGCTATACTAATCCATATAGTGATGTCTCCATTAGTTATTCTCGTTCTTGGTATTAGAGAATGCCTACTTACTATGAAGTATGAAACTAAGCGCAATCTTTCTCCTAGAATGTTGTGGAGAATAATGGGCGATTCATTCATATGGATTTGGTACAAGAGAAGCCGACATCAAGAAAGATCTCATAGAGCATTTCTAGATACGCTTCCACCAAAGATCTAATGCCGCACTACGACTATCTTTGTTCTAGTTGTCATCACTCGTTTGAGTTATTTCAACAAATGTCTGAAAAAGAAAAGCGCAAGTGTCCATCGTGTGGTAAGCTTAAACTTCAAAGGTTGATTGGTCCCGGAGCTGGTGTGATCTTCAAGGGTAAGGGATTTTATTCCAAAGATTATAATGGAAGAAACGCTTCCGATGGAAGTAAACAATAATAGTCCTGCATAGGTAGTAGCAACTATGCTGGATTTTATTTATGCTACACAAACAATCATCAAGATTGATGAGGTAATCAGATGACTGAAACTAGTAACGTGTTCGTTGATCGTCGTACTGAGGAAGAGCGTAAGAATGGTTTCGCTACTCAGGTACTTTTCTGGTATGATACTGATAGTAAGAAGCGCAACCGTACTAATGGTATCGCCGTGACAGTAGATGGTAAACTTGTCGTTGCACGCTCAACCTGTTCCCGCAAAGATCAGTTCGTGCGCTCCCTAGGCCGTATGAAGGTGAATAGCCGTTTGTTCGGTCGAGCGCAAAAGCACTGTTGGGTGCTAGATGTCGTCGCTGGTGACGATGTACCAACTAATGTTGCAAACGCATATGCTGCGCAGTTCCCTAATGACGAGATGGGTGTAAAGCGCGCCTTTAACATTGGTAAGGTGTATAGCCGCGCCAAGCAAAGTCCGGCATCTTAATTGGTGCCAGATTTATTAGACGGTCAAGCTTTAAAGCCACATCTATAGTTAGAGGTAACCACTATGTCAACTAGCAACAAAGTTTCTAATCTAAACAAGATTCGGGCTGCCAATCTTAACAAGCGCCGCGAGGCTCAAGTTCTTGTGTTCGATTATTTCGCACAAAATTCTGAGGTTGGACAGACTGAACAGCGCCCCATCGTTAGGATTGAGCGCAACAGCCTTCGCCAACTAGAAGATGGCGACTGGATCTTTAAGGGTGTCAATCTATATCGTGTAGATGATACAGACCGTGGTGTGCGCACGTATCGTTTGAGCCGCATCAACGGTTTAGCTCGCAAGCCATAAACGATGTCAAAATCTGTCTATCGTGTAATGCTGACAATGCCAAAAGAGGTTCAGTTCTATGCCTATATCATAGGTGGCGTATTGAACATTAGATGGAATGTCAATACGATGCAGAATAAAGAGATATGTGATGTCATTAGAGATTATCTGAATTCATTAGATTTGGATAAAATGACCTTCTCACATATCTTAGAAGAGATCAAAGACAAAAGCCGAAACCAAATCAAACAAGAGACGAAAAGAATACTGCCAAGCTTATTTGTTGGTAGAACTGCTTGGCCAACCCTCTTGCCTAAAGAAACTCCTACTGTAAAAGTAAATCTTGAATTCATTCACCAATTAAAGGAGCGAATCGCTCAATCCCAAAAGGAAGAACCAATTATGGAAAGTCAAAACCAAGTAAACAACGACACAACTCTTAATGAAAAGGCGCCTAGATTTCATCTGCCAGCCGGCGTGAATCCAGATCAGCTAACGCCAGATAACTTTAGAAGTCTAGTTGGTCGTCGCTTCCGTGTAACCACGGAGCAACAAAACCGTATCAAGGCTGGAACACTAACACGCGATCAAGCCTTCGTTGAGTTTATCGCCGATCTTAAGAAGGAGAATCAATCATGAACGATCCATATAAGCAGAAGAGGCTAGAAGCTGAGCAGCGAGAATACGACGCAAAGAATCCTAATCGCGAAGAGCGTAGGGATAATGACGAGCGTAGAACAGATACCCGCAGAATGGACGACAAAGCTATGGAAGAAGTTAAGAAGCTTCCAACTACTGATTTGTCAGAGCTTCGTGCCCTAGCTACTACGATTAGAAACTGTCAACGTAATGGTCACCCTGACGCCGGGAAGCATATCGAGGCGCTACTCACTAAGCTTGGCGCATGAAGCCAGAACTTTTAGCCAAGCTGGCGACCTTTAGTCCACAAGATATGTTAAAGAATGTGGACCACGTAGCGACTATTATTCGAAAGATCAGATTAAAGCAGGGTGGTGTAGGCTCCAGTGAAGATGAACTGGTCCTATGTCGTATGATCTTTGATTTGAAGTTTATGACTGATATAGTAGAGAACTTATTGGATGGAAGCAACATTCAGTCTTCAAAAACTGATTCATGACATAAGAGTTAGTCAAACGAAAATCAATCACTGGAAAGATTTCGAAACTCTGATTCATAGATTAGCCAAAGTACAAGATACTAGATGTCGTAGAAATACCGAGACCTCGCCCGATGTGATCCTATCAAATGGATACGGGCTTGAGGCAAAGATCATTAGCAAGCTGACTAGGGATATCAACCTAAACTCAGCTTCGCCTGATCCGACAGTGTTTTATATCATCGCACACTGTCCCAAAAATACTATGCGCGATATAGCCATAGTGAGCGGCGCCAACTTTTTCTCTCCCGAAATCGAGGAAATCGAGAAAACAAATACCTCATTGCGCGATTTAAGCAATCAATATTTGAGGTATCGCACTAGAATTATGTGGCAACTGAAATCTCCATTCTTGATTTGGGGGCGGGGACACTATGTGGTGGATGAGTTTGGTAAGAAAACCCCATTAGCTTAGTGTATGATTTGGTATGGTAGCTTTGTATGTAATCATCTTTGTGGTGGGTCTGATAGCCGGTGCGGTGTATTCGTACCTACCCATCAAAAAGCAGCGGAGTCAACCTCAGAAGTTTCCTGACCATCTAGATGACATAGATGAGATGTTACTTTGGGGAGAAGTTAACAACGACCCGTTCTATAAGGGGTATTAAGATGATGCTGCGAATCAATTGGACTCAGGTTAGGGGTTTGAAAGAACATTTAGCGCGCCAAGGGTTTTTACCAGACTCAGACATCCTGGCGATGATCTTGTATAAAAGCGCAGAACCATCAAAGCTGAAAATTAAGTTCGAAAAGTTACAAGAGTTTCTATTTGATCTAGATGGAGACGCAAACGTAGTAGGCATATTTCTATTTGACACAACTATCAATAAACCTTTGTGGTCCGCAAAAGCGGCAGAACGGCAGGAGGCGTTAGAAACTATTCCTGTGTCGGGACATCCGACAGTTATTACAGAATTCAAGAATATGAACGCAGAACAAAAGCAGGTATGGATTGATATTACAGTAGCATCCATACAGAGCGCATTAAACAAAGAAATATGAATCAAACTATCAGTAAACCCACCCTTGAATCCTTACTCGAATTGAAGGATTTCAAGTCAATGTTGAACGCCCTGTCATACAAAGCACTTAGATCCTCATATCGTTTTCATACCTCGCATCCACTAGTTTCTAAAGCTGATCTCCTTTCGGAAGGTATTACAGCTGCCTGCTCAGCCTATAAGAACTATGATCCATCTAAGGGCGCGTGGTGTAGTTATACATATATGTATGTGCAGAACGCAATGCAAACATACTGCAAGAAATTTTGTCATTCGCTGTCGATTACAGAAAAAGACTCGCGTGATAACCTAGCTGATCTAACCTCTATAGGTGTATTACATATCGATCAGCAACTAGAAGATGGTGCTAAGTTTGACCTACCGGTCGGTTCAGGAATCGAGGTGGGGGAGAATGAGATAGACGAGTTCTACTTTAGAGGCTTCTCGTCGTTTGAAACCTCATTGCTCAAAGAGCATATCCTAGAAGAGAAGACTCTGCAAGAGATAGCTATCAAGTATAAGATGTCGAAGTCAAGCGTATATACAGTGGTTGCTAGACTTCTAGAAAGAATGAAGGAAAGGATTGATTACTATGAATCGCAAGATTGAAGTGACATGCACTAATTGTCACAGCGTTAACTGCTTTAGCGAAGGCGAGTTGATTAGCGATGTGCCAACTAAAGATGCTAATGGTAATGTTCTAGAGGAACATCCTCCAGTGACGGTAGATGGAAACACTCTGATAGCATGCGATGTTTGTGGCTATCCAGTGAATTGTGCCAATGCAAAATTTTCAGATTAAGACAATCCAGATTAGAGATTGTCGTAGATGTAAGACAACTTGGGCGGCAGAAGCAATAACACTAGAAGTAGAAGATCAAGTCAACTTCGTGCGCGTTACAATTGCTCACTGTCCAGCATGTAGTGAAAGCTTCGCAGCGGAAATAGATAGGCCAACGTATCGCAGGACTGGTAAGAGAGTCAAATGACGTATAAGCTGATTAAAGATCTAGCTGTCAACGATCAACTAGAACAAATTTGTCTGGTGGATAAGGTTGAAGCTAAGACAACCAAGAAGAGTAAGCCCTTTACGAGGGTCTTTATCAAAGATCGTAGCGGAACATTAGGTGTCAACATCTGGCAGTTCGGGCCAGAGGATATGAGTGACCTTAAGTCAGGAACGTTTGCAGTCTTTAAGCTTAAGGTTGAAGACTTTAACGGTAGCAAGAGTGCGAGTGCTACTCCTCCAATGGTTGTTAAGGCGCCAGAGGATCTTACACCCTATCAGAATAATCATGGATTATCTGAACAAGAAGCTAAAGCTTACTACAAAACTTTAATGGACGCTAAGGATAAGGTTAAGAACATCTACATCAAAACTTATCTAGATGCTATGTTCGGTAACCCCACTCTTGAGGCTCTATTCTTTATAGCTCCAGCTTCCGTAACTAATCGTGGAGCATATCGTGGTGGTTTGGTAGAACATGTATCAAAGGTTATGATGAACGCAGAAGCTATTATAAAGAGCCAAAGCACTGGCCACATTGTGGCGCCTGTCGATCTAGATCTCGTTATTGCAGGCGTTCTAGTCCATGACGTGGGCAAGGTATTTGCCTATACGATTGACGATAACGGCATGGCACAATTCACAAGAAGTGGTCATCTATTAGAACACTTACCAATGAGCTATGGAGTGTCAGTCCAAGCTTTCATTCATGCAGAATCCATCCTTCACAAACAGATTCCAGATGAGTTGAAGGACCATATCAATCATATTATTTTGAGCCACCATGGACAACTAGCATATGGTTCTCCTGTGACTCCTAAGTCTCTAGAGGCACAAATTGTTCACATCGCCGATATGGCAGATAGCACGGTGAGCAATTATGCTGAACCAACAAAGAATAATGCAGCTAACGTTGACGAAGACGGCTTCGTTGAAGGCACAAGATTTAGTAGCAGGCAACTCTTTATTGGGACTAATAATGGCTGATCGTAAATTCATCTTAGACAACATAGCATTTCGTCTTGGTCTAATACATCAAGAGGCTTCTATCAATATTGGATACGGCTGCATTTATCCAAAGCTTGTTGTGATACACGATAAGCATCATATTCCCGAGCGCGATGGAACGAGTGGCGCACTCAAGCGTTTTGATCTTTCGGACACCTCTTACAGGATGCCATTCGAAATAGTTCAAGGGCTCTCAAATAAAGACAATCGCACCATTCTCGTAGAGATATTAGAAATCCTCAAACCAGCATTGGTCGTTACTTCTGGAAAAGAAGCTACTGAATTCTTGCGTAATAAAGGAATCAGATCATTCGCACAATACTTAGGCAAAGAATTTGTTGTAGATGATTTGACAAACATGAAGTTCTATGCTATACTTAATCCAGAAGAGTATAGCTTCGCCCGCGCGCCACAAGCTCTTAAAGAACAGGGTAGACAAGAGTGGGAGCAGCTAACAAACCATTTTCATAGATTAACTTCTGCGCTCAGAGATGCGCAGTGGAAGGTATAACCTATGCTAGAGAACGTCATCGGGCAGCAGCGTGCCAAGAGTATGTTAGAATTGATGGCTCAGACTTTTAGTCGCACAGGTCGTATGCCACCACTAGGAATCTTTGGACCATCAGGTTACGGTAAGACCTATCTAGTAACAGAGTGGGCAAAAGAGATCGGTGCTAAGATCATCTATATCAACGGAACAGCCATTCGTGATGCATTAGCATTTAGAACTTACTTCAAGGAAGCCGATCAGGATAGATATACTCAGTATGTGGTATTCATTGACGAGTGCCATATGCTTCCAAATAAGGTTCAAGAGAATTTGTTATCCGTATTAGAGCAGCCAGCAGTATTGTGTACTGTCGCCACCAAGGATATCGGTAACATAGCATGTGTAGATGGTATGCGCTGGATCAATAAGGGGGATGTTATTAGAGAAGCACTACCTCCTAATATGTCATTCGTGTTTGCGACGACTGATGCATCATCAGTAAAGGAAACGATCCACAATCGTCTACGTAAGATTCATCTAGAAGCTTATACGGAAGAAGATAAGATCCGCATTGGGATGGAGCATCTTGCTAATCGTAACGTGATTTTGAACGACATTAGCGCCTATCAAGCTCTAGCAAGGCGTTCGCGAAGTATCCGCCAATTAAGAGAAGAGTTGTGTGAGTCGTTTATTGATGTCAGCGTTATCTATGATGAGTCACCCGAAAAGAAACTAGAGATTATGGATGCTATCCTAGGAATAGATGAAGATGGTGCTAATGATCTAGATATCGCTTATATGGAATACATAGCGACTAATGGTATCGCCAGCTTGGCAACACTAGCAGGATATCTTAAAATCGACCGAGATGAGATTCTTGGTAGGATTGAACCATTTCTGCTTGAAAAACAGTGGATCCAAATTACAAACAAGGGTCGTATTCTTACAGAGCATGGTCGCAAGAAGATCTTCTAATGGAAACTCCTAGTACAGAACAAATCATTGCTGGCTCTCTAGTTCGCGATGCCATTAAATTTGGTATTGAGTTGTGTAAGAAACCAATCACGGGTACACAACTAGATAAGCAAATTGAGGAATTTATCAAAGATAACAGTGGCGTGCCAGTCCTCAAGGGATATAAGCCGCCATTTACTGACAAGACCTATCAGCATACGATTTGTTTGTCGCGCAACAATGAGGCGGTTCATGGTGTGCCAAACGAATTGAATGTTGCAGAAGATCTTATCACAATTGATCTAGTTGTAGGATATAAGGGTTGGCACGCAGACTCTGCGCGCACTTTTACTTACTCATCAGATTTAGCTAAGAAGGCTATGGTGGAAAAGATTCAGGCAGTGCATAATAACTCGTTAAGTGTAATCTTTCCTAATGCATCCCTAAACTACTACGCCGATTATTGCCAAAGAATCGCAGCAATCTGTAGAGTTGGTATCGTTAAAGAATTCTGTGGCCACGGTATCGGGCGTGGAATTCATGAAGATCCACAGGTGCCATGTGTTCCTACTTTTAGTCATGAGACTTTTGAGGTAGGTAGAGCATATGCAATAGAACCAGTCATTGCAGCTAAACATAACTATCAACTAAATGAAGGTGATGATGGATGGGTTGTCAGAGCTGACTGTCTTACTGCTCATATGGAAGATACGATCTTTATTACTTCAAAGGGAATGATCAATCTTACCAACTAGTATGTCACGGCGAGTATTATCAATATTAAATCTAAAAGACTTAGAAGCCCTTAGAACAAAGAGTGAGTTAGTAACTTTTAGTCTGGACAAAGATACTATAGGGCTCATTGATGATCTTAAGAAATTCACCATTACCCAGGATGGTTTGGGTATGTCAGCAGTACAGCTAGGTGTTCATAAATCATTATTTGTAATGAGACGATCACGGTACGATAAACTAACCGTTGTCATAAATCCAACCATCGTCAGTGGCACTAAACCAAAAGTGGGGCCAGAGGGATGTTTCTCTATTAGTCTAGCTGATAGGACAGCAGCCATGGTAAAACGTATGAATTCTATTAACGTTGTTTATGATAATGAAAATGGGGAACGTATTTCTAGTGAATTATTAGGACTGGACGCAATTGTATTTCAACATGAGTATGATCATTGCGTTGGCAAATTAATGATTGATCCACCGAACTTCACTGGATGGAGTAAATTCTAACCTGATGTCCCAACAGAAGCAACCAAGAGTGAATCCTCTCGCCGACATAGTTTTAACAAGACAGATTGAGCCAAGATCGCAGAATCAATCTAAATACCTAGAAAGTATATATCGCAATACGTTTACTTTCGGTATTGGTTTAGCTGGCACTGGAAAAACATTGCTAGCAACATGGGCGGCAATGCAGGCGCTTCTAGATCCTAGAGATAAGATTGAGAAAATTGTAGTTGTCAGACCGGTGATTGGAAACAAGTTTGGTGAATCAATTGGTGCATTACCAGGAACACTCCTTGAGAAGATGGTACCATATGGTTCCAGCGTCATTGACAATATGCAGACCTTTATGGATAAGGCTGCCATTGAGAAACTAATCTACGGAAGACATATCGAATTCATCCCGCTAACCCTCCTACGCGGGCGAAGCCTAAACAATGCATTCATTATTGTGGAAGAGGCCCAAAATATCAAGAAGTCGGCGAAGGGTGTCTACATGGTTATGAGTCGTCTAGGTGTAAATTCAAAGATGGTCTTCAATGGAGATCTAAGACAATCTGACTTGATTGATGACGAATCGGCACTTAGACATGCTGTTGAAACACTCTCTAAGCCTACTATCGTTAAGGGCGTTGGGATTGTGGAATTAAACGATTATCGGGATATTCAAAGAAACCCGGCGCTCGTAGATATCATGGAACGATTTGGCGAACTAGATGTCGATCCATTCCAATAGTTTTAGTGAATCAGTATACGGAGGAAATTATGGGTGTCATTAGAGTTTGTGACTGGACAAAGATGAGAATTAAGGGTGGGGAAGAAACCTTTAAAGTTGTCATTGGAAACCAAGAGTTTGAAGTTAGTGAGATTGGCTTCGCACAACTTATGCAACGGTTAACCACTGACGTAGACTCTACTCCGCCGCGGCGTCAGCCTGACCCCGTAGTAGAAGAGGCTAACCATGACGATCCTGAGCTATTAGAAGAGACGCCTGAACCTTCTCTAGAAGTTGCCGAGCCAATTCCAGCCCCGGCATCAATCAAGGAAAGACTACCCACTCCGACACAAGCACAAGCAGATAGGGTGATAGCTGAATCAACTAGATTTCCTAGTGGTGGATTATCTACCCTTAGTCCAGGTAAACATCGTAACATTGCAGCTAAGAAATTAGCGGCAAAAGAAGAAACGTTCGAACGTAACCTCAAAACACAACAGGAAAGAATACAATGAAGTACTTAGCATCAGCATTAGTCCCTCTCGTGCTCATCGCACCATCGTGCTCAACAATCACATCAGCTAGAGAAAAACTGACTGGTATGTCTGAGGAATCATTCCTTAGTCTACAAAGACAGGTCGGTCTTGCTGGCTCTGTGGCGGGCACTAAACTTAAGGACGCTGTAAGTCCAGAAGTTGCAGGTAAGGTATATGCTACTCTGATTGAGTTGGCACATAGCATTATGAGAGATCAAGTTGCTCCAGGTGAGTTGGTGCCATTTATCGTAGAGCAGATTGCAAAAGATCTAGATGGCAAGGTAAAGGAATACATCCGCCTTGGTGGTCTAGCCCTCGATGTTGCTGTTGGACCAATTCGTTTGGGTATCGATGGAACACTCTCAGTAAGAGAGAAGGCCGTACTGCTTACATTCTTGGGCGGAATCGCACAAGCTCTAGAGCAGTAATGATCAACATCTTCTTCAATGAGCGCGGGTTTCGTATAGATGGCTCACTTGGAGAAGTTGTTCAATTACATGATGCGCCTGCTGGTGTCCAACAGGATGCCCAGGCGCTTTATCTTTTTCGTTGGTACGTATTCAACAGCGCAATGGAGCGACTAAGAGAATTGGGTGATCTGCCATTCGGAGAGGAATTATTGCTATACAGTGATAGCAGGTTGGTAGAGGAATTGAATGGGGAACTTAAACCAGACCACATATTTGCGTCCGAATCAAGAGCATTCTACATCAAGCACGATCTGCCAAGATTTAGAAGAATCAGAATTGATAAGTGCGCGACTACTGCTATCCAACGTAAGCTTAATGAATCCCCATCTACAGCACGATATTGAACTACTAAAAAGAATGGTTGGCCATCTGGATACATTCCAAGCAAAGCTTTTAGATAAGGAATTACCTCATCATGAAAAGCAGATTGTGAAGGCTGCTATCGTCGAACTAAAAGAACATATTGCTAAAAAGACTAGAGACATCAAACGAAGGTTGAGGGAACAATGCGACTACTAAAAACGACTCTTATAGGATTGAGTATCTCACTTCTAAATTCTTGCTCTCTTTTTACTACGATTCCATCTAAGGTTGTTGAAGGTCAGAAGGGTGCCTATCAGGGTCTTATTCTGATTGAAGAATCAATAACACAGCTACTAGATATCTATGAAAGAGATCATAAAGCTGCTATAACTTATCATATGAATTTCATTTATCAAGATAGGATTATAAGTGCCAATCAAGACGGTAGTCTTACTCCAGAAGAAAGAACAATGCAAGTGGCTGCATTAGAGGCCAAAAGAGATTCTGAAACAAAAGAGATCTTCCTAAAGATCGAAGATAGGCGGCGAGTGCTTGCGTCAAATGTGGCACCAAATATTGATGCCACCAAACGCCTATTAGAGGCTGTTTACAACTATCTATCAACTACACCAGTTACTATTGACAACGTAGATTTCTGGATTAAGAGGCTGTCAAATGGATCAAAATAAAATCAGAGAGGCGCTTACCTCGCTACTAAACGATATAGCTGCCCAGGCTAGAGTTGATGCAACAAATGGCCAGTCTAACATTGGAAGCATCTATGATTCTGCGACACCAGAATTTAGAACTCTAGATGAAAAACAAATTCAAGCTGCAATTGTAGATATAAATAAAGCTACTGCCACCAAAGATATGGCGCGACGACTTGTTAATGCTATTATGCTAGCTGCCAGTACGGTTGCTAACATTACAAAACCGGCGTAAGAGGTGAGATATGAATAGTTGGAAGCCTGTATATATGTGGCTGGGTGTCGTTGTGGCACTATCGCTTGGTTCTCTTTATTTTAGCACTCCGACTCGTCATTCAGATATTACAGAACTTGTCGCACTTAAAGCACAACCTGTACCTCAAAACTATAATCTTACAACTGCTATTAGGGCAACTGTAATGATTGATTTTTCAAATGGAGATAATTGTGGTAGTGCAATCCTTATAGGAAGAGAAAGAAAAGAAGATGGAACATGGAAGTATCATGCACTAACATGCCATCATATCATTCAACATTGGCTGCAATTCGTTATGCAACAACATCCTAATGATGAAGAGGAAGCGCAATCATATAAAGCTTTGAGAGTTACTGCACAAGAAGATTTTCATGGTGAGCCCATTGTATTCAATACAGAGCTTGCGAGCATTGAATGTCAATTTCCCTATCAAGATTGGGCTATTATTTCGTTTGATATTCCACAAAAACTACAGTGCGCAATATTAGCAACATCAAAGCAGTTTAAAGATATCCAACCATTTGAACCCATCTATGCTATGGGAAATGATGATGGTAGGGGTTTATATGCTAAACAGGGTATTATTGCTATCACACATAATGTTGTACCAGAAAATGCGTTAGAGGAGCGTGAAGTAAACAGTCCATGGAATAAGATACCTGATCTATTTTTTAGACCTAGTATTAATGCATGGTTTGGCGCATCTGGTGGTGCTGTATATCAGAAAGATGGATATGTGATTGGCATGTTATCCGCTCTTTCTATTACAACAAAGGTTGGTCACTATCGTGTATTCGCATCATATAGCTGTGTTGCAAGTAAGGTGCATTTGATTAGAGAAATTTTGTTAACTCAGAATCCCGCGATTCTAACAATAGAGGATTAGGATATGGATTTGAACAAAGAGATTTGGGAGTTGATCGAGAGTAGGCCAAAGATTGTTACTACAGAACAGAAGCAGGCATTACACGTTGATATCATGCGGCTCATTGAAAAGTCCAAGACAACCGTAGGCAAGAAGCTT
>Ga0184629_10000743_pt1 | contig 14098 bp, 14 predicted proteins | sample PLM4_32_b1_FD_133158 | JGI IMG/M metagenome (GOLD analysis project Ga0184629, IMG submission 133158) | Groundwater sediment microbial communities from an aquifer in East River, Colorado, USA - PLM4_32_b1 | ecosystem: Environmental > Terrestrial > Soil > Riparian zone | place: USA: East River... | reverse complement strand
CCAAGACCTCCCCCTCTCCTCATCTCCCCCTCTCCTCATCTCCTCATCTCCTCATCTCCTCAACTCCTCAACTCCTCAACTACTCAACTACTATCTTTCCCTTAATTCCCCTATATTTACCCCCCTTGGAAAGTAATAAAGATTAAGAATGACCCGGATTTGGCTGCTTTTTGCAATTATCGTATTGATTTTCAGTGCCTGCGTTCCCGCCAAGAAATTGGTGTATTTGCAGAAAGAAGAGGAGTTGAAGAAACGCAAGGAGATTCCCAAGGACTCTATACTCCGCACCCATCAGCTCAGCATCCGCGAATACACAATCCAGCCCCTGGATTTGTTAAGCGTGAATTTTGAAACCCTCAGCAATGAAAACGATGCCTTTGATTTCTTATCTAAACTATCGCCTCAGAACAGGACAGGTAATGTTCAGAATGTAGCCCTCAGTGGTATTTTGGTGAACAAGGAAGGTGAAATTGAATATCCGGTGCTGGGAAAGATAAAAGTAGGCGGGCTCACCCTTTTTCAAGCGCAGGATACTATTCAGGCTGTTGCTGCCAGGTATATGTCGGATGTGGTGGTGAGAGTTCGGATGCTCAATTTTCGTTTTACGGTATTGGGAGAGGTGAATGGAGAAAAGAACGTTACATCGTCCAACACCAGGCTCACCATGATGGAGGCGATCGGTCTGGCTGGCGGTCTTGGTGAGTTGGCCGATAGGAGTACAGTGAAAGTAGTCCGGCAAAATGGCGACCTCACGGAGATTTATTATATCGATTTGCTGAAAGAAGAATTCCTGGAATCACCCTACTATTATGTGCAGCAGAATGATGTCATCATAGTGCCGCCGTTGAAGCAACGCACCTTCCGAAAATATTGGATAGGAAACCTGGGAATTATTACCGCTACGCTTTCTTTTGCGGCACTGATGATCACACTATTTCAGACAAATTGAATACGACAACACCTATACCCGATGTTTCCGATGTAGCGGCCGGCAGAGAACCTGCGGGACTGCAGATCAATTTCAAACGTGTCCTCGACCGGATCATCCGGATGTGGTATGTTATCGTGATTTCACTCACGGTGGCGCTGGTCATTGCATTCCTGATCAACCGGTATAGCACGCGCATCTACCCTGTAACGGCATCGATCATCATTAAAGAAAATGAAGAAAATGCAGGTGCCAAATTTTTGTATAAAAATGAGCTGGTCAATCCCTACCGGAATTTTCTCAACGAGATCTACATCATGAAGTCCTATCCCTTGCTGCAAGGGGTGATCGAGGACCTTGGCTTTGAGGTATCTTATTACCGCGAAGGGGAGATCATGACGACGGAGTATTACGACAAGGACTTTCCCGTCAGATTCCTGGTATTGACCGGAAGTAAAATGCCTTACGGAACATCCATGTACTTCCAGGTAAAGGATGAGTATTCTTTTTCCTTGCAGTACCTTACAGAAGATGACAATCACTCCGGGAAAGAGTTTTCCACCTTGCCCTTTAACGACACGATCCATGTGAATGGTTTCAAATTGTTCGTGACGAAGAGGGGAGCTGTGGATAACATTTCAGGAAAGCGGTTTGTGGTAAAGTTTAATAATCCCCTGACGTTAGCGAAACAGTACTCCACCCATCTCAGTGCAACCTGGGCTGCGGTTGGGGCATCCGTGGTAAACCTGGACATTAACGGCCCTGTCGCACAAAAGGAAATTGATTTTCTCAACAAATTCATCGAGCGCTACCAGTTTTATGATGTAGAGAAAAAGAACAGGGTGGCCACCATGGCCATGCGCTTTTTGGATGAACAATTAGTGTTGATTGGCGATTCGCTGAAATTGTATGAAGACCAGGTAGAAAATTTCAAGCGCCGGAATGTGATTACCGGCTTAAGCTCCGAGACCAACCGGCTGTACCTGAAAGTTCAGGGCTATGAGGATCAGAAATTTCAATACCGCCTGAACGAAAACTATTATACCTACATCACAAAATTGTTACAGAACGAGCAGTACGAGGGAATTTTTACGCCAAGCAGTGTGGGTATTGACGATAATATTGTGGCGAGCTTGATTACAGAAGTAATAAACCTGCAAACGCAGGTGAATGTCTATAAGAGCAACAAAAGTATTGAGCTTTCACAGGACAATCCCCTGTTGACCAATACCCTGCAGCGCATTGCTTTTGTGAAAAATGACATCTTAAAAACCATCGATAACAGCCGGAAAACAGAACAGATCAACCTGGAATTTATCACGGAGCAGATCAAGCTGGTGGAAAGTCAACTGGCCAGGTTGCCCAGCACAGAACGGGAGTTGATCGCCATTCAGCGCAATTATTCCCTGAAGGAAAACCTCTATGTGTTCTTGCTGCAGAAAAAAACGGAAGCCGGACTATCCAAGGCGTCTACTACTTCGGACATTGTCGTGGTTAATACCCCCCTGGCCAGTAGCGCCATCAGCCCGAAAGTATTGCAAAATTATGGTATCGCTGCGGCTACAGGGTTGCTTTTGCCCCTGCTGTTTTTTGTGGTGCTGGAACTGGCCAATAACCGTATACAATCCAAAGGTGATATCGAGAGAATTACCAGCGTTCCGTTCATCGGTGCCATTGGCCACAATGTTTCTACCGATCCGCTCATTGTTTTTAATAAACCACGCTCGGCGTTAGCGGAATCATTTAGAGCCCTGCGTTCCAACCTGAATTATTTCACGGGCAATAAGGATCACCAGGTGTTTATGGTCACTTCCTCTCTTCCGAGCGAAGGCAAATCTTTCACCACCCTGAACCTGGCGACGGTCTTTGCGCTGGCTGGTAAACGCACCGTTATATTGGGAGCCGATTTGCGGAGACCAAAGTTATCAGAGGATTTGAAACTGCAAAATACCGTCGGGTTGAGTCAATATTTGTCGGGCATGGCAACGCTGGACGAGATAATCCAGGCCAGTGCCATCGAAAATCTCTTTTTAATTGCCGGAGGACCCATGCCGCCCAACCCCAGCGAGTTGCTCCTCCGCCCGGCCATGGAAAAACTGATGGGTGAGCTGCGCCAGCAATTTGATTTTGTGGTGATTGATACACCGCCGCTTTCTTTTGTAGCTGATGCCTTTGTGTTGTCCACGTACGCCAATCACACATTATACGTGATCCGCCAGGACTTTACCCCCAATATGGCGCTGCAGTCCCTGGAAGAATTTTACCAGATGGGAAAACTCACCAACATCAGTATTCTTTTCAACGATTTACGGAAGACCGGATTGGGATATGGGTATGGTGGGTATGGATACGGCTATGGATACGGATACGGATACGGGTACCGTTATGGTTATTCGAAGGATAAGAAAAATGACGATTATTACAGTGAGCAATAAGGAATAGAAATTCCTTATCCTGAATATCGGTGGGACTTTTGATTTTGAAGGATTCAGAGACTGATCAAGCTAATAGAGAGAGCATTGGGTTATGGACAACGTAATCATTATTAAGCCGGGCAAAGGTTGGGTATTTGTGAATGTCAAAGAGCTTTGGCTTTATAGGGATTTATTGTACTTTTTAACGATGCGCGGCATTAAAGCGAAGTATGCGCAAAGTGTATTAGGCATAGGGTGGGCCATTATTCAACCCGTGGTCACCATGCTGGTGTTTACCATTATTTTTGGTCGTGTTGCTAAAGTAAGTTCAGACGGTATTCCTTACGCGCTTTTTTCTTTTCTGGGTGTGTGGCCCTGGACCTATTTTTCAGGAACATTAACAGAGTCAGCCAACAGTTTGATTACCAATGCCAGCATCATCACCAAAGTTTATTTTCCGCGCCTGGTTTTACCGTTAGCATCCGTTTTTTCGAGGCTGCTTGATTTTATCATTGCGTTTGTGATTGTGATCGTATTATTGATTTATTACCAGGTAATGCCCGGTTTTTCACTGGTTTGGCTGCCGCTGCTAATCATTCAGTTATTGCTTACTTCCCTAGGGTTGGGGATGACGCTTTCCGCCATGGCGGTACAATACCGGGATGTGAAACATGCCTTAACGTTTATGGTACAGATCTTAATGTATGCCGCACCCGTGGTCTATAGCACAACGGCTGTCCCCGCAGCATACCGGTTTTGGTTTAGCCTTAACCCGATGGTGGGCGTTATTGAAGGATTTAGAGCCTCGTTTTTGGATAAGCCAATGCCCTGGGCATGGATCTGGCCGGGGAGTATGGTGGCACTGTTGCTTTTTGTTTTTGGTGCACTGTATTTCAGGAAAATGGAGCGGTTTTTTGCAGACGTGGCGTAGTCTTGTTAATGAACATAACATGAGCGATTCAGTAATAATTGCAGACAATATTTCGAAAAGGTACCGATTAGGATTGGAGGAAAAGGGAGATAAGACTTTAGCCGGCCAGTTTATGAATATGGTGAAGGCACCATTTCAAAACTTTAAACGTTTAACAAGCCTCAGTAAATTCAGAGCGGATGACGATTCTGTTTTTTGGGCGCTGAAGGATATCAATTTTGAACTTAAAAAAGGCGAGGTGCTGGGAATTATCGGGAAGAACGGTGCCGGTAAAAGTACGTTGCTTAAAATACTTTCGCGCATTACAGACCCTACGACTGGGACGGTAAAGATCCGGGGACGGGTGGCATCGCTGCTGGAAGTGGGAACCGGATTTCATCCCGAGCTGACGGGTCTTGAAAACGTCTACATGAATGGTACCATACTCGGTATGCGAAGGAAGGAAATCGATAAGAAGTTTGCCGAGATCGTGGCGTTCAGTGGGGTGGAGAAGTTTATTAACACACCGGTAAAATTCTACTCTTCCGGGATGAAAGTGCGACTGGGCTTTGCAGTAGCGGCGCATTTAGATCCGGAGATTTTGATCGTGGATGAAGTGCTGTCGGTCGGGGATGCCGAATTTCAAAAAAAGGCTATGGGGAAAATGAAAGAGGTAACCACCGGCGAGGGAAGAACAGTGCTTTTTGTTAGTCATAACATGCGTGCAGTAAAGCGGTTGTGCAAGCGCGGCATCGTATTGAGCAATGGCAGTGTTGCATTCGATGGAGGGATCGAAGAAGCCGTTAATTTTTATCTCCCCGGAAATGATGAAGGGGAAACGCTCGATACGGCAGTCGTTGAATGGGATGAGGAAACGGCGCCGGGACAGGGAGAGGTCAGACTAATAAAGGCCTTCATCTCCGGAAATGACGCCCTTCCAAGAAATACATTTTCAACATCAGAGGCCGTTAACATCCAGCTCTTCTTAAAGATCGGATCCACGCTGAGAAACCTCAGGGTTAACCTGCAATTATTGGATGACGAAGAGAATATTATTTTTACAACGACCAGCCAGAATTTTGTACAGGGCATCCTGGTGGAAGGAATTCATCAGGCTATGGTTCAAATTCCCCCCGATTTACTGAACGAACGGAACTATAACATAAGACTGAGCGCGGGGATACAAGGGGTGCAGAACTATATTTTGCCTTTTTCCTTATTTTCTTTTAAGATGTCATTCGCAGACAATGCAAGTGCTCCACTGCATGTTAGCGGAAAATGGCCAGGCGTAGTGGCACCGGTGTTGGAATGGAGGTTCACGCAAGTAAATTAAAGCGTAAATGGGCTGGTTTCGATTTCATTCATATCCAATCACAAACATTTATCACTGTACAGTGCACAAAGCGGGAAGCCAGTGGTTAGCCAGCCTTCTTTCAGATGAAATGATATTAAACAAAACCGGGTTGAAACGATTCGTGTATCAGGAATTACTACCCGGTGGGTTCGATCCACGTAAGATCACCGATCGTTTTTTTTATCTTCCCTTTCCGGAAAAAAGAATTATCACACCGTTATATCTATCCTACGAGTGTTATAAAAGTATTATTAAACCGCCGGCTTATAAGAGTATATATATTTATCGCGACCCCCGCGACATACTCGTTTCGTATTATCACTCCGTGAAGCAGAGCCATAAGCTTATGGGTGACATAGATTCAATCCGCGAAAAACTGCAACAAATGGATCAGGAAGCGGGATTAATTTTTTGCATACAAAAATTGAGTGAGCAGGATTTTTGGATGGGGATGAAATCGTGGAAACAAGCCAACGATCCACGGTTATTACAGGTGCCTTATGAACATTTAATCGGAGAAAAGTACAATCAGGAATTTGAAGGTATTCTGGACCATTTGGAAATCAGCCTGAGTAAGCGCCAACAACTTCTGCTCGTGGAAAAATATAAGTTTGAGAAGCTAAGTGGAGGAAGAAAGGCTGGAGTGGAAAGTGAAGGGAAACATGTTAGGAAAGGAGTTGCGGGAGACTGGATTAATTATTTTACTCCCGAGGTTGCGAAGACTTTCAACAATGAAGCAGGGGAAATCCACGACTTCTTTGGTTATAAATAGTTCGCACTAATTTCAGACTCACAAATTTAATCGCCCGAAAACTAAATGAATCAAAAATTAGAACCCATTTTTGAACTTTGTTTAATTTAAACTAGTCTAATATGAAGATAGGCAAGAGGATTTTTTTTGCTCCAACCCGGAAAATATGATGGTTTCTTGAAAATCATTCCTCTAATATTTATCATTTTAAATCTGGATTCTTTGATTAATGGAATATTAGTTAATATTAACTTTAATTTTTAAGGATGAATTTTATTCAAAAACTTATTGGCAGAGGGAATTCTGGGAAGAAGAACCCTATTGAAATTCGTGAGAGTGATGTTTTTCTTGTCTCCTATCCTAAATCGGGGAACACTTGGCTAAGATTCCTAATAGGTAATTATCTTAGCAAAGGAGAAATGGATTTTTCGAATGGTCATATTTACATGCCCGATATTCATTATAACCCCGAACAGATTGAAAAAATAGTTTTTCATCCAAGGTTTATCAAAAGTCATTTTAGTTTTAAACCGGAGTACAAAAATGTTATATATCTAGTGAGGGATGGAAGAGAAGTGGCAGTTAGTCTTTATTATTTTTTGGTAAAAATGAAGGTGTTAAAAAAGGATATAGAGTTTAGCGATTACCTTGAGAATTATTTTTACACTGGCAAAACTCCTTTTGGGCACTGGAATAAACATATTTTTTCTTGGCTAAGGGATAATAAACCTCAAAATTTAATGGTTGTAAAATACGAGGACCTCATCGCGGACACAATGAATGAATTTGAGAAAATTATTAATTTTTCTGGGTTAATATTGGACAAGGAAATTTTAAGAATTGCGGTGGACAGATCCTCATTTGATTCTATGAAAAAAGATGAGGAACTGAATACAAAAGTACTTAATGAATTGGGGCACGACACGACGGACACAACTTACAGAATCATAAGAGCGGGAAGGACTAATTCATGGCAAATGAAATTCACAATAGACGAATCTAAAAAATTTCTTGACCTATACGGCGATGCACTGGAATTTCTAGGATACTCAAAATAGGAGCTATGTCGGCACGATCAAAACTTGAAAAGTTTTTATTAAAACACATCATTCATCCTAGTAAGATTGAACAGATGTTGAACGAAAAAAAAATCCAACGATGTTTAAGTCAAGTCGTTATTGGCAAAACTTCACGGGTTTTTGAACAGGCGAGAGTCTATAACCTTTCAAAAGATAAAAATAGAATTAGAATAGGGGAAAATACGCACATTCGAGCTGAATTGCATTTGTTTGCTTATGGTGGAGAAATCATCATTGGGGACAATTGTTATCTGGGTGATGGGACGAGGATTTGGTCGGGTGAAAAAGTTTCTATTGGAAATGATGTTTTGATTTCGCACAACGTTAACATTGTTGATTCTAATTCGCATGAATTGGATCATCATGAGAGAAGTGAGGGCTTTCGTAACCTTATTTTGAATGGACATCCAACAGAAAAAGGAAGTATATTAACTGCTCCAATAACTATCGAAAATCATGTTTGGATAAGTTTTAATGTTTGCGTTCTTAAGGGGGTTACCATTGGAGAAGGGGCTATTGTTGCGGCTGGAAGTGTTGTGACTAAAGATGTTCTTCCTTTTACAATTGTAGCAGGCAACCCCGCGAGAATAGTTAAATATTTGAAAACTACAACTTAACAAAAATCTAAAAGACATTTTGATAGATTCTTCAATTGCAAATGACGAAGTAGCGACCATCTTGCCAAGATTCATTGTGACTCTTGATGTATACAAGATATAAGTGAGTTTATACTTTGATTTCAAACGCAATTTTGAAAGTAGATTAAATGCTTACTAATAAATTATGTTAAAGAAAATTCTTTCTAAACTATTTATGGACAACTCTCGTAAAGGATTCCCTTTTCTAGCGCAACAAAATTTGGAAATCGAGAGTAATAAATTGTTGACAGCAAAGATGATTGTGCTTAGTAATAAGTTATTAAAGAGCGACAATATTCAAGACTATGAGTTCAAAGTATTTTCTCAGTGGGGTGACGACGGGATCATTCAATATTTAATAAACATAGTAAGCCTACCCCACAAAACGTTCATTGAATTTGGTGTTCAAGATTATTCTGAATCGAATACTCGTTTTCTGCTAATGAACAATAATTGGAAAGGGTTAATAATGGACGGTTCTTCACAATTTGTTGAGTCGATAAAACGCGCTCATTATTATTGGAAATATGATTTAAAGGCTAAAACTGCATTTGTTACAGCGGAAAATATAAACAAGTTAATTGAAGAGGAAAAGTTTGAAAAGGATGTTGGCCTATACCACATCGATATTGATGGAAATGACTATTGGGTATGGAAGGCTACAACTATAATAAATCCTGTAATAGTTATAGTGGAGTATCAAAGTTTATTTGGTTTTGAAAGAGCCATAACAATTCCTTATAAACCTGATTTTTACCGAACAGCCGTGCACCATAGTAACTTGTTTTATGGTACTTCCCTTTTGTCTTTGTGCGACTTAGCAGATGAAAAAGGTTATAATTTTGTGGGATGCAATAGTTCCGGAAATAATGCATATTTTGTTAGGAAAGATAAGATTGGCAGCCTCAAACCGCTGACGGCAAAGGAGGGTTATGTGCTTTCTAGTTTTAGGGAAGCCAGAGACAGTAGTGGTAAACTTTTATTTTTGGGTGGCGGGGATAGGCAACAAGTTATCAAAGGAATGGAAGTTTTCAATACAAGGCTCGGAAAACTTGAAGCTTTTTAGTTTATGAAAATATTGATAATAGGAAGTAAAGGATTTATCGGAACACATACTTTAAAATACTTTCGCGGGGTAGAATATGATGCCTATGGCTGCGATGTGGTGGTGGAATATGATGATGCACGATACTTCCAGGTAGATGCCACAAATTCTTCTTATGACGATATTTTTACCACACATCAATTTGAGGCCTGCATCAATTGCTCCGGCGCAGCAAGCGTGCCTGATTCCTTTGCACATCCGCAGCGTGATTTTCATTTGAATTCCAATAATGTCTTCAACCTGCTGGAAGCGATCCGTAAACATAATCCATCCTGCAAATTTATTAACCTGTCTTCCGCAGCAGTGTACGGAGACCCTGAACATCTACCGGTAAGTGAGTCTTCACCATCACACCCCCTTTCCCCTTACGGATGGCATAAATTTTATTCTGAGATGATTTGTCAGGAGTTCGTCAATTTCTATAACCTTAAAGCCTGCAGCGTGAGAATTTTTTCAGCCTTCGGCCCAGGGCTTCGTAAACAACTCTTTTGGGATCTTTACAAAAAGTCGAAAAGCGATGGCAACATTTCCTTATTCGGTACGGGAAAGGAATCGCGGGATTTTATCTTTATTGATGATATCGTGGAAGGTATTCATGTTGTTTTGCGAAAGGGAATTTTTGACGGAAGAAATTACAATCTTGCCAGTGGAATAGAAACCACTATACAGGAAGCTTCCCACGAATTTTATCGTGGCCTGGAATACAAGGGCAAAATAGAGTTTCAAATGAATGGTCGCCCCGGAGACCCTATAAATTGGAAGGCGGATATTCAGGCTATACAGGCGTTGGGATTTTATCCAAAAGTTAGTTTCCCCGAAGGTGTCCGAAATTATATACGATGGTTACACGAAAATGCATAGGCATACTGTATTCTTACAATAGTAATTGGATCGGCGGCTCTTATTATATTCAGAATCTGATACAGGCCATAAAGTCTCTTCCGGATGAAGAAAGGCCTGAACTCAAAATAATCTGCCGAAGGAAAGACGATTTTGATTCCATTCGCGAAATATTTTATCCCTATGCACAAGTGTTTACCTTGCAGTATTCCATACCTGCCAGAATCCTTAATAGGGTTACAGAAGTTTTCTTCCGCAAGGGCTTTGTCGATCAGTACTATTTAAAAGGTATAGAAGCCATTTTTCCGGCATCTTTATTATTGAACTTCCCGCCTTACTTCCGGAAAAAGATCGAAAGACAAAAATCCATTAAATGGATTTCCTGGATCCCCGACTTTCAGGAGCGCTACTATCCTGAGTTTTTTGACCAGGCGGATATTCAAAAAAGAAATGCGGTTTACGAAGGTATAGCCAGGAGCACTTCTTCTTTAATATTGAGCAGCTATGCCGCATTAAAAGATTTTAAGAAGTTTTATGCAGCGGCAACATGTAAGGTGAGGGTTTTACATTTTGCCGTCACGCATCCAACCCTGCCGCTGGAAAAGTATGCGGCGCTGAAAATAAAATATAAACTTCCGGATTCTTACTTTTTCGTTCCCAACCAATTCTGGAAGCATAAGAACCACATGATTATTTGCAAGGCCCTGAAAGCTTTGAAAGAACTGGGAAAAGAAATTAATGTTGTTTTCAGCGGCAAGGAAGCTGATTATAGAAACCCCGGTTACGTGGAAAGTGTCAAGGATTTTATCCGAACAGAAGGATTAACGAACCAAACCCGGTTTTTAGGATTTATACCACGGGAGGATCAACTGATCATCATGAAAAATGCTGATGCCGTTATTCAGCCTTCCTTGTTTGAAGGGTGGAGTACGGTAGTGGAGGATGCAAAGGCCTTAAATGTATTCCTCATCCTGTCCGATATCAGCACGCACCGGGAGCAACTCCATACGAATTGCAGCTTTTTTAACCCGCAAAATGTGGATGAACTCGTTTCTACTATTCTTGATTTTGAAAAGGCAGGCGATTTCCCCTTTGAGAATTATAAACAAAGTATCGATACCTTTGGTAAGGACTTCCTGCAGATTGTAAATGAAGAGATCAGCAAATGAATACCCTTCCGGAGATAAGTGTTGTTACGCCATCCAATAATCAAGCACCATTCATTGAACAAAAAGGTTTTCTTACATTGAAAAAGTTTGCTGCATTAAATATTCGAACCGACTGCTAAATAATGAAATTAATTTTTCTCCATATTCCAAAAGCAGGCGGAACAACCTTTCACAAGATCCTCGAAAGGATGTATAACGGATCAACAATCTTTACCATCAAAGTAAGGGGCCACCACCTGGGCGTGGATGAATTTATTTCTTTACCAGAGGAGAAAAAAAAGGAGATCAGCGTTTTAAAAGGACACATGCCTTTTGGGCTTCATACGCACTTTAGGGATGCTTCGGCTAAATACATTACCTTATTCAGAGATCCTGTTGACCGTATCATTTCGCATTACGACTTTGTGGTGAGAACGCCTAAGCATTACTTATACGATACCGTAAAGGCCTCGAACATGACATTATTGGACTATGCCCTGAGCGACCTCTCCGGAGAGTTGGACAATCATCAATGCCGGTCATTAGTAAATGATCAAAACATTGGAATGAACAATTTTACAGAGAAATTGTATGATCAGGCCATTGAGAACCTGCACGAGCATTTTATTTCATTTGGTGTGGTGGAGGAATTTGATAAAAGCCTGGTATTATTCCGGAGCGAGCTGGGGTGGGCACAATATCCTTATTATGTCAAGCTTAACGTCAGCCCTGATCCACACGACAATAAGATTGCACCGGAGGTGAAAGCTAAAATAGAACAGCGCAATCAATGGGACGTTCGATTATATAATTATGTAAAAGAGGAATTCAACCGGCGCCTGCAACAGGTATCCAATCTGGAGGATGAATTAAGAATTCTTAATGTTGCCGGGGAAGCCTATCGAAAAGGATTAGATCATGGATTGATTACAGCCAACCAACATAATAGAAAATGGAAAACCCGGATCTGGTCTGTAGTCCGGTCCCTGTTTCGCCGATAACAGAACAATGAAATATGTATCCTAAAATATCGGTTATTACTCCTTCCTACAATCAGGCGCAATTCCTTGAGCAGACCATTCAATCTGTTATTGGCCAGAATTACCCTAACCTGGAATACATCATCGTCGATGGTGGGAGTACGGATGGATCACCTGCTATTATTAAAAAATATGAGGCTTTTCTCACCTGGTGGGTAAGCGAAAAAGATGATGGCCAGGCGCACGCCATCAACAAGGGATTGCAACGCTGCACAGGGGATATTATCTGTTGGATCAACTCCGATGATCTATATTTGCCGAACACCTTGCATACCGTTGCACAACATTTTACCAACCATGAACCATTGCTCCTGCTGGGCAATTGTATCCTGTTTGAACAGGACCGGCCCCGAGCTGTCCAGGGAACCGATGTGGTTTCTTACGAGACAAAGTTTGATTTAAAATTATTTGATTATGTCGTTCAACCCTCAACCTTCTGGTCAAGGGCCGTGCTTCAATCTATAGGTTTACTCCATCAGGAATTGCACTATACTTTTGATTGGGAATGGTTCTTAAGAGCTAAATCGGGTGGCATTCCCTTCAAGCCGGTGAATACCATATTTTCAATGTACCGGTTTCATAGCACCCATAAAAGTGGCGCCGGGGGAGAGGCAAGGCACCTTGAAATAATGAAGTTTTATGAACAGTTCAATACTTCATCGCAGCAAAAGGCCCTTCAACGGATTTTTTATTTACGGAGCCTGCTGAAGAAATATCCCTTGATTAATGTCATCCTTCGGGAACGATTTCGTTATCCCCTTTTTTTCCGTTATCTCGTGAGCCGGAAAGATTACCAAAGCATCCGGAGGGTTAGTTAATTCCGAACATGAGCCTTAAGATATCCATCATTACACCAAACTATAATCAGGGCGAATTCCTGGAAAGAACGATTCTTTCTGTCTTAGGACAGGGCTATAACAACCTGGAGTATATCATCATCGATGGTGGCAGCACCGATAATTCATTGGAGATCATCCGGAAGTATGAGCAACAACTGGCCTATTGGGTGAGCGAAAAAGATGCGGGCATGTACGATGCGATCAACAAAGGCTTTGCCCGGTCAACCGGCGACATCATGGGTTGGCTTAATTCAGATGACATCCTGCTGACCGGGGCACTCGCCACGATGCACGAGACGTTCCAAATGTTTCCCGATGTAAAGTGGGTAACTGGAATGCCTGTATCCATCGACGAAAGGGATAGGATCATTTCTTTTCAGCGTTTGCAGTCGTGGTCAAAGTTGAAGATCATTTCCGGAGAATACCGGTGGATACAACAGGAGTCTACGTATTGGCGGCGTGAGCTGTGGCAGGCGTCGGGCGAACGGCTTGATCCGTCCTATTCCCTGGCGGGTGACTTTGAGTTATGGGCGCGGTTCTTCCGCCATGAAAAGCTGTTCAGTGTTCACATCGCCATCGCCGGCTTTCGCAAGCGCAGCCAAAATCAAAAATCACTGGAGGGATTGAATCCTTATATAGCACAGGTGCTGGCCATTTTGAAGAGGGAAAAAGCGTTGCTAACGCCCCTGGAAAAACGGACTGTATGGATGATTCGAATCATACGGCCTATCATCCGCTTTTTATTACCCAACCGGGTTAAGGCATTGCGCATGATACGGAAACTTCAGCATCTTCCGCCAATCATTCAACGCCATCGTTCCTCCAAAACATTGGTCATGACTTCTTCCAAATAGCGCATGTAGGGTCTGCTGAAAAACTTTCAAGTACTTTGCAGTTTGAGATTTAGCCTTTCAATAAGTCTTCAAAGGGCAAGAAAAAATAACCAATTCATCAAAAGGCCTTGCACCATAAATAGTGCTTTGTCGCAGCGTTGAACCCCTTTGGGGTTCTGCTTAATTCGAGGCGTTAAACCCCGCATTTTATGCGGGGTT
>Ga0184629_10000742_pt1 | contig 14122 bp, 10 predicted proteins | sample PLM4_32_b1_FD_133158 | JGI IMG/M metagenome (GOLD analysis project Ga0184629, IMG submission 133158) | Groundwater sediment microbial communities from an aquifer in East River, Colorado, USA - PLM4_32_b1 | ecosystem: Environmental > Terrestrial > Soil > Riparian zone | place: USA: East River... | reverse complement strand
AATTTTGTCCAGGATTTTGTGAAGGTCTGATTTCAGTTCGATGGTCCCCATATCCGTTACTTTAGTCCTCAAATTTAATAATTTTTAGTTAACCGGCTGTCAAATGCACCTATGACCCACAACAATCTAATATACGCATTACATATATATTTCTTAGGGATAAACGTATTGCGTATATATCTAAGCGGGTAAACGTATTGCGTATATATTTATTATAGCTGCAGGTATTTCTGAAATTCTTTTAAGGCTTCGGAGGAGCAACCATCATGTCTTCAATAATTTTTTTCATGTCTGCCACCGGCTTTTTAGTAATAAGATAATGGCGGGATTTTCCGGTGCTAGTCCACGTATTTTTTCCATCCACTTCAATCTGGATTTGGCCGGTCCCCATAGTCCAGTAATCTTTAACGCCGCGCACGGCAAATAATACAGCCGTTTGATCCCAGCTATGACGGTTCTTCCTTTCATCAAGCCCCGGATTGGTTTCGAAGGCCACCCTTACCGGATTGGTTTCAGGAGTCTCCGTAAATAGTCTTTCGCCGGTCATAATAGGTTTACCGATTTCGAAGCCTGCATACACAACAGGGGTTGGCCATTGCTCGGCCACAAGTTTTGCGCCATCCGGACAAATCTTGATGTTCCACTCATCACCCTTGGGATATTCGGCTCCCATTGAAACCAGTTGCTTTACTTTCTTCTTTATCAACGCTACTCCATCCAGCCTGCTGCTTGAATCCGGCTTGGAGAGCAACAGGTCCGCCAGGAGTCGCTGAGGGCCAACCACAACAATGGTGACACTTTTATCGGGTTGTGAAGAAAGTATTTTACGATAAAGTAAAACAGCATCGGGAGCATTTTTACCGGTCTTTAAATCGTTCGGGAAAGAGGTTGCCAGTTTGCTGTTATAAAAATCATTGTGCTTGCCCTTGTACTCATAACTTCCTCTATACGTACCAACAGGAATGTTTGGTTTCCCGTAGTACGTGTTAACGGCATCAATGGCGGCAGCACCCCATTCATCGTTCATGGGGTACATCGTCGCCAGAATTTCAGCCTCACCCTTATACGCCATTTGATGAAGAATGGCTAAAGCACCCGTGTCATCACAGTCATTACCAAAGTCGGTATCTAAAATAATTTTTTCCCCTTTCGTTTTTTGCGAAAACGTATTGTAAGAAACAGCTATAAGCAAGATCAGAAGGATGACACGCATAAGTTCATAATTTAAGATTCTTAGTTGATATAGGACTTCATTTCCGAAATCAAGCGATTTTGGAGTATACAATCAGACTTAGGCCTATGAAAAAACAGAAGAACATGATGTAGAGCAAAGAATTTGTTCCTTTCGGAGCAGCTTTAAATTCTTTCCATATAAATACACCCCAGATGGCAGCAACCAATACAGCCCCTTGTCCTAATCCGTACGATATAGCCGGCCCGGCTTTATCAGAAGCAATGATGCTAAAGGACATGCCGATACACCAGATGATGCCCCCTAATATCCCGGTCAGATGACTTTTAGAATTTCCTTTGAAATATTCAGCATAACTAACGGGTAGACCCTGTATAGGCATACGCATTAATACAGTGTTGAATAAAAAATTGCTAAAAAATATTCCCAGTGAAAAAAGTACAATGGCTGTATAGGGCGTAAGTTTTCCGATTTCAGGTGTGGTAAAATTTAACGTCATAGCATCGACCACAAAACCATAAAACTGGGCCATTAAAATTCCGGCGACGACTGAAATTACTAATCCCTTCGTGGAGACTTTTTGTGTATTGCCCGTTAGTTTTTTATAGGCTATGGCATTGACCACGATGCCCACAGCAATGAGCGCTACCCCGGAGAAAATTAGTGATGGATTTCCGGATGGAACTTTCAGGTAATTGTCCAGCACGCCCCAAATTAATGCAATGCCTATGCCTACAGGAAAAGCAACGGACATTCCGGCAATCGAAATGGCGGCAATTAACAGGATGTTTGCGAGATTAAAAACGATTCCGCCAATAATGGCGGCACGGATGCTGGCACTTTCTCCCTGGGAAAGATCGGTTATAAAGCTTCTTCCGTTTTCACCGGTGCTTCCCAGCGTAAAGGCAAAAAGTAAAGACATGATAAGGATACCCATAACATAATCCCAATAGAACAATTCAAAACGCCAGGATTTTTCAGCAAGCTTTTGTGTATTGGCCCAGGAGCCCCAGCACAGCATGGTGATGAAACAGAAAAAAACAGCGACCGGATAACTTTCGAGAATGAACATAGGTTCTTATAAATTTTAAAGTATCACTTTACTAACAAATATGTGGCACAAAGAACCACAAAGAGAATGCACAAAGGGACACAAAGAAATTTGCGATGTGAAACTTTGTGTCTTCGTTTGTGAACCTCTGTGCCACAGCTGCATTTCTTTATTTATGCGCTGTCACCGCGGGTGTATCGGAATAGATGATGATGTTGTTAATACGCACGGGATATTTTTCATCCGGATTCAAAATTTTCACCCGTATGGTATGTTTTTGTTTTGGAAGCTGATACTTCCAGAACAGTTCATAGCGGCGTGTGGTATAACTTGCCGGAAGTTCTACAGTTTCCACCAGTTTATTGTCAATGTATAATTCAGCCTGAGCGGCATAGGTTGATTTGGAATCCCATTTTGCAGACTCCCCCAACATCACAAAGCCGATACCCTCAAATTCAAATTGGTATTCATCCGTCAGGATTTTCCCAACACCTTTTTTCTCAATAGGATAATGGCCTTCAAAACTTTGTTCAAAGCGTACCGTCTTTGGCTGTTGTACTTTAATGGTGACAGTATTTCCTTCTACTTTTCCGCCATTTCTCTCGATCACCTGTAAGGCATGTTTGAAACCAATGTCATAGACATCGTTTAAAGACATCGTTGTATATTTGAAATCGATGGGTTCAGCTTCGACGAGTCCCATCTTCCAATAAGGAGGAATGTTATTGTATCCAATGACAGCGCCCAGGATCCCTCCGGCAGAAGAGGGATTACAATCAGAATCCTGACCGGCGCGCGTCGTGATCTCCATGGTTTTTGTAAAGTCACTGTCACCATACAGAAGGCCAAGTACAACATAAGCTGCATTCACGGTGGCGTCAATATTGAAAGGAACAAAAACACCATCAGGGCATCCGATATCTTCAGTCCATTTTTTTTCAATTTCAAACCAGGTTCTTTTCCAGTCATTGGGATACAAAGCGTGCCACTGAATCACATCGTGGATCACTTTATAAAACCGGCTTTGTGTGGGGATTGTTTTCAAAGCTTCTTTCACAACATAACCGATATCATTAGACGTAAAGGCGAGCGTATACATCGCTCCGACGTAAATACCACCATACCATCCATCGCCGTAATTCATAATGTGCCCGATCTTATCACTGATTTCAGAAGCGGTGTTGGGCATTCCGGGTGACATTAATCCGGCGAAGTCGGATTCAATCTGGTAATCGATGCAATCTGCGTGGGGATTATTGAGCCAATGGCCGGACAGCGGTGCATTGATACCGTGCAAAATATTATAACGTCCGGCCTGGTTAGCGTGCCATAGCATGTATTCAGCCTTTGCATAGGCCTGCGCAAATTCACCAACGGGAGCATCGAGGCCATGTTTTTCAAATACATCCACAAAGGTGAGGTCCATGTAAACATCATCGTAGAGTCCGGCATTGTTTTCCATGGTGTTTTTTAAATAGCCATCATACCATTTAATGGGTACATAATCCTGGATCATGGTGCCACAAAACCTGAACTCTGTCGGACCGCCAAACGTAACCCCTACTGTTTGTCCGGCCCAGCCACCCTTGATCTTGTCTTTCAGTACTTCTTTTGAAATGGCTAGTGTTCCATTAATAATGGCAGGTGTTTTATTGATCTTTTTTTCCTGAGCCAGGGCGCCTATAACGATGGCAAAGCTCACCAGGGTTGTAATACATTTTTTCATAGCATGATTGTAAGTTCGTTTCTGAAAGGAGCTGAGGCCTGAGCTCCCATTTTTGTTACCGACAGTGCCGCGGCCCGGTTGGCAAATTCAACGGCCTGATCCAATCCGTTACCTTCTGATATCGCCACGGCTAGTGCTCCATTGAAGACATCCCCGGCCGCGGTGGAGTCAATGGCCTTCACGTTTGGAGTTGCGATTTGCCTTCCGCCATCTTCGTTAAAAATATAAGCGCCTTCCCGGCCAAGGGTGATGACTACATTGGCTACACCTTTTTCTTTAATCTTTTCAGCAGCCTTTTTGATGGAGAGCATATCCGTTATTTCTATTCCTGTTAAGGCTTCGGTTTCCGACATATTCGGTGTAATCATATATAAGTTGATGAATAATTCCTCAGGCAGCGGCATAGCGGGTGCGGGATTTAGAATGACCTTTTTGCCAAGACGTTTGGCCAGCTTTGCTGCATGCAGCACCGTTTGAAGGGGAATCTCCAGTTGCATCAGGAGAATTTCAGCATGCTCAAATTCCTTCGCGGCTTTCTCTAAGTCATCCGGTAATAGGGCTCCATTGGAACCTTGCGCTACTACAATCGTATTCTCACCTTTCGCGTCAACCGTGATCAACGCTACACCGGAAGGATGCACGGCATCGGCTGTAACATAGCCGGTGTGAATACCTTCTTTCCTGAACTGCTGGAGCGCCTGTTCACCAAAGATGTCGTTTCCGACTTTTGCTATAAAGATCACGTTACCTCCCAGCCGTGAGGCAGCTACTGCTTGGTTCGCACCTTTCCCACCGGGAAACATAAAGAATTTGCCGCCGAGAATGGTTTCTCCGGGGAGCGGAAATTTATCAGCCTTGATCACCATGTCGGTGTTTGCGCTGCCTACTACTATAATAGAGTGGGATGCTGGCATAGGTACTGTGATCTTCTCGTAAACGTTTTTTCGATACTACGCCATTTTTTTAAGGAGCCCTATCAAAATTGTGCCTTGTTTGAATATTGCCGTAGTATTTATTTTTGTAATACTATGTCTAAATTAGATCTAAATTCCAGTTTCAGCTGTTTCACAGCTCCCCACCTCCTCATCTCCTAACTCCTAACTCCTCATCTCCTCAACTCCTCAAACTACATTCTTTTTGTTCAAATCAACATTGGTGTAGAAAGCAAGATTCTTGTCCTTCAACAGTTTTGTCCAGAAGATTATTTGCCCGGTGTGATAGGAGTAGTGTTCTACCACATGAATGATAATGCCAATCGCTGACAGTTCAAAGCCTTGAACCGATCGTTTTCTCAGCATGTTTTCCACATTTATACTTCCTATAACATGGACAGCTTGTGTAATTGTTGACTGCAGTTTGTCAAACAGTTCTTTTTTATTTAATCCACCTGTAGTCGAAAATTCTTTATCGCGTTCGCGTTTGTCTTCGATTTCTCCAAGAGAGGATAAAATGTATTGCGTTATATTCCCGCAGAGGTGAAGGATGATATTGCCAACACTGTTGGAGGACGGGTTGGGTCGTTGCCAGATTTCTTCTTCCGTCAATTCGTCCAGGCATTTCTGGATTTTGGGTGTGTTTTCTTCCAGCCGGTGAATGGACTGGTCTATAAATTCTTCTGTGAAGGATTGTTTCATGGCGGCAAGTTCTAAAAGTTCTATGCGATTTTCAAAAAATGGATTTTCCGCTATGATCAGGTTAAATTTCAATCACCCAATATCCGATACAATTCCAGGTTAAGATAGTAGTGGTGTCCTTGAATAGCTTTTTTTTCCAGCACACCTATATCAGCCAATTTATTCAGGTAGTTCCTGGCGGTGTTTTCAGCGTACAGCTTTGCATCTGTCAGATGTTTCACTTTTGTAAAAGGTTGTGTGAATATGAGTTGGATAAGTTGATCTGGCCTTCTGATGTCTGTATCTTTTTCAATCGCTTTTTGAATTGCATCTTTTGTACTTATTATATCATTTATTTTTTGAAATGTTATCAACGATGTAATTTCAATCGCTTTCAACATAAACATCAGCCAGGTGCTCCAATCACCGCGCAGGGAAATACCAGATAGACCGCTGTAATATTCGTCTTTATGCTCGTTAATGTACCGGCTCAAATACAAAATGGGATAGTCTAATAAACCCTTTTTAGTCAGGTAATGAATATTAAAAACACGACCTGCACGACCATTTCCGTCACGGAAGGGATGGATTGCTTCAAATTGAAAATGACTTATGGCCATCTTGAGAAGGGGGTCAATCCTGAATAGGTGATCGTTGTTTATGAATTCAATCAAATTGTCAAGTTTCCCTTCTACTATTCCTTCGCCGCGTGGTGGCGTATAAACAATCTGCCCCGCATTAGGTCCGCTACCGCCTTGTTTAATATAGACTTGTGCAAAATAAGGCCTTATGCCGTCATTTGTTTGTTTTATTTCCCTGTAAACACTGACGAAATAATTCCTGTCAAATTCAGGCAGCCTTTTTAAATACTCATGGCCACTCCACAACGCTTCTCTATACCTCAAAACTTCTTTTGCAGGCCCTTCAATTTGTTCGGCCTTATTTTCGCTATACGCGCGGTATAATTCATCATCGGTTGTAAAAATATTTTCAATAGCACTGGATGCTTTTGCTTCCTGAAGACTTATGGAGTTGATAAGCAAACCCTGATTGGGGATGGCTATGCTCCTGCCTTGTAGTCTGCCAAGTGCTTCTTTGGATTTAGCCAATTGTTCATAAATTTCTATTGTTCGGAATAATTGATCATTAATTGGCAGTTCAGGAAGGTCGTTCCAGGGTTTGTTTCGGTCTGGATTAATTTTATAAAAATGGTTTTCTGGCATTAAAAAGCTTTGTTTTTTGATGTTTGTATAGGGAACAGACATCAAATGTAGGCATAAATCTATCCACAAACATTAATAGATACTATTTTTAATGTTTGCTAGAATTTTGACCTTAATCTCGTAATCAATGCATAACGCAGGTCATTCTAGGAGGCACCTAACGGAGCCCATAAGATGCCACATTTTGTTTTCTATAAACAGGATGCTCCGCTGGAGGATTCGCACTTCTCCCGAAGTGATACCTAACCAAATCTCCCTTCCAGAGGAGCGCACTGTTTGAAGAACAATAATTTTTTTGTTTCCAGCGCGGTTTCGTCAAACCCTTGATTTTATTGAGTCCAATGTCTCTATCGTCAGAGAGCTTAGATTGAAGTCAGTCAAAAGAACATCAATTAAAAGTGTTGATCGGCATATGCACGTCAGTCAAACTAAAAAATCTTCCCAGGATTTAAAATCCCATTCGGATCAAAAACTTTCTTAATTCCACGCATAAGGGCGAGATTAGCTTGACCCATAGCAATAGGCATATAAGGCTTCTTCGCAATACCAATACCATGCTCTCCGGAAAGCGTTCCTCCCAGGCCTACCGTTAGTTCAAATATTTTGCCAATGCCATCGACAACTTTAATTTGCCAGTCTTCATCACTGATTTGCTCTTTTAGGATGTTTATATGAAGGTTTCCATCTCCCAGATGACCAAAACAAACGGAATTGAAGCCATACTGTTTCCCGATCTCTTTGATCCCGGCAATCAGTTTAGGAAGATTAGCCCGCGGTACAACAACATCTTCTGCCCTTGTGAGGGAAAGCGCATTTACCGCAGGAGATATATTTTCCCGGATTTTCCACAATTCCTCTTTTTGAGCTGCTGTTTCGGCAAATAATATTTCCCCGGTCTCAAATTTCTCCACAACATTCATGACGTGCTCTGCATCCCGCATCAGCACCTCATCATCACTACCATCAAGCTCGCATAACAAATAAGCATTCATATTTTCGGGAAACGGTGTGGCAACTTTTGCGCCATAAATCTTTTCGCAATAGTCAATGGTTTTCATAGCAGCTTCACGTTCAAAGAACTCCATCCCTGAAGGCGTTATACCCGCTTTAAAAATTTCGGCTATAGCCCGACAAGCTTCTTCATTTGTAGCAAACGGAATTAACAGCAATACATCTTTTGTTGGGAGCCCCCTTAATTTGAAAACGATCTTTGTGATGATCCCCAGGGTGCCTTCACTTCCGCACATTAATTGCGTGAGATTGTAACCTGTTGAATTCTTCAACACATTTGCTCCGGTCCAGATAATATCGCCTGTCGGTAAAACGACTTCGAGGTTAAGGACATAATCACGGGTAACACCATACTTAACCGCTTTAGGCCCTCCACTATTTTCAGATACATTGCCGCCAATAAAACACGTACCCCGGCTGGCCGGATCAGGAGGATAGAACAATCTTTTTTCTTTTACAGCGTTTTGAAAGACCTGAGTTATGACTCCGGGTTCTACAGTAGCCTGCAGATTTAACTCATCGATTTGGAGAATCTTGTTAAAACGTTCCATTGAAATCACGACACCCTTATGGATGGGCAAGGAACCGCCGCTCAACCCGGTACCACCCCCACGGGGCGTAACAGCAATGCCATGCGCATTGCAAAGCTTCATGATCTGGCTGATCTCTTGTGTAGAACCGGGTTTGAGAACCACATCGGGCAAGAATGAGTGATCTTCGGTTTCGTCATGCGAGTAATCATACCGCTTCTCTGCGTCGATTATAGTGTTGGATGGACCAACGATAGCTTCAAATTGACCCAGGATATCGTCTGATACTTCAGTAAATGCCATGAAACAATTATATTTGACTAATTATTTTTTAAACTTTTGGGTCATGAAATTTTTTAAACTCAAAATTAAACAAAAGGTTCTCTTCCAAACGATCTTCGCAGCAACACTTTTTTTAGTATCCTGTGCCTCTACGAAACCATCAAACGTCCGGGAGGACAAAGTTGAAAAAGTAATCTCGACAGCACGGACCTTTATCGGAACACCATACAGGTATGGTGGCACCACCCGTTCGGGTATGGATTGTTCGGGGTTGCTCATTAATTCTTTTCGCGTAGTGGAGGTTAGTCTTCCCCGGAGTTCTGAGGCACAAAGTAAAGTGGGTAAAGAAATAAAAAAGATGAATGAGCTTGAACCGGGGGATCTTGTTTTTTTTGCAACGGGAAGGAAGCGAAAAGAAATTACCCATGTTGGACTGGTAACCGATGTGAAGTCAAAAGACAATATTAAGTTTATTCACTCGTCCAGTTCCCTTGGTGTTGTAGAGACGAATCTTCTTGCAGAGTATTATCAGAAAAGGTATCGTGGCGCAAGAAGGGTGATTGATGAATAGTATTTCTTAGGGTTTATTTTCAGCTTACATTACAGATGAAATCTTCGTAATCGATTTACCCCGACGAGTTGGGGCGCGGAAGGATACGTCCTGGTTAAACACAGGAACGACCTATCTTAATGTACACACACTATTTAATGATATGAACTATTAGTAAAATTATACACAGGATGAAAACACGCAGAGACTTCTTGAAACTCTCAGCCTTGGGAGTTGGAATATTGCCCGTCGCAAATGTTCTTGCCGCAGAAAATCAAATTGTAAATAAACCTATTGTAATTTCCACTTGGGACTTTGGTTTGGGGGCAAATGTAGAGGCCTGGAAAATTCTTTCGCAGCAGGGGAGAGCACTAGACGCCGTTGAGGCAGGAGCAAGAGTTCCGGAAGGAGATCCTAAAGAAACTTCAGTGGGCCTGGGTGGATTACCTGATCGCGATGGGCATGTTACACTCGATGCCTGTATTATGGATGAAAATGGAAACTGCGGATCGGTTGCATTCCTGGAGCATATCGTTCATCCCATTTCGGTAGCACGAAAAGTAATGGAAAAAACTCCTCATATAATGCTGGCAGGCGAGGGAGCCTTACAGTTCGCATTGGCCAACGGTTTTAAAAAAGAAAAACTATTGACAAAAGAATCTGAAAAAGCCTGGAAGGAATGGCTTAAAAGTGCTCAGTATAAGCCTGTAGCTAATATCGAAAATCATGACACGATTGGAATTGTCGCCTTGGATGCTAACGGAAATTTGTCGGGTGGCTGTACAACGAGTGGAATGGCGTATAAAATGCACGGTCGTATAGGAGATTCACCCATTATTGGTGCCGGATTGTATGTTGATAATGAAATAGGGGCAGCTACAGCTACTGGTGTTGGAGAAGAAGTTATCCGCATTGTGGGTTGTCACCTCGTGGTGGAATTAATGCGCCAGGGTAATTCGCCGGAAGATGCGTGCAGGCTTGCTGTTGAGCGCATCATAAAAAAGAATCCTGCTAAAGCAAAAGAAGTACAAGTCGGGTTTTTAGCCCTGAAAAAAAACGGAGAGTATGGTGCCTATTGCTTACAGAAAGGTTTCACCTATGCTGTTCATGATACTTCCGGTAATAAACTCTTTGATTCAAAAAGTAATTACTGATGACGATTGAAATTGTGGTATACAATATTGCGTCTGCCATGAAGGCCGAGGAGGGAGGAGCTGACCGAATTGAACTTTGTGATAACCCAGGTGACGGCGGAACTACACCATCGTATGGAACCATTCAGTTGGTGAGGCAAAACGTTAGCCTTGATGTTTTTGTCATGATCCGTCCAAGGGGAGGAGACTTTTGTTATTCCAGTTATGAATTTCATGCCATGAAGCGTGACATTTCGCAAAGCCAAAAGCTCAGTGTTGATGGGTTTGTATTTGGGATTTTAAATCCGGATGGCACAATAGACAAGAAAAGATGCAAGGAACTTGTTAAGCAGGCCCGGCCTTTAAAAGTTACCTGTCATCGGGCATTTGATATGACCCGTGATCCTTTTGAAGCACTGGAAGACTGCATCGAAGTCGGATTTGACAGGATTCTTACTTCCGGTCAGCAAGGGCAGGCACTCCTGGGAGCGGCACTTATTGGCGAACTCATCAAAAAAGCAAATGGCAGAATTGTCATCATGCCGGGCTCAGGGGTGAATGAAGATACAGTCACGGAGATTATTTCAAAATCAAGAGCCCGGGAAATTCATTTTTCGGGGACCGCTTTTAGTGAAAGCGAAATGACTTTTAGAAATCCACATATTGCAGGCATGGGTTCTGATGAAGGATCAGAGTTTAAGTTGAGAACTGTTGATCCCAGGCGCATCAGAAAAATTCGGGAACTGGCGCAATCCGTTCTCCTAAAATAACGAAGCACATGGCATGCGCAAAAAAAGAGGGACACATGTCCCTCCTTACCAAACTAATCTAAACCCCACTTCCAAATTTTTTTATTGAGCCCGTGTGGCCCTGATGGGGAAAGTCCCAAACTGACCAATGCTCATATTTCCATTCAATGTATCGCCCGTAATAATCGATTTCACCTGAATAACCATTGGACTTCCACCCTGTCCCGTTACTTCATACTGGAACGACAATTCATTTCCTTTAAGTGTCACGGCGGATAAGGGTGTTTCTTTATTGAAACGTTTGTTGTTAATAGAGCCTGAATAAGCATCTCCATCCCTTTTAATAACCAACGCCCCTTCACCACCTTGTGGAGATTCAACAGTATAGTTCCAGGTACCTTCCGCCTTTACTACCGCAGTTGAATCTGCAGCGGGGGTCTTTGCGCTTGTATCAGGTTTTTGTTTTGAATTCGCTGGTGTCGTTGCCGGGGTGAAGTTTCCACCACTGCGTTGCTGCTGTTGTTGTCCTCCGGCATCCATACCGCCGCCATCGCCGCCGCCATCTTTGAGGTCATCATTATCAATTGAACGTCTGCGTTTTGGCCGTCCCTCTACACTCATCTTCCCGATCCGATAGCTGAAGTTAACGCGGAAACTCATATTGTTACGAATCGTTAAGCTGTTCTGATCGATGGTGGGTGTGTGCTGCTCACTACGAATCTTAAAGTTCGGTGTAAAAAAGTTTTCTGCACCAAAACCAACACTGCCACGCTTGTCTTTTAAATCTTTCTTTATTCCAAGGCTGTACATTCCAAATCCCCCGCGTGTACCCTGAAGTTGTACATCACGGCCACGCATAAAGCTGAAGAATTGTAAACCCCATCCTTTTTGCAGATTGTAGCTTCCGAAAAAACGTCCGCTAACCACCCAACCTTCATTCTGTGCATCAATGTTATTATCCAGCATCGCATAATAAACATCGCCGCCACCATTAAGTGACAATTTGCCGACGTTAACATTTGCGAATATACTAAGGCCATAAGCGTTTTCTGTTCCGATGTTTTGAAAGGTAGTGAGGACCTGACCTTCAATCGCTGTCGTCGTGCGGACACGTTGGATGGAACCGGTAGTGTTCCTGACGAAGGAGGTAAAGTTCAGCGAAGAGCCTTTGATATAGGTACTGTACGACAACTCATAGTTATTGGTGTATTCCGGATCAAGTTCCGGATTTCCCGAAGATATATCGATCTGGTTCGAGGCTTGAACGTTTGGATTCAAAAACTGAATAGAGGGTCGTTGAATACGCCTGTTGTACGCTACCTTTACGGTACCTGCTTTTAGTTTTTTAGACAGGTTTATGCTGGGTACCATAACTCCATAAGAAGGAATTTCAATGTTTTCTTCTGTTTTTGTATAGGCTTGAATAGTGGTGTACTCGTATCGTGTCCCGGCTTTCAGACTGTATCCTTTCTGCAAGGTTAATGTATACGACAGATAACCGGCGACTATATTCTGATCGTAGTTCAAATTGTTTGTAAGCGTGGGATTATTGGAAGGTGAGTATTGACCATTGCCATCGGGATCCTCTAAATAAGTATAGTCACTGAATGCTTTTCGCATGATATCCTTACCGCCGATTTCGACCATCTGGTTTGTACCAATTGGAGTTTGATAATCTGCCTGAATGGTTATTTCCTGGTTGTAACTGTCATTCAAATTTTTAAATCCTTTGTAAATGGCTATTCCATTTTCTTCTTTGGTCCTGTTATCAAAATCATTGTTACGGTTATTTTTACTGTAAAGCGCCATCAAGCTGAATTCTTTCTGAGGCTTTTCATATAAATGTGTGTACGTTAGATTTATATCTACTGTATTGGATAAATCATTCGTCACCACATCCCGAAGCGTGCTGGACATAAACGCGTTGTTTTCGTAAGATTCAGTTAAGAAATCATCCTGGTAGCTTTTATTATTCCGGGCTCCAAATCGCACCGAGGCTGCCAAAGAATTTTTCTTATCGATATCATAATCCCAGCCTAAGGTATAATTTCCAAACAAGCCGTTGCTGCGATTGTCTGCACGCTGAAGATTAAGATATTCTACATCGGTAATTATGCCCCCAGTCATGATTGTATCTCTGGTTAACTGACTATTGTCAAAACTTCCGGTTACATTATACATTGAGCGACCGAAACCTCCTAAAGAGAATCCCATCTTCCCGGTCCGGTAATTTCCATTAAGACCGAGATTTGATCCCCGCAACCCTACGCCTGCATCGATATTCAAGGTTGCTCCTTGTAACGTGTTCTTTTTCGTGATAATATTGATGATGCCACCGGTGCCTTCGGCATCGTACTTGGCAGAGGGTGACGTAATCACTTCCACACTTTTGATCTGATCCGCAGGGATCTGCTTTAATGCATCGGCTATACTACTGGCCATGATGGTAGACGGTTTGTTGTTGATCAACACGGTGACGTTCTGGCTTCCGCGTAAGCTCACATTACCATCCAGGTCAACAGAAAGCATGGGCACTCTTTTTAACACATCGGTGGCATCACCCCCCCGGGCGGTCTGGTCATTTTCAGCATTGTAAATGGTACGGTCAACACGTTCTTCAATAAGTTGTTTTTCACCTTCTACGACAACTTCATTCAAGACTTTGGCGACGGTTCCCAATTTTATTACGCCTAAGTTAATATCAGATTTCTTATCAACAGTTATATTATCAATCCGCTGGGTTTCATAACCAATAAAAGAGATGGCAATATTATAGGTTCCTTCCGCAACTTTGTTAACAATGAATTTACCTTTATCGTCACAAACTGTGCCGTCTACCGGCTTCCCTGTTGTAAGGTCCAGTATGGCTACAGTAGCAAATTCTACAGGCTGGTTATTTTCGGCATCAAGCACAGAACCTGTGATCCTCGCATGGCCTTTTGGAACAACAGGCTCTTGCGCCGGCGCTCCAGGATTTTGGGCGACAGCCAGGGTGTAGGAACTTGCAAAAAGAAGCAGCGTAAATAATTTTTTCATTAGGGAACAAAAGAAAATGTTGGTTT
>Ga0184629_10000741_pt1 | contig 14128 bp, 10 predicted proteins | sample PLM4_32_b1_FD_133158 | JGI IMG/M metagenome (GOLD analysis project Ga0184629, IMG submission 133158) | Groundwater sediment microbial communities from an aquifer in East River, Colorado, USA - PLM4_32_b1 | ecosystem: Environmental > Terrestrial > Soil > Riparian zone | place: USA: East River... | reverse complement strand
CGGGCGCGCGTCGCGGCCGGCGTGGCGGTCGGCGCGCTGTGGATCGTCTCGCTCCACCATCACTACTTCGACCCGCACCGCGCAAAGGAGGACTACCGGGGCGCGGCGGCCCTGATCCGGGAGCGGGGCGCTGCCGGGGAAGTGCTGCTCGCGGTCAACTCCGATGAGCCCATGATCTACTACTATCGCGGGCCGCTGCCGCAGAACCGCCTGTGGCTCGGCCTGGCGGGCGGCCCCGATCTCGGGCGCCGGCTGGACCAGGCGCTGGGCGGGGCGGACGGCGCGTGGGTGGTCCTGAGCCGCCCCGAGGATCTCGATCCCGGGGACCGGTTCGCCCGCGCGCTCGATTCCCGCTACCCGGGCGCCGAGCGTTTCTCGTTCGAAGGCGTCCGCGTGTGGCACATCCGGAGGGCTTAGTGTCCCGTCCCAGGAACCGCTTGCCAGTCGGCCGCCGCTGCATCCCGGCGGGCTGCGTTGCTCCTCCTCGACGTATCTTCACGATACGACTTCGTCGTCGCGCCTTGCCCGCCGGGCGCATCGACGGCCTCCATGGTCAAGCGGCTCCTGGGAAGGGACACTAATGCGCGTCGTGGTCGTGGGCCTGGGCTATGTCGGGTCGGTGTGCTCCGCCTGTCTCGCGAGCCGCGGGCACTCGGTGGTCGGCGTGGACGTGAGCGAGTCCAAGGTCGCCGAGATCGAGGGCGGCCGGAGCCCGATCGTGGAAGCCGGCCTCGAGGCGCTGATCGCGGAGTCGCGCCGGGCGGGGCGTCTCACCGCCACCACGCGCATCGCGGAGGCCATGCCCGGCGCAGAGGTCGTGCTGCTCTGCGTCGGCACGCCGAGCCGCGAGGACGGGAGCCTGAACCTCGATCACGTGAAGCGCGCGGCGGGCGAGGTCGGCCGTGCGCTCCGCGGCTCGGGAGCCTTCACCACCGTGGTGATGCGGAGCACGATGCTGCCGGGCAGCGTGGAGTCCGAGGTGAAGCCGGTGCTCGAGCAGACCTCGGGCCTCACCGCGGGGCGGGATTTCGGTGTCGCCTACAACCCCGAGTTCCTGCGCGAGGGCACGGCGGTCGCGGACTTCTTCGGCGCCGAGATCACCGTGATCGGCGCCGGCGATCCGCGCAGCGCCGAATCGGTGGCCTCGCTCTACCGGGGCCTGAGCGGCGAGGTCGTGGTCACCGGGATCCGCACCGCCGAGATGCTCAAGTACGTGAACAACGCGTTCCACGCCCTCAAGGTCTCGTTCGCGAACGAGGTGGGGCGCTGGGCGCGCCGCGAGGGCGTGGACAGCCACGAGGTGATGAAGCTCTTCTGCCGCGACTCCCGCCTCAACCTGGGCGCCACCTACCTGCGGCCCGGGTTCGCCTTCGGGGGCTCGTGCCTCCCCAAGGACCTGCGCGCGCTGAACCAGCGCGCGCGCCACCACGATCTCGATCTGCCGGTGATCGGCGCCATCGTTCCGTCGAACGAGCGCCACGTCGAAGAGGCCGTGCACCTCATCGAGCGCCTGCGCCGGCGGCGGGTGGGCGTGCTCGGACTCTCCTTCAAGGCCGGGACCGACGACCTGCGCGAGAGCCCGATCCTGCGCGTGGTGGGAACGCTGGTGGGGAAGGGCTACTCGGTCCTGCTCCACGATCCCAACATCGACATGGAGCGCGTGCTCGGCGCCAACCGGCGCTTCGTCGAGGACGAGGTGCCCTACCTGCCCGAGCGCCTCCGTCCCACCGTCCGCGAGGTGGTGGAGGCGAGCGAGGTGATCGTGGTCGCCAACGACTCGCGCGAGTACCGGGACGTCGGCGCGCTGCTTAAGCCCGGGCAGGCGCTGGTGGACCTGGCGCACGCGGTGGACCGGGCGAGCGTCGCGCACGCGGAGTACCATGGCCTCGCCTGGTAAGCGGGCGCGAGTCCTCCACCTCTCGGAGAACCTGCCGCTTCCCTTCGACCGCCGTGTGTGGATGGAGCTTTCGGCGCTCCGCGACGGCGGTCACGAGGTCTCGGCGATCTGTCCGATGGGCGAGCCGTGGACGAAGGCCTTCGAGGTGATCGACGGGATCGCGATCTGGCGCTACCCGCCGCCTCCCCCCACGCGCGGCGCGCTCTCCTACGTCTGGGAGTTCCTCTACTGCTGGCTCCAGACCGCGCGCCTCTCGCTCGCGGCGCTGTCGCGGCGCGGGTTCGACGTGGTCCACGCCGCCAATCCCCCGGACACCTTCTGGGCCCTGGGCCTCTTCTACAAGCTGTTCGGCAAGCGCTTCGTGTTCGATCATCACGACCTCTGCCCCGAGCTGTACGTGGCGCGCTTCGGCCCGCGCGTGGAGGGCAACCTGCTCCACCGCCTGCTCCACGTCCTCGAATGGGCGCAGTTCCGGACGGCCGACCTCGTGATCTCGACCAACGAGTCCTACCGCCAAGTCGCGATCACGCGCGGCCGGGTGGCGCCGTCGCGCGTCGTGGTGGTGCGCAGCGGCCCGAGCCGCGAGCGCTTCGCGACCGTGCGCCCGGTGGATCCGGATCTCAAGCGCGGCCGTCCGCTGCTGGTCGCCTACCTCGGCGTCATGGCGCCGCAGGACGGCGTGGACCACCTGCTGCGCGCCGCGCACCACCTGATCCACGTGCGCCGCCGCCGGGACGTGGCCTTCACGCTGGTGGGCGCCGGGGACTCGTTCGAGGACCTGCGCGCGCTGGCGCGCGAGCTGAAACTCGAAGAGCACGTGTGCTTCACCGGGCGCATCCCCGACGAGGAGGTCGAGAAGGTGCTGGCCACGGCCGACGTGTGCGTGTGCCCCGACCCGCTGAACCCGCTGAACGACGTCTCGACCATGAACAAGGTGCTGGAGTACATGGCGTGCGGCCGGCCGATCGTGGCCTACGATCTGCGCGAGCACCGCTATTCGGCGGGGGAGGGCGCGCTCTACGCGGAGCCCAACCGCGTCGAGGATCTCGCCGACAAGATCGCGGTCCTGCTCGACGATCGCGGACGCCGCGAGCGGATGGGCGAATACAACCGGCGTCGCTTCCTCGATCGGATGGCGTGGGAATACAGCGCGGGCGAGCTGCTGCGCGCGTACGAGGTGCTGTGCGGACCGAATCGCAGCCGGTGAGCGTGCTGCTCGCCGAGAGCGGGCGGGCGATGGGCGGAACCGAGCGCGTGGTGTGGGAGCTCGCCACCCGGCTGCCGCGCGAGCGCTTCGACGTCACCGTGTGGCTGCCGGGGGCCCCGGGCCTGGACGAGCTCGCGGCCTCGCTCGATGCGCGCGAGGTGCGGGTCGAGCGCGTCTCCGAGGTCGAGTCGCGCTGGGACTGGAAGGGCATGTTCTTCACGTGGCGGCGGCTCCAGCGGCGCCGGCCGGCCCTGCTCCACCTCCACCACGTGTGGCCGGCCTCCGACCGCTACCTGCCGTCGCTCGCGGAGGCCGCGGGGGTTCCGCACCTCGTCCTCACCGAGCACATCGTCGGCCAGCCGCACTCGGCCGGGCAGAAGCTGCTCAAGCGCCGCGAGCTGGCGCGCGCCGACGCCGTCACCGCCGTGTGCGGCGCGGTCGCGGAGTCCCTGGTCCGGGACTACGGCGTGCCGCGCGAGCGCATTCGCGTCGTGCCGAACGGCGCCGACGCGCCCGAGGAGGGCGCCGAGCACGACGCCGCGCGCCGTGTGCGCCTAGGCCTCGGCGCTTCCGCGATCCGGCCCCTGTGGGTGTGCGCGGCGCGGCTCGAGGAGCAGAAGGGCCACGCGGTGCTGATGGAAGCGCTCGCGGAGGTGAAGCGGCGCGGGCTCGACTTCGTGGTCGCGCTCGCCGGCGAAGGCTCGCTGCGCGCAGGTCTCGAGCGCAGCGTGGCCGAGCTCGGTCTGACAGATTGCGTGCGCTTCCTCGGCATGGTGGAGGAGATCGGCCCGCTGCTGAGCGCGGCCGACGCCGTGGTGATGCCGTCGCGCTGGGAGGGCCTGCCGCTCACGCTGCTCGAGGCGCTGGCGCGGGGCCGCCCGGTGGTGGCGAGTGCGGTCGGAGGCATTCCCGAGGTGATCGAGGACCGGGTCTCGGGCCGGCTCGTCCCGCCGGGCGACGTCGTAGCGCTCACCGAGGCGCTCGAGAGGCTCCACCGCCGCGCCGACCTGGCCGCCGCCCTGGGGCGCGAGGGCGCGGCGCGGGTGCGCGAATCGTTCACATGGGAGCGGGTCGTCCAGTCCTTCGAGGAGGTCTACGACGAAGTGCTGGGCCTCGCGAGCTTCACGCCCGCCGGCGTGCCCGGTGCGCGCGATGGGCGGCGCGGCTCGCGCGCGGGCGACCGGTGAGGTCCGGCATCGTGGCGCAACGGGCGGGCGGTGGCGGTGGCGCCGGACGCTCGCGAGCGCCGGGAGCCGGGGCACGATGAAGCTCGGCGTGGTCGTGCCCTGCTACCGCCAGGAGCGCTTCCTGCCGCGCACGGTCGCGGCGATCGAGCGCGGGCTGGAGGGCCGCGACTGGCAGGGCGCGCTGGTGCTCGCATCTCCCACCGCGGAGCCGCTGCCCGCGCTCTCTTCGCACTGGAGCGTGATCTCGCCCCCGGTGACGCGCCCGCTCACTCCCGGCGCCGCGCGGATGCTGGGCTTCGCGGCGTGCGGCGGCGACTGGGTGCTGTTCCCCGACGCCGACGTCGAGGTGGACCCGGTGTGGGTGGACGCCGCCATGGCGGAGGCCGGCCGCGCGCCCTCGCTCGCCGGCCTCGGCGGAAGGCTCGAGGAGTGGTTCGTGGAGGATGGCCGCGAGTGGCCGGGCGCGCGCGACATGTATCGCGTGGGGGAGGGCGAGCGCGCGGTCGCCTACCTCGCCACGCTCGCGTTCTACCGGCGCGACGCCCTGATCGCGGCCGGCGGCTACGAAGCGCGGCTCAACTCGGAGGAGGACTTCGAGCTGGGCATGAGGCTCACCCGGCTCGGCCTCGAGCTGCGCTCGCTCGGCAGGCTGGCCGCGCGCCACTGGAGCGCTCCGCGCCCCAGCTTCTCGGAGCTCGGGCGCCGCTGGAGCGCCGGCCTGTGCTTCGGCCAGGGCCAGGTGCTCCGCCTCTACATCGGGCGACCGGGCTTCGGCACGCTGCTCCGGCGCCAGGGGCTCTACCTCGCGGCACTCGCGATGTGGCTGCCGGCCGTGGCCGGGCTCGCGGCGATCCCAGCGGGGGGCGACGTTCGGCCGCTCTCCGCAGCACTCGCGATCCCGCTCGCCGTGGCGGCCGGGATGAGCGTGCGCAAGCGGAGCCTGCGGCTGGGCTCACTCGCGGTGCTGACCTGGACGCAGCTCGGCGTGGGGCTGCTGGTCGGCCTGTTCCACGTCCCGCAGGCGCCGCGGCACGCGCGGGAGGCGCGGTGCTGATCCACGGCGCGACCGACAACGATCTTCATCCGCCGCTCTTCGGGGCGACGCAGCGGAGCTTCGGACTCTTCCGCGGGCTCGCGCGGCGGCATGACGTCCGCGTGCTGTGCGTCGTTCCCAACCGGACGCGCAAGCCGCGCGAAGAACGGGTCGCCGGGGTCACGCTGCTGCGCCGCAGCGTGTGGTACACGGCGGCGGCGTGGCGGCTCGAGCGTGCGCGGCTCTCGCCGCTCTTCCTCGCCTCGCTCGCCCACCGCGCGCGCGCGCGTGCCTTCCGCGACGTGCTCCCGGGTGCCGCGGACGCGTGCGTGGCGGAACTGCCGCTCGCGGGCGTGCTGGACCAGGCCCCGGCGCGGCTGCGCGTGCTGAACGCGCACAACGTCGAGTACGACCACTTCCGCGAGGCCGGCCCCGCGCTGCTCGCGCGCGGGTTCTGGGCCGAGCGCCTGCGCGCGCTCGAGGCGCGCGCCGTGCGGGGCGCCGACCTGGTCGTGGCGGCCAGCGACGAGGATGCCGCGCGCTTCGGCACGCTCTACGGCGTGGCTTCCGATGCGCGGGTGGCGATCCCCAACGGCTTCGACGAGACCGCGGTCCGCCCGCCCACGGCCGCCGAGCGCGGCCGCGCGCGCGAAACCCTGGGACTTACGCGCGACGCGTACGTGTGCCTCTTCGTGGGCTCGGACGTGCCGCACAACCGCGCGGCCCTCGCGGTGACGCTCGAGCGCGTGATCCCGCCGCTCACCCGCGACGGGTTCAAGCTGCTGGTGGTGGGCTCGGTCTCCCGCGCGATCGCGCACCGGCACGAGCCCTGGCTGATCGCGCGCCCCGCGACCGCGGACCTCTCGCCCTGGCTCCACGCCGCGGACGCCGGCCTCAATCCGGTGACCCGGGGCGGCGGCAGCAACGTCAAGCTCGCGACCTATCTCGCCGCCGGGCTCGCGGCGGTGAGCACGCCGTTCGGCGTGCGCGGCTATGCGCCGCTCGAGCCCTTCGTGACCGTCGCGGAGATCGACCGGATGCCCGACGCGCTCAGCACCCGCCCGCGCGGCGCGGCGGCGCGCGGCGAAGAGCCTCCGGCCGCGATCCGCGCCTACGCATGGGGCGCGCTGGGCGAGCGGCTCGCCGGCGAGCTCGAACGCCGCCTCGGCGCGGGGGCCCGCGCATGAGGATCGCGATGATCGGGCAGAAGGGGATTCCGGCCACCTACGGCGGGATCGAGAAGCACGTGGACGAGATCGCGCGCCGCCTGGCCCAGCGCGGGCACGACGTGACCGTCTACTGCCGTCATCACTACACGCCGGCGCACGCGGTGGTGCCGGGGGTGCACCTGAGCCGGCGGCCCAGCATCCGCACCAAGCACCTCGACGCCGCGAGCCACGTCGCGTGGTGCACGCTCGAGGCGATGGCGAGCCGCTTCCAGATCGTCCACTTCCACGCGCTCGGCCCGTCGCTGTTCTCGGCGCTGCCGCGCCTCACGGGCGCCCGCACCGCGGTCACGGTGCACGGGCTCGACTGGCAGCGCGAGAAGTGGGGAAAGCTCGCAGCGTGGGCCCTGCGCCAGTGCGAGGGACCGGCGGCGCACTTTCCCAATCGCACGATCGTGGTCTCGCGCACGCTGCGCGACTACTTCCGGGCCCAGCACCGGCGCGAGGCCACGTTCATTCCCAACGGCACCAATCTGCCCGCGCCCCGCGCGGGCCAGAAGATCCTGTCCTACGGCCTCACGCCCGGACGCTACGTGCTGTTCGTGGGGCGCCTGGTGCCCGAGAAGGGCGCCCATTTCCTGTGCGAAGCCTTCCGCGACGTTCCGACCGACATGAAGCTCGCGCTGGTCGGCGGACTCTCGTTCTCGCAGGACTACGTGCAGGAGCTGCGGCGGTTCGAGAGCGACCGCATCCGGCTCCTGGACTACGTCTACGGCGAAGCGCTCGAGGAGCTGTGGAGCAACGCCTACCTGGTGGTGCAGCCCTCGACCATGGAAGGACTCTCGATCGCGCTGCTCGAGGCGCTCTCGTACGGACGCTGCGTCCTGGTCTCGGACATTCCCGAGAACCTCGAGGTCGCGAGCGAGGTGGCCGTGCCGTTCCGGAGCCGGGACGTCCCGGACCTGCGCGAGAAGCTCGAGATGCTGATCCGGAGCCCCGAGCTGGTGCGCGAGTACGAATCCCGCGCCCGCGCCCACATCCAGCGGCACTACTCGTGGGACACGGTGGCCGAGCAGACCGAGGCGGTCTACGCAGAAATGCTGCGCGGGGAGTGACGCGTGCCCGCGAAGGCCTTTCGGACGATCGTGGAGCGCTATCACGGCCCGGAGGGAGACGAATTCGCGCGCGCGGAGCTCACGCCGGTCGCCGCGCGATTCCTGGGCCGCGGCTCGCGCGCCCTGGAAGTGGGATGCGGCTACGGGCGCAACCTGGTGGCACTCGCGGGCGTGGAGGGCTGCTCCGTCGTGGGCTCCGACGTCTCGCTCTCCGAGCTCGAGCGTGCAGCGGCCGAGCGGATCGGCCCGTTGCCGAGGTCGCTACGCGCCCGCGTCTCGCTGGTCCGGCAGGAGCCATTCCGGCTCCCGTTCCGAGACTCCGCCTTCGACCTGGTCGTGCTCTGGCAGGTGGTCGAGCACCTCTTCGGCCGCGAGGCGAAGCGCAAGGTGCTCGGGGAATGCCTGCGGGTCGTGAAGCCCGGCGGCCACCTGCTGATCGAGACCCCGAACCAGTGGTTTCCCATCGACTACCACGACAACCTGTTCCCGTTCGTCCACTGGTTCTTCCCGAAAGCGGCGCGCGAGTGGATCACCTGGAAGGTGCGCGGTCAGCGCTATCCGCCTTCGGAGTACGTGAGCCTGCCGGGCTGCGAGCGGATCCTGCGCGAGGCTCCGGAGATCGAGCGCGTGACGCGGGCGACGCGGTTCTACTTCGGCGCGAGCTGGCGCGAAGCCTGGGGCCGGCTTTCGGGAACCCGCGCGGGACTCAAGCGCGCGATCTTCGTCGCGCTGCTGCCCGTCCACGCGGTGCTCTCGCTGTTCGGGAGCTCCGGCGATCTCTTCCTGCCCTCGCTGCGGGTGGTGTGGCGGGTGGACAAGCGCGCCCGCCCCGCCCCATGATGGGCGGGTGCGAATCGGGACCGTCCTGAGCCGCAGCACTCGACCCGGGAAGGCGCCGGGCGATGCCTGACCGCTACGTGCTGGTGCTGGCCGGCGGCCGCGGCGAGCGCTTCTGGCCGTGGAGCCAGCCCGCGCGCCCCAAGCAACTCCTGCCGCTCGCGCGCGACGGCCGCTCGCTGCTCGCGACCACCTTCGAGCGGGCGTTGCGTCTCGTCCCGAGCGCCGACCGCGTGCTGGTCATGACCGCGCTCGACCTCAAGGACGCGGTGCAGCGGGAGTGTCCGGGCGCGCGCGTGCTGGGGGAGCCGGTGCCGCGCAACACCGCGCCGGCGATCGCGGCGGCCGCCGCCGGCTGGATCCCCGACGCGAGCGCCTTCGCGGTGCTGCCCGCCGATCACGCGATCGATGACCTCGATGCCTTCGCCCGCGATGCCCGGCGCGCGTTCGAGGTCGCGGAGCGCGAGCCGGTGCTCGTCACCTTCGGCATCCCGCCCGCCGGGCCGGACACCAGTTTCGGCTACGTCCGGCGCGGGGCGAAGCTCGGCGAGCGGCTGTTCCGCGCCGCGCAGTTCACCGAGAAGCCCGACGCGGCCCGCGCGCGGACGTTCGTCGAGAGCGGCGAATACATGTGGAACAGCGGCATGTTCGTGTGGCGGAAGTCGGTCTTCTTCGGTGCGCTCGAGGCCGGCCGCCCGGCGCTGGCGGGAGCCCTGCGCGGCTCGAGCTCAGGCGGGGGCGTGTCCGGATTCGAAGACCGGATGCGCGAGGTGTTCCCCGCGCTCGAGTCCATCTCGGTGGACTACGCGGTGCTCGAGAAGGCGCCCAACGTGCTCGTGCTCGAGGCCTCGTTCGACTGGGATGACCTCGGCTCGTGGGGCGCATGGGCGCGCCGCCAGCCGCGCGATGCGCGCGGCAACGTCGCCTTCGGCGACGCCGTGGTCGTGGACTGCGACGACTGCGTGGTGGTGGGGGAGGGCGGCACGGCAGCGGCGATGGGCCTGCGCGACATGATCGTGGTCCACGCGAACGGCGCAACGCTCTCCTGCCCGATCGCCCAGAGCGAGGGCGTGCGCCGCGTGAGCGAGGCGGTGCGGGCGCGAGGCGCGGAGTGAGGCGGCCCTTCGCGGTGCTGATGCTCGCGATGCTGGCCGGGTGCGCGCCGGTCCAGCCTCCGGGCGCCACGACCATTGCACAGCCCGCTTCGCCGCCGTCCGCGTCGGGCTCCGCGACCGGTTCCGGCGCCGCACGGACCGGCGTGGCGGTAGGCAACACGGCCTCGGGCGGCTCGATCGTCACGAGCGGCTCCCAGCCGACGGTCGTGGACAGCGGGCCGTCGGCCGAGGCGCTCGCGGTGCTTGCCACCATCCCGGAGCCTCTGTCCTCCAGCGAGCGAGTCCCGCCCCCGAGCGCAACGCCGACCGGCGCCGCGGGGAAGAAAGCGACAGGCACGACAGGCACGCGCACCGCCACGGGCGGAGCCGCCGGCGCCACGGCGGCCGGGGGCGCTGCCGCCGGCGCAAGCGCGGGCGCCGCGTCGAGCGCCGCCGCAGGAGCGGCCACCGGCGCCGCGGCCGGTGCCAGCGGAGGAGCCGCCGCCGGCGCCGCAGCGGGCGCGGGCGCAGGTGCAGTTGCGGCCGCCGGCGTCGCGGCGAGCGCGGGTGCAGCCGGTGCGCGCCCGGACAGCGCCCGTGGCGACGTCGCCGATTCCGCCGCGACTACCGCAGCGGAGGACTCGCTGATCCCGGTGCCGGTGCCGACCGAGCCGCTCGGCGAGCGCCCCGGGACGCTCGCGCGCGTGGTAGCGGACACGTTTCCGGTCATGCCGCCTCCGCCTCCGCCGTCGCCGGCCCCGGCCAGGGCCGGGCCGGACAGCTGCTGGCGCATCCAGGTTGCCGCGCCGACCAGCAAGCCGGAGGCGGATCTCAAGCGGCAGGCCGCGGAGTCGGTCCTGCTCGTTCCGTTCGTGATCGATCACGAGAAGCAGCGCTACAAGGTGCGCAACCGCGACTGCCTGACGCGCGAGGTGGCGGACCGGCTGCGCCGCCGCGCGATCCAGTCCGGGTTCGAGGGGACGTTCCCAGTGGTCGAGGTCAGGAAATGAAGCGGCCGACCGTACCGCATGGCCGGCGAAGCGGCGGGCGGCTCACGCGAACCTGGAGGGTGGAAGAGTGAGCCGTGCGCTCGTGATCGTCGAGGATTCGGGCTGGCGCGATCTGCGCCCGCTCACCGACGTCCTGCCCGTTCCCGCGCTCGCCTTCGGCGCGTCCTCGCTGTGGGAACGCTGGCGCCGCGCCGCCGCCGTGCCGCTGCTCGCGATCGAGGCACGCGCCGAGGCCATGCGCGCCTGGCGCGAAGCCCCGAAGCCCGACGGCGGAAGGCTCACGGCGCGCGATCCCGTGCTGGTCGTGAACGCCGCGGCGCTCCCGGGTCCGTGGCTCGAGGCCGAGGCGGCGGGGGCTCCCGCGCTGCTCCTCGCGGGCGGGCGGTTCGTCGCGGCCCGGGTCGAATTCGAGACGCTCGCGCCGGGCCTGGGCCGCGGCGCCGAGTTCGAGCGCTTCCTGCTCGGTCTCTCGCTTCCGACCGCCGAGGTCGTGGTGCCACGGATCGAGCGGCCGTGGCACCTCATCGAGTGGAACGCCGCGGCCATCGGGCAGGATCTCGGCGCTCGCTCCGGCGCGATCGCGGGCGAGCGCCATCCGCTGGCGGTCGTGCTCCAGCCCGAGCGCGTGACCGTCGAGGCGGGGGCGCGCATCGACCCGTTCGCCGTTTTGGACGCGCGCGGCGGGCCGATCCGGATCGGCCCGCGGGCGGTGGTCGGGTCCCACAGCGTCGTCACCGGGCCGTGCGTCGTGGGCGCCGGAACGCAGATCCTGGGGGGCGCGGTGGGCCGCTCGACCTTCGGCCCCGAGTGCCGCGTCGCGGGCGAGGTCGAGGAGTGCGTCTGGCAGGGCTACGCCAACAAGCGGCACCATGGCTTCGTGGGCCACAGCGTGATCGGCGAATGGGTGAACCTCGGCGCGCTCACGACCACCAGCGACCTCAAGAACAACTACGGCGCCGTGCGCGTCTGGGTGGACGGGCGCGACGAGCCGAGCGGCGTCTCGAAGATCGGCTCCTTCGTCGGTGCGCACGTCAAGACCGGCATCGGCACGCTGCTCCCCACCGGGGCCTCGATCGGGGTGGGATCCAACCTCTTCGGCGGCGGGCGGTTCGCGCCGAAGCAGGTGCCCGCCTTCGCCTGGTGGGACGGCGAGCGCTTCGACGAGCACCGGCTCGACGCGTTCCTCGCGACCGCGCGCATCGCGATGGCGCGCCGCGGCCGCGAGTTCACCTCCGCCGACGAGGAGGCGCTGCGGGCGCTGTTCGCCGCGACCGCGGGCGAGCGCGAGGCGGCGGGTGCCGGGCGTGGGGCTCGGGTCACGAGCGAGCCCGCGCGCTAGGCCGGGCGGCAGGCGAGCCGGAGGCTGGCTGCGCGGCCGGGCAAGCATGAAGTCAAGGAATTGTCTTGCCCGCCTGCCCCGCGGTGTGGTTGAGTCCCCTTGCAGCCGCGGGCATCGAGGCCGCCCCCGGGCTCAACCCCCGCCCGGCATCCTCGACCCCCCTCTTCCAAGCCGTCCGGGCCACGAGCACCGGGTCGGCGCGCGGCCGCTCCGCAGATCCCACGCGGACGGTCCGGGCACGAGCCGGTAACGACAGGCGTATGGGCGGCGAGGTTCGTCAGCCACGGAGGTAGCCCATGCAACTGCGTACCCGTCTCCTCGCGCTCACAGCGGCCATCGCAACGATCACCCTCGCGTCGTTCGGAGCGGGCCTCGCCGCCCCGGCGTCGCGCGACCAGCTTCCTCCCTGGCCCAACGACCTCTCGACCATGGGCGCGCACGCGGCGATCGCCTCCGGGGCGGATGCCTCGCAGTTCGAAGGCTTGATCTCCCGTGATGCGATCGACGCCATACAGCGCTTCTACGCCGAGACCAAGACCCTCGGCGTCCCCAAGCGCGTCGGGACGCTCTTCGTGCCCGGCCCGACGAACGTACGGGCCAACAACCCCGCGGGCGACCGCATCGGCGAGACCCAGGGCGAGGTCGCGGTTTGCGTGTTCGGCGACACCGTGGTGATCGGCTGGAACGATTCGCGGGGATTCCTCGCCGGGGGAGGAACCGGTTCTCCTGGGCCGCCGACTATCTCGAGTTCCGCCTACTCGACCGACGGCGGGGCGACGTTCATCGACCTCGGCGACATGCCGCTCGCGGCCGCCGGGGACCAGGCGTTCGGCGACCCGGGCATTGACACCGACGAGAAGGGCAACTGGTACTACAACCAGATCTATACGCGCACGACCGTGCCCGCCCAGCAGAACATCGCCGTCCACCGCGGTGTCTTCACCGCCGGCGTCCTGGCATGGGGAATCCCGGTCCAGGCCTCGATCGGAACGGCCGCGACCGGTTTCCTCGACAAGTGCCTCCTCGGCTGCGACCGGGTGACCGGCAACGTCTACGTTTCGTACACCCGGTTCACCGCGACCCCCCAGATCGAGATCGTGCGCTCGACGACGCAGGGCGCCACCTGGGGCGCGGCGATCGTGCTCGACGCCACCGTCGTTCCGACCGCCTCCAAGCAGGCGGCGCGGCCGTTCTGCGGGCCGGGCGGCGAGGTCTACGTGGTTTGGGAGAAGGGCGCGAACCTCATCAACTGCCCGGATGGGCTGGGCAACGTCACCAACACGACGGGCCAGATCGCCTTCTCGCGCTCGCTCGACTTCGGCGCCACCTACTCCCCGCTGAGCGTGATCGGGACGGTGGAGCATTCCTGGACCTGGTCGGGACCCGGTGACCTGCGCGAGCGGGCGAACGAGTTCCCCGACATCGCCGTGGACGTCTCCACCAACTGCTACCGCGGCAACATCTACGTGACCTGGCACGAGTCGGCGCCCTGGACGGCGAACCTCTCCGCCGGGCCGGTGACGGCGGAGGCCAACGACGCCGCCAACAACAACCCGACCGGCCCCGAACTGTTCACGGTCGGTGACGATTGCACCGGAACGGTCAACGCGGCCGCAGACCTCGACTACTGGCAGTTCAGCGCGACCCAGGGACAGAGCCTGCTCTTCAACCTCGATCCCAGCACGTTCAACTGCGGCGTCACGGGAACGGCCGCCTCGATGCGCATGCGCCTGTTCGCGGTCACGACCCCGTTCCCCAACCCGACCGGCTTCCCCGACTCGATCCTCGCAGCCTCCGCGCTCGGCGCCTTCGCGGACCGGATCGTGTGGACCTGCCCGGCGACCGGCAACTACCTGATCCGGCTGCAGCGCGCAGGCGCCGGGACCGCAGCTCCCTACACCTACCGGATGCGGGTGCGCGCCCTCACGTTCGGCGCGCCGAGCCCGGGGCGGGACGGGCGCGACGTCGTGATCGTTCGCTCGAGCAACCAGGGCACGACCTGGTCGGCCGAGCAGCTCATCAACGATGACCTGAGGGGCCTCGAGAACCGTCGGCCGTTCGTCACGGTCAACAACAAGGGCCACGTCGCCGCCTACTGGCACGACTCTCGTGACGCGGGGATGAGCTCGACCGCCTCCCTGACCCAGATCTACGGCACGACCTCACGGGATGGCGGCGCCACCTGGTCGCCCAACTACTGCGTGACGGACGAGGAGTCGTTCTTCTCGTTCAACACCATCGGG
>Ga0184629_10000739_pt1 | contig 14167 bp, 19 predicted proteins | sample PLM4_32_b1_FD_133158 | JGI IMG/M metagenome (GOLD analysis project Ga0184629, IMG submission 133158) | Groundwater sediment microbial communities from an aquifer in East River, Colorado, USA - PLM4_32_b1 | ecosystem: Environmental > Terrestrial > Soil > Riparian zone | place: USA: East River... | reverse complement strand
TGGGGTTGGTTGGAAACTTGATCGGGTACGGTCTGCGACTGGCCAATCAGCAGACGCCGGAGCCGCATATTCAGCTGCTCATGATCGGGCAATCTCACAACAAGCACCGGCAGCCCGTCTTTTCCAAAGTTCTTTGAACCGCCGTCCATTACACTGTGCTCAGGCTCTTTCGTTCAGCCAACACCATATCGGACACTCCGGGCGATAGTCCAAACGTCCGCATCCCCGACTTCGTGCTGAGCGGCGCCGCAAATGGCCTTGCGTATTGCGCGTAACTCCGTCAGGACAACGCCACGCATCTGGCCATGACGTTTATTTCCTCCCGCGTTCTTGAAGCCCTCCGTTCCCATTCGAGCGCGCAATGGGCGTGCCTGCTCGTCTTATCCATCGCCTTCGCGGCGGCTCTAGAGGCGCTGCACGTATCGGCGGCACTGCTGATCGGGCCCATGATCGGCGGCGTGATCGTGGCTTCGAGCGGAGGACGGATCCGCGTCCCCGACACGATCTTCGCGGCGACGCAGGGGATCATCGCGTGCATGATCGCGCGCGCCATGCCGGCGTCCATCGTGGACGAAGTGGCGATGCAGTGGCCCGTGTTCGGGCTCGGCGTCATGTCCACCATCGTGATGGCCGCTGTCGTCGGGTGGCTGCTGGCACGCTGGCAGGTGCTGCCGGGGACGAGCGCGATCTGGGGTTCCGCCCCGGGCGGCGCCGCATCGATGACGGTGTTGGCCGAAGCTTACGGCGCCGATGTCCGCCTCGTCGCCTTCATGCAATATCTGCGCGTGATGTGCGTGACGAGTGTGGCCTCGCTCGTTGCGAGCGCGGCGGGGCAACAACATCCGGCAGCCGCGATCGTCTGGTTTCCCGCGGTCGATTGGTTGTCCTTTGCCGGAACGCTGGCCGTGGCCTCGCTGGGCGTGATTTCCGCGAAGGTCTTCCGCATCCGTGCCGGTGCGGTGCTCCTGCCGCTGATCGTGGGTGTCGTGCTTTCGAACACTGGCGCGATGCACATCGAGCTGCCTCCGTGGTTTCTCGCCGTCTCCTATGCCCTCTTGGGTTGGTCGATAGGACTCAGATTCACGCGCGAAAGCGTTGCCCATTGCGCCCGCGCGCTGCCGCGCGTTCTTGCCGCCATATTGCTGCTGATCGCCGCCTGTGCCGCGGTCGGACAGCTCCTGGCCAAGGCGGCGGGCGTGGATCCTCTGACCGCCTATCTCGCGACCACGCCCGGCGGTCTCGATGTCGCGGCCATCATCGCATCCGACAGCGATGTCGATGTGCCGTTCGTGCTGTCGATGCAGTTCGTCCGCATCCTGATCGTGCTCATGACAGGACCGGCGCTGGCACGGTTCCTCGCGGGACGATCAGCAGAGCAAAGCAAAGCTGCCTAGGGAGCTTCCTCGGCTACGGGGCCTTTAGCAGAGCTACCGTGCCTTCTGCGCGCCGCCGAGGCGCGACATGGCGTTGAAGAGGCGGCTGACGTCGAAATAGACGGTGCGGCGCTCGCCGTTTTGGCTGACGACCTCGAGCGCATCGACCGGGCCGCGGTCGGCCTGGATCAGCGACTGGCGCGCCACCTGCACGCCCATCGCGCCGAGGAGGGTGTACTCCTCGGCGACGCCGATCACGACATAGGCGGTTTCGGGCGACATGCCGTCAGCCGATTGCTGGATGGAGCGGAGCAGGCCATCGGCGACCGCGCGCTCGAAGGCCGCCTCTTGAGTCTGTCCCCGGCGTTCGAGGACGGTCGCAAGCGCGGCATGCGCGTCAATGTCGGTGTAGTCGCGGTTTATTATCCGGTTCGCGATCGTTGCGACCTGATCGACATTGTTCGCCGCCATGGCGCGGATCAGGTCGCCCTTGTCGGGATCGGCAAGCGCGGCATAGGGGTTGTAGCCCGGCTGCTCGGCGCGGGCGAAACGCAGCGCCTGAAAATCGATCGCCGTGTTGCCCGACTTCAGTTGCGCGAGCAGCGCGTCATAGCTCGACCCTCCTGCGTCGCCGGCAAGCGCCAGTCCCGGCAGCAGCAGAAACAGGAACGCAACGCAGAAGGCCTTCATCCAACACTCCTCAGTCCACGCATTCGACCCAAGGATGCGATACAATCGGAAAGAATGGCGTAACCATGGCGACGCATGGCTATACGCGCCCGCGCATCGCCCAAGGAGAACCCATGCCGGTCAAGAAAAAAGGCGGGGCGAAGGTCTCGGCACGGACCAAACGCCTGCAAAAGCTCGACGCGCTGCATCACATCCACCCTTTCACCCAGACCGAACTGCTCAATCGCGAGGGCGTCCGCATCATCACGCGCGCGAACGGTATCTATGTTTGGGACTCGGAAGGCCACAAGCTGATCGACGGCATGGCCGGCCTGTGGTGCGTGCAGGTCGGGTACGGCAACAAAGAGCTCGCGCGCGCGGGCGCGAACGCGCTCAAAATCCTTCCCTACTACAACCACTTCTTCAAGACGACCAATCCGTGGACGGTCGAGCTCGCCACCAAGCTGGCGTCGCTTCTGCCCGAGGGGCACACCCGCGTGCTGTTCGCCAATTCCGGATCGGAGGCCAATGACGCGGCGCTCAAGCTCATCCGCTACTATTGGAATCTGAAGGGTCGGCGGGAGAAGAAGATCCACCTCTCTCGGGAGCTGTCCTATCACGGCGTCACGATGGCGACCGCCTCGCTGTCCGGACTGACGCCGATGCATCCGCAATGGGATCTGCCGTTCGACGGATTTGCCAAGGCGCCGGCGCCGTACTGGTACGGCGCGAAGGTCGCGGGCTATGGCGATATCGGCGAGGACGAGTTTGGCCTGGAGGTAGCGCGCAAGACGGAAAGGATCATCCGCGAGATCGGCCCGGAGCGGATCGCGTCGTTCTCCGCCGAGCCCGTGCAGGGCGCGGGCGGCCTGATCATCCCGCCGCGGACCTACTGGCCGGAGATGTCGCGCATCTTGAAGCAATACGACATCCTTCTGCATGCGGATGAAGTGGTCACAGGGTTCGGACGGACCGGCGAATGGTTCGGAAGTTTCACGTATGGGATGGAGCCCGACATCATGACAATGGCAAAGGGGCTGTCGTCGGGATACCAGCCGATCTCGGCCGTCTCGCTGGGCGCGCGGATGGGCGACGCCATCGCCGGCGCCAACGAAGAATTGGTGCACGGCTACACCTACTCAGGGCACCCGGTCGCCTCGGCGGTCGCTCTGAAGAACATCGAGGTGCTCGAGCGCAAGCGACTCGTGCAGCGGGTCAAGCGCTCGATCGGTCCCTATTTCCAGAAGCGCATACAGCAGGTGTTCGCGGGTCACCCTTTGGTGGGTGAAGTGCGCGGCGTCGGCATGCTGGCAGCCATCGAACTCGTCGAGGACAGACGCGCGCGCCGACCCTTCCCACGGGAGCGGATTGTGGGGACGATCTGCCGCGACCACTGCTTCAACAACGGCCTCGTCATGCGGGCTATCCGCGACACCATGGTGCTGTCGCCGCCGCTGGTCATTACGGAGGCCGAAGTCGAGACGCTGCTCCGCAAAGCGAGGCTCTGCATCGACCTCACGGCCGCCGATCTGGGGGTCCGTTAGCTGTCGAATTGCCGACGTTCCGGCCAATGCGCATTTCGTGCCAATTTTGGGACACGAAAAGCGGCTTCAGCGCTGCTATAGGATCCAAAAGGAACTTGAATTCATCGACAGATCAATATGTTGGATATGATCGTGGCGAGAAAACAACTCTCATGAAAAAAATGTCACGAAGTCGATTTTAACCGAAAAAAGTTGAAAGCTGTGTCTTCCATGCCTATACTTTCCGAGGTGGGACCGTGGTGTCCAGCCTGCATGCTCCCCCCGCTCGCAGGTCGGATAGGTCCCAACAGGGATGCCGGTTTATCCCCTCCCGGCATCCAGCGCTTACGGCGCATTTGAGGCCCCGACCAGCCCCCTGGTCGGGGCCTCTTTATTTTGGCCGGGTGACCCGCCGGAGCGTGAGGTTGATCCGCCCGCCGCCCGGAATGAGGGTGCTGGTCCCGGGCAGGATACGGTCGATGCCGTGATACATCAGCCGCGCCGGGCCCCCGAACATCAGGACGTCGCCCGAGTTCAGCTTTAGCCGCCGGGTCTCGCCCTTGAGGTTCGCCGTGCCGAAACGGAAATAGGCGGTGTCGCCGAGCGAGACCGACAGCACCGGCGCATCGACAGCGGGCTCGTCCTGATCACGATGCAGCCCCATGCGGGCCCCTTCGGCATAGAAGTTGACGAGACAGGCCTCGGGCGGGGCTGCGTAGTGCGTGGTGTCATCCCATAGCTTCAGCAACGCCGGCGGGATCGATGGCCACGGCTCTTTCGTGGTCGGATGGAAGGGCTCGTAGCGATAGCCTTTCGCCGCATCGGAGACCCATCCGAGGGGGCCGAAATTGGTCATGCGGACGGAGAATTTCTTACCCGTGCGCGGCATGGTCGGATCGAAGAGCGAAGCCTGCGCGACGCCCGCAAGCACATCGTTGAGCAGGGCCGTCTGCTCGGCGGCATCGAGCCGGAGCGGCCAGAACGTAACGCCCGGCGCCACTACCAATTGATTTGTCACGTCGTCGCTTCGGCTTGGAATGAGCGGTAGCTCCCCTTGAGCCCCTTCGCCGCAAGCCACTCGGCGAAGTGGTTGGGATCGTACCCTGCCCGCGCCCACTCCTTGAGCGATGCGCCGGCCTGTTCATTGGCGTAGCCCGGGAAGTGCCGGATCCAGACCTGCTGCCGCTTCGGGAAGTGGAGATAGGGCCAGGCATGGAGTTGGGTTTGGGCCTCTGCCAAGGCGCCCGGCCCCTTCAACTGCAGCACATAAAGCGCGGCCGCGAGCCCGGTGCGGTCCTGGCCGCCCGAGCACTTGAGCAGGAGCGGCCGTTCGGCCGCAGCGAAAGCCTCGAACAGGGCGGCCAGCCCCGACCGCGACGGGATATTGCGGGACGAGAGCTTCACATCGAAATGCCTGATCTTGAGCGCTGCCGTGACCCGCTTCTCGGTTGTCCACCAGCGGAAGTCGGCGTTCTCGCCCCGCAGGTTGATCAGGCTCTTGAAGCCGTGCGGGGCGAGGAAGGGCGAATAGAAACCCAAATAGGGCTGGGCCGAGCGCGCCACATCGGGGGTGACCCAATGGAGATGATAAAGCCGGTCGAGAATCAACGACATGGAGCGGGGGCGTAACCCCGGACCGGCGCCCTTGCAAGAGTGGTTGACTGACAAAGGTCCGTGGCTATAGTGCGCCGCCTTGCCTCAAGGGGTGTCCGGCTTCTCGAGGCATTTGCCGTTTTTTTTCAGGATCAGAACGATGTTCGCGGTCATCCGCACGGGCGGAAAGCAATACAAGGTGTCAAAGGGCGATGTGCTCGACGTGGAGCGCCTGCCCGGCGACGCGGGTGCGGCCGTCACTTTCGGCGAGGTCTTGATGGCGGGCTCCAAGGTGGGCGCGCCGACGCTGGCGGGGGCTTCCGTCATGGGCGAGATCGTCGCCCAGACGCGGACCGCCAAGGTCGTCGCTTTCAAGAAGAAGCGCCGCAAGAACACGCACAGGAAGCGCGGCCACAGGCAGCACCTGACGCGGGTGAAGATCACGGACATCGTCGCGGGTTAATCCGCGGGACAAGAGGTTGTCATGGCACACAAGAAAGCGGGCGGGTCCTCGCGCAACGGTCGCGACTCTCCGGGTCAGAGGCTTGGCATCAAGCGCTTTGGCGGGGAGATCGTGCTTCCCGGCAACATCCTCGTGCGCCAACGCGGCACGAAAGTGTTTGCCGGCGCGAATGTTGCCATGGGCAAGGACCACACGCTGTTCGCCAGGATCGGCGGCAAAGTCGTGTTCAAGCAGGGTTTGAAGCGCCGCACGTACGTGTCGGTACTCCCGACCCCGGAAGCGGCGGAATAGGCGGCTAATGAACATAGGCCGCCCCACATGGCGGCCTCATACAGACAAGCTGAGGGAGATGGGTCCGCTATCTCCCTTTTTTGTTTCCCTCAGGTCAAAGCGAGGGAAGCCATGTCTGTCTTACTGGAAACGGAGCGCCTGCTCTTGCGATATCCGCGAGCGGCGGACATCAGTCAATTCCTGCCGCTCATCAACGATTTCGACGTGTCGAAGAATCTGTCGCGCGTGCCTCATCCGTACACGGAGGATGACGCATGCGCCTTCATCGTCAGCATCAGGCATGCGATCAGGGAGGGCACCGACCATGCGTTTGCGATCCTGCTCAAGGACGGCGCGTTCATCGGGCTATGCGGGATCCATCCCGAGCGCGGCTGGGAGTTCGGCTATTGGTACGGGAAACCGTACTGGGGCCAGGGCTACGCCACGGAAGCGGGGTTAAGGGTGGTCACCTATGCCTTCGACGAGCTCAACGCCGAGACCCTCAAGGCCAGCTGGTTCCACGACAATCCGAGGTCGGGGCACGTGCTGGCCAAGCTCGGCTTTCAGTCCGTCGGCGAGGGCGAGATCGCCTGCGTTTCGCGCGCCTGCATGGTCGATTGCCACCTGGTCGAGCTTGACCGCGCGACCTACATGACGCGAAAGAAGGCAGCATGAAGTTCTTAGATACCGCGAAGATCTACGCCAAGTCGGGTGCCGGCGGAAACGGGTGCGTCTCGTTCAGGCGGGAGAAGTTCATCGAGTTCGGCGGACCGAATGGGGGCAACGGCGGTCGCGGCGGCGACGTATGGGCCGAAGCGGTCGAGAACCTGAACACGCTGATCGACTACCGCTTCCAGCAGCATGTGACCGCGAAGAGCGGCGGTCACGGCATGGGCAAGGAGATGAGCGGCGCACGCGGTTCGGACGCCATCATCAAGGTGCCCGTCGGCACGCAGATCTACGACGAGGACAACGAGACGCTGCTCGCCGATCTCGATCGGCCGGGCGCGCGCGCGCTGCTGCTGCAGGGCGGGAACGGCGGCTTCGGCAACGCGCATTTCAAGACGTCGACCAACCAGGCGCCGCGGCGCGCCAATCCGGGGCAGCCAGCCGAAGAGAAGACGCTCTGGCTGAGGCTGAAGCTGATCGCCGATGTCGGCCTGATCGGCCTGCCGAACGCGGGGAAGTCGACGTTCCTTGCGCGCGTCTCGGCGGCGAGGCCGAAGATCGCGGACTACCCGTTCACAACGCTCCATCCGCAGCTCGGCATGGTGCGCGCGAAGGGCGTGGACTTTGTCGTCGCCGACCTTCCCGGACTGATCGAGGGCGCGCATGAGGGGGCGGGGCTGGGCGTGAAGTTCCTCGGCCACGCGGAACGCACGAGCGTGGTCGTGCATCTGATCGACGGGACCGAAGCGGCCGTCGTGCGCGCGTACCGGACGATCGGCAAGGAGCTCGCGTCCTATGGCCACGGGCTGGCGGACAAGCCCGAGATCATCGCGCTCAACAAGAGCGACGCGGTCACCAAGCCGATGCTGGCGCGGAAGAAGGCTGCGCTCGAGAAGGCGTCGGGCGCCAAGGTGTTCGTGATGTCGGGGGTCTCGGGAGAGGGCGTCGATGACGTTCTTGGCGCGCTGGCGCGCCAAGTCCAGAAGTCGCGCTTGAAGGCCAGACCCGCCGCGCCTGCGCGGGCCTGGTCGCCATGACCGACCATCTCGATCGCGCCAAGCGCATCGTGGTGAAGGTTGGGTCGGCGCTGCTCGTCGATGCGACGTCGGGCGCGGTGAAATCCGACTGGCTGGCGACGCTCGCAGCCGATGTGGCCAAGCTCAAGGCGCGCGGCAAGGACGTGATCGTGGTGTCGTCGGGCGCGATTGCGCTCGGCCGGCGCGCGCTGAAACTGAAATCGGGCGCGCTCAGGTTGGAGGAGAGCCAGGCCGCGGCGGCCGCGGGACAAATCCGGCTCGCGCAGGCTTATGTCGATGCGTTCCGCGCGCACGATCTCGCGGTGGCCCAGGTGCTCTTGACGCTGGAAGACACCGAGCAGCGGCGGCGCTATCTGAACGCGCGCGAGACGCTCACCACGCTGATTGCGCTCAACGCCATCCCGGTGATCAACGAGAACGACACAGTGGCGACCGCCGAGATCCGCTATGGCGACAACGATCGGCTGGGCGCGCGCGTGGCTTCGATGATGGTCGCCGATTGTCTCGTGCTGCTGTCCGATATCGACGGACTCTACAGCGCCAATCCGCAGCGCGACGCGAACGCGCGCCATATCCCCGAAGTACGCGCCATCACGGCCGAGATCGAGCGTATGGCGGAAGGCCCGGTTTCGGGCTTCAGCAAGGGCGGCATGGAGTCGAAGATCGCGGCGGCAAAGATCGCAACCGCGGCGGGCGCGAACGTGATCATCGCTTCGGGCCACGTGATGCATCCATTGGGTTCGATCGCGGATGCGCGCTCGACGCTGTTCCTCGCGCGCATTAACCCTACGCAAGCGCGCAAGCGCTGGATCGCGGGCGGTCTTTCTGCGCAAGGAACGATCATCATCGACGGCGGCGCGGAGCGCGCGCTGCGCTCTGGGAAGAGCCTTCTGCCCGTGGGCGTGAAAGCGGTGACCGGAAGCTTCGAGCGCGGCGACGCCGTGGTGCTGAAAAGCGAGGACGGACGCGAGCTCGGGCGCGGGCTTGTCGCCTATGACGCGGCGGAGGCGCGTTCGCTCGCCGGACGGCGCACGGTCGAAATCGAGGCCATTCTCGGCTATCGTGGGCGCGACGAGATGATCCACAGGGACGATCTGGCGCTGAACAACGCCGATAGCGATCCGCCATGAACGTGCAGACCAAAGACGCCCTTACGCTCGAAGCCGAGATGTTCGCGCTGGGCCGCGCCGCGCGCGAGGCGGCGGCGAAGCTGCGCGACGCTTCGACGGCGGCGAAAAACAAGGCGCTCATCGCGGCGGCAGATGCGATCCGTGCGCATCAGAACAAGATTCTCGCAGCCAATGCCGAGGACATAAAGTCCGCGGCGTCGCGCAACGTAAGTCCGGCGCTGATGGACCGGCTGAAACTCGACGCGAAACGGGTCGAGACGACGGCGAAGGGTGTGGGCGACGTCGCGGCGCTTCCCGATCCGGTGGGGCGCGAGCTTGCGCGCTGGAAGATGCCGAACGGTCTCGACATCGCGCGCGTGGCGACGCCGATCGGCGTGCTCGGGATCATCTACGAAAGCCGCCCGAACGTGACGGCCGATGCGGGAGCGATCTGCATCAAGTCCGGTAACGCGGCGATTCTGCGCGGCGGGTCGGAGTCGTTCCATTCGTCGCGCGCGCTGCACGCTGCGCTCGTCGAGGGGCTTGAAGCCGCGGGGCTGCCGGGCACGGCGATCCAATTGGTGCCGACGACGGACCGCGCGGCGGTCGGACATATGCTTGCGGGGCTGGGCGGCACGATCGAACTGATCGTGCCACGCGGCGGCAAGAGCCTGGTCGCGCGCGTCCAGAACGAAGCGCGCGTGCCGGTGCTCGCGCATCTCGAGGGCGTTTGCCACACCTATGTGCACGAGAAGGCCGATCTCGAGAAAGCGCGCGCGCTCGTGCTGAACGGCAAGATGCGGCGCACGGGAATCTGCGGCGCGACAGAGACGATGCTGATCGATGCAAGCGTGATCGGCACGCATCTGGCGCCGATCCTGAACGATCTGGCGGACGCGGGCTGCGAAATCCGCGGCGACGCGCGCGTGCGGGCGCAGTATCCACGCGCGAAGCCGGCGACCGAAGAGGATTGGCGCACCGAATATCTCGACGCAATCATCGCGGTTCGCGCGGTCGACGGCGTGGACGAAGCGATCCGCCACATCGCGACCTATGGCTCGCAGCACACCGAATCGATCGTCACCGAGGATGCGCGAGCGGCGGAGCGGTTCTTGTCCGGCCTCGATTCGGCGATCGTGATGCACAATGCATCGACCCAGTTCGCCGACGGCGGCGAGTTCGGCATGGGCGCGGAGATCGGCATCGGCACCGGCAAACTGCACGCGCGTGGGCCCGTGGGCGTCGAGCAACTTACCATCTTCAAATATGTCGTGCGCGGCGACGGCCAGACGAGGCCGTGAAGAAAAAGGTCCGCGCACAGAGCGATTGGGTGCGAGCGCCGGGGCCGGTCGGCGACGGACTGCGCATCGGATTGCTCGGCGGCTCGTTCAATCCACCGCATGAAGGCCATGTGCATATGAGCGAGGCGGCGCTCAAGAAGCTCGACCTCGACTATGTCTGGTGGCTCGTCAGTCCGCAGAATCCGCTGAAGCCCACGCGCGGGATGGCCAGCTTCGACAAACGGCTCGAGGCAGCGAAGCGGCTCGCGGACAAGCATCCACACATGGTCGTGACCGGCATCGAGCAGGAGCTCGGCACCCAGTTCACGATCGATACGCTGAAGGCGCTCAAGCGTCGCTTTTCCGACACACGTTTTGTCTGGCTAATGGGGAGCGACAATCTCGTGCAAGTCCCACGCTGGCGAAGCTGGCAGCAGATTTTTGCCGAAGTCCCGGTCGCGGTTGTCGCGCGTCCTGGAAGCGCGCTGCCCGCGCGCTCGTCCAAGGCCGCGAACCGCTTCAAAAGCGCGGCTTTGCCTGCGGATTCGCGCTTTGCGGACGCAAATCCGCCCGCTTTAACTGTCATAGAAGTGAAACGTAACCCTGCGAGCGGGACGAAACTCAGGGCCGCTTCCGCCTCGCGAAAATAGGCGGCCTGTGGTATTGTTCCTTTGCGGACTATATCCGTTGATGAAGGAGCGGCTCAGCTGCGGCACAGATTGGGAAGCGCCACGAATTCCGGTCTTTGCCTGACGCGGAGCCGGACCTTGTGACCAACCTCTAGAAGGAGCCCGACCCTGAGCCGCATGCCACGCGTAAAGCTGAGTAGCGACACGTCAACACCTCCCTCCGAACCGACGCTTCTGGCGCGCATTCTCTCCGCCCTCGACGACGACAAAGCTGAAGACATCGTCACGATCGACCTCACGGGCCGTTCGTCGCTGTGCGATGCGATCGTCATCGCGACGGGACGGTCGACGCGTCATGTCGCATCGCTTGCCGAGAATCTCGCGCGCCGGATGAAGGAGTGGGGATGGGGCGGCGTGCGCGTCGAGGGCTTGACGCAAGGCGATTGGGTGCTGATCGACGCGGGCGACGTCATCGTGCATCTCTTCCGCGCCGAGGTGCGGAGCTACTACGATCTCGAGGGCATGTGGTCGGTCGGCGACAAGGGGCACAAATCGCCGAAGCCCGAACGCGTCGGCTCCGCCGCCTAAGGACAATCGATGCGACTCACGATTGCGGCGGTCGGCCGTTCGCGTGAGTCGCCCGAGCAGGCGCTGACGGATCTCTATCTCGAGCGCGCACGCGCGATTGCGCCCAAGCTCGGCATCTCCAAGCTCGAACTCGTCATCGTCGACACCTCGCGCGCGGCAAGTGCTGAGGCGCGAATGAAGGAAGAGGCCGAGAAGATCAGCTCAAAATTAGCCCTTGGTGCGCATCGCGTCGTTCTCGATGAGGCGGGGCGGACGACGACGAGCGAGGCCTTCGCACAGCGATTGCGACAGCGCGCCGATTCGGGGACGCGCGATCTCGTGTTCATCATCGGCGGACCGGATGGCCTTGCGCCGGCATTGCGCGAGGGCGCCGAGGAGCGGCTCGCATTGGGTCCGCAGACCTGGCCGCATCTCATGGTGCGCGCGATGCTGACGGAGCAGATCTATCGCGCGTTCGCAATTCTCTCGGGCCACCCCTATCACCGGCCGCGGGCGCGTTAGCGGATTATTAAGCGTAACGCGCAACTCTCTGTTAGCAGACGAGGCGTGTGAGGATCCCGTCTTGGAGATCACCGGCAGGACGCGAATCGAAGGCTCGGCGGGGGTCAGACGCGCCGATCGTGCCGCGCGTTCCGACAGCAAAGGCTTCTCGACCGAGGACGTCGGCGAGGCGAAGGCACCAGCCGGGTTGACCGGAGGGGGGCCGATCGGCGCTGTGGAGACCATCCTCGCGCTGCAAGGCATCGAGGACACAACCGACCAGCGCAGCCGGGGCGTGGCTCACGCCGACGAGCTGCTGAAGCTTCTGGACGAGGTGCGCGATGGGCTTCTGGTGGGGGGGATTCCCCGGCGGACGCTCGCGCGGATGGCGCATGCGATCGCCAAGCGGCGGGAGAGCTTTGCCGACGAGAAGCTCCAGAACGTCCTCGACGAGATCGACCTGCGCGCCCGGGTGGAATTGGCCAAGCTCGAGCTGAGCGACCGTCCGCTGATTTAAGCCTCTGTTTAATAACAATTTTGTTTATATGACCCCGTCGCTTTCCATTTGCTGCGGGGGCGCGACGCAGCTATAACCGCGCCGCCGCGGGGAGTGTCTTACCCAAGGAGCGCGCATGGCGACCGACCTGCCGAATGGCTATCGGCCTTCGGACGATGAGCCGTTCATGAACGAGCGGCAGCGCGAATATTTCAGGCGGAAGCTGGTGATCTGGAAGGAAGACATTGTCCGCGAGAGCCGCGAGACCATCCAGAATCTACAGACCGAGCCCACGCCCAATGCCGACCTTGCCGACCGCGCGACGACCGAGTCGGAACGCCAGCTCGAGCTCAGAACCCGCGACCGGCAGCGCAAGTTGATCTCCAAGATCGACGCGGCGCTCAGGCGTTTGGAAGACGGCTCCTATGGTTTCTGCGAGGAAACCGGCGAACCGATCGCCTTGCGCCGGCTGGACGCGCGTCCCATCGCCACCCTCTCGGTCGAGGCGCAGGAGCGCCACGAACGCCGCGAGCGCGTGTACCGCGACGATTAGCAGTCGGGCGCTGGCGTTCTGGCTCGCTCTGTTCCACCTTCACTGCGGACCAGGGGCTTTGCCGATCGGGGGGATTTCGTGGACGTCTGGAAACAATACCTGATCTATTGCTTCGCCGCCGGGGTCCCTCGCCGATCCTTGCTTGTCAGTTTGGTCGTGGGAACCATTCTGAACCTCATCAATCAAGGCGATGTCTTGTTCGGTGACGGACAGGTCGATCTCGTGAAGATATTCCTGACCTACCTCGTGCCCTATTGCGTCGCGACCTACGGCGCCGTCTCCTACCGCATCAGCATCGCCCGGATGGAACCGCGGGCTTAGAGGTGACTCGGATCGCCTGAAAGATGTCTCAATCGCAGACGAAGTCGTCCGCAGCGCTCGATTCAGGCTCGCTTCCGGCCGCGATGCCGTTTCGCGCGCGAAGGCTTTGATCCAGGCCGACGATCGGATTTCCGGGCAAGACTGCGCCGGAGCCCCCGCGCCAGCACCTCGTTCACTTCTGTCTGCCAACCCGGCCCCATGGCCTTGTATGCAGCGAGCACGTCGGCAGAGAGCCGAATGGAAACCTGTTGCTTTGGCGCCTGAAGTCTCGGGCGACCGCGTGCGCGCTTCGCGGCCTCGATCAGTCCCGGCATCGCTTCGGCCACGGGCTTGGCGCGCGCGAAATCCTCAGCGCTGAGTTCAGGAAGGTCGATGTCTTCGACCTCTGTGGCTCTGTTACGGCGTCTTGCCATGGCGCTTTACCTCTTTTCTGTTGGCCTTGCGAAAACTGATGACGCGATAAGACTTCGCGCGCACGACGAATGCCACCAAATGCAAGCGGCCATTCAATAGGCCGAATGCCCAAAATCGTGGTTCGGAGTAGGTGAATCTTTGGTCCGGTAGCACCTTAGCGTTCGTCCAATCGAGAAGCGGCACGTCGGCAAAATCGAGTCCATGCTTGGCCAGATTCGCAGCTCGCTTTGCCTCATCCCATTCGAAATCCATGAATAAATGTATCACGTTTATTGATTCCAGCCAACTTTTTAGTGATACAAAAAATTAGGGCTGGACAAAACCGCTCCATCTTGGCCGGCCTTGCGGCGGCGTGCAAAAGGAGAGTGGTCCGCACGGGCCTCGGGCGAATAGATGATTTGCGGCTTCGCCATCGCGAGGGATGGTTACTTCTTCCCGGCGCGGCGGCGCTGCCTTTGGGCCCTGAGGTCGGCCATCACTTGGTCGCGCGCGAAGTATTCCCCGCGCATGATTTGCCCACGCGCCTTCGCGATGCTTGCGTTGAGCGCATCCCTGTTACGCTTTATGAAGTCGTCCAAAAGCGCTTCGTCGGCCGCAAGATCGCGCGGGGCCAAATCTTCCGGCACATAGCGAAAGCCGGATTTTCCCAGGTTTCGCCTTGGCGATCTTTGAGCCCATGGCTGCAGCATAGCATGCTGCT
>Ga0184629_10000738_pt1 | contig 14171 bp, 11 predicted proteins | sample PLM4_32_b1_FD_133158 | JGI IMG/M metagenome (GOLD analysis project Ga0184629, IMG submission 133158) | Groundwater sediment microbial communities from an aquifer in East River, Colorado, USA - PLM4_32_b1 | ecosystem: Environmental > Terrestrial > Soil > Riparian zone | place: USA: East River... | reverse complement strand
AGGCCACCGTGTGGGACTGAATCTCGATGTTCTGGACGATATCGGGGACATCTCCATTCCCATCCTCGTAGTAGCCGGGCTGGTAGACCCACGACTCCTCCATGAGCAAACGTCGCGGATTCGGGTCCACTCCGGCGTAATGCGTAACCGACAGGGGCAGCCCGATTTTCCAGCGGTCGGCATCCGGAATCCCATAGCTCCCCTCGTATCGATACTCAGTCAGGTTGCCGTCCGGGTCCTCCAGCACGGAATACGTGGTGTACCCATCCGCGTCCTCGGTCCGCGTCCAACTCCAGGACGCGCCGGTCCCATCGACCAGTGTCTTCCCGCCCAGCACGCGCGTCGTATGGATGCCAAGTTCCCACACCTCCCCCACATATGCGAGCACTCGGAATGTGTCCGGGACGTACGTGTACAGCACGTAGGGGTGCAGGGCGGGATTCAGTTCTTCGTCCGCCTGCCGCATCCAGTAGCGGCGTTCGAGCATTCCGAAGGTGTCGTAGTCGAACTCCAGCAGCGGTTCCTTGAGTGTTGGACCGGGGTACTTCAGCGTCTCAAGCAGAAACCGGCCGCTGACGGTTGTCGGGGGGTTCGTCGCGTCCGGCGATTCGAGCGTCCTGGTGCCGTAGTCGAAAAACCACGGTGCCGGCGTCGGTGTTGCGACGTTCACGCCTGGCTGCTGGATCGAATCTGTCCTGCCGCCCTGCGATGTCGGCGTGTTGCCGAAGGTGATCGCTCGGCCAAGCGTGTCCGTAATGCTCGTCATGCACCGCTCTGTTTGGCCCGTTCCGTAGGCAACTGTGACCTTGGCATAGGGTTGCTCCATGCTGTCGGTCTCCAGACCAAACAACTCGTTCATCCGATAGTAACGCTCAGACGTCGCGGCGTTAATAAACGACCCGGAGGTGCTCGGATTCCCCTCGAAGTGCGCCTTCGTCCCGTCGGAAAATTCCAACCACCAACCCGTGGGGACCCCCTCGGGCGGCTGGGGACCTTCGGGCGTGGCGCGAATGTAGGTGCCGTCGAGGCTCAGCAATACCCCACCGAGCTGCTGGCTCGCTCCAAGTGGATGGTGAGAGCCGTCAGGAGACACGTACTCGTGCTGCCAACCGTAGTTGTCCTGGAACTGCTCAATCCGCCCTAGGTGCATGTCCCAGCCGACGCCAAACGCACCATCCCGCCGGAGTAACCGCACGGCCGGACCGCCCTCGGAACGCACCCGCCAGATGTGCGAGGCGTAGCTCAGACGCAGTTGGTAGGAGACTCGCGGACCGACGCGGTAGACGGGCCCGAGAGGGATGGAGAGGTTGACGATGCCCGTCTGGTGGTCGATGTGCTCCCCAGTACTGTCCGACGACAGCGTGTGGTTCGGGGTGAACCCGACTGCCTCGTTCAGGTTCACGGCCCAGGCACCGGGAGCAAGCGCTCCGTACAACGCCAAGCCGACGATGATGGAGAGGCCGAGGTGGAAGCAAGCACTGCGGCGGGGCGCATTCTGCATGACAGGCTCCAGTTCGGGGTCCGCCTCCCCGCGGCGGCGGGGCAGCGCCGGCCTCGGGAATCGGACGACGATCGGATGGGGGACATTTGCGGGTTCTGCAGCAGCAACGGCTGGTAGGAGATGCAAAACGCGAGCCGGTCTCATCTCAGCCGGCGCCGTACTCCGAATCAAGGGAGGATTCTCCTTGCTCTGGGTGATCGCCCAACTCGCCAACTCCGATCGAGTGCGAGGTCTACGCGAGGAGTGGGGGAATCACCGACCGCGAAGTGTCGAATCACGCTCTTGGTCCCGCGTCGGATCGCACACGCTGGGGAGGTGGAAGACGCTCGCCGTCCAGCGGCGGCGTAGGAACGGCCCAGTGCCCTGGCACGATGGAGTGGGCGGTGCCGACAGCGCACACCGCAGTGCTCTGAATCTCGCAGCAGGAGTACTGAGGGGGTAGGAAGAACTTGGGGCTCGGACAGCATCGTCGGCTCCGTCGATCACACCTAGCAGGTGCTGACCTTCGGCCGCCCCTGGGCAGGGAGACAACGACGGCTTCCGTGTCGCTCGGAACTGCTGACTGCAGGATTCGACTCTCTGTAGCCCGGAAAAGGTCCGGCTGTCAAGGAAAATCGACGCCTGAGTCGGGACCGCGGAAGGGGAGCCTGGCCGGTTGGTCAGTGTCGCTCTCACCCGTTCGTGCGAGGCGTGCGAGCCTTGGTCGGGTCAAATCGCGCGCCGAACTTCACCCGATCGAGTGAGGAGTCTCGGAAATGAGGACCGCACCGCGTGAGTGGTTCAGGCGGAACGCCGGGAGCCGACGAGTCCGGTAATGGGGTATTCTGTCAACTACGACTGCCTCCGTGAGCGGTGGCGAGAACTGTTCGGCTCGCGACCCTCGGCTCGAGGTGGCCGTCCACAGAGGACGACGACAGCTGCCGATCATCTCGCTGCGTCGCGCCGCGTAACCAGGGTCACGTTGTCGACCTCGTGCGGCTGGGCCGACGTGCGTTCACAGCTGTCCAAGCGGCCCTTCGCGGTCGTCACATGATCCCGATCACGCGACGTACATCGGCGCGGTTCGCTCACGATCACGTGATCCACCCTCCGGATCAACGGCTTCTGCCGGCGAGAAAAGTCGGTGGTCGGGTTCACCCTTCACGGCGCACGTGGAGCACTTCAGCCGGTCAAGGACAATCGAGGGGCGCTCCCTCCGCGTCAGACCCACAGGGAGCCGACCCGGTTATCAACTTCCGCTTCGACCTTGCTCACCGCTCCCTCGTCCCCGCGCACGGCTGAGGTGTGCGCGTCTCTCGAGAGACGCACCAGGTCAGCATGTAGCGGATTCGCCTCATCGTATTTCGGGAGTTGAACGTTGTCTAGGGGATGGGTGGACAGATGGTTGTCCACGATGTAGCCCTCGACCACCGTGCCAACGGCTTCGCTATTCAGTACCGCAGCGAGGTAGTGCGCCTCGTCGGCGGAGGCTGTCGTCGCAAAGATGACGGTGTGTTCTGGAATCCCGATCGACTTCCTCGAGGATCCCGAAACGACGGCAGCCTTCACGGTCGACGAGATATCCATCCAGACGACCTTGTGTGGCGCGAAGGTGTATTCGGCGACGCCGTACATAGAGTAAAAGGCGTCCTTCTTGTCGTCGAAGAACTTCTTGAAGGCTTTGCGTTCTCGCAGAAGACTCTCGAACTTCCGGATGTAGGCCCAGGTTAACGGATGCGTCCGCTGAAGCCATGGCACCTCGTACCCGCGCTGCGTCTTGGAGTCTTGGAGGATCAGGATGTGGTCCTCCGGCGCGGCGTGCCAGCGCGCGACGGAGCGGCCCCGCAGCAGCGGGTAGACGAGGTCGGCCTCGATGGTAGCCTCCACCTGCGGGCATTTAATCTTGCCCGTGTCGTACAGATTTCGGACGAGAACGGTGCCGTTGGGATTCCGCTTCACGACGCTGAGGAAGAATGCGCCGTTCAGGCCTCCCGAGTTGGTCCCTTCATGTCCTTGATACGAAGGCTTGTAGTTGGTTGGGGCGATCACCCTGCGGCACCGCGGAAGCTGTTCCTTCCGAACGGTCAGCCAGGGGGAGAGCCGTCCCTCCCGGCTCGTTCCGCGGAGCGGAACGGCGACTCGCTCCTCAACCGCGAGGCGCTCGTGAGCCTCGGCCCACGAAAGATCGCCAGGGATGAACCCGCGCGTCGTCTTGGACCACACCCGGTACGCCACTGGGTAGGCGGTCTCCTCACCACGCACCGCGCGGAATGTAAGCGTCCGGGTCTTGATCCTCATCGCAGGATGCGTCTGGAACGGCTGGAAGCTCTTGAAGTCATGAGCCTCCTGAATGGCGAATGGCTCTTTGTCCCCCAGCCGGAATCGCCGGAAGCCCTCGCCGGCGCCGCTCGTCTTGAACAGTGACACGTGCACGACCAGGGTGAGAACGCCGCCGGGCTTGACAAAGTGATTCATGACGGCGTAGGTGAAAAGCGCCGCGATATCCTTCTTGCCGCCGCCATGCCGGCTCTCGAGCCCGCTCAAGGTGAAGAGTCCGTAGTCCCGGTAGGACGATTCCGCCGCCTTGCGCCATTCGGGTGTAAGTGACTCCCAGTTCACGTGCGGGGGGTTCCCGACCACGAAGTCGAAGTAGCCCTGGAAGAATAGCGCGGCGTAGCGGTTGCGGATGAGCTTCGCCCACACGCGGTTCTTTCCCTGCTTATCGAGCTGCCACATCATCTGGAAGAGATCTTCCAGCGCCGTCTCCAGGTCCTCTGTCCGCTTCAGACCGAGCGAGGCGATCGATCGGGCGACGAACGAGGCCGCATCGTGCTTCTCCGCGACGCACTCGTGGAGCAGGTTCATCAAATCCGGAACCCGGTGGTTGTCCACGACCTCGGCGGGGATGTTGAACGTCCCAACGGTCATCGGGAACGCGACCGTCTCCTTCGCGAATAGCATCGCCTGCGCGGTCGACCGGGCCGGGAGGAGTACCGAGTCGGTCAGGAAGACTGGGACCTCGAACTCCGGACCGCGCTCTCGGTAGCGGAGCAGTGGGCCTAGAGCGAAAAGGTAGTTTGTCCGCGCGGCGATGACGGCGAGCGGGTTTAGGTCGAAGCCGACGATGTTCCGGCGGATGAGTTGAATGGCTTCTTGCTTCCTCTCGCTGCTTCCCCATTCGACAGTTCGATCAGCGAGCCACTGGCGGACGCGGTGGATCGCGAGTACCAGGAACGTCCCGGAACCGCAGGCGGGATCCAGGATCGTCTTCTCCGGATCGCCGTCGTAGCCGGCGAGGTCGAGCGTGTGCTCGGCGAGCCAGTCGGGAGTGTAGTACTCGCCCAGGGCGTGGCGGACCGAGTCCGGGATCAGGCCATGGTAAAGATCCTTCAACAGATCGCGAGTCCGCTCCGGCCGGAGTTCGAACGTGCCGATGTCGTAGTCGCCGAGCGTCTGGACGAAGTGCCAAACGACAGCCTGCAGCTCCTTCGACCACGCTTCGGGGTACCAGCCGAAGAAGTCCTGGTCGATAGCGTTACGGATGTTGTAGCGCTGAAGAACCTCGCCAGACTCAAGGCTCCGCAGCTGTTCCCTCAGCCCGCCCTGGGTCAGTTCACCGAGGAACGTGCTCCCCAGGCCTCCCTGAGCGACGATGACCTCTGTGGCCAGGAGCTTCATCAACAGGGCGTAGTAGGTGTGGAGGGAGAACAGGAGCACCGAGAAGTCGACCCCGAGTTCGAGGCGGTAGGCCGCCGCGAGAGCTTGCGATTCCGGGTCGCGTCGGGTCCGATGAAGCTGGTCGGTGCCATAGACGATGCCGAAAATCCGCCTCCACTCCTCGTAGATCACCGTCGCCTTCGGGTGCTTCCCGCTCGCGACGAGGCGCGCCAGGACGCCGACGACCTCGCCGGCGAGCTCGGTCTGCGGGCCGAAGTCGGCGATGAGGTTCTCGGGCGACAGATCCTTCCGGACCATCGCGCGCAGCCACCGCTGCAACCGCTCCCAGGTGTCGTCATCGAGGCCGCGCGTTTCGGTGTGCCATTCACGGCGTCGTCGCTGGACGAAGATGAACTTCTCGCCGTCGGTGACGAGGCCAACGGCGGCGCTGAGCCTCTCCTCGTCGTCGCGCCCGAGGCTTCCTCTGGCAGCAGATCCAGCGTCGGCGGATTCCGTACCCAACGTGAGCCCGGTGATGTAGTCGTACGCCTGCTGTAGGGCCTCGCCCACCTTCGTCGGGGACCGAAGGGACTTCGGTCTCTCGTACTCGATGACGAGCTTCTGGTGAATGGCGTCGGCACGGCCGGAGAACAGCGACGTCTTGAGGGCCTTCTCGTATTTCGGGGTGGGAAGATCCGGCAACGCGTTCCGGATGACCATCTCCATGTTCACCCGGAGGTCTTCCTCGGACGAGCAGCCCTCGACGGCATGCTCCAGCTTCCTCCGAATGGCCGACGGGTCAGGGCTCGTGGTCGGATCGGCGAGGGCCGCATGCCGCGTCCGGCGCGCAGTAGGCGGTGATGGGGGCTTCCCTCGTGGCATCAGGATGAGGTTCTCTCGCTCCGGTCGTAGAGACAGGTGCCGGAGGACAAACGCGAGCATCCTAAGCTGCGGCGGGCTCCACGTAAAGCCCCGGCCACGCCCGGCTGCCTACGCCGTGCCCGGGTGATCCCCCGGCCCCGTCACATGGATCAGCGCTGCTCGTTCCTTGGTGGCCTCGGCGAAGGCAAGCACATCCGCTTCGCGCCACCCGAGCATCTCGGCGCCAGCGTCGTCGCGCACCGTGAGCACGCCGTCGTGCAGCCGGTACTGATCGTGGACGATGCGGTTCCGCGCCCGTCGTAACGTCCGAAAGTTGTAGCGGCCCGCCCACCAGTCCTGCAGCTCAAGCACCGTCTCGAAAGGCGCTGGGTTCCTGAGCTCCCCGAGCTTCAGCACCCCAAGTACTGCTTCGATCTCTCCCTGGCGCTCACCCACCGCCTTGCCCGCCGAGTTCCAAAGGACGAACCGGAAGGTCGAAGCGTACACTTTTTGGGCGATCACGAAGATCGCCGGCAGGAGGTTGCGGCGATACTCGCGAACCGCTTGCTGCATCGCAGACATCCCAACGCTCACACGGCTCACGATAACGATCTTCCCCGGCTCCTGCCGGACTATCGTTTCGGGGTCCTCTGGTAGGGCCAGAGCAGTGCTGAGCACCCAGACATCAGTGCGGACTGTTCGCTGGAACTCCGCGGCGGAAAACGAACGGCGCCCCATGATTCCGATCCTGATGACCCCTCAGCTTCCCCGGTGACAGTAGCGACCGCGCTGGCCGCGCATTGAATCGACATCCTCGCGATCCTGGAAGCATCAACGCCGCTGGAAAACGCGGTATACCCCGGGGCTATTGCGCTCGTCAGTCCGCTGCCGTCCCAACAGCGGCCGTTGCGGTGCGTTCCGGTGTCCTCTGAAGGCGCCGCGAGCCATCGCCTGTCGGGCCGGGGCGAACCTCGGTCCAGCGGAGGAGAACCTGGCTGCCTGACAGCTACCCAGGAAACCGAGGACTGTCGGGGGATTACGGTCCCTGACCAGACATGGGATGAATGAGCCCCATTCCGCTCTCATAGACTACCGTCGCCAGTCGAATGACCACCACAGGCCAACCCCCATCGGCGCAAAGACGACCACGACAAGGAGAAAAAAACCCCATCCGTCGAGAATGTTCACCATCTTCGAGACACGATAGCCAAGGATAGCGGACACCAGTAAGGAGCCAGGGAAGATGAGACATCCACGCGGCAGGAACGATGGCTGACCCTGGGTCCCTCTGCGCGACGGGCCGGCAAATGGCGGGTGGCCGAGTTCCCAGGTGAGGCGCCGCTTAACCCGCGACCGCATGAACCTCCCAGAGAATGCCATCCTTGGTCAATCCTCACCTGCCGCCCCGCCGGGAAAGGCTGGCAACAACTCTCGACTCCGATGCGGCGCAGTCACGGACCCAGGCGCGCCTTCAGCCCTTCGACCTCCTGCATCAGCTTGCGCACGCGTTGCCGGAGGCGCTCCTCGGCTCAACCCGCGTCTCTTCGTCCCATCTCGTAAGAACAACCAGCGCATTTGTGACGCCAGAAGCCCGCCTGCGACTCCTGGAGCGCCTGAATCGCTCCGTTAGGAATCCCACCGGAGCGATCGATGGTGCACGTCATGTCACCTCCGTGGATCGCGCTGCGTCCTCGACAATCTGACGTCAATCGAATCGAACAAAAGAACACCGCCTGACAGCTACCCAGAATGTCCGGGGACTGTCGAGGAATTGCGCTTCGGGAGGCTCTTTCAAGGGTCGCTCACCTGCGACGCATGGGCGATAGGGAGGAATTCGGTCATCAGCTTCGTGTAGTCCGCGTAATAGTTCTCCCAATCGTAGTCCTGGTATTCGTCCGGTCGTGCTGAAGCGTTCTTACTTATAAGCAGTGCGCAAACCGCCTCGGCTACGATTTCCGCCAACAGGACCCGAAAGTGCTTTTCTCCCTGACCGGGGAACTCGTCTGGGGGACCAAGATACCGTCGGAGCGAGGGATGTTTCGCGGCAATCTCGAGGACGTTGCCGCGCCAACGATAACGCTGGTTTACGTGATCCACGTTTCTAACTGCAATCTTGATACTTGTCCCGAGCGCCTCAACCGTCTCAATCTGCGCCGTGCACGTCCTCCCAAGCGCCGACGCTGTCACCGTTCCCTTTCGATCCGGCTTGTCCGCGGTAAGCCGCAGTTTGCAGACCAACACTCCCCACTCGGGACGTGGACGTAAGACCGGCTCTCCGCCGATTGTCATTCCCGTTTGATCAACATCGATCTTGAGCAACGTACTATCTGCGGCGAATGATGGACACGGTGCGTAAATCGCGACCTGACGAGACGAACCGACACGCACACGATATCGTTTAGCGCCAAACGTGAGCTGATCTACCCACGAGTACTTATCGCGTTCCTCCGCGAGCACTTCAATAGAACTCGCGGCGACAATCGGGTTCAGTCGCACCGTAACCTCAGTCGCGGGGGTGACGAGTTCGCCTCTCACCACCCAGACTGCCCGAATGACGCCTTCCTGCGAAGGGTGTGTCTCCATCAATACAACCCGCCTGCCACAGCTAATCTCCGTGCTGGCGCACGTAAGTTCTGCAGGATCTCCTACCGCAAGTTCTGGGAATACGTCCTGACGGACGTTGAGCCAATAGCGAAGCGACTGACCGACCACTACCTGAGCGAACGGCGGGCTGAAGCTGAACCCTTTCTGCCGAAGCTGAGCGTCAGCGGTCTTCTCGTTCGGATCACGAGCGGCTTCGTCCTCATGCAGATAGCGGTCAAGGAACTTCGTAGCTTCTTTCTCGAGTGCGCGCAGTCGGCGTCGCGTGCCTTGGTCTTCGATCTCTGCATGCTTCGTTTCCCGCTGCCTACGCTCCTCCTCAACAAGAGGCCGAAGGTGTTTCAGGGCGGCACCAAACAACGCGCGGATGAAGGGGTGGTCCCGTGTCACGCCGGCCTTGCGCAGCGGGTCGACGATGGGTAACGCGTTGTCTGCACTTGGCTTTAGCCCTCTTTCAAAGCGATCGTCGTAGTCGTTTGCGAGATGCTCGATGTAGCCGCAGGTTAGGCGTCCAAAGAACCATGCGGCATGCGGATCGTGCTCGAGTTCTGGTGCGAACAGAGTCGCCTCGTGAATCGCGTGCTGAGATTTGATTAGGATCCCACCCTCGCGGAACTTGGAGCGACCACTTTCAAGGCGTCGCGTGGCGCGCCGAATGATGAGCTTCGCGTCTGCATGCGGATAGTCGGGTATGACGAGCCGTTCTTTCAGGACATCGCGGCCCTCAATCTGAGGGGCTTTGACGATGTCCTGTCGATCACGATTCAAATCAATGAGAACGACTTCGCGGTCAGGCGATGAGAGGATGTCGCGGAGCACCACGAGGGATGAAAGCTGTTCCGTCATCTTGTCGTGTTGAGGCACCGTGGCAACATCGCTGCTTACGCTAAGAGTAACCACGGTACCGGTTCCGGACAGGATGCCCAAGGATTCGCGCTCACCCTTGCTCATGCGCGGCGACTTATCGGCGGCCGAGAAGTAGCCGCGCTCGGTAATCTCGCACCGATGGTACCGACCCTCGACGACAGACTCAAAAACGACTCCACCCATGACCGCAACATCCTTCGCACCGCGAGAGTTAGTCCCGCGCACGGGAAGTCCCTCTGCCATCCCGCTTACCCGGTCACCAAGCCGCGCTAGCTTCCGCCGCATCACCTCCAGCGTCATGCCATCGGCGAAATCTCGGACGCGGATGATACTCGGCGTATCCTTCCGTCTGCGCTCAACTTCGATCTCGATCCGGCCTGGCTGATGTAGGAATACGTAGCGATCATCGGCATTCGTGATCAGCTCGACGAGTGCGTCGTAAACATCGCGCACCGCCATTTGCGCATTCTGATGCCAATAGCGCGGATTACTCAGGTCCAGAAGCTGCGGCGTCGTCATCGGAGGCTCCGTTGTGTAGCAACTGATCGAGTCGCGCAGCGCAGGCATTCACGAACGCAAGCACATCTTGCTGTTGGCTGAGAAGTGCCTGGTTGCGCATCAGCTCAATTCGCTTTCTCCATACCAACCGCTCGGCGTCGACTCTGCACCGGAGAAGATCCGCAAGCTCGCCCAGCGAGGGGCGGAAGGTCGCCTCTGCATTCGTGTACGCCTCGAAGAGACGATGCTGCCGAACGCGACGGACCTTCTGAAGGACAGCCTGGCGGTGATATGTAGGTGTCTTTTGGCCGAGAGCCTCCGTGAGACGGGTTTCATTCGCTAGCACCCATGCGATTCCGGTTTCGGTTAGCATCCAGCCATCGGACGAGTAAGCAGTTCGGGATGCTGGGACCACACGACGCCTACCCTTGCCGGCACGGCCGGAAACTAGCGCTCCGATTCTCGCCTTCCTGGCATCTGTCAGCGCGACGCGAACGATGTCCTTGTCTGGATGCTGCGGGTAGCGAACCCACGAAAAGGAACCGGAGGCGAGTTCAAAAGACTTCAGTGCGACGTCCTCCGTGTGTACGAGCGTCGAGGTACCACCGGAGAGATAGAGCGCGTAGACGGCGATCTCCCAGTTCACCAGCTTCTGCTTCATGAGCCGCTGCTCCGATTGGGGAGGGCAGGCCAGGGATCGGCTGGTGGCGAGGAAGCACCGTTTCTCAGGCCGGCACGCCAGCTGCCTCGCGCATTTGACGCCGAATACGAGTCACGTTGCTCCAAGGACCCTCCGTGGGCGACCGAGCACCTCGCTGACCATGTCGTTCCGCGAGCGGAGGAGATCCTTGATTGCGAACACAGCAGAAACGGCGCACCATGAGCAATTCATGCGTGTCTCCAGCGACTTGGCGCGCGTTGGCATGGAACAGTGCGGCGTCGTGGGCTAGTGGTCCGAAGCGCGCGGGCAGCGACCGCCGGGCCAGCGGTTTCGAGCTGCGCCTTTCCCTCGAACGACGAACCTAGACCGATTCGACCTCTGGGCAGGGGCGCGGGGATTATAGATCGGGTCGGTTTCGGCTTATACCTCTTAATACCGAAACCCCGGTTTTGGCGGTCGGTATAATCGGCACCGACCGGGCTAGCCTTACCGCGTAACTGGTTGACTCAAAATCACTTGGCGCTTCGTGGAGTTCTTCGGAGAGGCCGAAAACCGTTATACCTCGAGAGGGAAGGTATAACGGCCCTTCCGTGCGCGGGCGATCGACTGACTCGGCCCGACGCCAGGCGGCCGAGTTTCGCCAAACGGTGTCGGTACCCCAGGTAGGTGCGGTGCTTCCCGACCGAGGAGGCCGTCATGGACGACGCGAAGGTGGAGTGGGGACGGTTGGTAGCTCGGATCGATCGGATGGAGACGCAGAATCGGCGGCTGCGCGTGCTTGGAGTGCTGCTTCTGGTAGTGACCTTCAGCCCGATTCTCTGGAGCGAAGATGACCCCGTAGAGACGATCGAACTGCAGCGACTCGTCCTTCGAGATCCAGCGGGACGGATCCAAGGTGTGCTCCAATCCGGCGAGCGCGGGGCAGAACTCGTCTTCTACGACTGGGATCAGAAGGAGCGCCTGCGGCTTGCCATGCGCAATCGCAAACCGGGCCCGGAGCGGCCGCGGGACCCGTTGGGCCATACCAAAAGGAATGGCATGGACATGGACCGCGGTGCGGCGGTCATCCTATCCGACCCCACGGGCAAGGCTGCCGTCGAGATCTCGGGCGACGATCGTGACGGGCGAGTCTCGGTAGCGAGTCAGGACGGATACACGAGCCTGGGTGGGATGGATGGAAAGCCCGGCCTGAGGATCACTGGCGGCGCCGAGATCCGCGTGTTCACGAGCGGCGGCGAGCCGTACGTGGAGTTCCGGCGACCGAACGGAGCGCACTCCATGCGACTCACGAGCCATGACTTGAGGTTCGTCGGGCTCTCTCAGCCCTGGTGGATTCTCGGCTCCTCCGGCCTCCAACTTGGCGAGGGCCCTGACCGTCGGTTCTCACTAGACGCGCCCTACGGCGAGGCGAATATGACCTTCTTCGGCGACAATTCGCGAGTGCTCCTCACCTTCGGCCACGATCCTTTATCGGGGGAACTGAAGCTTATCCGGTACGACGAGAAGGGAAGACGGCAGGACCTGCTCCCCTGAGGAGCGACTCCCTCGGGACAGTCAGCATGATAAGCGTTGGACTGATCGCGCCAGGTCCTCGTCGGTCCGGTGCAGGTAGATCGGGGTCCACAGCAATCGGCAGGCTGTCGAAGTCTCGCAGCGAAATCCACGGAAGGAGGAATCCGGAGGTGGCGAAGAAGAGCGAACTTGTTGACCTGCATTCGTCGGACCTACTAACCGGGGCACGGGCCTACTACGATGCGGCGACGGTAATCCTCGACAAGCGCCGAAATGCCTCGGAAGCCTCAGGGAGAGGTGGGGCCAGAGACGATCCGATCTACTTCCTCCTCTTCCACGCGATGGAACTTGCGTTGAAGGCATTTCTACTCTCGTACAACCAATCGGTCCAAAAGACCCATGACATCAAGGGCCTCTATGAACAATGCTGCACACTGGGACTACGGATCGGCCCAGAGGACAGGTTCAGCATTGGGAATGTCGTTACACTTCTGAAAGGCGCCAACAAGCAGCACGGCCTCCGTTATTTCGCAGCCCCAAGTCGAGTCGTGCCGGAGCTGTCATGGACATGTGAGGTCGTTGAGCAACTGCTTCAGACGATTGCGCCGGGAATCGAAGCGCGCTCCCAACAGCGAGCGCCTCGGAATCGGGGCTTGATCTTGACGATGACGATGGAGAAGCCCAAGCCGAAGACCCGAGCATAGACCAGAAGCAAGTTGTGGCCGGGGGCGTCGTAGTCACTGGGAGGGATCGACGGGGACGAAGGTGGCGCGGGGGCCGGCGCTCGAGGCGCGCTCAGCAGCGGATTCGCTGAACCGATCGGGCCAGGTCCTCGTCCGTGGGGTGCAGGTAGACCGCCGTCACCAGCAGGCTGGAGTGCCGGGCGAACCGCTGCGTGAGGAGGATGTCCCTCGTTGTCCGGTAGACCTGGTTCACGGCGGTGTGTCGCAGCCTATGAAAGGTGTGGTGCTGGTCGAGCCCGGCCCGCTGCTGCCACGTCGCGAAGATCTGCTGGGTCCGGCGCTTCGAGAGTCGCCGGCCGTCCCGCGAGGCGAACAGGGGCGCTTCGGGCGCCAGCGACTCGCCGCCCCGGGCCTTCCAGACCAGGAACCGTCGTAGCTTCGTCTGGAGCCTGCGGGGCAGGAAGATGTCGCCTGTCCGGTCGCCCTTGGCGACCCGGAGCCGGACCCGCGAGCGCGGCGTGCCGTCCGGGAGGGCGATGTCGCCCACGTCGAGCGCGAGCAGCTCGTGGAGCCGCAGCCCGGTCCCGAGCGCGACCGCCAAGATCAGGTGGTCCCGGAACGCGTCGTCGCCGGCCGTGACCTCCAGCAACCGGCGCTGCTCGTCGGCGGTCAGTGTTCCTGGGGCGAGCGGCATCGGGCTCTTCCTACTGAAGGTCGCCCGCGAGGATCACGTTCCCGGCGGCGTCCTTCAGCTCGAACCGCCTGGCTTCTGCGAGCGCTTGGCCCGGTGCGCTCCGGAGGATCGCCGCCGAGGTCCGCAGTGCGATCATGCGGGTGCGCGCTTCCATCTCGGCCTCAGCCCGGTCCGTGAAGATCGTCGGGTTCTCGGCGATCGTGAGCCCACCCTTGAACTGCCGCTCCAGCCCGGCGAGGGTCGTCTCGAACAGGATGTCGACCAGCGTACTCGCTGACGTCGGATCGGTCACCACCCAGAACTTGTCGTCGGGCGCGTAGCGCATTGAAATCCTCCTGCGAAATCCGGCGCTGCCGGCTGTCCCATCCTTGCTTCGTTCGCCGGCTCAAGGGAAGTCCCTAAGCGACTCCCACTCGAGCCGGAGTATCTCCAGAAGGGGCTGGGAGCCGCGGATCACCCCGTCATAGGCCAGGGCCAGCGAAATCACGCAGTCGTCGTGTGCGCCCGACGGCGCGCCCAGTCTCGCTGCGCCTGAAGGCAGGATTTCGTACTGGAACCGCTTCAACTCCTCGACCAGTTCCGGGACGTTCGGGTAGTGAACGGTCTCCTGCTCGATCGCGGTCGCGAGCTGCAGGAGCAGACGATTCTTGCTGGCGT
>Ga0184629_10000737_pt1 | contig 14185 bp, 9 predicted proteins | sample PLM4_32_b1_FD_133158 | JGI IMG/M metagenome (GOLD analysis project Ga0184629, IMG submission 133158) | Groundwater sediment microbial communities from an aquifer in East River, Colorado, USA - PLM4_32_b1 | ecosystem: Environmental > Terrestrial > Soil > Riparian zone | place: USA: East River... | reverse complement strand
CTCGGAACTCGGATCGGCGAGCGCCGAGACACGGTAGCCGGTGCTGAGCTCCTCGATCTCGACGCGCTGCCCGTGCAGCGAGAAGTACACGCGGAAGTCGCGCACCGCGAGCCGCAAGCGCTGGCCGTCACGCCGGATACGCCGGTAGGGGTGCGGCGCCGGGCCGGCCGCGAGCACCCGCTCGGCGTCGTCGCGCAGGCGCTCCGCGTGCGCGCCGAGGAACGCCAGTTGCTCCTGCGCACGCGCGCTCCAGCTCACCTCGAAGGACGGCCCCGGGTCGAGTGCCGCGACGCCCGGTACGGGCGCCTGCTCGCCGAGCCACCCGCTGCTCGCCTGCACGACGTCCGCGTAGGGAATGTACGGCTTCACATCGAGCACCGGCGTGCCGTCGAGCATGTCGACGCCGCGCACGTGCAGCGTCGTACCCTCGACGCGCTCGAGCTTCAGCACGCTGAGCCCGAGCGGGTTCGGACGGTGCGGTGAGCGCGTCGCCAGCACGCCGCGCTTCTGCGCGCTGCGCGGCGGCAGCACCTTCGGCCGCCACCCCTTCGCCTGGTGGAACCAGAAGATCACCCACACGTGCGAGAAGCTCTCGAGGTCCGCGAGCGCGTCCGCCATCTGCGCCGTGGGCGCCAGCTCGATGGTGCCGGCGACGTCCGCGGCAAGCGCCGGCTGCCGCGGCGCGGCGCTCTTCTGCGAGAACGGCGTGCGCGCGACGCCGATCGGCTGCAGCTGCAGCAGCGCAGGCAGCGTGGCAGGCGGGCGGCTGCGGCTCATGCACACCAGGGGCGGAGGTCAACGCGGCGTGGGCGCGGCGACCTCACCGACACGCCGGCGTGCGGCCCGATCGGCAGCGCGCCGCGGAGGATAGGCGTTCGAAGTTGCATTCCGCACCACCTCAGCCCCCATGGCTGCGGGTCGCGTCGTACCTCCCGCGTCATCATACGCCGGGTCGCAGACGGTGTGAGTCGAGTCACAATCGCCGCGTCGAGCGTCTCATCTCGGGACCCTTCCGACTCGGTCCTCAGCAGCGGGAATGAGCTGCAATGGAGCGTGCCGCCGGCCGTGCGAGTGTCGAAGCTGAAGGGGAGCCCCAGCCGGGGCTCCCCTTTTCTCCGCTCCGAGGCCGGGGGCCTCCCGAGGCATCGGCGCGCCCTCAGAGGGCGTCGCGGGCGTGCTCACACTCCTTCACGAGTAGCTCGAACAGCTCGTCGATGTGTTCCGAGCGCGTGCGGAAGTTGACCGGGCAGATGCGGAACCAGGTCTTTCCCTTGAGCTCCGTCGTGGAGAACCAGAACCGCCCGCCCGCCTCGATCCGTCGGTACACCTCCGCGTGCAACGGCCCCAGCCTCTCCTCACCTACCCCTGCGGGACGGTAGCGGACGCAGACGGCGGACATGCGCGGCCGCACCGCGGGCTCGAAGTCGGGATGCGCCTCGGCGTGGGCGTGGAGGCGCAGCGCGTGGTCCACGTTGGCGTCGACCCACTCGCCGATCTGTCGGGCGCCGTAGCGCTTGAACGCCATCCAGACCTTCAGGCTCCTGAACCGCCGCGATTGCTCGAACCCATGGACGTAGTACTGGTAGCGCTCGTCGACCTTGTCCATCTCGTCGGTGAGGTACGCGGGTTTCATCCCGAACGATCGCGTGAGCTGCGTCTCGTCCCTCACGAGGATCGCGCCCGCGTCGAGCGGCGCGAAGAACCACTTGTGCGGATCGACCGTGATGGAGTCGGCGAGCGCAACGCCCTCGAGCCGGCCGGTGTGCCTCCGGGACAGGAGCATTCCGCCCCCGTACGCGGCGTCCACGTGGAGCCACGCTCCCTCTCGATCGGCGATGCTCCTGAGCGCCGACAGGTCGTCCACGGCGCCCGTGTTCGTGCTCCCTCCCATGGCGATGATGCAGGCGGGGCGGATCCCCTGGCGGCGGTCGTCCGCGATGGCAGCCTCGAGAGCGTCGATCCGGATCTCGAACCGCTCATCGGTCGGGATCACGCGCATGTTCCTGCGGCCGATCCCGACGGAATCGACAGCCTTGTCCACGGAGACGTGCCGCTCCTCCGACGTGTAGGCGGCCCAGCGGCCCTGTACCCCGTCGTGCTGCGCCTCGTCCCCCGACGCCGCGTCGCGCGCGAGCTTCAGCCCCGTAAAGTTCGCCATCATGCCGCCGCTCGTCAGGTTGCCGCCCGCGCCGGAGCCGTACCCCGCGAGGTCCGCCAGCCAGCGGACCGTCCGCCGTTCCATGGCGACCGCGGACGGCCCGATCGTGTACGCGCCGACGTTCTGATTCAGGGCGGAGGCGATGAAGTCACCGAGAATGCCGGCGGGGGTCGGCGTCGGCGTGATCAGGCCCATGTAGCCGGGGTGGTTCACCTGCGTGCAGAAGGGCAGGAGCTTCGCCCGAAGCTCACCGAGGATCTCGTCGAGCGAGCCGGGCCGCTGCGGAAGCGGCTCGTCGAAGGCGGCGTGCAGCGCCCGCGGTTCGACATCGGGGAAGAGCGGCTTCTGCTCGACGTGCGCGAGGTACTCAGCCAGCAGATCCACGACGCGGTGGCCGGACTCGCGGAACTCGTCGATATCGATGGGGCTGACAGCGCTGCGCTCACTCATCTCGGTTCCATCCAGGCGCGCGCCCGCCTGGGCGCGGCCAGATGGGCATTCTACCGGAGCGACCGCGGTTCGGAATCGGAGCGTCGGCGCGACAGGCCAGCGGCCACGGCCGCTGACAGCAGGCCGGCCGCCCCCAGAGCAGGCCACGGGGAGGCCGTCCGGCCCCGCGCGACCGGCACCGCGTCCCCGTCCCCATAGACGACGAAGCCGGCCCAGGCGTCCGCGGGGGCGCCGGCGGCGCGCCGCCCGCGTTGCGCTCGCGCCAGGGCGATGCTGACGCTCTCTCCCTCGGACAGGCCGCCGTAGAACTCACCGAAGAAGGTGAACGCATCCTCGTCGCGCACCGGCCAGAGGCTGGCGACGACCGCCCCCGCCCCGGAGGCGAGGAAGGCGCGCGCGAGCCCCATCGGCCCCTCTCCCCCGAGGAGCGCCCCGGCGGCGGAGCGACAGGAGGAGAGGACCACGACCTGTCCGTCGAGGCGCAGGTCGGACAGCTCGCGCACCTGCAGGATGCCGTCCTCCTCGCCATCGGCGGCGAGGAGGAGCCCGGTGCGATCCGGGTTCGCGTCGTCGATGACTCCGTGCGCGGCGACGTGCAGCAGCCCGAACCGCGACAGATCGATCTGCTTGAAGGTGCGCTCGGACGCCGCCCCTGCCACCAGCACCACGGCGCCGGGAGGCAGACGCCGGCGGATGTTGCTTGCCTCGCGCCGTGCCATGGGCAGCGGCCCGAGCCGTTCGCCCGTCTCGAGCGCCCAGCTCCGTAGGGTCGCCTCGCGGCCGTCGTCTGCGTGTGCTCGTCCCACGGAGGCCGGGTCGGCGAACACGAGCGCCGCACGCTCGACCTGCGGCTGCGGCGCCGCGCGCCAGCGGAGCCAGAGGGCGGCGGAGGGGAAAGTCGCGAGCCGGAAGCGATCTCCGAGCAGCGCGCCGTCCCGGCCGGGGCCGAGCGCCCCGAACGGCATCCCGTGGAGCGGACCGTCCGGCACCATGATCAGCGAGTGGACCCCTTCCGGCAGCTCCGCCAGCGCTCCCTCCAGCAGGTCGCGGTGCAGCCGGGCGGCCGCCTGCTTCTCGCTCCCCTCCCGGCGCTGCAGCAGCCCAAGGAGGAGGCGCGTCGAGCGTTCGAGCCCGCGCGCCTCGGGGAGCGGGTAGGCGCGCGCCGCGTCCCGCGTCACCACGATGAGCCACGAGCCACCGTCGAACTCCCCGCCGACATCCTCCGCGTTTGCGACCTGGAACGCGAGTAGCGCCTCGTCCGGCCGCAGCGCCTCCTGGACCTCGCGCAGCGCCGTTGTCCAGCCGGCCTGAAGGCCGGTGCCAGCCGCGTCGGGCTCGCCCGTCGCGCGTAGGACGGTCTCCTCGATCTCCAGTCGCGGGAGCTGCGCGACGAGCGCCGACCGCTCCGTCCGCGACAACGAGTCGGCCTGCAGGCGCCGCTGCACCGCGGCGATGCGGGCGAGCAGCGTCTCGCGCTCGGGGGACCGTCCCGGTCCGGAGCCCCCCTCCGGTTCGCGGCTCCGCACCCGCTCGAGCAGCTCGCGCGCGCGCCGCCGTTCCATCACCGCGAACGCGAGCGCCGTCGCCTCGACGTCGTCCGGGAGTTTCGCCGGCCGCGCCAGCAGCTGGCCCGCGAGCCTGGAGTACGCCTGCGACCAGTGCCCGAGCGTGCCTGCCCGGACGATCTCACCGCGCTGTCGCGCGCGCAGCCCCTCCACCGACCCCAGGGCCGCGATCGACGCTTCCACCGCCTTGCCTACCTCGTTCTCTGGCGCCCCCTGGCGGGCTCGATCCCAGAGCGCGGCCGCCCGCTCGAGGCGGGTGTCCGCGACTCCCTCGAGATCTGCGGAGGTCCGAGCGAGCGCCTCCGCCTCCGCCAGGTGCTTCAGCCCCTGCTCGAGATCGACCGGCGCCTCCCCCACGAACGACGCGCCGAGCAGCGCGAGGCCGCGGCGCAGCGAAGCGGGTGTCTGCGCGGCGCGCGCCACCCCGATTCCCTCCTCATACCGGCGCCGGCGCTCCCGAGGCTCGCGCGCCAGCCTCCCGAGCTCGATCAGCGCCCCCGAGCGCGCCCCGTGGTTCCGTCCCTCGACCCCCACCCGGGCGGCGCGCTCGAAGAGGCCGGCGGCCGCCTCGCGCTCGACCTCGCCCAGCTCGACCAGGCGCAGCGTGACCAGCCCTTGGTCGAACAGCGCAGCGGACTCCTCGTACCGGTCGTCCACGCCGCGCATCGCCTCGGCCTGACGCTGGAACAGGGTCGCCGCCTCGCGCGCGCGATCCGTGGCCGCCGCGAACGTCGCCCTCACGTCGAGCCACGACGACTGGAGGTACGGATTTCCGGAGGGGAAGACGGCAGGCTCGCAGCGCAGCAGGATCGTCTCGGCGCGCAGGTAGTCCGCCTCGCGCAGCGCCTGCCAGGCCTCGTTCACTCTCACCCAAACGGCCCACGGGAGCCGGTCCCCTCCGGCCGCGGCGGCGACGCGGGCGGCATGGCGCACCTCCTCTCCGGCGCCGGCGATGTCTCCGTGGTTCGCCAGGGCCTGTGACAGGAGCAGCCGGACCCAGACCTCGCCGCGCGCATCTCCGAAGCGCGCGAGCCCGTCGGCGGCCTCGCGGTAGTGGGTCGTGGCGGTGGGGCTGCCGCGCAGGAACTCGACACCGCCGAGCGCGAAGCGAGCCCAGGGATTCGCGGGCTCGCGCGCCAGGATCGCCTCGAGCCGCCGGCGCACGGCGTCCCCCTGCCCGAGCACTCTCGCGGCGTGGTAGTAGCACTGGTACGAGAGGAGCGTCGCCGGCTGCTCGGCCACCAGCCGATCGCAATCGTCGAGGCTCGCGGGGGCGAGGGGGTTGACGGCGGCCGCAACGGGAGCGGCGAGGAGCGCGATCCCCAGCCACAACCCCACCGCGGGAGAAACCCGGTCGCCGGGGGTCACGGGATCAGCGCAGCCGGGCGAGGAACGTCGGCGACGTGACACGACTTCCATCCGGCGCGACCGCCTCGACCTGCCAGAGAACGGTCTCGCCCGAGGCTACGTCCCGGAGCGCCACGATCGGCACCAGGAACTCGGGGCTGCCGAGATCGCGCCCCTCGGCCAGGAGGTCGAGATTCGCCGTCGTCACCTGCACGCGGTAGCGCGCACCCGCCACGCCTTCGGTCCAGCGCAGCCGGAACTCGTCCCGGGCGATCGGCGCCGCCTCGGGGACCAGCGAGCGGATCGAGCGAGCCTCGGGCTCGCGCTGCACCGCCGCCCCTCCCGCGGGAGGGGGGTCGAGCTGGAACAGACAGACCCCGACGATCGTGAGGGCCAGCGTCGCCGCGAGTGCGGCGAGCAGGGGCCAGCCGATCCCCATCCCGTGGGTCGGGGGGCGGCGCGACGGCGGGGCGGCGCCGCCGGCCGTGGCGGCGGCCCGGGTCAGGATCGTCGCCTCGCGCCAGATGGCGGTGCAGGCGCGGCAGCCGGCCGCGTGCTCGCCGAGGCTGCCGACCCGGCCGGGAGAGAGGAGGCCGCTCGCCGCGTCCCAGATCGTCTCCGGCGAGGGACAGTCGGGTGTAGCGTCCCCCTCGAGCGGGACCTCCCCCAGGATCTCACGCAGACGCCGGTCCGCTGCTTCGTCCCCACTCACGGCTTCAATCCCTTCACGCGGAGGCAGTTGCGTAGATCCGCCATGCCGCGATAGATCAAATTCTCGGTCCGTTTCTCGTCGAACGCCAGGAGCCCGGCCGCTTCGGGGATTGAATGCCCCAGGAGGTAGAGCCAGACCGCCACTCGGCGTCTTGGCGCCAGGCGGGAGAGGCAGTCACGAATCGCCGCCTCGATCTCCCGTGCCGCGAACTGCTGGTCCGGCTCGCCACTCGGCGGGGCCGGCCCGTCGGGGAGGGCCCCATCCCCCGAGGACTCCCGCGCCCGCGTGGCGCGCCTGATCTCATCAACGGTCGCTGCGAGGGCAACCTTCCACAAGAAAGCCGCTGGCGGGGGCCGGTTTTCCTCAGTTTTCTCGCGGGAGCGCAGGACACGGAGGACTGCCACCTGCACGATGTCGTCGCAACGAGGACGGAGCCAGCGCGGGCACAAGCGCTCGACGGTCCGTTGGAGGTGCGGGCGGATCTCCGCCGCCAGCCTCTCGGGATCCCAAGGTCGTGGATCCTCGCCAGAGGGGGGATCTGGCGTCTCAACCATGGCGTGCTAGACCTCCAGCCTGGCAGGCGGGGTCGTCGGGTAGCGGGTGGAGCGGGCAGCGGCGCGACAGGTCGCACGTTAGCGGCTACCGGTAGCCTTGTCAACCGTGACTTTTCCGGCGCCTGCGGGCCGCCTCCCGTCGACAGGCGCGGAGCCCTCTTCTATGATCTCGCATCCTGGAAGCCGTCCCGTGAGCGCGTCTCGTCCTTGGCCGGCTGCGGGCTCGCACACGGGGTCAGGTGACCCGGGAGGCGCCGATGCGGTTGTTACTGCTCAGCAATTCGACCAACTTCGGTGCCGCGTACCTCGCTCACGCCGCCGAGGCGATTACCACTCACTTCGCCGGCATTCACCGGATACTCTTCGTCCCCTTCGCGCTGCACGACCAGGAGGCGTATCACGCGAAGGCACGCGCGCGATTCCTCGAGTTCGGGATCGAGGTGGACCGCCTTGCCGAGGGGCCAGGTGCGACGCAGGCTGTCGAGACGGCCGCAGGGATCTTCGTCGGCGGCGGGAACACCTTCCGCCTGCTCGATCGCCTGCAGCGCTCGGAGGTCGTCGAGCTCCTGCGAAAGCGGGTGGAGACGGGGATGCCGTACCTGGGAGCGAGCGCGGGGACGGTTATCGCCGCTCCGACGATTCGGACCACGAACGACATGCCGATCGTCGAGCCCAGGACGCTGACGGCGCTTGGCCTCGTCCCGTTCCAGATCAACTGCCACTATCTCGACCCCGATCCCGGCTCGCAGCACATGGGGGAGACGCGTGAGACGCGGCTGCGCGAGTTCCTGGAGGAGAACGACGTGACCGTCGTCGGGCTGCGCGAAGGGGGAATGATCGAGGTCGGCGCGAGCGGGGCCGTGACGCTGCGCGGCAGCGCCGGCGGGCGGATCTTCCGGCGAGATTCGGAACCGATGGAGATTGCACCAGGCGCCCGGCTCGACCCGCTGGTGCCGAGGGTGGGGGAGTAGGGCGTGGCGCCCAGGGTCGGTGGGCGCGCGCTGGGGGTAGCATGACCCCCGCTCCCGGCCTCGAGCCGGGCGCTCCCATGCCAACGACACCTCCGCAAGAGATCCGGAAGCTTCCGAAACCCGCTTGCGCGGTCTGCGGGAGCGCTGGGGTTGCCGCGTACCGGGGGCTGCGCGATCGGGTCGCATCCGCCCCCGGCGCGTGGGACCTGAGCCGCTGCGCGAACGCGCGCTGTGGGCTGCTGTGGCTCGACCCGACGCCTGCCCCCGAGGATCTCGGGAAGTTGTACGAGGGGTACCATACCCACACGGACCTGCCGTTCGTCGATTCGCGCGGCCGCCGCGCCTACCGCGGGCTGGTCGAGGCGTACCTGCACGGGCGCTACGGCTACTTCCGCGACCGTGTCTGGGCCTGGCCGCCGTGGCTCGGAAGGCTCCTCTACCTCCATCCCGGCAGACGGTCGATCGCGGATGGCCTGGTGATGGGGCTGCCGGCGCGCGAGGGGGGCCGGCTGCTCGAGGTCGGGTGCGGGAGCGGCGACTCGCTGAAGCTCCTCCAGGAGCTGGGATGGGATGCGGAGGGGGTCGACTTCGACCCGGCGGCCGTTGCCAACGCGCGCGCCAAGGGGCTGCGCGTCCGGCAGGGGGACCTCGCGGGCCAGGCTTTCGCCTCCGCGTCGTTCGACGCCGTGATCGCGAGTCATGTGATCGAGCATGTGCCCGACCCCGAGGCGCTGCTCGTGGAGGCGCTGCGTCTCCTCAAGCCGGGCGGTAGCCTCGTGCTCTACACGCCGAACGCCGCCTCGCTGGGATGCGGACATTATGGCAAGGACTGGCGAGGGCTCGAGCCGCCGCGGCACCTGCACCTGTTCACCCCGCAGGCGCTGTCGGCGCTGGCGCGGCGCGCGGGGTTCGCGCCCGTGGACTGGAGCGCGCCCGAGCGCGGCAGCGTCATCCTGCTCGCGAGCCGGAGCCTCCGGAAGCACGGACGGATCGTCCCCGACGCGCACACCTGGGGCGAGCGGCTGCTGCGCGAGTCATCGTTCTTCCTCGAGGCGCTGATCTGCTTCGTGCGGCCGCGGGCCGGGGAGGAGCTGTTGCTGCGCGCGCAGCGCCCGGCTGCTCCAGCCCAGGGCCGGCGTTGATCGGCCCCGCGAGCCCGCCGCGCGTCTCCGTCATCACGGTGACCTACCGCTCGGTGGGCGAGCTGCCCGCCTGCCTCGAGAGCCTCGACCGCCAGCAGGTCCCGCTAGAGCTCTTCCTCGTCGACAACGCCTCGCCCGATGCGACCCCGGAGCTCGTGCGCGTGGAGGCGGCCCGGCACGAGAACGTGCACGCGATCCTCAACCGCGAGAACCGGGGCCTGGCCTTCGCCAACAACCAGCCGCTCGGCCGGCTCCGCGGCGAGTACGTGCTGATCCTCAACCCCGACACGGCGCTGCGCGACGGCGCGCTGGCCGGGCTGGTGCGCTACCTCGAGACCCACCCGGAGGTCGTCGCGGTGGGGCCGAAGAACGTCTACGAGGACGGCACGCCGCACTCGAGCTACCACAAGAGCTGGACGGTCGGTCACGTGATGCTGTGGCGGCTGGTCCCGTACGCGCTGGTGCGCAGGCTGCACGACCGCAACGCCCGCTACCGGGAGACGGAGGTGCGGTTCGTCTCGGGAGCCTGCCTGCTGATGCGCCGCGAGGCGTTCGAGCGGATCGGCGGGTACGACCCGCAATATTTTCTCACAGTCGAGGACGCCTGCGACCTCTGCATCCGGGCGAGCCGGGCCGGAGGGAAGGTGGTCTACTACCCCGCGGTCGAGGTGATGCACCTCTGCGGCCGCAGCAGCGCGGGCGTGTCGTTCCTGGTGACCTGGGAGAGCCTGCGCGGCGCGGTGTATCACTTCCACAAGCACCACGGCGTGCTCGCGGGTCTGCTCGTCACGGCGATCTTCCTGCTCAACCATCTGGTGCGGTCGCTCCTCGTGCTGATCGCAACTCCGCTGCGGCCGCGCCTGTTCCCCCGCATCGGGCGCTATGCCGAGCTTTCCTGGAAGCTCGTCGCGGAGAGCCCGATGCTGAAGCGGAACCACCACACGTTCGCGTGAACCGCGGACGCGCTAGAATCCAAGCATGTTTGCCGCCGGGGCCAGTCCCTCCTTCCTCGACCGCGTGCAGCTGTTGCCGCGGCTCGGCCTCGGGGTGTCGACGGAGTTCGGGGCGGCGCAGGCGCCCGGGGCGCTCGACCTGACCCTCCTGCGGGAGCGCCATCCCGCCTACGCCGGGTTCCTCGAGATCGGGATCGAGACCGCAAAAGGGATTGACGACGGCGCGCGCGCCTGGGTGACACGCGGCCTGCCGACGACCTATCACTACCTCGACATCAACCTCGACGAGCCGGAGGATTTCGACGCCGAGTGGCTGGACGACGTGCGCCGCATCGCCGCCGACATCCGGCCGGCCTGGCTGTGCGGCGACGCGGGGATGTGGCATCTGGGGCGTCGCGAGCGCGGCCACATGCTGCTGCTCCCCCCCATCCTGACCGAGACGGCCGCGGACGCGATGGCGGCAGGGATCGCGCACCTGCGGGCGGCGGTCGGGCTCGAGGTGCTGCCGGAGAACCCACCGGGGGCTGCCTATCTTGGCGATCTCCACCTTCTCGACTTCTTCGCGCGCGTCCTCGATCGGGCCGACACCGGGATGCTCCTCGACTGCGCGCATCTCGCGATCTTCCAGCGCCTGCGCGGGCTGCCACCGACCGCCGGGCTCGACGCGTTCCCGCTCGAGCGGGTGGTGGAGATCCACGTCGCGGGCGGGAGTGAGCGTCGCCATGAGGCGTTCGCCTGGGTGGAGGACGACCACTCCCCGGAGGTGCTCGCCGACACCTGGACGATCGTGGAGCAGGTGATTGCACGCGCCCCGAACCTGCGGGCGGTCGTCTACGAGTGCGAGCGCAATCCGCTCGCCTCCTGCCTCCCCGGGTTCAAGCGGCTCGCGGCGCTCCTCGGCGGATGAGTCACCTGGCGCTGCGGCGGGTGATGATCCGGATGCTCCACGATTCGCTCCTCGTCGAGGCGATCTACACCGATCCGGCGCGCGCGCTGGCCGCGGAGGAAATCTCGGGGGCGGAGCGGGACTGGCTCCTCGCGACGCCGCGCGCCGCCTGGGGGACGGACCCGGAGCGGCCGGCGCGCGTGCTCGCCGCGCTGCTCGTCGAGTACCCGGCGACGGCCAGGGTCGCGAGGGAGCGGGTGGCGACCTTCTTCGCTTCCTCGCACTTCCACGGCGCCGTGCGGGAGCGCGGCTCGCTGGCGCAGGCGCTCGGGGAGCACCTCGCGGAGGGATCCGGCCCTCTCCCCACCGCCCTCGCGCGGTTGGAGGCAGCGATCGTGCGCACTCGCCGCGCCCCACGAACCGCGCCGGCGTCTCCGCCCGGCTCGCTGCGCCTGGTCCCGCACTCGACGGTGCTCGACCTGCCGTGCGGCACGCTGGCCGCCTTCACCGCGCTGCGTCAAGGGGAGGAGCCGGCCGATCTCACCGCGGGGGTGGAGGCGCTCCTCGTCCTCCGCCGGGCCCCCGCCGGCGACGTGACCGCGGAGCAGCTCCCGGTGGGGCTCGCGGCGGTCCTGCGCGCTGCGGAGCGGCCCGCAGGAAGGGAGGTGCTCGCGGCGATCGCGAGGGAGCACGGCGCCGACCCGGGTGAGGCAGCGTCAATTCTCGACGGGCTCGTGCGCGACGGACTGCTCTGCTGAGGCTAGGTCGTCACTCCCGAGCCAGGGAGGCGGGCCAGTTGAGCACCAGCGTGAGGGGTTCGTGAGGCCCCGAGGACGCGCTGCGATTGACCAGTACCCGTGTCTCATCGCGAGACAGCTCGAACGAGGGCGACCAGCCCACCGCAAGGATGTCGGTGGGAAACAGCTTGTGGGTCGAGACGATCACGAGGTCATCTCCCTGCGTCCGCACCACCACGTCGTGGATCGCGCCGGCGAGCGACGCGAAGTAGATCCGGCTGCCGTCCTTCCCCCAACGCGGCATGGCGCCCCCCTCGGTCGAGAGCTGCCACTTTCGATCGAGGGCGGGGAGATAACGGGCGAAGATCTCGAGACGTCCTGTCTCGCTCGAACCGTAGGTGACCCAGTTGCCGTCGGGGGAGAAATCCCCCCACATCTCGATCCCCGGGGCCTCGGCCACGAGGCTTACGGTCGGCTGCCCGTCGAGCGTCAGGAGCTTCAGGTCCGGGTCCATGCTCGGCAGGTTCTCCGCGAACAGCACGCGACGCCCGTCGGGGGAGACGGCCGCCGGGTGCTTGTCGGTCTCGGAGGCGAACAGCAGCTCCTCTGCGCCGGCACCGGCGACTCGCTTCACATAGAGATCCCGACTCCCCTTGCGATCCGAGACGAACACGATCCGGCTTCCATCCGGGAACCAGCGGGGCTCGTCGTCGAGCGCCGGGTCGAACGTGAATCGCGTTCGGAGCCCGGTCGCGAGATCTTGCAGCCAGACATCCTTGTTGCCGCTCGCCGTGTCGCGGATGCTGATCGCGAGCTGCCGGCCGTCCGGCGAGAGCTCACCGATCTCGACCTCCGCTTCGGCTCCCGCCGGCTCGATCTCCTTGCCAGCGAGATCGACCCAGTACAACCGGCTCAGGTCGGTGTTCTCGCCGGTCAGGTAGGCGAGCGTCCCCTCGTCCGAGGCGGAGAAGACGCCGACCGCGGCTCCGGACAGGACGGTCACCCCCTCCGCGATGGGGCGCGGATCGCCCGCAAGCGCGAGGCTGCCGGGATCGAAACGCTGCGCCAGGAGCGTGCTCTGCTGCGCGAAGAGGAGATGGCCGGAGGCGAAGATGGCGTGGCTGGTTGCCGAGAGGAGCGGCTTGGAATCCTCCCCTGCGAGGGAGCCGACCTTGATCTGGTGCCCCTGATTCGCGCTGCGCGCGCCGGTCTCCCCGTGGCGGGCCAGATACAGAAAGTGCGTTCCATCCGGGAGGAAGTACGGCAGGCGGTGGCTGTCCTCTCCCAGTCCGACGTCGAGCGTCGTGATCGCCCGCGCCTCTCCGCCGCCGGCCGCGACCACGTGGAGCGGTGTGTTGTAGCTCGGCGCGAAGACGATCTTCCCCTCCCGGTTCCAGGATCCTCCCTTGCCGTTGTTGGCCTCGGCCAGGGGGATGGCCGGTCCGCCGGACGCGGCCACCTTCTTGAGCTTGCCCGCCTGGAAGAAGCCAATCTGCCGCCCGTCGAATGACCAGAACGGGTACTGGGCCTCCTCCGTGCCCGCGATCGGCCTCGCGGCCCCCTCGTCGAGCCGCCGCACCCAGATGAGGTAGCGCCCATCCGCCCCCTGCGCGGTGAAGAGGACCGCGCTGCCGTCGCGCGTGACCTGCACCGGGCCGGGCGCCCCGCCGTTCAGGTAGAACTTCTGCGCGGGCGGCGGGGGGATGGCGGCGCTGACGATGCGCTGCGGGCGCGACACGGCGCGCACGTACAGCCCGGCGAATATGGCGGCGAGCAGAGCCAGCGCCGCGGCTGCCCATGGCAGGAGTCTTCGCGCGCGGGTCGGCGCCGCGGCGACCGGGGCGGCCAACGACAACGCGGGCGCGGCGTCGTCGCTGCGCTCCTCGAGCATCACGCGCGCCTCGCCGATGTCGCGCAGCCGCCGGTCGGCCTCCTTGCGCAGGCAGCGCTCGAGCAGCCGCCGCAGCCAGCGCGGCGTCTCCGCCGGTAGCACTCCCAGGTCGGTCTCCTTGATCAGGACCGCGGCCAGGGTGTCCGAGATCGTCTCTCCCTGGAACGGGCGCTTCCCGGTGAGCATCTCGAACACCACCAGGCCGAACGACCAGATGTCGGCACGGCGATCGACCGCCCTGCCGCGCGCCTGCTCCGGGCTCATGTACGCCGCGGTTCCGATCAACACGCCCGCCTGCGTCCCGAGCGACGTCACCGTGGGGGAGAGCGACGCGTTCCCCTCCGGACCGCCGCCCGGCAGGAGCGCCTTCGCCAGGCCGAAGTCGAGCACCTTGGCACGACCGCCCGCCGTCAGCTGGATGTTCGCCGGCTTCAGGTCGCGATGGATGACGCCTTGCTCGTGCGCTGCCTCGAGGGCGCGCGCGACCTGCAGCGCCAGCTCGATCGCCTCCTCGAGCTGCAGCGGGCCGCGCTGCAGCCGATCCGCCAAGTTCTCGCCGTCCACGAGCTCCATCGCCAGGAAGCGCACCCCGCCGTCCTGGTGCAGACCGTGAATGGTGGCGATGCCCGGGTGGTTGAGCGACGCGAGCAGCTTCGCCTCGCGTTCGAACCGCGCCAGGCGATCGGGATCGGCGGCGAACGAATCGGGGAGCACCTTGACGGCGACGAGGCGATCGAGCGACGTGTCCTGCGCCTTCCAGACGGCGCCCATCCCCCCCTCGCCGATCTTCTCGATGAGACGGTAGTGGACGAGCATCGT
>Ga0184629_10000736_pt1 | contig 14194 bp, 10 predicted proteins | sample PLM4_32_b1_FD_133158 | JGI IMG/M metagenome (GOLD analysis project Ga0184629, IMG submission 133158) | Groundwater sediment microbial communities from an aquifer in East River, Colorado, USA - PLM4_32_b1 | ecosystem: Environmental > Terrestrial > Soil > Riparian zone | place: USA: East River... | reverse complement strand
GCGTTCGCGTCACCTGTGAGCCGTCGACCGCAGCCCTCGGCGACGACGATGACCGCGTGCCCGTGGCGCTGCAGCCGCTGGTCGAGGCAGTCGAAGAAGCCCCCTTCGCCGTGGAGGTCGAAGGGCACCTCGGGCACCAGGCAGAAGTTGACCTGCATGCTGGCCAGGCTGCCGTACGCCGCGATGAACCCGGAGTCGCGCCCCATCACGCGCACCAGCCCCACGCCGTTGATGGTGCCGATCGCTTCGACGTGCGCGCCGTCGATCGCCTGCCGCACCACCTCGACCGCGGTGTCGAATCCGAAGGTCTTGTAGACGAAGGGAATGTCGTTGTCGATGGTCTTGGGGATGCCGACGATCGCAATCGGCGCCTGACGCCGTTCGACTTCCTGAAAGATGGCGTGCGCGCCGCGCAGGGTCCCGTCGCCGCCGATGCAAAACAGGATGTTGATCCCCATCGCGACCAGCTGGTCCACGATCACCGCCGCTTCCTCGGCGCCGCGCGAGGTTCCCAGCACGGAACCGCCCTCGTTGTGAATCGTGCGCACCAGCTCGTAGGTCATCGGCACGGGCGGGTATCCGCGCGCGGGGTTGATGCCCCGGAATCCGTAGCGAAAGCCGACGATGTCGTTCACGCCGTACTGAAAACGCAGCTCGAGCACGAGCGAACGGATGACGTTGTTGACGCCGGGAGACAGCCCGCCGCAGGTGACGACCGCCACCCGGGTGGTGGCGGGATTGAAGTGAATCACTTCGCGCGGGCCCGCGCGCTCCATTAACAGGTCCATGTCGAAGTCTTCTTCGCGCTCGCCGGACGCCTTGTACAGCACCCGCGTGCCCTCGGGCACATAGTGCGCGAGCCCGTCCCCCACGTGGGTGGACAGCCTGAGCGGCGAAGGGACACGGCTCGGCCCCAGCGACTTGACGGCGAACTGCTCCGGTGTCAGACGATTCGACATGCGCTCGCGACCCTTCGCTTCGACCTCGCGGTCGATCAGACTACGCCCTGGTCGAGCATCGCGTCGGCCACCTTCACGAACCCGGCGATGTTGGCGCCATCGACGTAGTTGCCCTTGCGCCCGAATTGTTCGGCGGCGGCCGCGCACGCGGCGTGGATGTTCTTCATGATGCCGTGCAACCGCGCGTCGACTTCCTCGCGCGTCCACGAGAGATGCATTCCGTTCTGCGCCATCTCGAGCCCGGACACCGCCACCCCTCCGGCGTTCGCGGCCTTCGCGGGCAGGAAGCCCACCCCGGCCGCGTGCAGTGCCTCCACGGCTTCCGGCGTGCAGGGCATGTTGGCCCCCTCGGCGACCACCTTCACCCCGCCGTGCACCAGCGCGGCGGCGTCCTTCGCGTTGACCTCGTTCTGCGTCGCGCTCGGAAACGCGGCAAAGGCGGCGTGTCCCCAGAGCGGGTTGTGGTCCGCCGCCGGGTCGACCGCCGTGTAGACGGCGCCCTTGAACCGATCCGCGTACTCCTGGATGCGTCCGCGCCGGACGTTCTTCAGGTCGAGCACGAACTCGAGTTTCTTCTGATCGATGCCCGCCTCGTCGTAGATGTAGCCCGCCGAGTCCGACAGCGTCACTGGTTTCGCGCCCAGCCGGATGAGCTTCTCGACCGTATACTGCGCCACGTTTCCGGAGCCGGATACCAGGCAGCGCTTCCCTTCGATGGACTGCCCGCGGTGCTCGAGCAACTCCACCGCGAGGTAGACGCATCCGTAGCCGGTGGCTTCGGGCCGGATCAGCGAGCCGCCCCACTTCTCGCCCTTGCCGGTGAGCGAGCCGTCGAACTGGTTGCGCAAACGCTTGTACTGGCCGAACAGGAAGCCGATCTCGCGCCCACCCACGCCGATGTCGCCCGCGGGCACGTCGGTGCTCGGGCCGATGTGCCGGAAGAGTTCGGTCATGAAGCTCTGGCAGAAGCGCATCACTTCGTCGTCGCTCTTGCCCTTGGGGTCGAAATCCGACCCACCCTTGCCCCCGCCCAGCGGGAGCGTCGTCAGGCTGTTCTTGAACACCTGCTCGAAGGCGAGGAACTTGAGGATGCCCTCGTTGACCGAGGGGTGAAAGCGCAACCCGCCCTTGTAGGGACCGATCGCGCTGTTCATCTCGATGCGGTAGCCACGCTGTACGTGGACTTCTCCGCGATCGTCCATCCAGGGCACTCGAAACACGATCATGCGCTCGGGCTCGACCATGCGTTCGAACACCTTTTTCTTGCGGTAGACGGGGTTCGCCTCGAGCACGGGGACGATCGACTCGGCGACTTCCTCCACTGCCTGGTGGAACTCGGGCTGGAGCGGGTTCTTTTCTCGGACCCGCGTCATAACGTCGGACACGAACGAGGACATCGGGGCTCCTTTCGGCCGCGCCCGACTCGGTGACGTTCGGGACGAAGGAATCCGCTGCTCCGCGTGCGCTACCTTGCGGGCGCGAGCTTTGAGTCGAGGCGGGCGGGCGAGGCCTTATCATCCGCGCCCGCGCGCGGGGTGTCAACGGACTTTCGACGCTTCCTGCGCGGCAGGCCGAAGCAGCGTCAGCGGTCGCCGGAATTCACGGTTTCCCGGCGCGTACGAGCAGGATGGGAATGGTCGCCTTGTGCCTGACCTCGTTGATCGTGCTCCCGTAGATCAGGTCGCCGAGCAGCCGATGTCCGTGCGTGGTCATGGCGATCAGGTCGCACTCCTCCCGCTCGGCGGTCTGGAGGATGCCGGTGGGCGGATCGCCGAGCGCCAGGTGCGCGGACACCTGCAGCCCTTCGGCGCGCAGTCGCTCGGCGGTGGCTTCGAGATACGCACGGTCGGCCTTCATCTCGTCCGACTCGGTCAGCGCCAGCCGGTCGAAGTTGCGCGCCACCCAGCCGTCGGCCACGTGCACGAGCAGCAGTGCGGAGTGGAAGCGCTTGGCCAATTCCGCCACGTGCGGCAGGAGGCTCTGATCCGCGCGGCTGTTTTCGAGGGCAACGAGAATCTTGCTGTACATATCGGCTTAGTGAAAGAGGCGCGTGACCCACGCGGTAACGCCCGTGAAATCCAGCAGGAATTTCAGGTTGAGCGACACAATGAGCCCGGATGTGATCCAGGCGAGAATCTTAATCCAAAGCGGATTCACGAATGCCCCCATTTTCGCGCGATCGCTGGTGAACTTTACCAGGGGAATGACGGCGAACGAAAGCTGCATGCTGAGAATCACCTGGCTGAACACCAGCAATTTGGCCGTGCCGCTCTCGCCGTAGAGAGCGGTGCAGATGACCGCGGGGACGATGGCGATCAGACGGGTGATGAGCCGGCGCATCCACGGCCGCAGCCGTATGTTCAAAAAGCCTTCCATGACGATCTGGCCCGCGAGCGTGCCGGTGAGCGTCGAATTCTGGCCCGACGCCAGCAAGGCAATGGCAAAAATCGCGCTCGCTGCCGACACGCCGAGCAGCGGACTCAACAGCTGATACGCGTCCTGGATTTCCGCGACCCCGTGCTGGCCGCGGGCGTGAAACGTCGCGGCGGACACGATGAGAATCGCGGCATTGATGAACAACGCGAACATCAGCGCCACGGTCGAATCGATGGTGGCGAACTTGATCGCTTCCGCCTTGCCCTCGTGGTCCTGTTCGTACTTGCGCGTCTGCACGATGGACGAATGCAGGTAGAGGTTGTGAGGCATCACGGTCGCGCCGATGATGCCGATGGCCACGTAGAGCATCCCCGTGTTCTGGATGATTTCCAGCCGCGGAACAAAACCGCCGAGTACGCTCACCACGTCGGGCCTGGAAAAGATGACTTCCAGCAGGAAGCACCCGCCGATGGTCAGGATCAAGGTGATCACCAGGGCTTCGACGTAACGAAATCCCCGGTTCTGGAGATACATCACCGCCAGCACGTCGAGCGCGGTGATACACACGCCCCAGATGAGCGGGAGCTTGAAGAGCAGATTGAGGGCGATGGCCGAGCCGATGACCTCCGCGAGGTCGCACGCACAGATGGCCACTTCGCACAGGAGCCAGAGGCCGACGGCCACCGGCCGCGAATAGTGGTCACGGCACGCCTGCGCCAGATCCCGTCCGGTCACGATCCCGAGCTTCGCGCACAGGGACTGGAGCAGAATCGCCATCAGGTTGGAGAGGAGAATGACGAACAGCAGCGTGTAGCCGAAGGCGGAGCCACCGGCGAGGTCGGTGGCCCAGTTGCCGGGGTCCATGTATCCGACCGCCACCAGATACCCGGGGCCGGAAAACGCGAGCATCTTCTTCCAGAAGCTCAACCCCTTCGGCACCGGGATCGTCCGGTAGACGTCGGAGAGGCTCGGCGTCGCGCCGGGAAGACGCCACGTTTTGCCCACTTTCTCCGGCCGGTTCGTGTTCATCAGCGCGTCACCTGGACGCTGGCCGCAGCGTCGCGCCCCAACCCGAGCTCGCGCCCGTCCACCCGCGCGGTAATGGAACCCCCGAACGGCTCGACCACGACGACTTCCAGGCTGGTGCCCGGATAGAGGCCGCGTTCGCCCAGGTAGCGCAACAGGGCGGGATCGCGATCGTCCACCTCGACCACCTCGACCCGTTCGCCCACCCCGACGTCGGTGAGGGGACGGCCCGACACCCGCCTTACGGTGCCGTCGCGGCTCGGAATCGGGGCGCCGTGGGGATCCACCGTCGGAAAACCGAGGGCTCCGTCGATGCGGTCCTCGAGATCCTCCGAGATGACGTGCTCGAGCTTCTCGGCTTCGTCGTGTACCCGGTCCCAGGGCACGCCGAGGGCTTCTGCCAGGTACTTCTCGATGAGCCGATGATGCCGAACAATCTCCACGGCGGCCATCTCCCCCACCGCGGTCAGCCGGACCCCCTGGTACGGCGCGTGGGTCACCAGGCGCAACTCCGCAAGCTTCTTCACCATTGCTGTGACCGACGGCGGCGCGATCCCCATGCGCCCCGCGATCGATGAGGTGGACGCGCGGTCCTCGTGCTCGAGGATTTCGAAGATCGCCTTGAGGTAGTTCTCCATCGACTGGGTCAAGGCGAGGGAGCGGGCATAGTCGGGGTCAAATTTAGCCATGGCTAAATTGCAAGCTAGTGCAGGTCTCATTCCTGGTCAAGAGCATTTCTGGAGTCGAATGTTTTCTTGGAACCAATCCGCCCGGGGTATCGTCTTACCTGCAACACACGGATCGAATCCCCACCCCTGCTTTGGTTTCCGGCGCGCCCGCCGGGCGAGCCGAGAGCTTCTGCGCAGGAGGAAGTCATGGATCGGCAGTGGTTCAGAATGCGCGGCAGGTTGGGCGCACTTCTTTTTGCGCTCTTCAATCTCGTTTTCGTGTCGGCGGCATCAGGCGACAACACCCCGGCCGTCGATCCGGCGGACACCGCCTTCCACGCCAATACCTTGCTCGAGTTCGCCGCCGCGCGCCTCCCCCAGTCCGTGCAGGTGGACGGGAAGCTGGACGAACCCATGTGGGCGACGGCGACCCGGCTCTCCAACTTCGTCGAGGTGGAGCCCGGGGACAACTGCCGCCCGCCGGTCGAGACCGAGGCGCTGATCGGCTACGATGACGAGAACCTCTATATCGGCTTCCGCTGCTACGACGACAACACCGGGGCCATTCGCGCGTCGATTACCGACCGCGACCGCATGTTCGGCGACGACTTCGCGGGCGTCATGATCGACACCTTCCGCGACCAGACCAACGGCTACGAGTTCTTCGTCAACCCGCGCGGAATCCAGGGGGACCTGTACCGGTCGCGCAACAGCGAGGATTCGAGCTACGACACGGTGTGGCAGTCCGGCGGGCAGATCACCGATTTCGGGTGGACGGCGGAGATCGCGATCCCGTTCCGGAGCATCCGGTTTCCGGACCGCGCGTCGCAGAACTGGGGCGTGCACGTGTTCCGCAACCGGCCGCGCGAGAGCCGCGCGCAGTACTCGTGGGCGCCGATTTCGCGCGATGAGAACTGCTTCTTTTGCCAGGCCGGCCAGATGTCCGGTATCGAGGGGATCAACCAGGGACGGAACCTGGAGGTGCTCCCCTACGTGATCGGCAACCAGTCCGGGAGCATGACCGGGGACGACGACGCGAGCTTCGACTGGAACAACCAATCCGCCACCGGCGACATGGGCGTGGGAGTCAAGTACGGCCTCACACCCAACCACACGCTCGACTTTACCTACAACCCGGACTTCAGCCAGATCGAGTCGGACGCGACGCAGATCGACGCGAACCAGACCTTCGCGCTCTTCTATCCGGAGAAACGGCCGTTCTTTCTGGAGGGCGCGGACCGCTTCAGCTCCATGATCGACGTGGTGTACACGCGATCGATCAACGATCCCCTCTCCGCCGCCAAGTACACGGGCAAGTCCGGACACAACACGGTCTCGTTCATCACCGCCATGGACGAAACCTCGCCGTACATCGTTCCCTTCGAGGAACAGAGCGGCGGCGCGGTCGGCCGCGACACGTACTCGAACGTCCTGCGCTACAAACGCGACGTTCTGAAAGAGTCGTTCGTCGGCTTGATCGCCACGGATCGTCGCCAGCGTGACGGTAACGGTTCCAACACCACCGCGGGGGTCGACACGCGTCTGCGGCTCGACGATCATTTCACCGTGTGGGGGCAGGTCCAGGGCAGCTACACCCAGGAGCCGGACGACACCATCATGTCCGAGGAATTCAACGACATCGCGTTCGGCGACCAGGGCCAGTACACGGGAGCTTTCGACGGCGAAGACTTCGTCGGTCACGCGGTCGAGGGGGAGCTCGCCCGAAATGGCCGGCACTACAACGCGGACCTCTGGTTCGAGGACTACTCGCCGACGTTTCGCGCCGAGAACGGCTTCATCTCCGCCAACGACTATCGCATGGTAGGTTTCTGGAACGGCTACCAGTTCCAGCTCGAGAAGAACCCGGTGTTCGAGCGCATCGAACCGCAGCTCGACATGGGGCGGAAGTACAACTATCAGGGCGAATTCAAGGACACCTGGCTCCAGCCGAACATCTGGCTCCGCTTCAAAAAACAGACCTACTTCTGGACGGGTTATCTGTGGAGCGAAGAACGATTCGCAGGCACGCTCGTACCCGGCATTCATCGCTGGGTGACCGAGATGGACAGCGAATTCAGCAAGTACCTGTCGGTCGGCTTCGATACCCGCATCGGGCATTCGGTGGTCCGCGACCGCGACGACCCGCGACTCGGAGACGAATTCAGCTACAGTCTCTACACGTATTTCAAACCGATGTCACAGGTGCGCTTCGATGTCGACTACAGTTCATTCCGCCTCGACGAGCTCGACGGCGGACCGAATATCTTCAACACCTACGTGGTGCGCACCAAGCTCACCTACCAGTTCTCGAAGAGTCTGTTTCTGCGCGTGGTGGGTGAGTACGTGGACGACTCGCGGTCGTTGGCGGTGGATCCGCTGCTGAGCTTCAAGATCAACCCGTTCACGGTGTTCTTCCTGGGGTCGTCGCACTCCTTCAGCGACTTCCAGGACGACCCGTCGACGGTGCCGGTCGAGGTGACCGACCCCGGCTACCGGCAGACCGAGCGGCTGTTCTTCGTGAAGTTCCAGTATCTGTTCCGGGTGTAGTTGGACGTTCACGGCGCGGGTCCGGTCGCTCTCTCTTACGGGCGATATATCGGACTCCGCGCTCATGCACTCGCGCGCAAACGTCCATAGCGCGCCTCGTGAAATCGCGCTCCGCCCGATATATCGCCCTTTCCGTCGGAACCTGACCGATGCGCGTCGTGGAGGCCCTTCGCGCAGGAGCGAGCGAGGATCACCCGCCGGGGTTCGATGGCGGCGGGAACCTCTTTCCGCCACTGGCGGGAAGCCGAGCGAGCGGGCGCAGGGCCGACACGGTGCGCATCGGTCTGGCCGTGCGCCGGCTGCTACCGCAGGCTGATCCAGACCGATTTCTTTTCCAGGTACATGTCGAGGGCGTCGGCACCGAGTTCGCGGCCGAAGCCACTCTCGCGGTAGCCGCCGAACGGTGAGGCGGGGTGATAGACGTTGTAGGTGTTCACCCACACCGTCCCGGCTCGAAGCGCCGCCGCGACGCGGTGCGCGCGCGCGGCGTCTTGCGTCCACACTCCCGACGCCAGGCCATAGCAGCTGTCGTTCGCCATCTTGACCGCGTCCGCTTCGGTGTCGAACGGAATCACGCACAAGACGGGGCCGAAGATCTCGTCGCGCGCCACCGTCATCTGGTTGGTCACGCCGGTGAGGACGGTGGGCTCCAGGTAGTACCCGCGTCCGCCGACCGCGGTCGCGCGTCCGCCAGCGGCAACCTTCGCGCCTTCGCGCACCCCGGCCTCGACGCAGGCCAGAATGCTGTCGCGGTGCGATTTCGACACCTGGGGTCCCAGGCGGGTCTTGTCGTCGAGCGGGTCGCCGGGGGTGTAGCGCGCCATCTTGGCCTTCACGAGCTCCACGAACTCGTCGTGGACGGTGCGTTCCACGAACAGCCGCGAGCCGGCCGCGCACACTTCTCCCTTGTTGTAGAAAATGCCGCTGCACGCCCCCTGCGCCGCCGCGTCCAGTTTCGCGTCGGCGAAGACGATGTTCGGGGACTTGCCCCCCAGTTCCAGCGAGACGCGCTTGATCGTACCGGCCGCCGAGCGCATCACGGTGCGGCCGACTTCGGTCGACCCGGTGAAGGCGACCTTGTCCACGCCGCGCGCGTCGAGCAGCGCCTGGCCTGCGATCGATCCGCGGCCCGGCACGACGTTCACGACCCCGGGGGGGATGCCGGCCTCCAGGCACAGGGCGCCGAGCTTGAGCGCGGTGAGCGGCGTGATTTCCGAGGGTTTGATAACGGCGACGCACCCGGCCGCCAGCGCCGGCGCCAGCTTCCACACCGTGAGCAGCAGGGGAAAGTTCCACGGCACGATCATGCCGACGACTCCGACCGGTTCGCGGAGCGTGTAGGTGAGGAAACCGGGGACGGTCGGGATGCTCTCGCCGGAAAGTTTGTCCGCCCACCCCGCGTAATAGCGAAGCAGGCTCACGACGAAGGGCCCCTCGATCTTCGCCGACTCGAAGATCGGCTTACCCTGGTTGATCGTTTCGAGCCTGGCAACTTCGGCGCCGTCGCGCTCGAACAAGTCGGCGAGCTTCCACAGCATCTTGGCGCGCGCGCCACCGTCGAGTTTGCTCCACGGCCCCGAGTCGAAAGCAACCCGGGCCGACGCGACGGCGGCCTCGACGTCCTTAACGGTCGCGCAGGCGACGTCGCATAGCTTCTCTTCCGTCGCGGGGTTGACCAGTGTGGACACGGCGCGATCGCTCGCGTCCACCCATTCACCGTTGATCAGTAGCCTGGTGTGTTTGATTTCCATATGGGTTCTTTCTGCCGCCTTTTCGCATGACACGCGGGTCCTGCCGCCGGCTCACTCGCCACCGGCGGGAAGCCGAGAGAGCGGGCGCAGGGCCGACGGGGCGCGCATCGGTCAGCGCCCTCGCGTTGCCCCATGCCCCTACAACCGCACGTACTCGAAGTCCAGCGGGCGGCCGTGGATCCCGTGCTGCGGGGGCGCGATCCAGTTCGCGAACTTGCCGCGCTCGGTGACCAGGAATTGCACGCTCTTCACGTAGTCGCGGTCCACGCGCGTGGGCAGGAACTCGTCGCGACGCGATTCGAACTCGTCCTTGGAGATCATGTTTCCGTGCGGGTCGAAGTGCGCCCGGCTGTAGGTGCCGACCAGGCGGTGGAAACGGACCGACGGCAGCAGCACGCGCAACCGGCTGTCCTCCTGCTCGAGAATCTTGTTCCAGCGCGCGACCGCACGCTCGCAATCCTCGATGTAGGCGTCCCGGAGCACCGCGTTCATGGCGCGACGCATCGGTATCTCCACCTCGTGCAGCCGCCGCTGTTCCTCGTCGACACCCAGGTAGCCGTAGTTGCCCTCGCGCCCGACTGGATCCGGATAGAGCTTGCGGTTCGCCTCGTTGAAGCGCCCCTTCAGGCCGTGCGCGAAGTAGTTCGCCGCGTTGCTCGAGTCTTCGTTCCCGAACAGATCAAGCGACACCGAAAACCAGTAGTTGATGTACTTCTGGATGATGTCGAGCGGGATGCCGCCGTACGGCCTCACGTCCTCGCTTTCGTTCTCCCGCATCAGCTGGGCGGTGCGCCGGATGGTCCGCGCCAGGCCGGTTTCGCCCACGAAGAGGTGGTGCGCTTCCTCGGTGAGCATGAAGCGGGTGGTTCGCGAGAGCGGGGTGAAGGTGCTCTCGGCGAGTTAACCGAGCTGGTATTTTCCGTCGCGGTCGGTGTAGGTCGCGAAGCAGAAGAAGTCGAGCCAGTCGTCGATGGGGTCGTTGAACGTGGACAACAACCGCGGCGAGTCCGCGTCTCCGGAGCGTCGCTCGAGCATCTCCTCGGCCTCGTCGCGCCCATCCTTGCCGAAGTACGAATGCAGGAGATAGACCATCGCCCACAGGTGGCGTGCTTCTTCGACGTTCACCTGGAAGAGGTTGCGCATGTCGTACTGCGACGGGGCCGACAGCGCCAGCCGGCGCTGCTGCTCCACCGAACCGGGTTCGGTATCGCCCTGGGTCACGATCAGCCGGCGCAATTCGTTGCGGTGCTCGCCCGGCACGTCTTCCCAGCACTCCGCTCCGATGTAGTCGCCGAAGTGGATCTGGCGTTCTCCCTTGACCGGTGCGAGGAAGATTCCCCAGCGGTACTCCGGCATGCGCACGTAGTCGTACACCGCCCAGCCGGACGAATCGACGCTCACCGCGGTGCGCAGGTAGATCTCGTTCTCCTGGTGGACCACCGGCCCCTGGTCCCGCCACCATTCCATGAACTGCGGGTGCCAGCGCTCGAGCGCGCGCAGGAGTTTCTGGTTCTCCTTGAGATTGACGTTGTTGGGTATGAGTTCCTTGTAGTCCATCCTAGATCCTGCTCCAGTCGAACTCCGGTGAGTGCGGCTTGCCGTAGGACGTGAGCGCGCCGCGCTCGCCGACGGCGTTGGGCCGCGTGAATATCCAGTTCTGCCACGCGGAGAGGCGGGCGTAAATCCGGCTCTCCATCGACTCCGGACCCACGAAGCGGAGGTTGGCCTCCATCCCGGTCAGCGCGTCCGGCGAGAACGAACGGCGTTCCTCCACCGCCATGCGGATCCCGTCCTCCCAATCGATGTCGTCCAGCGTTTCGGTGACCAGGCCGAGCTCTGCGGCCTCGGCGGGAGAAATCGACTCGCCCCGCCGTTCGAGTACGCGCGCCACCGATTGCGGCGAACCGTAGAAGCGGTTTTCGAGCCGGGAGAGCCCGTGTGCCATCGGGGAGCGCCCCGCGTTGCAAGAGCTCAGCGCGACCGCGTTGTCGCTTTCCGGTTCGTCGAGCATGAACGATCGATCGCACGCCAGCGCGATTTCGAAGAGGCTCCCGGCGAAACACGAACCGGGTCGGATTATAGCGAAGAACGTACGGGCCGTCACGTCGATCATCTTGAGGGTTCGCGCCTGCTGCAGCAGCACCTCGCGCACGAACCAGTGGTCCGCGCGCCCGGCGAGCGCTTCGTCCAGGGCGAGCACGTGCTCCCGTTTTCCGACGGTCTCGAAGGTGACCAGCCCGATCTGCGGATAGTTGAAGCGCAGCTCCAGGATCGCATGGCGCAGTTCGCGCCACATGCGCAGCGCGTACCACGACGCGCCAAGCTGCGCCGGGTCCGCGGGGATGTTTGCGTCGGCCGCCTCCGGACCGTGGACGGTGACCTTCGCAGACCGCTCCGCCGGACGAACCTCGACGGTCAGGTGCCGGTAGCGCAGCGAATCGCCGTCGACGTCGGGTTCGACGGAATCGAGGACCACGCCCTTGGCGTCGTTGCCTTTTCCCGCCAGCTCGACCAGGCGTGCACGAATCGCTTCGGCGTAGGCCGACTTCGGGTGCACGAAGTCCACCAGCCCCCAATCCAGCGCCTTCTTCGCCTTGGCGCCCTCGGCGATGGTGCAGAACGCGTCGGCCCGGTCGCGGCGAACCCGGCGCTTGTCGACCAGACGGGTGAGTCCGCCGGTTCCGGGCAGCACGCCCAGCAGCGGTACCTCGGGCAGGCTGACGGCAGAGCTGCGGTCGTCGACGAGGTGGATCTCGTCGCACGCGAGTGCGAGCTCGTAACCGCCGCCCGCCGCGGCGCCGTTCAAGGAGGCCACGTACTTCTGCCGGCTCTTCGCGGTCGCCTCCTCCATGTTGATGCGGGTCTCGTTGGTAAACTTGCAGAAGTTGACCTTGTGGGTGTGCGTCGAGGTTCCGAGCATGAAGATATTTGCGCCCGCGCAAAAGATCTTGTCGTTCATGCTCTCGATACACACGACGGAGACTTCGGGGTGTTCGAAGCGCAGGCGCGTGACCGCGTCGTCGAGCTCGATATCCACGGCGAGGTCGTACGAGTTCATCTTGAGCTTGTAGCCGGGGCGCAGTCCCTCGTCCTCCTGGACGTTCATTTTGAGCCACGCGATCGGCCCCTCGACGACGAGTTTCCAGTGCTTGTAGGTGTCGGGATGCGCCGCGAAACGGATCCGCTGCGTAGTCGTGTTAGTTTCCATCTTATTCTCTCCTGTCATTTCAACTCCGCGGTCCTGTCGCCTGGCCGATACGCGTCGTGGAGGCCCTTCGCGCAGGAGCGAGCGAGGATCACCCGTCGGGCCTCGGCCGCGCCATCGATCCTCTGGCCCACCGGCGGGAAGCCGAGCGAAGCGGGCGCAGGGCCGACGCGACGCGCATCGGTCAGGCGCCGCGGCCCGTCGCGGGACTACTTCACCTTGATCACGATCTTGCCCAGCGCGCGGCGCGCTTCCATCGCGCGGTGCGCCTCGGCCGTGTCCTTCAACTCGTACACCGCCCCCACCACCGGTTTCATTCTCCCCGCGACGATCAGTTGGAGCGCCGCCATGAGGTCGCTGCGCGAGCCCATGGTCGAGCCGATCACCTCGAGCTGCCGGTAGAAGATGTGGCGGAGGTCCTCTTCGGGATTATACCCGGTGGTGGCGCCGCACGTCACCAGCCGCCCGCCGCGCGAGAGGCTTTGCAGACTCCTGACCCACGTATCCTTCCCCACATAGTCGACCACCACGTCGACGCCGCGGCGATTCGTTTCCTGACGGATCCGCTTCACGACGTCCTCGCGCGAGTAGTCGATCAGGACGTCGGCACCGAGGTCGCGGCACAACGCCAGTTTCTCATCGCTGCTCGCGGCGGCAAACACGCGTGCGCCGGCCACTTTCGCGATCTGAATGCACGCGACTCCCACCCCGGCGGACGCGCCCAGCACCAGGATGTCCTCGCCCGCGCGCAGCCGCGCCCGCCTGATGAGCATCCTCCACGCGGTAACGAACACGAGCGGGATCGAGGCTGCGTCCTCGAACGACATCGACGCGGGAATCGGAATCGCATTTGCGGCCGGGATTACGATCCGTTCGCAGCAGGTGCCACTGCGCGTCTCGCCGATCAGTTGATAGGACACGCACATGGTCCCGTCGCCGCGCAAACAGAACTCGCAGGTCCCGCACGAGATCGACGGGTTCATCAACACGCGGTCCCCGACCTTGACCGCGTCCACGCCGTCCCCGACCTCGTGCACCACCCCGGCCGCGTCGCACCCGGGAATATGCGGCAGGGCGATCTTGACCCCCGGCAACCCCCGGCGCACGAACAGGTCAATGTGGTTGAGCGACGCCGCGTGGACCTCGATCTTCACCGTGCCGGGAAGCGTGTCCGGTTCCGGCCGTGTCCCCCAGGTGAGGACCTCGGGGCCGCCGTGCTTCTCGTAGTAGATTGCTTTCACGCCGGCGTCGTGCGCGTCAGGGCGCGTCGCGAAACGCTTCGAAACGCCGGCGCCACGCCGGCGGGATGGGCACGGGCGCGAAGTTGTCGTCGATGGCGACCGTCTTGATGGTGGCGCGCGCGCTCATCGCCCCGTCGGGCAGGCGCACGGCGGTGTAGCGCAGTGTCAGCGACGTGCGGCCGATCTCGGCGACTTCGAGCTCGACGCGGACGCGCTCGCCGTAACGCAGCGGCTTGAGGAACTCGGTTTCGATCCGCACGCTTGGGAACCCGATGCGATCGCCGTTTACCAGCTCGGGGTACGACACCCCGAGCGCCTGGGCGAACCACTCCTCGAACGCCTGGTGGAAATAGTGAAAGAAGCGGGGGTAGTACACGACACGCGCGTGGTCGACCTCACCGAAGCGCACCGGGAGCTCGGT
>Ga0184629_10000735_pt1 | contig 14197 bp, 13 predicted proteins | sample PLM4_32_b1_FD_133158 | JGI IMG/M metagenome (GOLD analysis project Ga0184629, IMG submission 133158) | Groundwater sediment microbial communities from an aquifer in East River, Colorado, USA - PLM4_32_b1 | ecosystem: Environmental > Terrestrial > Soil > Riparian zone | place: USA: East River... | reverse complement strand
GGTGCGCGCGGTGTGCGCTTCCATGTCGAGTTCCACCACGTCGTGGGTTTCTGGGGATCGGTGATCCTGCTGATCATGGGCGTGAGCGGGCTCTATCTCGTCTTCCCCGAAACCTTCCGCGAGTCGGTCGAGGCTGTGTTGCCGAGCGAGCGCGCGTTCAGCGGCGGAGACAAGCAGTACGCGCCCGGGCCTGCGCCCATGCATGCCGATGGCGCGGTTGCAGCCGCTCTTGCCGCCGTGCCCCGCACGCGCGCCATCAATATCCAATTGCCGCCCACGCCCGATCTGCCGTTCGTGGTGCATCTCGAGACCCTGGATTTTCGTCCCAAGCTGCCGCCGATCCTGGTGACGCTGAACGCGGAGTCGGGCGAGATCAATTTCATCGACGATCCCAGGAATTACTCGATCGGCGACAAATTCCTGAACCTTCAGCACACGCTCCATTTCGGCATCGGACTGGGGTGGGTATGGAAAGTGCTGGTGTTCATCTCCGGCGTCTTGCCGCTTGCGCTCGCGATCACGGGGTTGGTGATCTACGTGAAACGGCGCGCGACCAAGCGGTTTATGCCGCAAGCGCAAGGGGCGGTGAGCCAGCCGGCGGAGTAGCCGATGGGAGCGATCCGCACCAGCGAGTCTCGAGTGGCCGTCAAGGTGACGCCGTTGTCGCCGGCGCTCGGCGCGGAGATCTCCGGCGTCGATTTGAAGAAGCCGCTGTCACCGGGCGAGATCGCGGCGATCCAGAACGCCTGGAACGAGCATTTGGTGCTCGTATTCCGCGACCAGGACATCAGCCAGGACGACCAACTCCGCTTCGCCGCCTATTTCGGCGAGCTCGGCAGCCGCAGGAAGGCACCGCCCAAATTGGCGAACCGCGCCGAAGGTATCCTCCAGGATCATGAGAAGATCCTGCTCGTGTCCAACATCAGAATCGATGGCGAAGCGATCGGCGCCTTCGGCGACGGCGAGTTCTGGTTCCACATCGATTCCGGCTACACCGCGCGTCCCTACAAATACACCTTCTTGTTCGCGCTCGAACTGCCGAGCGAAGGCGGCCATACGCTGTTCTCGAACATGTACAAGGCCTATGACGCTGTACCTGAAGCGCTGAAGGCGAAACTTAAAGGCAGGCGCGCGCTCCACATCCACGAATACAATCGCAACCGTCAGGCGAGCCTTGGGGGCGACATCAGCAACGTGCCGCATTGCTACCATCCTGTGTTCGTGAGGCACCCCGAAACGGGGCGCACGAGCCTGTTCGTCGACCGGCTGATGACGACGAGCATCGAAGGTTTCGGCGAAGAGGAAAGTGCTGCGACCTTAAGCCAGCTCTACGAGATCGGCGAACGGCGCGAGTTCATCTACGAGCACATCTGGCGGCTGGGCGATTTTCTGATGTGGGATAATCGCTGCACGATTCATGCGCGTACCGATTTTCCCAAACACGAGCGGCGTCTGTTGCGCCGCTGTGCGGTCGAAGGCGAGCCGCTTCAGGAGTAGCATACCGATCACATGACGCTCAGCGACGAACACCTTGAACCCACCTCCCCCTTGTGGGGAGGTCGAAGCGCCGCAGCGCGTAGCGTGAGGCGCTTCGGGTGGGGGGAACATCCGTGATGACCAAACAGCTTCTCCCTGCCTTCGAGCACTTCATCCGCGATCTCCGCACCGTGTGGGCGGCGGAGCGCGAGGACCGCGTACGCATGGACCGCGCCAAGCCGCTGCTCGAACGCTTGGTGATGGACGCAAGCATCAAGGCACATTCCGCCAATTGGCCATCCACCGAAGGACGTAAGAACCTCAGGCTCCATGTCGATCCCGACTATGGCTTCGTGATCAACGCGGTGGTGCGCGTGCCGGGACGCAAGGGAAGCGTGCACGACCACGCGGACGCCTGGGTGCTCTACGGCGTGCTGGACGGACAGGAAAGTCTTGAGCGCTATGACAGGATTGATGACGGAAGCACGCCTGGCCACGCAGACGTGCGACTCGCATCGGTCACCACGGGCATGCAGGGCAAAGTTGATCTGGTCGCACCTCACGCGATTCATGCCGAGCAAGGCGGTCCTTCACGCTCCGTCGCGATCATCGTGCGCAGCAGGCCGCTCGGCGAAGGCACCGTGCTTCAGAACGGCTACGATCTCGAAGCGAAAACGGTCGTCGCGCGCTACGGCTCGACGCAAATTCCGTTCGAGGTCACTGCGTAGCCGGCGTCGGTGTCGTGCCGTCCAGCGGCTTTGGTTGTGCGTGTTCGGGCGTGTGCTCGCACAGACCGCGCTTCACCAAAGTCATCCATAGCTCCTCGTAGTCGTCGGCGAAACCAAAGAGCGTCAAATCTGCCGGCTGTATCATGCCCTCTTCGACCAGGAACTCGAAATTGATCAGCTTCGACCAATAGCTGCGATCGAACAGCACAACGGGCACGGAAGACACCTTGCCCGTCTGATGAAGGGTCAGTATCTCGAACATCTCGTCCAGCGTGCCGAAGCCACCGGGAAACACGACGAGCGCATTTGCGCGCATCGCCAGATGCATCTTGCGCATCGCGAAATAGTGGAAACTGAACGTGAGATCCGGCGTCAGATACGCGTTCGGTTCCTGCTCCTTCGGCAGCGTGATGTTGAACCCGATTGCGGGCGCTCCCGCCTCCTTAGCCCCGCGGCTGACCGCCTCCATGATGCCGCTGCCGCCGCCCGTGGCGATGACGTTGTCGCGCTGCCCGTTCATCGGGTGCAGCGCGCCCCCCTTCTCGGAGGCGAGCTTTCCGAAGCGCCGGGCCTGGTCGTACCAGCGGGCCCTGGGGCCGTCGCTCTGGATGCGAGCGCTGCCGAAAACGACAATCGTCGAACGCACGCCCCATGCCCTCAAATACTGCTCCGCCTTGGCGTATTCGAGCAGGAAGCGCACGCCGCGCATGCTGTCGCCGAGCAGGAAGTCCTGGTCGAGGGCCGCGAGCCGGTAGCTCGCGGAATGAATTTGATCGCTGTTGTCGGGCTCGGTCATCTGCGCGGCCTCTGGGACGTTTTCGGCGCACAGACTAAGATGGCTGCCACCAACGTCAATCAATCAGGACGCGACCATGACGCGTATTCTGCCGACAGAACGCATCCCCTACTCCGCCATCACCGAGCGCAAGCGGCTTGTGCTGCCCGAGGGCGCGCGAATGGCGGTGTGGGTGATCGTCAACATCGAGGAATGGAATCCGCTCGAAGCAATGCCGCGCACGGTGCTGACACCGCCCGCCGGCGGACCGTCAATACCCGATATCCCGAACTGGGCGTGGCACGAATACGGCAATCGCGTCGGGTTCTGGCGCCTGCTCGAAGTCCTCGATGACCTCAAGGTCGTCCCATCGCTCGCGATCAACGGCTCGGCCATCAAGAGCTACGAGCCGATATCGCGCGCGGCCTTGCAGCGCGGCTGGGAGTTCATGGGGCATGGCTTCACGCAGAAGAACATGCAGAAGGTCGAGAACGAGCGCGAAGACATCATCAAGACGCGCGAGGCCATCCGCGCATTCACGGGCAAGCCGCCTCGCGGCTGGCTCGGACCGGGGCTTACGGAGACCTTCGAAACGCCGGACCTGCTCGTGGAGGAAGGCTTCGACTATGTCGCCGACTGGGTGCTCGACGATCAGCCCGTACGATTGAAGACGCGGACGAAGCCGATCGTCAGCGTCCCCTACACGCAGGAATGCAACGACGTGGCGATGATGCTCATCCAGCATCATGTGGCGCAGGAATACCGCACGCGGGCGATCGACCAGTTCGAGCAGATCTACAAGGATTCAGCCGCGTCAGCGCGCGTCATGGCGCTGGTCGTGCACCCCTACATCATGGGTGCGCCCCACCGCTTCCGTTACTTCCGCGAGGCGCTGCAGCACATGCGGGCGCGCAAAGATGTCCTGTTCTGGACCGGCGAACGCATCCATGATTGGTTTGTCCAGAACAGCCGCGACTGAATTCGCGTGCTGATGACATTATCGCCCGAGACCTGTATTAGAACAGACCACGAACAAGAAGTGCGGGCGACAAATGAGACGTGGCAATCCCGTTTGGCGAAAACGCCAAGGAATCAAGCGCTTGGTGGGGTATCAAAAAATTCGAACAACCGGACTATTGTAATCAAAGATTATCTAGCATCGCCAATCACTTACAGGGGCGTGATGGGGTGGCAACGACCACGCAGACAGTTGACGAAGCCGACGCGCCGGCGGGGGTGAAATCCCTCGCGCTCCTCGGCATCGCGATCCTGCTCGGCTCTTACGTCGTCAATGCGATGGACCGGCAGCTGTTTCCGCTGATCCTTCCGGAGGTGAGACGCGAATACGGCTTCGACTTGCCGGAAGCCGGTCTGATGTCGACCGTCTTCACCATCGGCATGGCGCTCGCGGGCCTTCCCACCGGTTATCTGATGTCGCGCTTTGCGCGCAAATCGGTCACGCAGATCGGCACGTTGATCTTCTCGGCGGCGACCGTGGTGACCGTGCTGGCCTCGGGTTTCGCCGACATGCTTGCATACCGCGCGCTCACGGGCGTGGGCGAAGCGATGCAGCTCACGGCGTTGCTCGCGATTCTCTCGAGCTATTTTTCACGCTATCGCGCGGCAGGAGTCGGCGCGGTCAACTTCACGTTCGGCGTCGGCGCGATCTTCGGCCCGCTCCTCGGCGCCGCGGTTTTATCGGCCTACGGCAATTGGCGCGCACCGATGGTCGTCTTCGGCATTCTCGGATTCGTGCTCATGGCGCTGGTCGCGATCCTCGTCCGCCGATCGGTGAGCGAAGTGAAACTGGTCGACGGCGAGGACGTCGCCGTCATCGGCGGCGCGCGCACCTTGCGCAATCGGAACACGGTCCTCCTGGTGATCTTGAGCTGCATCGCCGGGCTCGCGGCCTACGGCTTTCTCGGCATGTATCCGACCTATTTGCGGGAGCAGCTCAATTTCACGCCCGCCGACACCGGCAACGTGATGAGCATCTTCGGCCTCGGCGCGCTCGCTTCCATCGGCGGCGGCTTCCTCGGCGATCGGTTCCCGATGCGCCCTGTGCTGGTCGTCAGTCTTCTCGCGCAGGCCCTTGTGGGGTGGCTGCTGTTCAACGGACCTGCGAGCTTCATGGCGCAAGCGATTTTCGCGTTTGCCTGGGGCGTGGTGGCGGCCGGCACGATCTACGTCAACATGGCCGCTTATCACGTGAAGGCGGTGAGCGGCGAGCTCGCGGGGCGCGCGTCCGGCATTTTCGTGACGAGCTTTTATGCGGCGGCCTCCGTTGCCGGCTACACGATCGGGTGGCTCGCCCGCGAATTCAGCTGGACATTGGCGGGAAGTGTGCAGCTCTCTCTGATTTGCATTGTCGGTGCCGTGCTTGCGCTCGCGTTGAAGCCCGAGCGGATGGCGCGGCACGCGGCGTCTCCCCAATTTGGCGGGTTGGGGCGGGCTTGATATGATCGCAGACGATAAGGCAGCTCGGGGGTTGCTCGCATGACAAACCCGATTCCCACATCTCTCGCCGTGTTGGCTTCAGCAACAGTCATCGTCTGGTCGGCCGTGCAAGCCGAGGGCGCCGAACGCGTCCCCAATCTCACCGGCGCCTGGGCGCGGGCGACATTCGCGCTCGAGCAGCCGAAGTCGGGCCCCGGTCCCCTGCGCAATCCCGGCAACCTCTATAAAGGCCCGCCGGCCTATGCCAGTCCGAATCTGAAGCCCGAAGCGGCGAAGATCGTGCGCGAACGCTACGAGTCCACGCGTGCCGGCAAGCCGTTCCCGACTCCGTCCAGCACGTGCTGGCCGATGGTGGCGCCCCTGATCTTTCGCGTGCAGGGCATGCAGCTGTTGCAGCAGAAGGACCAGGTGACGTTCGTCTATATGCAGGACCACGAAGTCCGGCGCGTGCGGTTGAGCGCGCAGCATCCGGCGAAGGTGACGCCGTCCTGGCACGGCGATTCCATCGGCCACTACGAGGGCGACACGCTCGTCATCGACACGATCGGCGTAAAGGGATCCGGCCCGATCGCGCTGGTCGACCAGGCCGGCACGCCCTACAGCGAGGCGCTGCACGTGATCGAGCGCTATCGCCTGATCTCCTACGAAGAGGCCAAGGAGGCGGGCGAGCGGAACGTCGCGATCAATGGTCCGCCGGCGACCAATCAGGCCGCGTCGATCGATGTCAATTATAAGGGCTCAGGCTTGCAGGTGGCCTTCACCGTCATCGATCCCAAAGTGTTCAACGCGCCGTGGTCCGGATTTGCGACCTACAGCAAGGCCGACGATCTCTGGACGGAAAACGTCTGCGCGGAGAACACCTTCGAGTATTACAACAGCCGCGACTCGGCCGTGCCACAGGCGACCAAGCCGGACTTCTGACGCTTGACTACATCTTGCGGTTAAACTCGCGCTCGATCTCGTCGGCCAGCGAATTCCATTGCCTCGCGAGATCGATATAGGCGGCACGAACGCGGGGGCTCGCCGCCTGCGCAAGGCGCTCGGCTTCCGCCGCCATCTGACGGCACCAGGCCACCCTTTCCGAATGTGACAGGCGGGAGAACTCCTCGGCCTTGAAATTGGGTTCCATGGCTCGCGCAAATTCCTCTTCCCAACGCGTCGCAGGCATGTCCCGTCCTTCATGCACGACAGCTGTGCTTTTCGGAAAAACGGCCCCCGTGCGGCCCCCAGAGCAAGCCGAACAGACCCTTTCAGGGTGGGGAGATTAGTCGAAACGCCCCGCTCTGTCGGTCATGTAGGTGACCTACCCCGTATAGGTCTTGGGCAGGTGAAAGGCGAAGCGCGTCCGGACGAGCTGGTAGCATTCGCAGGCTGCCTTGGCCAACCGGGCCCGGTTGAGGATCGTGACCTGGCGGCGGCCGCGGGCGATCAATCCCGCGCGTTCGAACTCCCGGGCGGCGTTGCTGATCGTCGGGCGCTGGACGCCGAGCATGTCGCCCAGCAAGGTCTGCGCGATCTGCAACGCATCGCTGTCGCTGCGGTCCCGCATCATCAACAGCCAACGGGCGAAGCGCTGACTGAGACTGTGCGAGCCGTTGCAGGCGACAGAAACCAGCACCTGCTCGAGGAACGCCTGCGCATAGGCGTGCATGAGCGCGCGGAAAGAGGGCATCTCGTCCATTGCGCGCATGAAGGTGTCTCGGGACATGCGCATCGCCGAGCCGGTATCTGCACCAGCAACCGCGACGGGGAGACGCGCGCGCCGAAAATGGACTGCGCGCCGGTGCAGCCTTCGCGTCCAACCGTCGCCATCTCGATGATGCCCCCATCCTCGTAGACCGCGACGACCGAGATGACCGCGGTCTCGGGGAAGAAGATGTCGTCGAGCGGGCGGTCGGCATCGGCCAGTACCTGGCCGGGCAAGCATTCGATGCGTTCGAGATCGGACGCGAGACGCTTGAGCTGGCGCGGCGGCAGCGCGGAGAGCAGCCGATTATGCGCTGTGGGCGGAAAGACGATCATCCGCTAGTCCGACAGCGAAGCGCTCAGAGCTCGCAAAACGATCCGCGTACGTACCGATCCGGCAGTCATGGCGCCTCGCAATGTTGCTGTTTCGCCCCCTCGGCTCCGCCGCTGCACGGCAAAGCATCCTGATTGCGTCGGTAGCGCGATTCGCGAAGGCTGTCGGTCATCTAGATGACTCGCGGGGCCGCTCAGCCCGCGGCGGAGAGCTCTCGGCGGCGAACGCCGAACCGTTCGCGCAGGCGCTCGTAGCACTCGCACGACTCCTCGGCGAGCCCGGCGGGGTCGAGAATCGTGACCTGGCGCCGTGCCCCGGCGATCAAACCGGCGCGCTCGAACTCACCGAGCGCGTTCGTCATCGTCGGGCGACGTACGCCCAGCATGTCGGCGAGCAGCACCTTGGCGCCAAGAACGGCCTGGACGCCGGTGCAGCCTTCGCGGCCGATACTCGCCATGTCGACGGCCGTCCCATCCGCGAAGACCGTGCTCAGCGAAACAACAGCGCTTTCGGGGAAATAGACCTGATCGAGCGCGTGATCGGTATCGATCAGCACTTCATCCTGCGCGCACGTCACCTCATCGAGCACCGGTCTCAAGCGGTGCAGATGGGCTGACGGAAGGGCTAGAAACAGCCGATTGCGCGGCTTATGCAATTGACTAAGCATAACCACGACAACGGGACGCAACGGCGTTTGTTTCAGGACAAATTTGCGCGCTTGCGGGAACAATCCAGTCGATTGCGAAAAACCTAATTCGCAGCGCGACTTGAATCGCGAATGCGGCGGAACTCATTTCCTTCGCGCCAATTCGGCCACAATTCGCCATTGGCAAGCCGTTCGCCGAACGCGAAGAGCACGATCGCATCATCGAGCGGGCCAGCCATGTTCCAAGTGGGATCGAATTCGTCCGTAGGCTGGTGATAAAGGCTTTCGAGATAATGCATTTTCACGGCAAGCCCCGCGGCTGTGCCACCTGCGCGCAAATCAAAGCCGCCATCGGGGTACAGCATGGGCACGCCCACTTTGGCGAGACTGATGTGATCGGAGCGGTAGAAGAAGCCCTTCTCCGGTTCCGGGTCGGGCGTCAGCACGCGATTCTGCTGACGCAAAACCTGCGCGAACATGTCTTCGAGCTCGGAGGCGCCGCTGCCGATGATGATCATGTCGCGCGCGCTCCCCTGCGGAAGACTGCCGTCCTGATTGATGCCCGCCACAATGTTTTTTAGCGGCCACAACGGACTCTTGGCGAAATATTCCGAGCCTAGAAGCCCCTGCTCTTCCAGCGTCCAGCAGAGAAACGCAACCGAGCGCGCCGGCGGCGTGTCGGATTGCACGAAGGCTTCGGCGATCTCAAGGATGCTGGAGACGCCGATCCCGTTGTCGATGGCGCCGTTGTAGATCTTGTCGGCGCCTGCGAGATCGGGCTTCACGCCGAGATGATCCCAGTGGGCGGTGTAGAGCAGATACTCGTCCGGACGCGTGCGCCCCTCGACGACGCCGACGATATTGCGCGTGGTGATGCGCGACACGCTCGAGTGCATGGTGGCCGAAACAGTCAGCTGGCCGAGCCGCGCGCCCTTGAAGCCGCGACGGTTCGCGGCGAGCTTGACCTCATCGTAGTTAAGCCCGGCCCGGCGGAAGAGCGCTTGCGCGGATTCATGCGTCATCCACGCGCGCAGCGGGATCATCGCCTTGTTCATGTCGGGCGCGTCGAGATACGAGAGCCCGCCGGAATTCGAGTTGCGCACAACCTGCCAGCCATAGGCCGCGGGCTCCGTCTCGTGGACGATGATGACGCCCGCCGCGCCCTGGCGCGCGGCTTCCTCGAACTTGTAGGTCCAGCGGCCGTAATAGGTCATCGCGCGGCCTTTGAAGAGCGATGCATCGTTGGTGAGAAAGCCCGGATCGTTGATCAGCACGACGACGACCTTGCCGCGCACATCGAGGCCCGCGTAGTCGTTCCAATTCTCTTCCGGCGCGACGACGCCATAGCCCGCGAAGACAAGCGGCGCCCTCTCTATCCTCACGTCCTGTTGTTCGTACTGTGGCGTCCACCACACCGCTTCATCTGCAAAGGTGAAGCGCTTCTCGCCATCGGGATCCGCGATCGCCAAAGACGATCTCGCAGCATCGAGCGTAATGGTGACCGCGGGCACCGTCTGGAAGTAGCTGCCCTTGTTGCCGGGCTTGAGTCCGATGCGCTTCATCTCATCGGCGATCCATTGCGCCGCCCGCTCGCCGGCTTGCGTGCCTGGGCCGCGACCCTCGAAGCGGTCATCGGCGATGGCGCGCGTGCGGGCGTTGAGATCGGCCGTGGTCAGCGAACCCGTCGTCTCGGGATGCGCCGGCATGTTCACGGGTGCCGCCGCGATCACTCCAAACGCGACGGCTGCAACAAGTGCGGTAGCAATCCGAACGCGCAATCTACCGTCCTTCGTTCAGCGCGGCATCGAGCCCCTCGCCTTGCGCGACGAATTCGCGCTGACCGACCACACGGAGGAAATCCGCAATCGGGACTTCGCCGGAATGGATCGAGACCATTCTCGTGGGCTTGATGCTGACGCGCTGAATAGTGCGGAGCAGCGCCATGTTGCGTTCGGTCGGTGCAGGTGTCGCGCCAGCAGGCGGCGGCTCGAACAGATCGGCCTGGATGAGAATCCCCTCGTTCGGCAGGAATACAACCATCATGTCGGTCGCGTGCAGCTGTTCCTTAACGTTATAGAGCTGCACCGACCGCCGGCCGTCGGTGATGGTCCGGCGATCCTGCACGCGGACATAGTGCACCTGGCGCGGCGCGCGCGCGAGTGCGTCGGGCTCGACCGTCTGCGGATGGAGAGCCGTCGCCAGAGCTTCATAGTAATCGAAGTTCTGCTCCTGGGTGACGATCAGCACGTCCTCAGCCGCGAAGCCGCGAAGCCCGCCCGCGTGATCGAAGTGGTGATGCGTGTTGACGACATAGCGCAGCGGCTTCGTCGGAACGAGGCGGCGTACTTCTCTCATCACCGCCTGCGAGCGCTGCTCGTTCAGCGGCGCTTCGACAACGAGCGAGAATTCGGCGAATTCGATGGCCACCGAGTTGTAGCCGTTGCCGCCGATCATCCAGACGCCAGGGCTCAGCTCCTTGGTCTGCACTTGCGCGGAATTGTCTGTCGCCTGACGCACGGCAGCGGGAATCTCGAGCGCCGCGTTGGACACGTTGATCGCGAGATTGGCCGCCGTGAAGTCGTAGCTCGGATGCGGCGGCGTGCCGATGCTCTGATGCACTTCCGTGCCGAAGGAGAAGCCGTCGAACTGCCGGTACTGCGCGTAGCGGGTCTCGACGAACTGATCGCCGACGACGGGGTTCGGATGCCACGTCTGGATCTTGGTGACGTGGTTGGCTTCGTCGATCCATCCCGTGACCGGATACTTGTCCATGTACCTGAAGCTGACCGTGCGGATGCGCTTGGTGCTGCGGAAGGTCTCGGCGCGCTCTTCGAGTTTCAAGTCCTTGGCTTGAAGGGCCGCGCGAATGAAGCCGTGCGGTGTCATCAGGATCTCGAGCCGGCGGATCAGGACGTCCTGCGGACGCGGCGCGATGGAGCCGTCGGCGTTCTCGTTCCACGCATAGCCGTCGCGATAGAACGAGACCGACTTGCGCTCTCCGATGATCGGGCGCAGGCCACCGCCGACTTCGGCAGGGTTATCGCCCTGCGTGCGGACCTGTTCTTCGCGCATGGAGTTCGTCTCGTAATCGATCACGCGCGTAAACGCCTTCAGGTGGAAGCGCGGCCAGCCCTCGTTGGTCCCCGGCGCGGACGTCTGTCCGATGACGGCCACGTAGCCATCCGCACCGGTGTAACGGATGGACTTAGCGGCGCTAGCGCCCATCGCCTGGTCGGCGGCGCGGATCACGGCCATCGCATTCGGCGGTGCGGGCGCCGCGTTCTGCGCATCCGCCGGCACACACGCAAGCGCGGCCAACGCGACCGACATTGCAACCTTACGGAACATCCTCTCCCTCCAGCCTCAGTCCCGACCCTAACTCGGGGCCGGACGTTAGCATCTTTCGTGCGGGAGGGCAGTCGATTCCGGCAGCGTCCGCCGGGCGTGCCGGGAAACGTGAATAGACAAATGAAAGGCAGCGCAATGCGTGCATCGCGCCTTTTGCATGGACCAAATGCAGGCCTTTAGCGGCCCGTACCAGCACCCTCAATAGTAGGGATCGTAATCGTCCCAATAGTAGTCGCTGTAGTACACCTCTACCGGCTCATACCAATAGCAGTAGAAATCGTAGCCATCGTCGAAGCAGAAGCCGTAATATTCGATGGTCGTGAACTGAGCGGGGATGACGCCGTTCGCGAGAGCGACCGGTATGAGCCTGCCGTCCACGCTCGCCATCTTCATCGTCGTTTTCACGCGCTTCATCGGCAGATCGCCGGCGGCCATGTTGCGCACCTTGCCGTTGTCGACGTCGGCGGTCACGGTCTTGTCTTTGATTTTGCCGACTTCGTGCTTGCCGTTGCGCTTCACTTTTTCTCCCAGCGCATTCTTGCCGGCCATGTTCTTGTGCATGTGTTTGGCCGCGCGCTCTTGGCCTTTGCCTTGACCTTTTCCCTGACCAGCAGGGCCGGCCATCGCATACTGTCCCGCAACGAGAAGGCTCGCGCCTGCGAGGAGGACCGTGAACAAATTGGTTCTGGGCATGACGCACTCTCCTTTTTCTTGCCCTCACCAAAATTAAACACGCGATGGTGAGCGTTGTTCCGGTTGAGCTGGATACCGGGATCGGATCGTTCACGCGCCTTCATCCTTGCGCAGTTTTCTTCCCACTTGCATCAGTGCGCCATGGGGGGATTGGCGGCGTGCGTGGGTCTCGGCGTGAGCCAGGTGCGCAGGCAGCCACGATGAAACATGCGGCGGCCATGAACACCTCGTTGTGGCGATGGGAGACCTGGCCCATTTGCTCTAGGCTGGATTCTTCCTTCCTCGACGACTGGGGCTTGTTAAGGGATTCCCGCCTGGTGCGATCGAACAAGCTACCCCCGCTTGGTCGACGTCTTCCTCAGGGGCTACGCAAACCCGGAACACTTCGCGAGATTTGGACCGTAATGCCGCCTGACCCAGAGGGCAAAAGTCGGCTAAAGTCCTCCGTTGAGCGATGGAGGGGCGGATGGCCGAGAACGATCTCACGCGTCGGACGGTGGTGGCGGCCTGTGCGAGCGCCGGTGCTGTCGGCTTTGCGGAGACCGCTTCCGCGCAAAGGCTCCCCACCCCGCCGCGAGCGAAGGGTCCGCTCGTCTGGCTCGACATGGATCAGCAGGATCTCGACGAAGCCTACGATCAGCGCGTCTATGCGCCCAATCAGCCGAACATCACCGAGCGGCGGAACTGGAACAGCGACAAGGTACGCGAGGTCCTAGGCGAGCCGATCAAGCTCTCTTACGGCTCAGCGGAGATCGAGAAGATAGAGGTCTACAAGACGAGCCGGCCCAACGCACCGGTGAACGTCTATATCCATGGCGGCGCCTGGCGCGGCGGTCGCGCACGGCAGAACGCCTATATGGCGGAGACCTTCGTCAAGGCGGGCGCGCATTTCGCCGCCGTCGATTTCTACAATACCGGCGAAACGAACGGCGATCTTTTTCCGATGGTGGAGCAATCCCGGCGTGCAGTCGCATGGGTGTATAAGAACGCGGCGAGCTTCGGCGGCGATCGCGAGCGCATCTATCTCTGTGGCCATTCCTCCGGTGCGCATCTCGGCGGCTGCCTGCTGATCACGGACTGGGCGAGCTACGGCGTGCCGCAGAACGTCATCAAGGCAGCGCTTCTGGGGAGCGGCATGTACGATCTCAAGGCCGTGCGCCTGTCGCAGCGTTCGAGCTACGTGAAGTTCACCGACCGGATGGAACACGAGCTCAGCACGCAGCGCCATCTCGACCGAGTCCGCACACCGCTGACGCTGACCCATGGTTCGCTCGAGTCACCCGAATTTCAGCGCCAGACGCGCGAATTCCACGCGGCACTGGTCGCGGCCGGCAAGCCCGCGCAGCTGATTGTGGGGAAAGGCTATAATCACTACGAGACCCAGGAGACGATGGGCAGTCCCTACGGCTTCATGGGCCGCGCCGCGCTGGAGATGATGAAACTCGCCTGACAGCGGCGTTACGGCGTTCACCGCGTGCTGGAGCTCTCAGTCATGCGTGACCCGCGACTCGGCATGAGATGGCCCGGATGGGTCCGGATGATGCTGTGCCTGGCGCTTATGTCGGTGGGACTCGCTGTCGGTTCTGCCGCCGCCGAGCTGTCCGGCAGAGCACTTGTCCTCGACATCAGGGGCGCGATCGGTCCGGCAACGGCCGACTATGTCACGCGCGGCCTTGCCCGTGCCGAAGCCAATAAGGCCGGGCTCGTGATCCTGCGCATGGACACGCCCGGCGGCCTCGACACGTCGATGCGCGAGATCATCCGCGCGATCCTTGCCTCGCGGGTTCCGGTCGCAACCTATGTCGCGCCAAGCGGCGCACGAGCGGCAAGCGCGGGGACCTACATCGCCTATGCGAGCCACATCGCGGCGATGGCGCCGGGCACCAATCTTGGCGCGGCTACGCCGATCGCGATCGGTATCGGCGGTGGCGGAGAGGATAAGGGCAAAGCCACCGACAAGGCGGACGAGAAGGACGGCGGGACGAAGTCGTCGCCGCCGACCCTCGAGATCAAGGCGATGAACGATGCGATCGCCTATATCCGCTCGCTTGCCG
>Ga0184629_10000733_pt1 | contig 14202 bp, 14 predicted proteins | sample PLM4_32_b1_FD_133158 | JGI IMG/M metagenome (GOLD analysis project Ga0184629, IMG submission 133158) | Groundwater sediment microbial communities from an aquifer in East River, Colorado, USA - PLM4_32_b1 | ecosystem: Environmental > Terrestrial > Soil > Riparian zone | place: USA: East River... | reverse complement strand
TATCTCAGGTCGGCCGCGCTCGGACCGGGAGCGTCAATGTCCTGCGCCACCGCGACGGGCGCCTGCTCGGCGTGGGCGGCGGCGGCCACGGGCGCCAGCGAAGCGACGACGACGAACGGCGCACCGGCAAGCCCGCTGATGACGACCGCCATCTCGAGGAGGGAATTCAGTCTCTTGCTCATGATTGTCCAACTTTCTGTCGAGGGCGCATTGTGTTTAGCAAAGCAGCCCTGACAGCAGCCCGCCGCCGGCCATCAGCTTCGTGTCAGCAACGCGATACGGGCCCGCCTATTGAGGCGAGCCCGATGCGACTCGTGCGAAGTATGGAGAGGTCGCTGGCGGGCCCCGAAAAGGGGCCCGCGCAAGCGCCGCTAGAGCCAACTCGGCGACAAGATAGCCGCCGGGAACATCCCACAAGCCGGCCGCGCGAATGGCAAATGAATCTGCGAGGTGCATTCCAGCCACATCAGTCCCGCCGCCGCGGTGGAGAGACTGAGAAGCATGATGAAGGCATTCATGGCTTTCTGACCACGGACGCCCATAGCCTGCTTCGGGCCATAGGCGAGGCCGAACATCGTTCCGGACGTGACGAGCCACAACGGAAAGAACGCAAGGATCCAAATCCAGTCTCTGACGAATGCGTCGCTCACGGCACAGACCCCTCTCATCAACTCCCGTGACGACCCCGCTGCCTCCGCCGATCGGTCTCGTTTTCGGCGAAGAACGTCACGCGCATCCTGTTTACGGGAAAGGGCCGGGCGGCGACAAACAGACCCTTGTTGTCGTGTAAATATCAACTTGCTTTTTACCAAAGCGCGCCGATCGGACGACGGAAAGTCCCCGACTTCTTTGGTTAGAAAGTCATTAAGCGCGCTACCAGGCGAAGAAGCGCACGAAGAGCTGGCAGAAGATGGCGCCGTAGAGCGCCATCGAGAAACCCCACAACAGCATCTTGCGGAAGAGCTCCTTCGTGTCCGCGGCGCCTTGAGGCACGGCTGCGATGCAGAGCGCACCGATCGTGGATAACGGCGAGACGTCGACCAGCGCCGCGCCAATATTGATGCTGAGCGCGATCTCCAGCGGGTTGCCGCCGCCGAGCCGCTCGACCAGTCCTCCGACCGTCGGCAGGAACGCGGGCAGCACGACGCCCGATGTCGAGCTGTAACTCGAGATCACGCCGGCGACACCGGCCATGATGCCGTTCACTGTATTCGGTGTCGCAATGTTCGAGAGCATTTGCGTGAAGAGGGCCATCCCCCCGGTCTTGTCGAGCACGCCAATGAGGAGGCTGACGCCCGACACCATGATGATCACCGCCCACGGAATCGAGCCGAGCGCGGTGTTGTCGTCGACGGCGCCTGCAAGGATCAGGAGCGCGGCGGCGGGAAAGGCAATGAGTCCTGGGTTGGCCCCGAAGCCCACGACGATCAGAAGCCATATGGCGAGCACCGTGATCGTCAGCCAGTGCGTCGGCGTCAGCGGCGGAAGCTTCACTTCATCGAGGATGCGCGGCGCTTCGCGGTTGGCCTTGAGCAATCCCAGCCCGCCGAACAGGACATAGGCGCCGACCGCCGTCACCATGTGGGCGACGAAGTTCGAGATGAAGACGGCCGCTTCGTGCCCCCCGAGACCGCCGCGCTCGAGCAGCGTGAGCGAAATGATTCCCGTCAGGCTCACCGGCGACAGCGTGCCGGCATTGGCGCCGACGCCAACCATCAGCGCGAGCAGGAACGCGGGTACGCCAGCCGCGACCCCGGCCGACATCGCCAGCGGCGCCATGATCGCAGTGCCGGCGATCGCGCCCGGACCGATTGCGGAAAGAATGAAGGTGAGGAGGAAGAAGGCGATGGGGAGGATCGCGGTGCGGTGACCGCAGAGCTTGACCATCCGCGCGGTGATCGCCGCGAGGGTGCCGTTGCGCACCGCGACGCCGAACAGCAGCGTGACGCCGACAAGGATCAGGAAGAGGGGCGCCGGGAACGCGGCGGCGAACTCGTTCGCGGTCCAGCCCGCAGCCAGGAAAGCAACGCCGGCGGCGAGCGTGATCGCCAGCACGCCGACATTGATGCGCGACGTCATGCTCACGGCGATAACGATCAGAAGCGCACCGAGAGAAAGAGCGCCGGGACTCATCGCGTCCGCGATGCCGCGTTCGTGGACCTGTGCGCGCCCGCGCTTCCCCCCGCCATGACGTGTTCTCCCCGGTTCTCAGCAGGCTATCAGATCGAGACCCGCCCGCACCAACACGTCCGCGAGAAGCGTGTGCCCAGCTTCTCCTTCATCGATCCTGCATCGCCGGTCAAGGGCTCAAGCGCGCCGCTCGAGCCCCGCCGGATCTAGCGACCGGGCTGAAGGTTGACGAAGGGGAGAGCCGAGCCGGGAATCATCGTCGTCGGCAACTTACCGTCCCATTTCTCGACCGCTTGGAGCTGAACCAGATCGGCGTTCGCGCGCAGCGCATCGGCGCGGGCGCGTATGGCCGAGGCTTCCGCCTCGCCGCGCAAACGGATGGCGTTCGCCTCGCCTTCGGCGCGCGTTCGCGCGATCTGCGCTTCGACCTCAGTCGTCCTCAGGTTCTGCTCGCGCTGCTGGATTTGCACCTGGGCGAGCATCCGCTGCTCGACACTCTGCTCGTAGGCGTCGGAGAAATCGATGTTCTCGACCTGCACGCTGACGATCTGGATCGGACCTGTGATCGCCGCGGTGATCGCGGTGGAGATGTCGTTGTTCAAGCCCGCGCGTTCTTGAATTGCGCGCACTGCGTCGTACTGGCCGAAGATCGTTTTCACGCCTGACATGACCCTCGGATCGATCAGCCGGAGAACGGCGCCTTGAAGATCACCGTACTGGCTGTAGACCGCGCTCGGATCGGACGCCATGAATGTCACGCTGACCGTGAGGTTCGCCGGCTGCTGATCGCGCGAATAGGCTTCCAGCGGCGTGTAGCGCCGGTTCTGGTTCTGCACGGTGATCTTATGAACGGTGTTGATCCAGGGCATCTTGAAATGGAGCCCAGGTCCCGCTTCGCCGACGATGGCGCCCAAGCGCAAAACAACCGCACGCTCGCCCTGATCGACCGTGTACCACGAGCCCATGACAGTCAGCAGCAGGATCAAACCGAGGACAACAAATCCAGCCGAGACAAACCAACGCTTGACCGGCGGCGGATCGCCGCGGTTAAGAAGAAGATCTTTCATTGCGGTTGCTCCCCATCGCTGCGGTGTCCTTGCGCCTAGACCGCAAGGCACTCACGCAAAAAGAGACTAACACGCCGGCAAATCCGGACGAACGCGCAGATAAATGGTGCTGACGCGCCCGGGTTTCAATACCGCCGCGCTTGCGCCTATGGTTGCCGGGACATCCGATTGCGTGGAGAATGAGGGTTGGCCGCGACGGGAGGCCCTCGTCGAGGGAGTGGGCGCTCAAGAGAGTCACATCACAATGTCCAAAGCTCTGCTCATTCGTCTTTGTTGCATCGTCTCGATGCTTATCGTCGGCGGCGGCGCGATGGCTTCGGCATCGCCGGCCTCCGCCGCACTTCAGAAATTCGTCTACCAAGTGCGCCACTCGACCTATGGCAGCATCGGCACGTACACGAATTCCGTCGAGACAAACGGCGATAAGACGACGGTTACGACCGAGGGCCGCATCCGCGTTTCGATCCTCGGCATCGTCCTCTATCGCCAGGATTTCGACCGGGTCGAACGCTGGGTCGGCGAACGGCTGATGTCGTTCGAAGGTCTGACCACAACCAACGGCCGCGCGACCGAAGTGAAGGGCAAGGCGGAGGGCGACAGCTTCGCCGTCAGTTCGCCCAATGGAACGTTCATGGCCCCGGCAACGGTGAAGCTCGCCAATCCGTGGTCAGACACCCTGCTCAAAGGCGAAACCATGATGACGCCAGACCGTGGCCAGATCGAAGACGTCAAGATCCGCCCCGCGGAAATGACGGAGCTTGCCATCAACGGATCGAAGGTCCGCGCCCGGCGCTATGAAATCGCGCGCATAACCGGCGAGAAGCGCTACGACGTCTGGATCGACGACGGGGGTACGCCCGTGATGTTCAACGTGAATACGCGGCGGGGGATGGTCACCTTCACGCTCACCTCGTGACATGGCATGATGGGATCAGCGTCGCGGCCCCCTCGGCCGCGCGCCAACAGGGAGGTTGAGACGATGGCGAATTCGAAAGTCATCCTTGGCGCAATGCTCGTTTCCGTAGCTCTCGCCTCAGGTGCGGCGTTCGCCGACGGACCACAACAGGTCGGTACGGCATCGAAGCACGCTGGCTTTGCCGCGGCCGCAACCGACATGAAGGATGTGCAAAAGCACATGCACCATGTGCTGAACTGCCTCGTCGGGCCCAATGGGAAAGGTTTCGACGAGTCGTTCGGCAACCCGTGCAACGGGCAGGGCCAGGGCGCGATACCGGAAACCACCGACGCGTCGACGAAGACGAAGCTCGAGTCGGCCCTTACCGTCACGCGGCAGTCCGTCGCGACGTCAGACATGGCTGCTGCCAAGAAAGGCGCTGCCGACACCGCCGCGATGCTGAAGTAGACGGTCTACCATATCTGTGGTGCTTCCCCGGCCCTCGCGCCGGGGAAGCTATTTTTGGAACCCGCTTCGGCGGTGCATAAGCGGCGAACACCGCCTATATTGGCGCTATGCCCCACAACAACGGTCCCGGTTTCCGCCCCGTAGGCGGCTTTGCCGAAGCGTCTCCGGGCTTCGCCCGAATGACGGGGGCGGAGATGACCGCGTTCGTTCCGCACCGGCCCCAGCGCCCGGAGAAGAGCGAGGGCGGCCGCCGCTTCAAGCTGGTCTCGGATTACGAGCCGGCCGGCGACCAGCCGACGGCCATCGAAGAGCTGGTGGCGGGCCTGCGCGGTGAGGGCGCATCGACCACGCCCGAACGCGACCAAGTGCTGCTCGGCGTCACCGGCTCGGGCAAGACCTTCACCATGGCGAAGGTCATCGAGCGTATGCAGCGCCCTGCCCTCATCCTGGCGCCGAACAAAACGCTCGCGGCCCAGCTCTATTCGGAGATGAAGAACTTCTTCCCGACCAACGCGGTGGAATATTTCGTCTCCTATTACGACTACTACCAGCCGGAAGCCTATATCGCGCGCACGGACACCTATATCGAGAAGGATTCGTCCGTAAACGAACAGATCGACCGTATGCGCCACTCGGCGACGCGCGCGATTCTCGAGCGCGACGACGTCATCATCGTCGCCTCGGTGTCCTGCATCTACGGCATCGGCGCGGTGGAGACGTATTCGGGCATGGCGTTTGGGCTCAACCGCGGCGAGCGCATTCCCCGCCAAGAGCTGCTCGCGCGGTTGGTGGTGCTGCAATACAGGCGCAACGATGAGGGCTTCGCCCGCGGCTGTTTCCGCGCGCGCGGCGACACGATCGACATCTTCCCGGCACACTACGAGGACCGCGCGTGGCGGATCACACTGTTCGGCGATGAGGTCGACTCGATTTTCGAGTTCGATTCCCTGACGGGGCGCAACACCGCCGAGCTCGACGGCGTGAAGATTTATGCCAATTCGCACTACGTGACGCCGCGTCCGACGCTCGCCCAGGCGGTGAAGGGCATGCGCGCAGAATTGCGCCAGCGGCTGGATTGGTTCCGGCGTGAGGGCAAGCTGCTCGAAGCGCAGCGACTGGAGCAACGCACGATGTTCGATCTCGAGATGATCGAGGCCACCGGCTCGTGCGCCGGCATCGAGAACTATTCGCGCTGGCTCACGGGGCGTTGCGCCGGCGAGCCCCCGCCGACCTTGTTCGAATATCTGCCGGATGAAGCGTTGGTTTTCGTGGACGAGTCCCATGTCACCGTTCCGCAGCTCGGCGGCATGTATCGCGGCGACTACCGGCGCAAGGCGACGCTCGCCGAGTATGGCTTCCGCCTGCCCTCTTGCGTCGACAACCGGCCCCTGAAATTCGAGGAGTGGGACCTGATGCGGCCGCAGACGGTCTTCGTCTCGGCCACGCCCGGACCCTGGGAGCTCGCGCGTACCGACGGCGTCTTCACCGAGCAGGTGATCCGTCCGACCGGCCTCATCGATCCGCCGGTTGAAGTGCGCCCCGTCGAATATCAGGTCGACGATCTGCTGGCTGAGTGCAAACGCGTGGCAAAAGAGCGCTATCGCGCGCTCGTCACCACGCTGACCAAGCGCATGGCGGAGGACCTCACCGAATATCTGCACGAGAACGGCGTGCGCGTGCGCTACATGCACTCCGACGTGGAGACGCTGGAGCGGATCGAGATCGTGCGCGATCTGCGCCTGGGTGCGTTCGACGTGCTGGTCGGCATCAACCTGCTGCGCGAAGGCTTGGACATTCCCGAATGCGCGCTGGTCGCCATTCTGGATGCGGACAAGGAAGGCTTCCTGCGTTCGGAGACGTCGCTGGTCCAGACCATCGGCCGCGCGGCGCGCAATGTCGACGGCAAGGTCATTCTGTATGCAGATCATGTGACGGGCTCGATGGAGCGCGCCATGGCGGAAACCGAGCGCCGGCGCCAGAAGCAGCAGGCGTTCAACGTCGAGCACGGCATCACACCGGCGAGCATCAAGAAGAACATCACCGACATCATGGCGTCCGCCTACGAACGCGATCATGTGCTTGTGGATTCCGGATTGGCTGAAGATCCGGTGCCGATCGGGCACAATTTGCGCACGCATATCGCCGAGCTCGAGAAGCGCATGCGGGAGGCCGCAGGCAATCTCGAGTTCGAGGAGGCGGCGCGGATCCGCGATGAGATCAAACGGCTTCAGGCGACCGAGCTTGCAATTGCGGACGATCCCTTCGCGCGGCAGTCCGCCGTCGAAGACGCGGTCGATACGGCGATGCGCAGTTCTGCGCCTTCAGACCCCGCTGTTCCGGCAGCCGCGCGCAGCACCAAGGGCGCTCCCGGCACGCGGGCGATCCGGGGCCGCAAGCCCCAGCGCCTCCGCTGACCGCCTTCTCACTTACGGGAGAGGCGAGCCGGGCCCGGTTCCGCGTCGCCAGCGAGTCGGTGTAGCATCCCCGCCAAATTCGGGAGGTTCCTCATGCACAATCGTCACGTCGTCGGGCTCGCGCTCGCAGGTTCCGTCGCATTTGCTGCGTCGGTGATCGGGATCGCGCAGAGCGCGCCGGCGCCTGCCGCAGCGCCACCCGCGCCGCTGGTCATCCTCGACTTCAAGCCGACGCTCTCCGACCTCATGACCATGTTGATCCAACCGCGGCATCAGAAATTGTGGGCGGCAGCACAACAGCGGAACTGGACCCTGGCCGCGTTCCAGCTCCGCGAGATGCGCGCAGGATTCGACAAGATCGCGGCGACCATCCCGAAATACATCAATATCGATCTCGGCCCGACCTTCATCAACATCATGGACTCGCAGGTCAGAGCCGTGAACGGCGCGATCACGTCGCAGAATTCGACGCTGTTCAACAGCGCGTTTGCCGATCTCACCGCCTCGTGCAATTCCTGCCACGAGGCGCTCAATCACGGCTTCCTGGTAATGAAGGTGCCCGAGGTGACGGGTTACGCAAACCAGGACTTCCGCGTGATCCCTGGTGTCACACCGCCACCGCCAGCGGCAAAGAAGTAGGGCGCGGAACGCGGTTTAGAGGTTCGGCGGAAATTCCTTCGCCAACGCGCCGGCAATGAGCACGTCGATCAGATGTTGCTTGCGCGGTCCGTCCTCGCCAGCAAACAGCCGGTCGGACGAGACGTCGGCGAACACGTCTTCGCCCTTGAGCCAGCGGCCCTCGGCATCTTGCGTCTCGAGCGCGACCAGCGTCGCGTGGTTCAGCTCGTAGCAGTGCGCAGGAAGACCCGAAGCGGTGAGCGCTGCCCACATCGCCTGATTATGCGCCTGACGAATCTCGGTCCACACCGCGGGCGTCTGGACCTCGACCTCTTCGCCGTTGTAGCCGCGCTCGCAGGTCTTGACTGAGATCGAGGTCAGGCCGCGGCAAGCGGATGGTCGCGCGACGTACACCGAACAGGCATTGGCGACGAGCAGCCCGCAAGGGAATTTGTGCAACGGCCGTTCGCGCGAGGTGAGCCCCCGGCTGTTGCGGTCGGCTCCCCGCACCTGCTCGATCACGCGCTCGAGCTCGCCCGCGAATTGTTTGCGCACGAAATTCGCCACGTGAAACACTTCCGGCGCCATCGCGCCGACGCGCAGATGGCAGCAGAACGAACAGCCCTTGGTGCACTCGATCTTGTGGTCCGACGGATTGCGCTTCAGCGACAGCTCGAAGAACTCATGCGCGCGTCTCGCTGCGTCACTGGCGCGCGCGGGCGCACGGCTGTCGAGGATATCGATGAGGATGCGGGTGAGCCCGATCATCGACCACATCTGCTGCGTGGGCGTGTCGTCGAGATTGATCCCGTAGCGCGCGACGTGGTCGACGCTTTCCTTGAGGCGGACGCGCCGTTGCTGCCGGCTCACGGTCACTGCTCGACTCGCTTTCTGGTGCGGGCGTCCATCTGATAGGCTCGTGTCACTACTGCCAGCTTTATGGAGGCTTCCATGTGCCGAGCCAATATGATCCTTCCATCCATCGTGTTCGGCGCCAGCGTTGCCCTGGCGCTTCATGCCGCGCCCCTGCTCGCACAACCCGCCGCCGCCATTCCCGGCGTGATTGCGTCGGGCACACAGCCGGAGCTGGTCAAGGAAGGGTTCATGTTCACCGAGGGGCCGGTCGGCACCGAGGACGGCGGGCTCTATTTCAACGACAATCGCGCGAGCAAAACGTATCGCGTCGATCCCGCCGGCAAGGTCAGTCTTTCATTCGAGAACACGCAAGGCGCCAACGGACTTGCCTTGACGCGCGGAGGCGACGTCATCGCCGCGGAGGGCGAAGCCCGTCGTATCAGCAAGAGAGGACGCGACGGCAAGGTGACGCCCGTGAGCGAGAGCTTTAAGGGGATGCAGCATCTCTCGCCCAACGACGTGATTGCCGATACACGCGGCGGAATTTATTTCACCGATCCCGGTCCGCGTCCGGTGGTGCCCGGCCGGCCGACCCATGTGCTCTACCTGTCCGCGGGCGCGACACAGCCGATCCTCATCGACGACACCGTGGGTCGCCCTAACGGCATCATCCTCAGTCCCGACGGACGGACGCTCATCGTGGACAACACGCTGGCGCCGCAAATCTTCGCCTATGACGTGCAGCCGGATGGATCGGTGAAGAACAAGCGCGTATTCGCCGAACTCCGCGACATTCCCGCAGGCCAGGAGAGCGGCGCCGACGGCATGGCCATCGACCGCGACGGGCGGCTCTATGTGTCGAGCCTGACGGGGCTGCAGGTCTTTGACGCCCGCGGACAGTATCTTGGCACCATCAAGTTCCCGCGCCAGCCGGCGAATGCGGCCTTCGCCGGGCCGGGCAAGGGGGTGCTTTACGTGACCGCCCGCGAGGGCCTCTATCGCATCAACACGATGACCAAGGGCCCCGACCGGCCCGGAAAGTAGTAGAGTGCCAACAATCGATCGGGAGGAACCCATGCGCCGTTTGATGTCGTCGCGTCTGCCGTCGCTCGCAACTCTGGTTGTTGCAGCCCTCATAACCTCGCCGGCGATCAGCCAGACAACCATCTATGAAGGCGCGCGCGTCATCGTGGGCGACGGAACGGCGATCGAGAACTCGGCGTTCATCGTTCAAGGCAATCAGTTCACGCAAGTGGGACGCAGGGGCGAAGTGCAGGCGCCGGCCGGCGCTGCACGCGTCGACCTGTCGGGGAAGACAGTGATACCGACGCTGGTCGATCTGCACGGCCATTACGGCTACCAGAATCTGGCGCAAGGCACGATGTCGAAGGACAACTTCACGCGCGCCAACCTGATCGACCACCTGCAGCGGCTTGCCTATTGGGGCGTCGGCGCGGCGGTGGGCGTCGGCGATCTGGTCGACCGCTCGGATCTGAAAGGCGGACGCACCGGTTGGGGCGACGTGCCGATCAAGCTGCGCGACGAGGTCGTGCCGAACACGCCGCTGTTCAACACCGCGGGACCCGGCATGGCGTATCCCACTGCGGGCGCGCAGGGCGATCCGTCACGGATGGACGTGTCCTATTGGGTTGCGACGCCGGAGAAAGCTCGTGAGGCGGTTCGCGACTACGCCAAGCTCAAGCCCGAGTTCATCAAAATCTGGGTCGATGATCGCGACGGCAAGAAGACGACGCTGTCGCCGGCGCTTTACGGCGCGATCCTGGACGAGGCGCACCGCACCAACACGCCGGTCGCCGTCCACAACGTCAAGCTCTCCGACGCCAAGGCGATGATGAAAGGCGGCATGGAAGGCTGGCTGCACGTGCCCGTGCGCGGCGAGGATGTGGTCGACGACGAACTCGTTCGCATCGTGCGCGATCGCATCGCGAGGAATGACCGGCCGGTGATCTGGATGACGCCCGCCTTGATCAGCGCGTACATGAGCACGTTCGGCGGACCTACGCGTCCCGCATGGCTCGACGACCCGCTGCTCAAGGCGACCTATTCGCCGCAGCAGATCGAGCGCTATTGGGGCGAGCCGTTGCGGAAGATGACGCCAGCGCAGGTCGCCGAAGCCAAGGCTTCGTTCCAGCACGACGCGCGCAATGCGGTCCGGTTGCGGGAAGCGGGCATGAAGATCGTCAGCGGCACCGATACCGGACAGAACCGGCATCTTATCGGGCTCGCCAATCACATGGACCTGGAAAGCCAAGTCGCGATGGGGCTGACACCGATGCAGGTGATCGTCGGCGCGACGCGCGACGGCGCGGCGATCGGCAAGTTCAACACGGGCTCGGTCGCGGCCGGCAAGAACGCCGATTTCGTCGTGCTCGACGCCAATCCGCTCGACAACATCTCCAACACGCGCAAGATCAATCGGGTTTATCTGCGCGGGAGCGAGGTGCCGCGGGCGCAGTTCGCGGCGCGCTGGCAGGCGGCCTTCTCGCGCGCAGCGTCGGCGAAGTAGGCGTCAGACCGAAGGTTTGCGCGAGTAGCGCACCGCGAGATACAGCGCGACGATCAGCGCGAGCGCGATGCCCAGCGACATCGCCTCGTTCGCGGTTGCCTGGGCGGCGACCCAGACCATGCTGACGATGCCGATGAACGCGGCCGGAACGGTCGCGCGGAATCGCAACGGTTCGCCGACGGTCGCCACGCCGCGCCGGCGCAGCGCGACCGACGCGGCGCAACCGAGCACATAGATGCCGACTGTCGCGAGCGTCGACAGGATGGCGAGCTCGATGAACGTGCCGGTGAGCGCCAACGCGCCGGCGATCACAAGATGCACGACGATCGCGGCCGCAGGCGCGTGCGTTCGCGGATGAATCACCGCGAGCCATGACGGCAGAAATCCGTCGCGTGCGGCGGCGAACAGGAGCCGTGGTGCGCTGAGCGCATTACCCGCCAGATAACCGGACATCGAAATCGCGGCGCCCGCCAGGAGCAAATTGCCGAGACCCGGCGAGAAGCCGGCCATGGCATCCGATAGAGGCGCGGTCGAGCGCGCCAAATCCCCGCCGAGCACGCCCTGCGCCACGATCTGGATCAGGAGGTAGATCGCGGTCACGCCAGCCATCGCTCCGAGCAGTCCCAGCGGCACCGAACGCGACGGCGCGCGCACCTCGCCGCTCACGGCTAGCGCCGTCTCCATGCCGGAGAACGCGAAGATCGCGAGCAGCATCGCGCGGCCGAAATCGCCAGCTTGGGGAGCTGCGTCGATGACCAAGTTCTCGGGCCGGACCAGGAACGCACCCACGGCGAGGAACACGAGGAGCGGGATCAGTTTCGCGATCGTTGTGATGCCGACGAGTCGCGCGCCTGGGGCGGCGCCCGCGACGTTGATCGCCGCGAGCGCAGCGTAGAGCACGACGATGATGGCGCCTCGCGCGATGGGCGTGCCGATGGCGGGCGCGAAACCGGCCAGCACATCCATCAGCGCGGCTGCGATGCCGGCAGAACCGAGCACCGCCGAGAGCCATACGAACACCGCCATAACGAACCCGACGAATGGACCGAAGGCCGCTTCCGCATAGCCATAGGGACCGCCGCTGGTGGGCACGCGGCTCCCGGCTTCCGCAAAGCACAGCGCGATCGCACCCATGGCAATGGCGGAGGCGAGGTAAACAAGCGGCGCCGCGGGACCGATCACGCTCGCAATCGTCGCCGGCAGCACGAAGATGCCGGCCCCGATGACGATGTTGACGACGTTGGCTGCAAGCCCGAGCGGTCCGACGACCTGTACCAGGCCGCGATCACGCTGCTCTCGGTCTGCTTCGGGAGTTGGGTTGGCTATGGTCGCTGCTCCTGTGATGTGCTATATTGCACCAATAGTATGATTTTAGGCACAGATTGAGAACCCGCCGATGGCAACCAGACGCAAAACGATCACTCTTTCGAAGCAACAGGACGCTTGGGTCAAGTCTCGCATCGCCAGCGGCGACTACACGAACGATAGCGAATACTTCCGCGATCTCATTCGGCGAGACCAGGAGCAGAAGCTCAGCGCCCTGAAGCAAGCCATTCAGGAAGGGCTCGATAGCGGAATAAGCGACCGCACGGTAAGCGATGCGTGGAATGAGGCTGAGCGCCGCTATCGCGCAAGGAATGGCTAAGTACCGACTATCCAAACGAGCCTTTGCCGATATTGTGAGTATCGGCGAATACACTATCGAGCGCTTTGGCATTGATCAGGCCCGGCGCTACCGCGAGCGACTTGACGATGCCTTTCAAGCGATTGCGGACAATCCCAACCGTGGACGCCCAGCAGATGAAATCGCGCCCGGTCTCAGGCGCTGGAACTATCAGTCACACGCCGTGTTCTTTCGTCTTGAGGCGCGGGGCATCCTGATCGTGCGTGTGTTGCATCAGCAGATGGATTTCGAACGCCATCCAATGAGCGACGAGTGAAAACTCCGCGCTAGGAGACGCAGTTCTGGGCGAGGATGTCGAGCTGCTGCCACCACTCGAAGGTGCGGCTGAAGAAGTCCAGCGCGTCGGCATCGCACTGCGTGGCCGACAGGACATGGGCGCCGACCGCGCTGCCGCCCATCGCATAGACGCCTGCCGCGCCGCCGCCGATCGCGACGGCTCCGGCAGCGCCACCACCAAACGCCAAAGTACCGATCGCCCCGCCGCCGAGCGCGAGGACCAATCCGATCCCCAACCCGCCGAACGAGGCCAAGCCGATGGCGAGGCCGCCGAACGCGACCACGCCGCGCGCCAATCCGCCGACCGCGAACACCCCGGTCGCGATATCGCCCACCGCGAACACGCCCTTGGCGTGGCCTCGCATCTCGCCCTTGTCCATGTCGGGCCCGAGCGCGACGGACCACAGCGGCATGCCCCCGATCATGCGTTTTGACTGGCGCCGCACACCCTTGAACGACGTGGGCGACAGCAGGCGCGCCTTGGCCTGGTCGAATTCCTGCTGGCTCAGATCGCCCTTGTCGTGCAGGCGAGCGAGCTTCTCCAATTCGTCGGATAATGCCATCGCCGGTCTACCTCCGTTGCTCGACGCGCGAGCATCTGCGCAAGCGATGATGAAGGGAGACGGTGCTCCCCAAGGTGTATAAGCTTCGTTACCGTTGCGCCGAAAATCGTCGGAAAGTTGGCAATCCATGGGTCGGCAAGCGGGACTTTGGACTGCGGTTGCGTTCTTGGCCGTTACAACGGCGGGCGCGGCTCAACAGGCTCAGCCTTTCCACCTCCAGGAAGCGACGATCGACAGCGTGCACCAGGCCTTCGCCGCCGGCCGGCTAACCTGCGCGCAGCTGACCCGGTTCTATCTGGATCGGATCGAGGCGTACAATCTGAAGGGGCCGATGCTCCGCGCCGTCCTGACGGTCAATCCCAGGGCGATGGATACGGCCGCCGAAATGGACCGGGCCTATGCCGCCAACCGCTCGGGCGTCGGACCGCTGCACTGCATCCCCATCCTGCTCAAGGACAATTTCAACACCGCCGACATGCCGACCACGGCCGGCAATGTCAGCATGAAGGCCTCGCGGCCCAAGACCGATGCGTTCACGGTCGACAAGATCCGCAAGGCCGGCGCCCTGATCCTCGGCAAGACGAACCTGCAGGAATTCGCGCGCGGGGGTGTTTCGATCTCAAGCCTCGGCGGCCAGGTGCTCAATCCCTACGATCTGACGCGCACCCCGGGCGGCTCGAGCGGCGGCACGGGATCGGCGGTCGC
>Ga0184629_10000732_pt1 | contig 14217 bp, 12 predicted proteins | sample PLM4_32_b1_FD_133158 | JGI IMG/M metagenome (GOLD analysis project Ga0184629, IMG submission 133158) | Groundwater sediment microbial communities from an aquifer in East River, Colorado, USA - PLM4_32_b1 | ecosystem: Environmental > Terrestrial > Soil > Riparian zone | place: USA: East River... | reverse complement strand
GGTCTTGGTCACCGCGGGCCGCTCGTAGCCGATCCCGAGCCCAGCGAAGACCTTCAGCACCGCCGAGTTGACCCCGGCGGCAACGGCCAGCAGATCGTAGGTCTGCGGGCCGCCGTCACGAGCATGGACCGTGGGCCGGCCAGCCGTCCGGGTGACGTCGTCGACACGCGTCTGGACGAGACGGGCGCCGCGCACGAGCGCCAGACGGAGGAGGTGATCGTCGAAGCTCTGCCAGTGCGGCTCGGTCAGGTCGCGGGGGCCGCCACCGCGATGGACCGCGCCGATGCGCATCTCGGCCGCCGGAGTCTCGATCCGAACGCTGCCGACGTCCGTGTGCAGCACGTAGGAATCGATGCCCCGCTGGACAACCCCGGGCGGCAGGTGGATTCCGTCCGCCGCCAGGTTCTGGACGAGCGTCTCGGAGACGATGCCGCCGCACATATTGCAGCCGATGGGGCCCGGGAGCTTGAAGTGGCGCGACTCGTAGATGTCGACGGCGAGTTCCAGCCCAACGCGGTCGGCCATGTCGAGGAGGAAGTAGGAGAAGAGCGAGCCGGCAGGACCGCCGCCGAGCACGGCGACGCGCGAGCCGTCGCGAAGGCCCTCCACATTCGCACGGCTCTGGCCGCGAACGGCCTCGCCCGCTGAAGGCCGGAACTCCATGGCCATCTCACCCTCCGCCCGCAGGCAGATCACATCGGGTATCGAGGCCTGGTCGTTTGACTGGCCGCGACAATCTGCGCGCCGGTAGACGGATCAACTGTTGCTGTCGCCATGATAGCCCAGATCGCAAGGCGCTGAGTCGACCGAATCAGCCCGCCAGCCGTGGTCCTCACTGATCTTGGTTAGTTTCCTCCCCCGCAGTAGGGCCACCTCCGGGTGCTTGGGGGAACGCTAGTCCGCTTGCCCGATCTTCCCAAGCCGTTTTTCGATCCGCGCGATCGTGCTCTTCGTCCGCTCGGACGGCGGGAGGGTTGCGGCGTAGTCGAGCGCTTGCCGGAGGGCGGCCTTCGCGCCTTCCGGGTCTCCCTTCTTCTCGAAGATCGTCGCGCGAGCGTCCAAGACGGTGATCGTGCGCGGTCCGTATACCTTGGAGAGCGCCCGGTCGGAGGCCGCGAGCGCCTCGTCGTAGCGGCCCATCTGGCGCAACACTGCCGCGAGGCGGGCGGGAGGGTTGTAGTCGTTCGGAAGCTCGCGCTCCGAAGCCTGGATTGCAGCGAGCACGCGCTCCGGCGCGCCCGCGCGCTCCGCCGCGCCCACGCGGTAGCCGTCGAGCGCCGCCCGCGCCTCGACGGAGGGCGCCGACCGCGCCTGCAGATCGAGCCAGTCGAGCCACGACAGCGCCGCAGCCTTCCCTCCGGCCTCGTCGTTCTGTTGATCGCGCGCATCGACGAGAGCGCTGTAGAGCCCGGAGCGGTCGTCGTCGAGCAGGCCGTCGGAACTCAAGGCGTCGCGGACCGCCCCCTCTAGCGTCGCGACCGCCGCCGCGCGCCAGGGCGCGCCGTCCTCGGCCGAAAGGGCACAGTCGAGGCCGGTCACGGCGACGCTCGCTTTGGGGCCGCCTGCAGGCAGGCCCGGGAGCAGCGTGAGGGCGCGCTGCGCACACTCTTCATGCTTCCCGTCCATGGACAAGGCGAGCACCCCGGCGTCGGGACTGGAGGGCAAGGCTGCTGCCGTGGCGTCAACCCGGCGGAATGCGCTCTCGGCCTCGTCGAAGCGGCGGACCAGCTCGGCCGCGTCAACCCCACCGATCCATTGGTAGGCAATCGTCTCGGTCTTTGCGTCGAGCACCTCGAAGGTGGGGACGGCCTCGAACGGGTAGCGGGCGAGAAACGCCGCGTTCTTGACCTCCTCGCTATCGATCGAGAGCCAGACGAACCGCCCGGCATGCTTCGTAAGCGTCGCATCGGTGAAGACCGTCGCGCGCATGAAGCGGCACGAGTGTCACCAGGGGGCCCAGACCTCGACGAACAACGGCAGGTTCTTTTCGCGCGCCAACGCGACGGCCTGGGGGAAGTCGTTCTCGATGAACGGCAACGCGGCCGCGCCCCCGGCCGGGTTGCCGCCCGGCTTGGAGCTGCAGCCGAGACTCGCCGCAGCGAGCAGGAGCGCAAGCGCAGCCGATCTTCGGAATTCGTTCATGAGCGGGGCACCCTCACCACGCCGGCAGGAGAGGAGCTGCGTGCTGCGTCCTCGGCGGTAGTGCGGGGGATTGTACGACTGATCAGCCCCACCCCGTCAACTTGGGCGCGGGGGGTGCATCAACGGTAACCGAACACGGGCGGGAAGATGACAACCACCAGTGCCGCCCATACGGAGTACACGGGAAGATAGGCGACCTGCCATTGCTCCAGTTCGGAGAACGAGCCCTGGTGACGCAGGAAGCGCGCATAGAGCCACGCCGACCACGCCAAGTTGACGAGCAGAATGAGATTCTCGCCAAGAGCCGCCACTCGGTTGGGAGTGAAGCCGAACTCGGAGATGCGGGCTGCGATCGCCCAGAGCGCCACCCCATCGACCACGAGTGCGCTGACCACGAGCAGCAGCTGCATGCGGTCGAAGAAGTCGGGCGGTGCCTGTGGGTCGCGCGCGGAGGCGGCGTAGAGCACGAGCCCCACGACCAGCACCAGTAGCAGGTCGAAACCGATCAGCACATCCCGCTCCACGTTGATGGGGTTGCCTGTCCACACCATCGTGGCCAGAAACACCAGCAGCAGAAGGGTGAAGAGCGGCGTGAACAACCGGGTCAACACCGGTGCCATGTTCTCGATGACCCCCTGCTTCGCCTCCACCAGCCACGATGCGACGATGACGGCCCCCGCCGCCCCGCACGGGAGCAGCCAGCAGAAGACGAACCACGCGGGGTCCATCCCGATGGCTTCGAACATGATGAAGGTGAAGCCGATGAGGACGCCCCCGCCGAGTGCGATGAGAACGTAGTAGATCGCCAGCTCGCCCGAGAACCGGACGAAGTTCATCCGCCCACCCTCGCCGAACCAGCGACCTCCCACGTACGCGAAGCCGACGGCCATCCAGAGGGCGATGGGCAGGTGCAGAATGGAGAGCACCTCGGTGTCACTGCCCTGGGGGAAGGAGTAGAAGTTGGCGACCACCGCCCCGGCCACGAACGGCAGCGCGAGCCAGAGGCTGTTTACGAGGCCCAACCCGCGCTTCCACACGAAGTAGACGGTGAGCAGCGGGAAGACGAACAGGCTGGCGTTCCGGGCGTAGAAGGGCGGCAGTTCCTCATCGGGGCTGAGCCGAATACCGAACAGCGCCGGCACCTTGACGGCCAACGCCGCGGCGACCGCAAGTGCCAGTACGACGAGCATCCCGCCGTATGAGGCGTTCGCCTGCTGGTCAGCGTCAGGTGGAATGACCAACTGCTTCCACAGACGCTCGGAATGCGCGCGTGCGAACTCGCGTGACAGCGCATCGAGATTGCCCATGCGCTTGACCGCGACCAGGAACGCCTCATCTCCCGACAGCCCGGCCTGGGTGAGCGCCACCAGCTCGTCACGGAGATGTCCCTCGAGTTCCTCCACGTCGGGACCGTGAAGGGCCTGCCGGCGGCGGACGTACTCCCGCCACTGCGCGATCTGCTCCTCGAGAGATGAATCGGCGAAGGTGGTCATGCCGTGATCGCCTTCATCCAGATACCCCGCAGGGTGCCGTCCACGACCTGCCACTGCTGTCGCTGGGCCTTGAGCTGCGCCCGGCCTTCTTTCGTGATCCGGTAGTACTTACGCCTGCGGCCATTCTCGGAGGCGGACCACTTCGCGGCGACATGACCCTGGCGCTCGAGCCGGTGCAGCACGGGATAGAGCATGCCGTCGGTCCACTGCAGGTGCCCGCCGGACAGCTCGGTCACGCGCTTGATGATGGCGTAGCCGTAGCTGTCGCCTTCAGCAAGGATGGCGAGCACGAGCGGGGTGGCGGAAGCAGCAACCAGGTCCTTGCCCATGTCCATACGTAGAAGTGTTATACATTGAGGTGCCATGTATGTCAAGGCGTCGAGCGTACAGATGATGTGAGGGAAATGGGGCGAGGGGAGCTATGGGAGATCTACTGTTCCGCGTAGATCTTCACCAGCCGGTGCAGGAACTCGCGGCCTTCGAGCAGCGACTGCACACCAACGTACTCGTTCAGTCCGTGAATATTGCCGAGGTCGGGGCCGACGAACACCGGTTCCACGCCATAGGTCGGGATGCCAACGGCGTTGGTGAATGCACCATCGGTGGCGCCCGCCTGCAGAATAGGCAGCACCGGCACGCCCGGCCAGAACTCGGCGGCAAGCGTTTCGATTGGCCCGAGCACCGCAGGCGTCAGTGGCGGCGGTGTGGCCGTCGGGCCGCGGGTCTCGAGCGCCGTGACCTTGACCTCCGGATCTGCGACCAGCTCTTCGAGCTTCACGCGCACGGTATCCGCGCTGACGCCGGGAAAGATGCGGCAGTTGACGTTTGCCCGCGCCCGTTGCGGCAGGGCATTCGTGGCATGACCGGCCTCGAGCATGGTCGCGACGCAGGTGGTGCGCAGCGTCGCATTCCAGCTCGGATCCTTGCCTGAGACCAGGGCGAGTGCGTTCGCGTCGGCCGGGTCATGCAAGAATGCGCTCATCGCGTTCGCGACCTCGGTCTCACCCTTGGCCGCCTGGATCTTCGCCATGCCGGTGAAATAGGCGCGATTGCCGTCGGTGAATTGCGCCGGGAATTCATAATCACTGACCCGGGTCAGTGCTGCGGCTAGATGATAAATCGCATTGTTCTTTACCGGGCGCGAGCTGTGCCCGCCCGGGTTCGTCACCTCGAGCCGGTAGTTCTGCGGAAACTTCTCGCCGGCCTCGATATCGAGCGAGACGCGTTGTCCGCGGGCGTCCAGCTCACCTGAGGCCCCTTCATTGAGCGCATAGGCGGCGTCGATGAGCTCGCGGCGATTCTGGGTGAGCCACTCCGCGCCATTGAATGCGCCGGAAGTCTCCTCGCCGCAGGTGAGCGCTACTTTGAGCGTGCGCTTTGGCCGGTAATCCTCAGCCCGGTAGCGGATTAGCAAGTCCACCCAGATTGCCGCTTCGGCCTTGTCATCGAGTGCGCCGCGCGCATAGAACGAGCCGTTCTCCTCGATGAGCGTAAACGGATCGCGAGTCCAGTCCTCGCGTTTGGCTTCCACAACGTCAAGGTGCGCGAGCAGCAGGATGGCCTTGAGGTTTGGATCGCGGCCGGCATGGACCGCGACGAGCCCGCCTTCCTTCGGGTGCTCGGGAGCCGTAAACAGGTGCAAGTCGCTATCCGTGAAACCGGCCGCCTTCAAGCGTGCCGCCATCCGCTCCGCTGCGAGCGTGCAGCTGCCGGCCGACAGGCTGGTATTCGTTTCGACCAGTTCCTTGTAGAGCTCGCGGAAACGCTGCTCGCCGGCCGGCGTGTCGTGGGGTGGCGCGGCAAGCGCGCTGAATGCGGCCAGAGTGGCAGCGACGGCGAGTAGGCATTTCATGGCGAGCTCCGCGAGGGCTGTGAGGTGCGTTCGGCTTGCTTCTTCAAATAGTTGTCGCGGATTGTGTGCAGCTGTTTCCAGATCGCCGTATCCCGGGCCTGAGGTGATACACAGATGAAGATGTAGCTACGATCGCTACTGCCCCATGTCCGAATCTCCATGTTCAGCCTCTGTGGCTTCTTCGTGGCGAATGGTTCGACCCAATCGAGGACGCCGGTGTATTGCGTGGACGTCTCCGTAGCCTTTTCGTCCGAGGAAGACTGAACGTCGGGTTTCACACGTTTCAATTCAAGCGTGAATCCAGACGGATCGACTTCCGGGAGCTTTCCGTTCAGAACTTCCCTGCACAGACCTCGATAGTACTTCAGGAACTCATCTCTGACCATGTCCTCCGTCAGAACGGGCTGCGGCTCAAGCTCGAACACGAAGGCGTAGGAGAAGAACGAATCGGACTCAGGCTTCATCATTCCGGGTGCAAACCGAATATGTTCAGAACCCTTCAGCTTCATATCGGGAGCAAATCCGGGCGGTAGCTGAATGGTCTCGCCACCCCACCCATCTGGGGCGGCGAGCTTGAAAGATCCCGACTCCTCGGCAAACAAGAGCGACCCGGACATCAGCAGGCTGACAGCGAGACTGCGAAGCATGGTCATCTCCTACCGGCGACCGTCGAGCAGCTCCACATCAGGACGCCGGTGCGGGCGGCGGCGCGGGTCGTGGCGGGCGGATTGCCCTCCAGACGCCACCCTCCGAGAAGCACTCCCACCCCCAGCGAGCCCATCGGAGCAGCGCGACGGCCAGCCACAGCGACCAGGCCAGCATCGCCAGGCGGTAGAGGAGCAACGGCGCCGAGAGCACCCATGGGCGCGGCAGGGCTGGCTCGGCACGATCGACGTACCAGCGCAGCATCCCGGCATGGGAGCCGTTGCCCGCGATCTGCATCTGTGGAGCGCCGAGCAGCCCTCTCTGGATGGACCAGAAGAGCCCCGCGAGCGCGACCAGCGTCAGGCCCGCCAGGACGAGCTGCATAAGGTCGAACCAGGCCGCATTGGCTGCCCCTCCGCGCGCCCGTCGAGCTCCGAGCGCGAAGAACCATAGCGCCACCAGTAGTGCCACCGGCAGCGGCGTCTGCGTCAAGCCCAGGCTCAGCAGGAACCAGTGCTGCCAGCGCAGCGGCGTGAGCCGAGACCGCCCGAGGACCAGCGCCGCGATAAGGCTGACGACGAGGAAGCTCCAGAAGATCACGGCCGGTCCGAGTCGGGGGCCGCCAAGGAACAACGTCCAGCGGTCGGCCGGCATCGCGACGGTGACCTCCCCGTTGACGCTCGACTCATCGAGGTCCACGGCCGGCGTGCGGAAAAAGGTGCCGATCCCCCGAGGCTCCCGCCAGGCGACCGAGGCAACTTGTGCACCCGGGGCCACCGGCAGCGTCACGCTGCGCCCCTCAAGCCGGATCGGCTGCACGCTGCCATCGATCGACACCGACTGCAACGTCGACCCCTCTGGCAGCGTGATGACATGCTGACCACCCCGGCTGCTGCGGAAGGAGAGGGCGAGCGTCGCATCCGTCGCCCGCAGCCCCGGCGAGACATTCAGCGAGCTGCTATCGAGCGTGAGGGTGCGCCCTACGACGCCCTCCGGCCGGCTGACCCGCAACGTGACCTTCTCACCCGGCCACGGGCGCCATTCGCGTAGCCTGGTCCCGCCGTCGACGGCGCGGTGGACGAGCGGGATTCCCTCCACTTCGGCATGCCAGGCGGGGCCGACCGCCATTCTCCAGACCTCCACCCACGGCACCGACTCCGGCGCGCGCAGCACGATCTCGGGAGTCTCCGCGAGCGACGATTCCCACGCGATCTCCGAGGCCTGAGGGCCGAGGCTGATCAGGGCGCGCTGTCGTTCGGCCCGCACGTCGGCGGTGGTGACCGACTCGCCGGGGAGGAGCGGCACGTCGAGGACGATCGCCGTCCCCGCGGGGCTGACGCGCAGGACCCTCGTCTGCACCTGCCAGCGCAGGCCGAGCGTCAGGTTCCGTTCGATCCGGACGAACGGGACCAGCGCCCCGGCCTCGAGCGGTTTCCCGCTCGCTCCTCGCGCCCGCACCCGCACCAGCTGGAGCGTATCCTCGGGGCGCCCGTCGGCCTGGATCCCGAGCACGCGCCACCCGTTCGCCCGCGCGGTGACATGACGCGGCCGGAGGGGAAGCGGGATCTCGATCGTGTCGCGGTCGGGCAGGCGCCCTTCCATCACGAACTGGTGAGCGCCGGGGGCAACCGCCGCCCACAGCCGCCCGTCGGGGCCTCGCATGAGTGCCGGCGCCGCGGCGCCGTCGAGGGTCACTCGTTCCGGCCACTCGTCGCCGCCGCCGGGCAGCGGCACGGCCGTGTCCGCGGCGACGAGGATCTCCACGCGCAACCGCAGTTCCTGCGGGCTGGCCTCCAGGAGAAGACGCGGGCTCGAGCCGCATTCCGGCAGGCAGTCGGGCGGCTCGAGGAGTCGGGTTCGGAGCGCCTCAAGCATCTCGTTCGAAGGGAGGTCGGCGCGCGCGGGCGCGGCGGCCACGGCGCAGACAGTGAAGAGAAGCATGGCCTGGCGTGCTCCCTTGGCATCACCCGCCGCGAGGGCGAATACCGAGCGCCAGCCACCGTTCCGCATCCCAAGGACCACGAACCCCATGGCGAGCAGGAGACCGACCCTCAGGTAGGCCAGTACGAAGTTCGCCGCCGGGGGCAGCAGGTAGAATCGCAAGCGCTGCGTCATCTCGACCGGACCACGCCACCGAAGGCTGACCTCCCCCCAATCCCACGAGGGTAGGCCGGGACCAGTCTGGACGACGGTGCGCGGATCGTGAACCAGGAGATTCGAAAGGTAGTCCCCACTGTTGTACTTGCGCGCCCGCGCGGAGGTGCTCTCGATCACGCCGCCGGGAACGCCGCCTGCCACACCCCCCGGCAGCTCCGAGCCTTCCTCGCCCGCGACGACAGCCTTGTCCTCTTGCGGAGGCGGTGGCGGGGGCGGCGGCGGGGCATACACGGTGACGTCTCGCAGCGCCAGGGATTGCTCCGTACGGTCGAGACCGGGCACGCTGATCCCTACCCCTCCGCTCCACGCGGAGCGCTCTCCGAGCGCGGGGTAGACGCCCCCCTCACCTGGCGGACCATGAACGGCACCGAGACGAGGACCAGGCTCACCAGGGCGCCGGCGCGGGCGACGTCAATCACCCTGCGGAATACCCCTTCCGGCAGTGCGCGACGAAGCGCCTCGCATGCGAACAGCGCAACCCAGGACCAACGCGGGGCGCCCGGTTCGATCCAGGTGAGACCGAGCGCCACGACGGCGACGAAACCGGCGCGCCGCCCCCACAGATGCGACGCCGACAGGGTCAGGATCAGGACGAGGAAGATGTCGAGCAGCGTCCAGGCGGAGATCCAGGTGGTTGAGACGTCATCCACCCCCGAAGCGTGGAACAGCCTCCAGCCGGGACCGAGCCTGAGTGTACCCGAGGCGCGGTGGAAATCACGGTCCCAGCCGACTGCGGGAACGTCGGCTATCCCCTCCTCGTACCGGCTGTCGGCCTCGAGGTGGATCGTTCCCCCGCGGACCTCGACGCCGGAAGGGCGTCCCTCGCCGAGGCGCGTGATGAACTGATCCTCGCCGCCGATCGCCACCCGGCCGAGAGCGGCAGGAGGCTGCATCTCCAGCCTCCAGCCGCGCGACATGGCGCCGTCGATCTTGTCGTGCACCGTGCCACCTCGCCCGTCGAAGTCGAGCCACCAAGTGCGCTCGAGCGTCAGGAGGTCGGGCGATGGATCGCTGTCGCCGCGGCGCTTCTGGGACAGGATCAGCGACTCACCTTCCTCCACCAGATACGCGGGAAACCGCTTCCAGTCCTCAGGGAGGGTGGTCTGTTGCGGGTCGATCGCCGGGACCCCCTCGATCGAGACCAGCCGGAGATCCGGCCGCGCCTCGAACACCCACACCTCCTGGTCGTCCCACGGCCCACCCGGAACGGGCCGCTTGACGGCTGCCGCCGGTCCCTCGTGACGGGCCACGATCGTGACGGTGAAGCGCCCGGCCCGGACCTGCACCCGCAGACGTCCATCCGGTTCGATCCGAGCCGGGAGCGGGCCAGCGATCGACAGTGGCACGAATCCGTCCGGAAGCACACGCCCGAGCAGCTCCTCGCGATTGTCACCCGAAACCGCGAGATCGACGCGCGTCGTCAACAGAGGTGGGACCTCGTCGAGCAGGTGCCGGAGGGCGGTGACCTCCAGGCGGCTCTCCTCGCGGCCGGCCCCAGCGCGCTTCTCGAGCCAGACGCGGCCCACCTCGTCGCGAGCGGGGAACGGGACCGGGCGTCCACGAACCGTCAGTCGAAGCAGTCCCGTGCCGGCCGGCACCTGGAGGAGGGGTGGCGGCGTGTCCCACGCGAACCCGCCTGCCACCGTACGCCGCCCCGCCTTCAGGCGGATCGCCGGCGCGCCGCCACGCGCGAGGACGATGGCCGGCGCGCCATCGACTCGGACGTCGAGGGGCCAGGTTCGCGCGTCGCCCGGAAGCGCCACCCACTCGTCGCGATGCACGAGCCATTCTTGGGAGAACCTGCCGCCCGAGTCCCCGAGATCGAGGGAAAGACGCGATGGCCAGGCGCACTGCCGGCTGTCGCCGTCACCCTGGAAGAACGGGCAGCGCCTCTCCTCGTGGCCGTGGAGCGCCCAGTCGATCCACGGACGAAGCGGCTCCGGCACATTCTGGCGCACCGGTGACTGCGCGAACGAAGCCGAGGCCAGGCAGAAGGCGAGGACGAGTGGGAACCGGTTCCGGGTCATGGGCCATCCTGTCCTGGGGCGCGTCCCTCACGCCGCCAACTTCGCGCTCGGCGAACACGCCTCCATTCTAGCCGCAACTACGTTCGACCCCACCGCCAAAGAAACGCCGCACTGCGACTCGACGCCGCTCAACTCGGGGTATTCGACCCCACGCCGTAAACCTCCACCTCGGGGTCCGTGGCGGGTAGGGCAATCGGAATTAGCAGTTCCCCAAGGCGGTCGAGCGGGGGTACGCCCCCAGCAATCCCGTGAAGCGGGTGAAGTTCCTGCGCGAGACCGGGCGGCGGGAGCGACTCCTGACGAAGGCAGAGGCCTTGCGGCTGCTCGCGAGTTGCACCGATTGGCTGCGGCCACTTGTCACCGTCGCGCTGCACACCGGGATGCGCCGCGGTGAGTTGCTCGGCCTAACCTGGCGTGACGTTGACCTGCGCGGCGGCCACCTCACGCTCGATCCCGGCCACACCAAGAGCGGCCATGGGCGCAAGCTGCCAATGAACGCTACGGCGCGCGCGACGCTCGAGACGCTGCGGGCATCCGCCCCGGTTCAGGGACTCGATGCGAGTGTCTTCCCTGGCCCCGACGGGGGAGATGCGCTGAGCACGCTTCGAAGGGCGTATCCGAAGGCTGTGCGGGCGGCGGGCCTCGGTGCGTTCCGCTTCCACGACCTGCGCCACTCACACGCGTCGTTCCTGGTGCAGGCCGGCGTGCCCTCAACACCGTGCGCGACCTGCTCGGGCATCGATCGCTGGCGATGACCTTGCGGTATGCGCACCTATCGCCTAGCGAGCGGCAGGAGGCCGTGGTTGCGCTCGACGGGCTTTGCTCATCGGACGCCAGAGCCCAATAGAAGATCTCGCGAACGCATGTGCCTCATCGGCCTACAGACTCGCCTGCCGCTTGCGCGACGGATCGGCTATCATTGCGCACGGCTGGCGGTATCTGCGCCGACGTGCTCTCGGGCGTGGAAGGACTTGTTGCCACTCCTGCAACCAGCGGAGGCGGCGAGGCCGATCACGAGGTGGGGCAATGCTCAGATCCGTGCTCGTCGCGTGCTACATGATGACCATCCTCCTGTTGGGAATGCGTGACCAGGAAGCCTCGCCGCAGGTCCCGATCGTTGAGCCCTCTGGACCACAATCCACCACTCAGATCGCTACCACGGTTGGAGGTTCGACCGTCACCATCCGCGCGTCCATGCCAGACGGTAGCATGGTATCCGGCTCAGGTTTCATCGTGGACGCATCCGGTACCATTGTGACCAACTCACACGTCGTGCAGGATGCTGAACGCGTTGAGGTCCGTCTTCCGAACGGAGATGTGTACGACGTGTCGGGCGTTCGGTCCGTCGATCGGAAGCGCGATTTGGCGGTCCTGCAAATCCCCGCCTTCGGGCTTCCTCCGGCACCCCTTGGCAACTCCGATTCCGTCCATCCTGGAGATCGCATCGTCGTCATAGGGAACGCACTCGGCATTCTCGAGAATACCGTCACCGCCGGGGTAATCAGTGGCGTCCGAGAGGTCGAGGGCTATAGGCTTTTCGTGAACGTTCTGTGATCCCCGTCCCGGGGTTGGCCGTGGCGGAGGGGCGCGGTGCTACTCGGCGCCGACGAGTTTCTGGAGGATCTCATGGCGGCGGGCGGTCACCTCGGGCTCGAACCGCTCCTTCCAGCCATGCGGCGTGAGGCTCTTGACGTCGACGCCGGGCTCTGAGATCCGCAGCAGCACGTCCTTGAAGTAGTCGCCCAGGTGGATGCCGGCCGCCTTCCCCGTCATCAGCAGGGTCATCAGCACCGACGCGGTCTTGCCGCCGCCTTCCCGCTGGAAAAAGAGCCAGTTCTTTCTTCCGATAGCGAAGGGTTTCACGCCGCGTTCGGCCGCGTTGTTCGTCATCTCGAGGCGGCCGTCCTTCAGGTACTCGGTCAGCGCCACCCACTGGTTCTGCACGTAGGTGATCGCCTGGCCCATGGGACCCCTGGGCAGCACCTGCGTCTGGGTCAGGGCCAGCCAGGCCCGCAACTCCTCAAGCAACGGCCCCGCGTGCTCCCGGCGGAAGCGGGCGCGATCTTCAGCCGACAGCTTCGCCGCCGCCTCGTCGATCTTGAACAGCGCCCGGATCCGATCGATGGCCTGCTTCGCGAGCACCGGATCGGTCGCCTCGGCTTTGATGAAACCGCTGCGCGCATGGAACCAGCAGCCCACCTCCGTCGCCCCTCCCGGCAGGAAGAGCCGGTCGTAACCCGGGTAGGCGTCGGCCTGGATATAGCCCGTGAAGTCGGCAAACACCCGCGCCGGACCGTCCCGCTTGCGGCTCTCCGTGAACTCGTACCAGTGCCGGCCGTGCTGGTTCAGATACGCCCACACCCGGCCCTGCCGCGAGCCTCCCGACGACGACTGCGCCACCGTCACCGGCGTGTCGTCGGTGTTGACGATCGGCGAGGCCAGGATCTCCTGGCGGATGGACTCGGCGACCGGTTCCAGCAGCTCCGCGCACCGGGCCATCGACGCGCACAGCACCGAGCGCGACAGGTCCAGCCCTTCGGAGCGGTACTTCCCCTCCAGCCGGAAGTAGGGCAGGTGGTTGCCGAACCGCTCGACGATCAGATGCGACAGGAAGCCCGGGCCCAGCATTCCCTTGTCGATCACCTTGCCGCGCCAGGGGGCGGTCACCACCCCCTCCTTGCAGGCGGCGCAGGCGTACTTCTTGCGGGCCAGCTCGTGCACCACGGTGGTCTCTACCCGCTCGAGCTCCCGCGACACCTCTTCGCCGAATTCCTTGAGCTCGCCGCCGCAGGCGCAGGTGCGCTCCTCCGGCTTCAGCTCGCTCACCGTCCGCACCACCGGCAGGTGCGCCGGGAAGCTGTCACGCCGACCCTTCTTGGCCCGCGTGTGCGCCGCCACCTCCACCGTCGCCGCCACGCCGTGCTGCTCAGCCAGGCGCGAGGCCTCCGCCGCGAGCTCCTGGAAGAACAACGACTTCTGCAGCGCCTCCGCCCCCACCGGCGGCCGCTTCTCGCTCTTCTTGCCGAAGATGAGCTTGGTCAGGATCTGGTTGTTGTGCTCGAGACGGGCGATCGTCTGTGACTGCTGCTCGATGGTCTGCAGGTGGGAAACAACCAGAGCCTTCAGGGACTCGCTGTCATGGGGAAGATCCAGTGTCGGCTCCATCGCGACCCATGATAACAAGAGTCGAGGAAAAACGCGCCGACTTTTTTGCCTGTTTCCACTCGATGCCTTCCAGAATCATCGCCAACTGACCCTGCTCGATCTCGACGCGCCCCGCGCCCGACACCGCGAACGGAAACGTCCCGCGCTCGAGCCGCTTGTAGCACAGCCAGAATCCGTTGCGGTCCCACACCACCAGCTTGATGCGGTCCTTCGCCCGGTTGAAGAACGCGAACACGTCACCCGAGAACGGGTCGTCGCGGAACTGGTCCCGGATGATGGCGCACAACCCGTCGTGGGCCTTGCGGAAATCGACGGCGCTGCGGCACAGGAAGACCCGGTGGTTGCCCCCCAGGCTCAGCACGACGGCTCCAGGGCCTTGAGCACGCGCCGCAGGTGCTCCGCATCAAAGCTCGCCGTCACCAGAATGCGGACACCCGACGGGGTGAGCAGCTCGAGCGACGAGCTATCCCGCCGGGTCGGAGCAACGACCTGGACGGGCACAAACCTCCGCCGCACGCTGGGTGCGGGTTTCCGCGGCGCCAGCCGCCGCTGCCAGAAGTGCAGCTTCCACACCGGCAGGCCCGAGCGCCGCGACAGCTCGGGCCAGCTCCAGCCGTGGCGGGCGCGCCTGGCCAGCAGGGTTTTCATCCGCTCGGGATCCTGTCGGGGTTGCATGCAGCAGAGTATGCTGGGGACCGCGCTGATTGGATAGAATGGGCGTCACAGAACGTTCACG
>Ga0184629_10000731_pt1 | contig 14228 bp, 18 predicted proteins | sample PLM4_32_b1_FD_133158 | JGI IMG/M metagenome (GOLD analysis project Ga0184629, IMG submission 133158) | Groundwater sediment microbial communities from an aquifer in East River, Colorado, USA - PLM4_32_b1 | ecosystem: Environmental > Terrestrial > Soil > Riparian zone | place: USA: East River... | reverse complement strand
GGCGCATCGGCTGGATGCGATTCTGTTCCCGGCCAATATTGGCGCGGCCATCGCAGCCAAGGCGGGCTACCCGAGCGTGCAGGTTCCGGCAGGCTTTATCGCGGGCGCCAATCTGAGCTTCACGCCGGATTATCCCTTCGGCGCCACGTTCACCGGACGCGCTTGGAGCGAGCCGACATTGCTGCGCCTCGCTTATGCGTTCGAGCAGGCGACGATGGCGCGCAAGATGCCGCCCCTCGTGCCCTCACTCGATCCAGCGTGCGGGCGCTGAAATGCGTCGACTTGGCTTTTGCATCGCAGTTCTGCTGATCGGATGCGCGAGCGATCCGCCCATCCCAGGAAACACTGAGGCCGACGAGAATCTGAAGGGCGACATAAGGCGCGTCATCAATATCCTCGAGCAGACGAGCGAGCCGCGCTGCGACGCGTTTACCATCATCAACACGGAACGGGCAGGATTGGGGCGCGAACTCTGGACCGTTGCGCGTTGCGGTGAGCGCGTCGTCTATTTGGTGACGTTCCTCCCCGGTCGCGCCGGCGCGGCCAATCTCAGCGTCCGCCGCGAGGAACGGGGACCCACGCCGTAATTTCGACATCAACGGCGGTCACTTTGAATCGATAGAGTCGCTCTGGGTGGCGATGACGAAGCTCTTGCACGTCGTGCTGATGGGGCTGCTCGGGGCGGCAGCTGCTCAGGCGCAAGCCCTGCAACGCATCGAGATTTTCCAGTGGGGCATTTACGAGGTTAACAAGCGCGTCGCGCCTTCTGGCCCACCGGAAGAGGTCGAGCAGCGCCTGAACACGTCGGATTTCACTCACGTCCGCACGACACGAATGATCCCAGCGCAAATCGGGACCGAGTTCTGTTTCCGGTTTCGGACCGTCGGCGATCTGGCCGTTAGAACGCCGCTTCGAATCGTCATCAACTTTCCACCTTCAGGCCTCATCGGACGCGTGTCGCGAATGAGCATTGAAAGCGAAGAGCGGGACATGTCCGTGCTGGCAGGTTTTCCTGGAATATGGTGCTGGGGGTTTGACGATCCCGCCGACATCGCATTGGGTGAGTGGCGAATTGAGCTGTGGTCCGGACGTCGCAAGCTCGCGGAGCAGAGGTTTACCGTTGTTGCACCCGGGACGTTCTGAGAGACTGCTCGCCGATTAACCATACCGGCAATAGGCCATCCCGCAGGCACGGCGATTGCAGTTCCGACGTCAAACGACGCGCCTGCTTGTCCGGAGGGTTCCAAATGGCACGGTTTTGGTTGGGTCTTGCGCTTCTCGTGTTCGCGGCGGGCACAGCGTCGGCACAGCAGGTTAAAAGCGTCGAGGTCTATGAGTTCGGCACGTATGAGGCGAGCGGCTTTCACTACACGCACGCTCCATCCGATCACGGGATCAAGATCGAAGGCCACGACGGCTACATGCATCTCAAGACGACGCGCACGATCGCAGCCCAGATCGGTGCCCGCTTCGGCTTCCGCTATCGCGTGACGGGAACGGCGCCCGGCGTTTACGCGCCTCTGAAGATGGTGTGGAAATTCCCGCCGCCGGGAATCGTCGGCAGCGATCCGGCTCATCGGGTCCAGCTCGAAGTCGTCAGCTTCGAAGCGACCTCGAACGACAACTACGTGATCACCATGTCGCTTGAATCGCCCTCTGACCTCGTGCCGGGCACCTGGACCTTGGAGATCTGGTCCGGCGACAAGAAGCTGGCCGAGCAGAATTTCGAAGTCCTTCCGCCGCTCATTTCATAGCCGCTCCACCGGCATCGCCTTGAACGGGGGGCAATTCGGCACACTCCGCCTGGAGGCCAGGGGGAGTGTGCCGAAGCGCAATTGACCCATTACAGGCAGCTGATTTAATTCATTTCTTAGCGATTTTTCTCGCAATCTTGCAACGCGATCGAGGTTAGCCTGAGCCTGCAAAAATAGGGGCTCATCCCGTGAGAGCGCGCGCGAAGTTCGCATACGGACAATCCATTGGTTGGTGGGGCTGCGCGGCCTGCGGCAGAGCGGTGTCGAACACCCATACCGGCCCGTGCCTGCACTGCGGCGGCCGCATCGGACGCATGGTGCCGAGCGTGGTCCGCCTCGATGCCGATTTGGGCATCGTCCTTCCTTTGCGGAATGCTATCCCGAAGGCGGCGGAGCCGCCTCCGCGGGATTGGACCAATATTGCGCTTGTCGCGGCAGCTGTCTCGTGCGTGGCCGTGCCGTTGCTTGGCGCCTCGAGCGCCGGCTGGAGCATCATCGCGACGATCATGGCGCTGAACATCTGGTCGTCGAGCATCAGCTACTACGCGCTCCTGCTTGCAGGAAAGCGCGAGGCCCTCGCTGCTTAGGGTCGCAACGCCATCATCCGCACTCATCAGGAGATTCCCATGCGCACCATTGCTCTCGTACTTGTCGCAGCACTTGCCGCCACAACGGCGATCGCGCGCGAGAATGGCCGTGGGCCGAAAGTCCGCGATGCGCGCGAGGGCCGGGACGTCGAAGTGGTGGTGAGAGCCGGCGGCGTCAACGTGACGGTACAGAATACGATCCGCACCTATTACGCGGACAAGCCCAAGAAGGCGCGCGGATTGCCCCCGGGCCAGGCGAGGAAATATGCGCGCGGCAAACGTCTGCCGCCGGGTATCGCGAAGCAGATGCTTCCGCCGGATCTGGAAAGACGGCTGCCGGTGCAGCCCGGCTACCAATACGTTGCGGTGGACAGCGACGTTCTGCTGATCGCCGTTTCGACCGGTATCGTCGTCGATATTCTTCTGGACGTGCTGTAACCGTCGGTTCGACGTCGCGGCTTCAGCTGAGCAAGTCGTTGCGCGCGGGTTCGATCAAGCGCGGTTCGTCGTTCTTATGATCGCCGACCGCAGGATCGACCGGCCATGACACCATGCGCTCGGACGGGAAGGGCACGCACAGCGCCTTCAACTGCGCGGATGTCGGCTGCGTTTCACCGAGCCAGGTGGTCCAATTCTCCGGCGACAGCATCACCGGCATGCGGTCATGCACCTCGGCCAGAAATTCGTTCGGCGTCGTGGTGAGAATAGTGAAGGTCCTGAGCCTCTCTTTGCCCCAAATCTCCCACAGCCCGGCAAAAGCGAACGGCGCGTTGTTCTTGAGCGTGACGAAGCGTGGTCGCTTGGGGGCCGGCCACTCGTAGTAACCGTCCGCGACGACGAGGCACCGCCCCTTTTGCCACGCATCGCGAAACGCCGGCTTCACGTCGGCGGTCTCGGATTGCGCGTTGATCATGCGGGCGGCGCCCTTCGTGTCCTTCGAGAACCACGGCACCAAGCCCCAGCGCATCGATTCAAGCTCGCGCTTGCCCTCCTTCAGCCGAACGACGAAGGAGTCCTGTGTCGGCGCGATGTTGTAGCGCGGCGGAAAGTTCGATTCGAAATAGGGCGTTGTCAGGTCGTAGAGCTCTTTGAGCTGACGCCAGCTGTAGCGATTGGTGAAACGCCCGCACACGTGTGTCTTGGTCTATTCGCGCGGCGGCAGTTTCGAGAAAAACTCCCAGATCACCTCGGGCGCATTCATGTCCAGTGTCATCCGCCCGACCACACGCGGATAGGTGTAATAGGGTTGCGGCACCAGATGACCGCCGCCGTGGATCGTATAGAGGATCACTGGCGGCTTGCCGGGCTTGGTCCAGGCTGTGCGCTCGACCCAGGTCGGATCGGAGTCCTTCTGATGCGGCAAGCGTGTGACTTCCGGTTCGCCGTCCTGTCCGTTCAGCTTGGCGAAATATTCCATCGTCGCTTTTGTCGACATCGCCGGTCCGTTGCCGCTGCCGGGACGCTGCCCGCCATCGTAGAGCGCGACCGGATCGCCCGTGCCGTTGACCGTCATCACGGGCGTCGGCACGTTCTTCGGCATGCAATCCATATTCTCGGGTGCTGGTAGGTTGGATGAGACCGCGGCGACGCCCGCCACCAGATCTGGGCGCTCGAGCAGCAGCCGATACGAGATCTGCCCGCCATTGGAATGACCCGTCACGAACACCCGCTTGCGGTCGATGCCGTAGGCCCGCACGCTCTGTTCGATGATCGCCTCGACGAAGCCGATATCGTCGACCTCCCAGCGGCGCGCCACATTGCTCTGCGCTTTCCGGCAGGTGTTCCACGAGCGTCCGATCCCGTAGGGATAGACCACGATGAATCCGTCGCGGTCGGCCAGGTGATCGTAGATTCCACCCGTCCCGAGGCGCGCCATCGGACCATCCCCGCCGCCGCCATGGAACATGATCAAGAGCGGCGCGCCGGGCTTGAGATTGTTCGGAACGTAGGTGAGGAAGATCCGGCTTCTGCCGCCGATATCGCCCACATTGCTCATGAACTTGCCCGTGCCGTTGGGCACGGTCTGGGTCTCGCGGGCCGAGGCCGGCAGGCCCGCAAGCCCGAGCGCAAGCGCCAGCGCAGCGCTCTGTTTGAGAAGCTTGGATGCCATCCGAGGTCTCGGTCCAAGGTCGCGTTGGAAATCTTACCACGATTTCCGGCCGACAGCCTTGGCTGTGCACGTTCACGGCTTTGGCATAAAATGGCTTTCGCGTAGAGGCCACGGGGGTGTGCATGCAGTGGTGGAAATCGGTGCTGGTTCTGACGGCGGTTTCAGCCGCGGCCGCGACGCCTGGCCTTGGCCAGACCGAGGGCAGCGGAGCGTCGGTCCCGGACTTCACGGGCATATGGTGGCATCCCTCGTTGCCGGGCCTCGAACCTCTGGCCTCGGGCCCGACGTCGGTGGCGAACAGAACGCGGCGCAACGGCGTGAGCGACTACAATCAGCTGGTCGGGGATTACACCAATCCGATTCTGCAGCCTTGGGCGGCCGACATCGTCAAGAAGTTCGGCGAGCAATCGATCGCCGGCATCGTGTATCCGAATCCGGCCAATGAGTGTTGGCCGGAACCAGCCTCGTTCATCTACAAGAATTTCGGGCTGCAGATCCTGCAGGAACCCGATCAGATCACGTTGCTCTACGAGCAGGATCACGAAGTCCGGCGTATCCGTATGAACTCGTCTCACCCTGTTAATTTGAAACCCTCCTGGTACGGAGATTCGATCGGGTATTACGAGAACGGGAATACGCTTGTCGTCGACACGGTGGGAATCAGGTCCGACCGTCCGCATGCGATGCTCGATCTGTTTGGTACCCCGTACACGAAGGACCTGCACTTCGTGGAGCGTTATAGCTTGATCGACTACGAACAGGCGAAGGACGGATTGGACCGCGACGAGAAAGAGAATTTCCGCGTCGTCAATTCGCCCGCCGACCGCAACTACCGCGGCAAGCATTTGCAGATCCAGTTCACGGTCGAAGACAAGGGCGCGTTCACCACGCCCTGGTCCGCCACGGTGACATATCAGCTGGGTTCCACCGTCTGGCCGGAAACCGTCTGCGCCGAGAACACTCTCGCCTTTGGCGAGAAGGACGGGAACGCGGAGGTGCCGACCGCGTCTAAGCCCGACTTCTGATTGCACTCCCAAGAGACGCTGGAGGATTCGTATGGCAAAGCCCACATCGCACTCCGCACTTCGAGTTGGGCGCCGTTCCTTTCTGCGCAGCGCTGCATGCGCCGCCACGGCCCCCGCGCTCACCCTGCTGGGTGGCGCCGCCAGTACCTCCACACCAGGCCGCGTGGTCGGCTGCATCAAGCCGCGCCCGGAAAGCACGTCTTTGGCGGAATTGAAGCGATTGCTGCCGCCGGGGATCGACGTGTTGCCCCTCTATCTGAATGTCGCCTACGGCACGCGCGAGGAATTTTCCAACGCGTTTCCGATCTATGAGCGGCACCTCGCCACGCTTGCCGCGCAGCGCGTCGATCTCATCAGCATCGAGGGCGCGCCGCCCTTCATGATCGTCGGTCGCGATGCCGAAACGAGGATGGTCGACGGCTGGAAGCAGAAATACGGAATCGACATGTTCACCTCGTCGCAGAACCAGGTGAACGTGCTCCGCGCGTTGAAGGTCAGGAACATTCTCGGCTTCTCGGGGAACACGGCGGACCTCAACCGGAGCTTCGCCAAATATTTCGAGGATTCGGGTATCGGCGTCGTCGCCATGGAAGGCCTCGACGTGTCGTTCGCGGGCATTCTCGAGCTTCCTCCTGAAACCATCTCCGCCTTCATCCGGACGAAGTTTCGCGAGCGCCCAGGTGCCGACGCCATCTACATCTTAGGATCAGGGTTGAGGGCGCTCGACCTCATTGCCGGGCTTGAGCGAGACCTCGGCGTTCCGGTCGTGCAGGCGATCACGGCCCGTGTCTGGGAAATTCAGCGGCGCCTGCATATCCATCAGCCGATCAGAGGCTTCGGCACGCTCTTGGAGACGCTGCCGGCATAGCGTCGCGCGTGCCGACCGAACGACACGAACTTTGGAGGAGTCCATGAACAGAGCACTCATCTTTACCGCGTTCGCGTGGTTCACCGCCACCGCAGCGGTCCACGCCGCGCCGGCGCTGCAAATGGACATCCCCGGCGTTATCCGCGCGAGCGCCAAGGTTGAGCTCGTCAAGGATGGCCTCAAGGGTCTCGAAGGTCCCGTCCCCTCGGGCGACGGCGGTCTCTATTTCAGCGCGATCGAGGAGAACCGCATCTACAAACTGGACCGCGACGGCCGCACGATCACCGTCTTCCGTGAGAACACCAACGGCACGAACGGCCTCTTCCTGCTCAAGGATGGCCGTCTGCTCGGCGCCGAGGGCGGCGGCAAGCGGGTGATCGCGATGGCGCCGAACGGGATGGTGACCCCGCTCGCGACCGCCTCGCGCGGCATGCCGCTCCGCGGTCCCAACGATGTGATCGCCGACGGCAAGGGCGGCGTCTACTTCACCGATCCCGCGCCGCGGCCCGCACCGGATGTCGCACCCATGGAGCCCGGCAACGTGAATTACATCCGTGCGAGCGGTGAGATCGTGTTCATCGACGGCGACATCAGGCGACCGAACGGCGTGACCATCAGCCCCGATGGACGCACCCTGTATGTCGGCGACACGGAGGGCGAGTATGTCTACGCCTTCGACATTCAGCCGGACGGCTCGGCGCGCAACAAGCGTCAATTCGCGAAGCTGCTCGAGCCCGAACGGGGCTCGCTCGGCTTGAGAAGCCGCGCCGACGGCATGGCCATGGACTCCGAGGGCCGCGTCTATGTGTCCACCGCCGCCGGCATTCAGGTGATCGCTCCGAACGGCAACCATCTCGGCGTCATCCGGCTTCCGGCTGTCGCGAGAAACGTTGCCTTTGCGGGGGCTGACCGGAAAATGCTCTATCTGACGGCACTCAACGCGCTCTATCGCGTGCCGGTGCTGTCCTCCGGTCCCGCCGATCGCTCGAAGTAACGCTCGAACGGGTCATCCCGGTCGGAGCTTGCGGCATGCTCAGTTTTGCTGTTTCTGCATTCGCTCGAGCACGCGCTGGCGGGCCGCGATACGGTCCTCGTCCGAAACATAGATCAAGCCCGCCACGCGGCGTAACAGAACATCCTCATCGGGATCGAGCTTGCCGTCGGCATACGCGACCTCCCACAGCATCTCGATCAGGCGAATGCGGCGTTTGGGCTCCATCCGCTCGACCGCGAGCCGCGTGAAGGGATGGAGCTGGTGGGAGCGCTCGGCTGTTCCTTCGGCGACCGCGAGCAGTTCCTGCGTCTGATCGTGCGTGAGTTCGAACTTCTGCTCGAGCAGATGTTCGATCGTGCCACGCTCGTATTCGTCGAACTTGTCGTCCATTCGCGCCGCCTCGACGAGGAGAACGGCGACGGCGATCTGCAGATCGTCGGGACGCGACGGCGCTGCGTCTGGCGCCGAAAGCAGCTTTCGGATGCGGTCGATGACGGGAGCGATCACGCGTGATGTGCCTAGTTGCCCGCCGGCTCCATGCCGCGCTTGCGGTAGACGGCTCCCGCTTGCGGCGAGGTGATGTAGCGCACCAGCGCGCGGGCCGCTTCGCCTTGTTTCGCGTTGCTCAGGACGCCGCTCGAGAACGTGGTGTAATTCTGGACCTCTGCGGGGAGGGGACCGACATAGTCCACGCCCTCATATTGCGACAGTTCGCTCACCTGCTGGAAGCCGATCTCGACTTCTCCGCTTGCGATGATGCTGCCGACGAAGACGCCGGTCGCGGTCTGCTTCAGCTTCGGCTTCACCTGATCGGCGACGCCGAGCCGCTCGAACAGCGCGATGATGTAGTTCCCGCTCGGGCCGGTCGAATAGCCAATCGACTTGGCGTTCAGGATCGTGCGCTTCAGCGCATCGACCGTGCTGATGTCGGGCTTGGGTGCACCGGCCTTCACGCCGACAGCGACACCCGAGCGCGCAAGATCGACGCGGCTCCCCGCTACGACCTTGCCGCCCTTCACGTGCTGGTCGATCGAGGATTGCGACATGATCAGGAGATCGTGTTGCTCGCCCGCGAGCACGCGCTTGTCCGCATCGAGCGTGCCGGTGAAGATCGTCGTGACCTTGTGGCCGGTGGCCTTTTCGAACTGCGGCACCAGCTCGCGATAGGATTGCTCGGTCGCCTGCGTCGAGAGCACCTTGATTTCCGCAGCGCTGACGATACCGGACATCAGCGCGGCAGCGGCGACAACGATTGCGAATTTCACGACGATCCTCCGGTCGCAAAGAGGGAGAGCATGTTCAAACAAGGTTGCCTTCCCCCCTTGAGGGGGAAGGTGCCCGCGCGCTGCGAAGCAGCGCATGGCGGGCGGAAGGGGGGTGACACATACTCAGTTGCCGCCTACTTCGTAGCTGCCGCCGCTTTCTGCCGCTCTTCCTCCAGGCCACGACGAACGCGTTCTTCCGTCCGGCGCAGATTCTCTTGCCATGAGGCCGGATCGACGAAGGGGTGCGGCTCGCCCGGCTTGCGGTCCTTCAATTTTGCCGCGCGTTCGAAGATCGAGCCGTTGGGATAATCCGTTCCCGGGTTCCAGCCGTGGTTGGCGAAGTAGACTTCGATGCCCTGCATCTGCTTCGTGCGCTGGACGGTCGCGAGCGCCTGCTCGAAGCCGCGCACGCCGTCGCGCCCGCCAAGACCGCCCGAGTAGTACGCCTTGTGCGGCACGCCATTGTCAAACACGGTGAACTCGAACGAGGTCACGCCCGGCGTGTGGCCCGGCGTCTTGTAGAGCTTCAGCGTCGTGTCGCCGAGTGTGAGGTTCGCACCGTCCATCACGATCTTGTCGCGCTTGGGCGCGCGCGGGATCCGACCGTCCTTGCCGGTGCGCGATGCCGCCTGCTCGATCAGCTGCCAGTCTTCCTCGGTCGCCCAAACTTGCGCGCCAGTCAATTCGCGCATCCGGTCGATGCCGCCCCAATGGTCGATGTGACCGTGGCTGATGATGATGTGCTTGATGTCGCGCAGGTTGAAGCCGGCCTTCTGGATGCTGTCGGCGACATGCTGCACCATCGCCGGCTCTTCGGACGCATCGACCAGGATCAGGCCCGCTGACGTCCTGATCAGGTAGCATGAGACGTAGCCCGGCCCGACATACCAGACATTGTCGAAGATCTTGAACGGCGGCACCTTCTGGAACTCGACGTCTTCCTTGCCGCGTTCGCGATAGATCTGGCTCATCGTCTTCCCGGCATCGGACGCGGGCGCGCCATAGGCCTCCGTCGGCAACGCGACGGGAACCAGAAGTGCGGCCGCCACCGACGCCGTTGCCGCGATCAGGATACGTCTCATCTGAATTTCCTCCTTGGGGCCCGGAGCCCAATCCAATGCATATGGGGCGAGTGTAGAGCACTCCGCCCCGGCCCGGAAAGGCCGCGACCGGCCAGATTCCAGGCATATCAATTGCTTGTGGTGAGGAAGGGTTCGCGCTAGGGGATCGCGTCATGCTCGATCACTTGAAAACCAACAATCGCAACTGGGCCAAGCGCAAGGTCGCCGCCGACGAAGGCTTCTTTCGCCGGCTCGAGGCTCAGCAGGCGCCCGAGTACCTCTGGATCGGCTGCGCCGACAGCCGCGTGCCCGCGAACGAGATCGTCGGCCTCGATCCGGGTGAGCTGTTCGTCCACCGCAACGTCGCCAATCTCGCGCCGCCGCAGGATGCGAATTATCTCTCTGTGCTCCAATTCGCCGTCGATGTGATCAAGGTGAAGCACATCATGGTCGTCGGTCATTACGGCTGTGGTGGCGTGGCCGCGGCGATCGACGGCAAGCGGCGTGGACTCGTGGATCACTGGCTGCACCCGATCCGCGAGATGCACCATCTGCATCGCGCAGCGCTCGAGGCGATCGCCGATCCGAAAGCGCGCCTCAATCGTCTCTGCGAGTTGAACGTCATGCGGCAGGTTACGAACGTCGCGTCCGATGTCTTCGTGCAGGACGCTTGGGCGCGCGGGCAATCTCTGTGCGTCCACGGCTGGGTCTATTCCATCGCCGATGGCCTGATCAAAGACCTCGACGTGACCGTCGCCGGTCCGTAATTCGCGCGGGTCGTGTCTCAGTTCCCCGTCGCTATCCGCATGACATGGACGGCGTCGCCGATCACGTCGGCGGGGCGCTTCTGGCCTTGGGGTCCCTTGGGCATGGCGCTAGTATGACAATAGAGCCGTAAATGTGGAGCACGCATTGCGCCAGCGCCCCAATCCCATCACCTGCCCAGTAGACCAAAGCCAATGTTTCGACGCTGAATGTAGCGTGAAGGTTTGTCGGGAGAAAATCCGCGACTCTGCTGATAAGGCGCTGGCAGAGCGCGAACAAACGAAGCTTCGTGACCTTTACGAGGCACTCGGAGTCGGCTTTGACCCGACCAAGCCGCTAACGAGACCGAGACGAATTTCAAACAAGAAGCCTAGCAAACTTATCAGGCTCTGGGCCGAGGCGATCATCCGCGCGAAAGAAGAAGAGCCCTCGCCGGCGCGCGAGCGGGAGTACTGTAACAAGCTGGCTGAGCCATCGTACCGCCGACGCGCAATGAACGAGCCGCACATTAAAGCGGCCTATGAAGCCATCCGGGCCGAGCAGGCACAAGCGCTCGCAGAAGAGGCGGCCGAGGCGGCGAAACGTGCTGGATATTCAAACTGAGAGAGTGCCCACGCGCGGGTAGTGTCCGCTAATCGCCCAAGCACACGTCGCACACGGCCGCCTCGTTCGTTACGCTGCCAGCGTTCCAGTCAAATCTCTGACCACAATGGACGCATATAGGCCGGTTATCTGCGACCGTCTGTCGGGGCTGCCTTGCCTTTTGCTCCGCCACGATAGCCGCTCTCACAGCCTCAGCCGGACTCGTCACTGGCCCCATGTGGAGCACGGCGTAAAACCGGCGCTTGCCGTCGTCGCGCTCGCTAGACCACGCATAGGCGCGGCTGGCTTTCGGGTGTCCGGCTAGGTCGAATACATGCACGACCCCTTGCCACACGGGATTGCCATCGTGCCGCTCGTCGACCGGCACCGATTGGACAAGCGTAGCCGTGCCGCCGTGCTGGGCTTCAACCGCCTGCTTAACTGCGTGAGCAGTCGCCTCAGACATCGGCGCGTCGATTGAAAAGGTCCCCCACAGCTCCGGGGCGCGCAGAGGTGCTCTCATGCATGCTGGCTGCGAGAGCGTTGCACTTCGTCGCGTTCTTGAAGAACACGGCAAGGTAATCTGACGGATGATTCTGCTCTAGCTGGCTCATGAGCCGCCACCGCCCTCTCGGGATTTATTTCGCCGATAAGTTCATTGTAGTGGCGGATTACTTCGTCCACTACAATTACGTGCATCTGCACTGTACCCTCAGGATTGCGCCCGCGATGGTGGCCGGCATTTCTGATAGGCTCGGAACGCTAGAGGAATTGGCGGAGTAGACGTCAAGTAGGTGATTTCATGCAGGTTCTTCCCGATGCTGTCATTATCAACCTTTCCCCGTCGCAAAGAAAATTGCTACGCGATCCGAAGCATGCCGCCTACACAAAAGGGATGATCGTCGTCGACGATTCATGGGGTAGGCCGCGCATCCAAGTTGCCGACATAGCGGGACTCGTTGGACGATTGCAGGAGCTTAAGACGCTGCTCGTCGCCGATGATACCCACAAGATCAGTCGTCCAGGTGACGTAATTGACCAAGTGATCCTCAAAATAGAAGATGCGGCTGCCGCTCAGCGCAGAACATATTCGGAGCGCCCAACTTCAAATTGACACACCACCTTCGCGCGAGCGGGCTTGCAAAAATTCGCGCGTTCCTATACGAGCACCGTCCCCAAACTTTCCAAGGGAGGCCGCTGTGCCACGATTGCTGCGCTTCCCCGGAGCTGTCCACGACAACTGACGTGGTGGCCCGGGTTTAATACCGGGCCCGTCCAGGCTCGCCATACTCTGACTGAACCTTTTCCGGGTGCCGTAGGCCCCGGTTAGAAAGCCTGCTCATGCAACTGCATGTGCTGCGCGCCGAGCGCGGATTCGGCGCGCGTAATGCTGCGCGCGACGAACTCGTGGAGCGTCGTCTCCGGAGTTTTCGCCCCAACGTACAGCCCGCGGTGCGCAGTCTTGCGCGTCGACACTCGCGGCTTGCCGATTTGGCGGTGACTTTTCCCGCGCTGCTGATTGCACTGGCCGTGCCGCGGGAAGGTTTCAAGCCGGAGTCCGCGATCGCTCTCGTGATCAAGGGCGTGCCGCTCGCGGAGCTTGCGCAGGTGGCAGAGGTGGCCTTGTGGCTCCGCAAACTCGCGCCACCGCTGTTCTGCCGCGCACCCCCCAAGCTGCCCGACAGCCATGACTTCCGCCGTCAGATCGTCAACCTCCTGCCACGCACGCCGAAGGTTGCATCGATCTGGCTCGATGCTGTGGCCAATGCCGCAGCATGGAGCGATGACGAGCTCGCGATCTGGGTGGCGCGCAACGTGCTGCAGGATCCCAAGCACAATGCCATATGGCGGTTGCGCCTCATCTCTCTTTGGGCCTGGTTCTCGGCGCGGCCCGGAACGCTTGCCCACGGCTTGATCGAGACACCGTGGAGCCCGGTCATGCAGTTCGACGCCGCGCTCACCGCTGCCAACGCCTGGCGAGCGGCGGCCGAACTCTATGCCGACGTGGGCGACGAGGTCATCGCGGACATCTGGGTGCAGCCGGCAATCGTTGACGGGTACGAGTTCGTGCCGCTCCGCTCCTTTGCGGACCTCATCGAGGAAGGCCGCGCGATGCGCAACTGCGTGCCGACTTACGGCTATAAGCTGACGCACAACTGTTCGCGCCTGTGGAGCATCCGGAAAGATGGACAACGGATCGCCACTCTGGAACTTGCTCGTTATGGTGGCGATCCTTTGCTCGGCGTATCTGAACTCAGATCGCCCGCCAACGAAGATGCACCTGTGGAGGTGGCGTGGGCCGTGCGGCGCTGGCTTCACATGCAGGATCTGGCGCAAATAAATACGACGCCGCGGGCATGGGATGACGATTCCTTCAATCGTGCCGCTTGGAACGCATTGTGGAAACCTTACTGGGTTGCCAAAAGGCGGTTTCCACAATGGCTGCCTTTGGCGCCGTCACGGCACGCACTTGATCTGCTTTGAACGTTTTGCAACCGCTGCTGGGACGCTCGCTATCCCTCGTACTGCAGCACGTGCAGGCCGGCGTTCCAATCGCTCACATACATCAGCCCTTCCGGCGTGACGTAGACGTCGCAGGATTGCGCGGCGAGCGCGACGCCCGGCCGCGGATCGATCAGCCGTCTCGGCGGCGGCGGCACCCAGGAGGCGATCTCCTTCGGCGCGAACTGATCCTTGATGTCAAACACGCGCACACCCGCGTTGTGATACGTGGCGAAGATGACGTCCTCGCTGACGAACGATCCCGGCCGGTTCTCATGAAGGTTGTGCGGTCCGAAATTGCCGAGCGCGCAGTAATTTCGATCGGTCGGTGTCGGCAGCGTCGAGATCGTCACCGGATTGGTCTCCGCCCGCACGTCGATGACGAACGTGTAGAACAATCCCTTCGCGCAAGCCTCGGCATTCGACTCATCGGCGACGACCGCGAGCTTGCGGTTCGGCAGCGGCAGCGCCGTGTGCGTGCCGCCGGGGAAGGGCGGCGACCAGTTGATGTGCGACAGCAGCTTCGGCGCGCGGGGATCGCTCACGTCGTGGATGGTGAACCCGCCGTCGCGCCATCCCGAATAACCGCGATTGCCGGAGACGATCATGTGATGCAGCGCGAAGCGCTTGCCCGGGGGCCCCGGGTTCGTTCGCCCCGCGGACGGTGGCTGCCCCGCAGGCCACCGCGGCGCAAGGATCTCGGCTTTCATGTTGT
>Ga0184629_10000730_pt1 | contig 14243 bp, 17 predicted proteins | sample PLM4_32_b1_FD_133158 | JGI IMG/M metagenome (GOLD analysis project Ga0184629, IMG submission 133158) | Groundwater sediment microbial communities from an aquifer in East River, Colorado, USA - PLM4_32_b1 | ecosystem: Environmental > Terrestrial > Soil > Riparian zone | place: USA: East River... | reverse complement strand
CTCGCCCTGGAGCGCCGGCGCTAGCTCCCGGACTCGTCGCCTCCACACAAGAAATCTTCCGTCCGGCCGCAGCGCAGTGTCTTGACTTGCGTCAAATGGCTGCCGCGGCGCGGCGGCATCCTTTGACCGACGGCAATCCGGAGGGCCCGACCCCATGCAACTGCCAGTGCAGATCACCTTCCGCGGGATGGAAACTTCCGCGGCCATCGACGCAGCGGTGCGCGAGCGGGCCGGCAAGCTCGAGCAGTTCCATCCGCGCATCGTGAGCTGCCGCGTGGTGATCGAGCAGCCGGCGCGGCACAAGCACCAGGGCAAGCAGTTCGTCGTGCACATCGACCTCAAGGTGCCGGGCGGCGAGATCGCCGTGAACCGCGACCACCACGAGGACGTGTACGTGGCGCTGCGGGACGCGTTCGACGCCGCGCGCCGGAAGCTCGAGGACTTCGCGCGCGAGCGGCGCGGCGACGTCAAGCACCACGAGCTCACCCAGTCGGGCACGGTGGCGCGCATCCTGGCCGAGGAAGGCTACGGCTTCATCGCCACTGCCGACGGCCGCGAGCTCTACTTCTCGCGCGAGAACGTGGTCACTCCGCCGTTCGAGCACCTGGCCCCGGGGACCGAGGTGCATTTCATCGAGGAGCCGGCTGCCGAAGGCGCGCAGGCGAAGCGCGTCAGCGCGCGCCACCACCAATCGGGCGAATAGCTGCGGCGCTAAGGCTGGCGCAGGCGCGTTTCGCGCACGCGCTCGTGCCCGACGGTGCGCACGAAATCGCCGAGCTCCTCGGCTACCAGCTCGAGCAGGTCGTCGATGGTGAGGAGGCCCGCCAGCGCGCCGCTCGGCGTCACCACCGGCACGCGCCGCACGCCGTGCTCGCGCATGGCGCGCAGCACTTCGGCGAGCCCGTCCTGCTCGCGCACGACGAACACGCCGCTGCTCATCACCTCGCCGACCGTCAGCCTGCGCACGTCGAGCTCCTTTGCCACCGCCGCCACCACGATGTCGCGGTCGGTCAGGATGCCGACCGGCACGCGCTCCTTGGCGCGATCCACCACCACCACCAGGCTGCCCACATGGTGCTCGCGCATCAGTTTCGCCGCCTCGGTGAGGCCCATCTCGCGGTACGCGATCACCACCTCGCGGTTGCAGATCTCTCCGGCGTTCATGGTTTCAATCCTCCGGCCAATCCTGGAGCGGATCCTCCACCGAGGCGTCTTCGCCCGGCTTCGGCCGCACGCTGCGGGGCTTGTCGTCTCCCCTGAGCAGGGCGCGGCTCTCGGCGTTGAGCTCCTCGCCGCCGTCCCTCTCGACGCGCGGCGTCACCGTGCCCGCGGGAGGCCGGCGCTTGCGCTTGCTACGCATTCCGCTTCACGCCTTTGCGCACCCACACCCCGCGCGGGGCGCATTCCAGCACGTCGCTGCCGCTGCGCACGATATCCCCGATGGCGAAGTCTGCGCCGTTGAAATAGCAGGCGCCCGATTCCGTTTCCACATCGAACAAGCCGTCGCGGTCGTCGTACTCCGAGTGGTCCACGATGGGCGAGTTTTTCAACTCCGGGTCAGGCGCACCGACCTGCGGCAGGGTTTCCTTCACGGGCGTCTCCTTGGACATTTGAGTCAATGATCCCCCGCCCGCGGCGCCGGGACTTGATCTTGGTCAATGGGCCTAGCCCTTGATGCAAACCAGCGGCTCCACGCGCGTCACCTTGCGCGCGAGGCCCGCGGCATCCGCGGCATCCACCACCGCTGACACGTCCTTGTAGGCCTCGGGCGCCTCCTCCGCCACGCCGCGCATCGAGGGGCTCTTGATGATGATGCCGCGCGCGGCAAGGTCATCCACCACCTTGCGGCCCTGCCAGGTCTTCAATGCCTGGTGGCGGCTCATGGCGCGCCCCGCGCCGTGGCAGGCGGAGCTGAAGGCGAGCGCCTCGGATGCCTTCGTCCCCGCGAGCACGTAGGAGCCGGTGCCCATCGAGCCGCCGATCAGCACCGGCTGGCCGGCGTCGCGGAATGCCGCCGGTAAATCGGGATGCCCCGGGCCGAAAGCGCGCGTCGCGCCCTTGCGGTGCACGTAGAGCTTGCGCGTGCCGCCGTCCACCCGGTGTTCCTCGACCTTGCAGGTGTTGTGCGACACGTCGTAGAGCAGCGGCAGCCGCGCCTGCGGCAGCATCCGGCGGAACACCTCGCGCAACAGGTGCGTGAGGATCTGCCGGTTGGCGAGCGCACAGTTGATCGCGGCGCGCATGGCGCCGAGATACTCCTGTCCAACGTCCGAATTGATCGGCGCGCAGGCGAGCTCGCGGTCGGGAAGAACGATGCCGTGCTGCGCCGCGGTCACCGCCATGCGCTTCAGGTACTCGGTGCCGATCTGGTGGCCGAGGCCGCGCGAGCCGCAGTGGATCATGACTACGATGTCGCCCAGCGCGAGGCCGTAGGCCGCGGCGATCTTCGCGTCGAACACGGAGGTCACTTCCTGGATCTCGAGATAGTGGTTGCCGCTGCCCAGCGTGCCCATCTCGTCGCGCTGGCGCTTCTTCGCCTGCGCCGACACGTTGCCTGGCTTGGCGTGCTGCATCTGCCCGTGCTCCTCGATGCGCTCGAGGTCGGCGGTTTCGCCCCAGCCGCGCTGCACCGCCCAGGCCGCGCCGCCGGCGAGCATGGCGTCCATCTCCTTGTCGCCGAGGCGAATCTCGCCGGTGCTGCCGAGGCCCGCGGGGATCGCGCGCGAGAGCTCGTGCGCGAGCGGCTGCTGCACCTTGAGGATGTCCTCGCGGCGCAGGCCCGTGTGCAGGCAGCGCACGCCGCAGGAGATGTCGAAGCCGACCCCGCCCGCGGACACCACGCCGCCCTCCTCCGGATCGAAGGCGGCGACGCCGCCGATGGGAAAGCCGTAGCCCCAGTGCGCATCGGGCATGGCGTAGGACGCCTTGACGATGCCCGGCAGCGCGGCCACGTTGACCGCTTGCTCGTAGACCTTGCGGTCCATGTCGCGCACCAGCGATTCGCTCGCGTAGATCACCGCCGGCACGCGCATCGCGCCCTGGCGCGGGATCTCCCAGGCGAAATCGGAGCGCTTCTCGAAGAGGCTCAGTTCCATGTCACACGTCCACCACGGTTTGCGCGAGCCACCCCTTGCCCTCCTGCGCTACGCGCAGCGTCGTGTAGGTGGCGCCCTTCACTTCCACCGCCGGGCGGTGGCGCGCCGCGTCCACCGGCTCGCCCCAGGCCTCGGCGGTGAGCCGCGTGCCCTCGAGCCGCACCGCGAAGCGCGAGAACAGCATCCTGCGCGTCGCAATCTCGTACACCAGCGCGTTCAGCCATTCCGCGAGCAGCAGTTCGTCATCCGGCGCCTCGCAGGCGAGCTCGACGCGCTCGAGCGGCCGCACCGCGGCCAGGTCGGCGATCACTGCGGTGAGCGCGAGTGCCGCCTGCTCGAAGGCCTGCGCCTTGCTCGCGCCGAAACCGCGCACGCCGATGTCGGCACCATGCTCGTAGTGTTCCCAGCGGGCTTTGACCTGAGTCAAATGGCGTCGCCCCGGCTCCTACGAAGATGCGGCATGGCCACCAGCGTAACCCTCAAGGACCTGTTCGAGGAAACCTTCGCGCGCTTTCGCGAGCGGCCCGCGTTCGTCAGCATGGACACCACGCTCAGCTACGGCGAGGTGGACGCGCTGTCGCGGGACTTCGCCGGCTACCTGCACAACGACCTGGGCCTCGCGCCCGGGGAGCGCGTGGCGATCATGCTGCCGAACCTCCTGCAGTACCCGGTGGCGCTCGTCGGCGCGCTGCGCGCCGGGCTCGTGGTGGTAAACGTCAACCCCCTCTACACCGCGGACGAACTCGCGTTCCAGCTCGACGACGCGGGGGCCGCGGCCGTGGTGGTGCTGGAGAACTTCGCGCGCACGCTGGCGCAGGCGCTGCCGCGCACGCGCGTGCGCCACGTGATCACGACGCAGGTCGGCGACCTGTTCCCGGCGCCCAGGCGCTGGGCGGTGAATTTCGCGGTGAAGCGCGTGCGGCGCATGGTGCCCGCCTGGCGCATTCCCGGCGCCCTCGCCTGGCGCCAGGCACTCGCGCGTGGGCACGCCCACGGCGCGACGCAAGTGCAGCTCAAAGCCGGCGACCTCGCCTTCCTGCAGTACACCGGCGGCACCACGGGGCGCCCCAAGGGCGCGATGCTCACGCACGCGAACCTGGTGGCGAACCTGGAGCAGACCCGGGCCTGGGCCGGCGCGGTGCTGGCCGAGGGCAAAGAGACCGTGATCACCGCGCTGCCGCTGTATCACGTATTCGCGCTCACCGCGAACCTGCTGCTGTTCATGAGCCTGGGCGGCACCAACGTGCTGATCGCCAATCCGCGCGACCTGCCCGGCTTCGTGAACGTGCTGCGCAAGACGCGCTTCTCGGCGATCACCGGCGTGAACACCCTGTACCGCGCGCTGCTCGACGCCGAAGGCTTCGCTGCCGTGTGCGCGGCCAACCGCGGCGCGCTCAAGCTGTCGGTCGCGGGCGGCATGGCGGTGCAGCGCGGCGTGGCCGAGCGCTGGCAGCACGCGACCGGGGCGCCGCTGGTCGAGGGCTACGGCCTCACCGAGGCCTCGCCCAACGTGTGCGGTAACCCCGCCGACGCGCGCGAGTTCAGCGGCAAGCTTGGCCCGCCGCTGCCAGGCACCGAAGTGACGATCCGCGACGAGCAGGGCGCCGAGGTGCCGCGCGGCGAGGTGGGCGAGATCTGCGCGCGCGGCCCGCAGGTGATGCGCGGCTACTGGAACTCGCCGCAGGAGACCGCGCAGGCGTTCTTCCCCGGCGGCTGGCTGCGCACCGGCGATCTCGGACGCCTCGACGAGCGCGGCTACGTCGAGTTCGTCGAGCGGCGCAAGGAAGTGATCGTGGTGTCGGGCTTCAAGGCCTATCCCGGGGAGATCGAGGCGGTGGCGCTGCAGCACCCGGGCGTCAAGGAAGCGGGCGTCGCGGGCATTCCCGATGCGCGCAGCGGCGAGGCGGTTGCGCTCTACGTGGTGAAGAAGGACGCGGCGCTCGGTGAGGCGGATCTGCTCGCGCACTGCGCGAAGCACCTTGCGCCCTACAAGCGGCCGCAAAAGGTCTTCTTCCGCGATGCGCTGCCCAAGTCGCCGATCGGCAAGGTGCTGCGCCGCGAGCTGCGGCCGGAGGCGCCCGCCTAGGCCCTGGAGGCGTAATGCGCGCGACACTCCTCCTCGCGCCCGCGCACCACGCGCTGGCCCGCGAGTGCGCCCCGGCTTTCGGTCACCACCGTGCACTGGCCCTCGACGTGGGCGTCGTCGTAGTAGTACATCACCACCCAATCGCGCGTGCGCCCCAGCTCATGCGCGCGCGCCGTGTTGGAGTAGAGCACCGTGAAATGCCACTCGCCGCGCTGCGCGTGCAGCACCGGCAGCCATGATTCGCCGGACGGGTTGAAGCGCTTGGGCGCGATGGTGCGCAGGCTGCCGGCCGCCGCTTTCTTGCGGTACTCGTGGTCCACGTCGAGCAGCGTCGCCACGTCTGGCGCGGGCAGCCCCGCGCGCGGCACGCGCGCCACGCGTCGCCCGAGCATACTGGCGAGCGAGGCGCGGATCACCGCCGCGCGGCGCGCGCCTATGCCGCGCACCCCCTCCAGCCGACCGTCGTGCGCCGCCGCCTCCAGCCCTTCCAGCGTGTCCACGTGCAGCGCGTCGTGGATGGCGCGCGCGCTTTCCGGGCCGATGCCGGGGACGCTGCAGAACAGCGCCTCCGGGTCGGCGTCGCCGCGCAACCGCGCGAGCTGCGACCAGCCGCCGGTGACCAGCATTTCGGCGATCGCGCCGCTGATGCCCGCCCCGACCCCGGGCAACTGTTCGAGGCCGCCCCGCCCCTGCGCGTCGAACAGCTCCTGCACCGGCCGCTCTGCGCGTGCGATGGTGTCGGCCGCCTTGCGGTAGGCTCCCACACGGAACGGATTGCCCTCCTGCGCCTGCAGCAGGGCCGCTGCCTCGCGCAGCTGGGAGGCAATCTCGGCATTCTCCATGGCGACACGAATACGCTGCCCGCGGCGCGCGGGATTGACCTGCGTCAACCCGGCTGGCCGCGGCGCCGCGAGGATACGGCATCGACGTCGATTCGGAGGCATCGCATGCAACTTCCCCTGCAGATCACCTTTCGCGGTCTCCCGCACTCGGACGCGCTGGAGACCGCCATCCGCGAGCGCGCCGTGAAGCTCGACCGCTTTCACCCGCGCATCACCAGCTGCCGCGTGGTGGTCGAGCAGGCCGGACGCCACCAGCAACAGGGCAAGCAGTTCGTCGTGCGCCTCGATATCGGGGTGCCGGGCGCCGAGATCGCGGTGAACCGCGACCATGCCGAGGACGCGATGGTCGCCGTGCGCGACGCCTTCGACGCCGCGCGCCGGAAACTGGAAGACCACGCGCGGGAGCAGCGCGGCGACGTCAAGCACCACGAGAAGTGAAGCGACTGCATCGATCCCTGCAGGACAGGAAGATCGCCGGCGTGTGCGGCGGGCTCGGAGACTATTTCGACTTCGACCCGGTGTTCTTCCGCCTGTTCTTCCTGTTCTCCATTCTTTTCGGCGGCCTCGGCCTGGTCGCCTATCTGGTGCTGTGGGTCCTGGTGCCGGCGCAGGAGGGCGCGCCCCGCGCCGGCGCGCGCCTGCGGCTGTCCGGCACTGACCGCAAGATCGCCGGTGTGTGCGGCGGCCTGGGGGAGTATTTCGACCTGGACCCGGTGCTGTTCCGGGCCGCGTTCCTGGTGCTCGTCCTCGCCGGCGGGCTGGGGATCCTGCTGTACCTCGCGCTGTGGCTGGTCATCCCGGGACCAGCGGCGGCGCCGGACGCCTAGCGGCGCAGCACGCACTTCTCGTACAGGCCGGGAAAAGCGCCGCGCGGGTCGTACTTGCGCTTGAGCGCCGCGTAGGCTTCGCCGCCATAGATGCGGTGGAATTCGTCCTCGGGAAAGAAGCTCTCCGAATACAGCGACTTGATGCCACCCAGGTCCGCCACCTTGCGCTCGACGAGGCGGTTGAAGTGTCCCGGCGGGTGCGCCTCGCGAGTGCGCTTCACGTCCCAAAAACCGAAATTCACGTACCAGCCCGCCGGCAGGGGATAGAGCGTGTGGCGCCCGGCGTGCGACGCGGCGCCGATGGGGCAGACCCACTGCGGCCACAGGCTGATCTCGCACGCATAGAACTCGAGGAACTCCGCCGCGCGCTCGAGCGGGATGTCGACGTCCTGGATCACCGACTCGGAGTGCAGGCCGAGCAGGCGCTCGAGCTTCTGCGTCGCGCCGACGCGGCTGTTCCAGCGCATGACCTTCGTGTAGGTGCGCGAGCCCAGGCGCTTCCTGCCGTAGACCAGCCTGCGCACCAGCGGGTTCTGCGCCAGCACGTTCTTCGAGCACCAGAACCAGTCGGTGTCCCAGCGCCAGAGAAAATCGCGCACGCTGAGGAAATCCTCGCGCCGCTCGGCGATCGAACGGTAGTAGATCCGCTCGTAGGTGTAATCGCTCGTGTAGGGAGCGGCGTCGGCGAAGGTGCCGAGGGTGAGGAAGAGCTTCTGCGGCGAGAACACCGTGCCATCGATGAAATCCGCCTCGCCCGCGCGCAGGCGCCGCCCGAGCTCGGCGAAGAAGCTGCCGGCGTCGCTGAAAGGCAGGTGCTCCAGGCGCACGTAGGGCTTCACCGGCACCGCCTTCGCTTTCACACGCAGGGCATAGCCGAGCGTGCCGTAGGAGTTGGGGAAGCCGAAGAACAGGTCCGCAAATTCGTTGTCCGGCGAGCAGGCGACGATGCTGCCGTCGCCGAGCAGCACCTCGAGTTCGAGCGCCGTGTCGTGCACCAGCCCGTGGCGGTGCGAGGAAGCCTCGATGCCCACGCCCGCCACCGCGCCGCCGAGGGTGATGGTCTTCAACTGCGGCACCACCGCGGGCATCACGCCGCGCGCGAGGCAGGCGTCCGTCAGCTCCTCGTAGGGAATCATGCCCTCCGCCTCGAAGCAGCCCGCCGCCGGATCGACCGCGAGCACGTCGCGAAAATGGCGCACGTCGATGCGCCGCCGCGCGGCGCCCGCGCGCTCGCGGAACAGGTTGGACGTGTCCTTCGCCAGTCCGACCGGACCGCCCGCGCGGCTAAGCTGCTCGGCTAGCGCCCGGGTTTTCGCGGAATGCAGGCTGTTCGTAGAGGAACTCCCGGCTCATCGGGTAGCTGCTGCGCGTGACGTTACCCTTGGAGAACACGATCTGGAACAGGTGCGTGTAGCCCTTTGACGAGCGGAACATCTCGGCGCAACCGTAGAGGTACGCGCGCCAGATGCGCCGGAAGCGCTCATCGAAGCGCTGCGGGTCGAGCGCGCGGATCTTGTCCCAGTTGCGCTCGAAGCGCTCCGCCCAGGCATCGAGCGTCGGTGCGTAGTGCCGGCGCAGATTCTCGATATCCAGCACCTCGAGCCCTGCGCGCTCCATTGCGGCGATGGTGTGCGCGAGGCTGGGGATCCAGCCGCCGGGGAAGACGTGTTTGCGGATGAAGAACTCGGTCTGGAAGTGGCCGACGTGGCCGATGAAATGCAGCATCCCGAGGCCGCCGGGCTTGAGAAAGGCGGCGTGCGCGCGCACCACCTCCTCGAGCTGGTCGCGCCCGGCGTGCTCGAGCGTCCCGATGGACACCACCTTGTCGTACTGCCGGCGCGCATCGCGGAAGTCCGTGTCGATCACTTCGAGCGACCCGCCCAGGCCCCGCCGCGCGATCTCCGCGCGCACCATCTCGACCTGCGGGGTCGTGGCGTTGATGCCCGTCACCTTGACGCCGAACTTCTGCTGCGCGTGGAACATGAAGCCGCCGAAGCCGCTGCCGATGTCCACCACCGTCTCGCCCGGGGCGAGGCGCAGCTTCGCCGCCACGTGCTCGATCTTGGTCTTCTGCGCCTCCTCGAGCGTGCGCGTGCCTTCCTTCCAGTACGCGCAGGTGTACATCATGAGCGGGTCGTCGAGCCACAGGCGGTAGAACTCGGTGCCGAGCGCGTAGTGGAACTCGGCATTCTTCTTCGCCTGCGCCCAGTCGCGGTTGGAAAAGCGCAGCTCGTGCCAGCGGTTGCGCACGCGCACGAGCGGCTTGGCGTCCGCGATGCCGCTCTCCAGGCCCACCGCCATGGCACTGGCCAGGCTGCCCTCGATGTCGACCTGGCCGTCGAAATAGGACTCGAGCAGGCCGATGTGGCCGAAGGCCGCGATGCGCGCATAGGCCTGCCTGCTGCGGATCACGAGGGCGAACGCGGGGGGCTGATCGGAGTTGCGGTACTCGCCGCCGCCCGCGAAACGCACGGCGAAGGGGATGCCGGTCCCCTTCCCCATCCGACGCATGACCGCATCAACCAGGAATTCCACGCGCGGCCATTCTACCGACCGCGCGCGCACCTCAGTGCGACATCAGTACCGGCACCGTCATCGATTCCAGGATCGTGCGGGTGACGCCGCCCAGCACCAGCTCGCGCACGCGCGAATGGCCGTAGGCGCCCATCACGATGAGGTCGGCGGCGGTGTCGGCGGCGCGCGACAGGACCTGCGCGCCGACCTCGAAATCCGCCCCGCTTTGCTGCGCGACCGTGACCTTCACGCCGTGGCGCGCGAGGTATAGCGACACGTCGGCCCCCGGCTGCTCGCCGTGTTCGCGCCGCCTGCGCTCCGGGTTGAAAACCGCCACTTCGACGGCCTTGGCGCGCTTGAGCAGCGGCAACGCGTCGCTCACCGCGCGCGCCGACTCGCGCCCGGCGTCCCACGCGATGATGACCCGCTCGCCGACAGTAGTGAAGCGGCCGGCATACGGCAGGTACAGTACCGGCCGCCCGGCCGACAGCACGAACTCCTCCGCCAGGGAGCGCACGCCGGGCTCATCCTGCGGCTCGGGCTGTGCCGCGATGACCAGGTCGGCGTAGCGCGCGTTCAGCGCGACTGCCGCCGCCGGGTCGGATTCCGATACGCGCCATTCCGCGGCGGCGTCGCCGCGGCGGGCGGCCGCCTCGCGGAACTCCTTCTGCGTCTGTCGTACGGATTCCGCGCGGCGCCGCTCCACGATCTCGCGCAACGCGGGCCCGGCCTCGGCCAGCGCGTACGACGGGATGCGCGCCACGCCCGGCGCGTACAGCCCGACGAGGTGCCCCTCGAACATCGCGGCAATGCCGAAGGCGAAGTCGAGCCGCTCGGTGTTGCGCGCGCGGCCATCCAGATGCACGAGAATCGTCTTGTAGGTCATGGTCGCCTCGCCCTCTCCTTCTTCCGCCGGCGCGCCTAGCGCCGTCCGAGCAGGATGCCGACGATCAGGCCGACGCCGGCCGCAATGCCGACCGCCGTCCACGGGCTTTCGTGCACCTGCTGATCCACCTCGCGCACCGCTTCCCTGGCGCGCGCTTCCGCCGCATGGCCCGCCTCCTGCATGCGCGCGCGCGCGGCGCGCACGGACTCTTCCGCGCGCTGGCGCACTTTCTCCACGCGCTCGCCGGTCTGGCTGGCGGTGGCTTTGAGCAACTCCTCCGCGTCGGTGACGACGGCGCGCAGGTCGTGCATGAGCTTGTCGGTGCTGACTTGTTGCATGGTTTGCTCCGGTGAAATTGACTCATCCAAAGGGTAGGCGGACGGTCGCCGCCCGAATTGACGTGGATCAAACGACCCGCACGCCGCTCGCCTCCTGCATCAGCGCCAGCCAGCGCCTGTAGCGCGCGAGTAGCGCCTCGTCGCGCGACGGCGCGAACACTTCCTCCTGCGGCGCCGTGTTCCAGGCCGCCGGCCGGCCGGCCGCCAGGTAGGCGATGCCGCGCGCGCTCGCTTCCGGGTCCTCGCGCCGGATGACCGGCAGGCCGCTGACTGCGGCGAGCCGCCGGCACAGGCCGTCCAGGCGCGACACGCCGCCGCTCACGCGGATGCGCCGCGCGGGCGGCACGTAGCGCGCCATGTGGTCGATGTTAGCCTGCAGCAGGAACGCCATGCTTTCCACGACCGCCACCGCTTTCTGCCAGGGCTCGCCGGCGCCCTCGAAACGGGAGGCGAAGTCCGCGACCCAGAATGGCCCGCCCAGCCCGGCGATGCCGTTGAGGAACAGCGGCGGCGACTGCGGCCGCTCCAGCCAGGCCGGAAGCTGTGCGGTGAGCTTGGCGATGCCCAGCTCCTGCTCGAGCCAGGCGAGCGCCGTGCCCGCGCCGTTCACGTTGCCCTCGACCATGTACACGGTGGTGTCGCGATCCGCCAGGATGATGCCGGTCAGCTGGCGCGGCACATGGCCCGGGAACGCGGTGAGCGCGCGCTGCACGAACGCGCTGGTACCGATGTTGACGTAAGCGCAGTCCTCCTCCGGCCAGCCGAAGGCGAATACCGCCGCCGACTGGTCGCCGTTCACTGCCGTGAGCGGCACCGAAATGCCGGCGACCTCGAGCGTGCCCCAGGCGTGCACGGTCGGCACGCTCTGCGGCAGGAATCCCTCCGGCAGGCCGAAGAGGGCGAGGAGCTCAGGGTCCCAGTCGCGCGTTTGGATGTTCCACAGTTGCGTGCGCGCGGCGCATTGCGGCTCGGCGAACAGCGGCCGCTCCCTTAGTAGCCGGAACACGAGGAAGCTCGCCATCGGCCCCCAGGCGAGCGTGCCCGCCTCGCGCGCCTCGCGCACCGCGGGCAGATGCTCGAGCGCCCAGCGCAGCTTGGTCGCGCCGTAGTGCGGCGAGAGGTACAGGCCGGTCTTGCGGTGCACCGCGTCGCCGTGCGCGGCCTCCAGTTGCGCGATCCAGGCGTGCGCGCGCCGGTCCTGCCAGCTGAAAATCGGCGATAGGGGCCGCCCTGTAGTGCGGTCCCAGCACACCGCGTTCGAGCGCTGACTGGCGAGGCCCGCGCAGGAGATCTCGGCCTTGCGCGTGCCGAGCTTCGACACCGCCTGCGCCACCGCGTCGAAGATCGAGGCCACGACCTCTTCGCCGTCCTGCTCCGCCCAGTCCGGCTGCGGATACGCCATGGAGATCTCGCGCGCGCCTTTGGCGAGGATGCGGCCGGTGCGATCCACGACCAGCGCGCGGCTGGCGTGCGTGCCCTGGTCGATGGCGAGGGTGAGACTCATACTAAGATGCTACACATGGCGCGCATCGGTGTGATCGGCGGCGGGGCCTTCGGCACCGCGATGGCCTGCGTGGTTCGCAGATCGGGACACGATGTCACCATCTGGGCGCGAGAGCCGGAGGTGGCCGCGGACATCAACGGCCAGGGCGTGAATCCGCATTTCCTCCCCGGCGTGCGACTTCCCGCCGGCATCCGCGGGACGAACGACATGGCCGACGCCGTCGCCGGCGCGGAATTCCTGCTGCTCGCGCCGCCCGCGCAGCGCATGCGCGAGATCGCCGGGCGCCTCGCCCCGCTCCTTGCGCTTGGAACGCCGGTGGTGAGCTGCTCCAAGGGCCTCGAGCGCGGCAGCCTCGCGCTGATGCCGGAAGTGCTCGCACAAGCGCTGCCGCGGGCTCTGGTCGCCGTGCTGTCGGGACCGTCCTTCGCCAAGGAGATCGCCGTCGACCTGCCGTGCGGCGTGGCGCTTGCGAGCGCGGACCTCGGGCTCGCGCGCCAGCTCGCGCGCGCCATCGCCAATCCGCGCTTCGGCGTGCAGGCGAACGACGACCCGGTCGGCACCGCGATCGGCGGCGTGATGAAAAACGTGGTGGCGATCGCCAGCGGCGTCCTCGCCGGCAGGAAACTGGGGGAGAACGCGCGCGCAACGATGGTCACGGTCGGCCTCGCCGAGGCGGTGCGCCTCGGGCTGGCGCGGGGCGCGCGGCGCGAAACCTTCGACGGCCTCGCCGGCATCGGCGACATGATGCTCACCGCCAACAGCCTGCAGTCGCGCAACACCTCGCTCGGCTTCGCCCTTGGCGAAGGCAGGAAACTCGAAGAGATCCTCGCGGGACGCAAGGAGGTCACCGAAGGCGCGTTCTCCGCCGAGGCTGTGGTCACGCTCGCGCGGAAGCTCGGCGTCGCCATGCCTGTGTCGCAGGCCGTGGACCAGTTGCTCAACCATGGCGCGCCGCTCGACTCGACCGTCGCGCGCCTTACCGCGGCTTTCGGCGGCTAACGCAGCACGAGCCTGAGGGGCTGGTGGTCGGAGGCGTCCGTTGCCGCGTCCATATCGATGGACGCGATCCGCCGCGCCACGTCGGGCGTGAGCGCGAAGTAGTCGCGGCAGTGGCCGCCCTTGGGCCACTGCACGCGGTCGAACAGGCCCGTGGTCAGGGGATCGGGCTCGCCGGGGCGCGCGGCGCGCCAGGCGTCCGCGAGCGGCGGCTGAAAGAGCTGCGCGTACTCGGCGTCGCCGGGCAGGATGTTCATGTCGCCGCACAGCACGAGCGACGCCGGCCGCGGCACCTGGTCATAGGGGCTCGGCGCGGCCTTCGCCGGGCTCGCTTCGTTTTCGGCCACTTCCTCCTGGATCGCGCGCAGGCGCGCGACCTGCGCGGCGCGATGCGCGGCGGAGTAGTACTCGAAGTGCGTCGTCACCACGCGCAGGGGCCCCGCGCGCGTCTGCACCACCGCCTCGATCGCCTGGCGCTGCATGTGCTTGCTGCCGCCTTCGGCCGGATGCGGCAGCAGGTGATTGAAGACCTGCAACACCGGCAAACGGCTGAGGATCATGTTGCCGTACTGGCGTTCGCCGCGCACCAGCGTTGGGCCGAAGATTGCCTGAAACCCCGGGAACAGTCCCTCGAGCTCCGCGACCTGGTCCGCCCCGCCGCCGAACGCCGGGTCGCGGCGCGCGATCTCCTGCAAGCACAGCACGTCGGATTCGCCCATCGCCTTCGCCACGCGCGCGATGCGCGCAAGATCCGTGACGCCGTCGCAGCCCCTGCCGTTCTGGATGTTCCAGGAAAGGATGGCCGTCACGAGCCGGTCACTTTATTCCCGCCTGCATGAACGATTGCATGAACTGCCGCTGGAACAGCAGGAACGCCACCAGCAGCGGCGCCACCGCCATGATGGTGCCCGCGCTGATCACGCCCCAGTCCACTCCCGATTCCGGCGCGCCAAAGATCGCGAGACCTACGGTCAGCGGGCGCGTCTCCACCGTGTTGGTGATGATGAGCGGCCAGAGGAAGTTGTTCCAGTGGTAGCTCACCGACACCAGGCCGTAAGCGAGGTAGGTCGGGCGCGCGAGCGGCACGTAGACGCGCCACAGCACGCCGAGGAACGAGCAGCCTTCGACGCGCGCCGCGTCCTCCAATTCGCGCGG
>Ga0184629_10000729_pt1 | contig 14285 bp, 16 predicted proteins | sample PLM4_32_b1_FD_133158 | JGI IMG/M metagenome (GOLD analysis project Ga0184629, IMG submission 133158) | Groundwater sediment microbial communities from an aquifer in East River, Colorado, USA - PLM4_32_b1 | ecosystem: Environmental > Terrestrial > Soil > Riparian zone | place: USA: East River... | reverse complement strand
TGCTCCTGAACCGCTGCCGAGGACGGCTCCCTCCCCGCTTGAGCGCGCGTGAGGCAGTGACGGTAGTCAAGTGCTTCGCCACATCCTGGAACTCAGCAATTCACCCGCCAGCTCATTTAAGTGCGCTTTCACTTCCAAGGGGATCGCAACGGAAGAATTCGCGCCCCCGATTGAGGATGTTCACGCAGATCAGGCAGCCTCTCGTGCATGGCCGTGTGCGCCTGCGCGCTGTTCGGCTGTGCAACTAACCGCCGGCGCGCTGGGCGGCGCATCCGAAGTGAGCGGCCGGCGGCGCGGGCCCCACCCCGAAGGATATTTGCGCACCGCCGATGCCGAGAGCCGCGTCGGAACGACTTTAGCCTAAGACCAGGATGTTATCGGCGAAGTCGATCAAGGAGTTCGCCTCGCTGGTGAACCCGACGCCGACCAAGGTCACCAGGACTCCCGTGGAGCCGCCGGCGGCGCTGCCGTTGCTGTCGAAGCTGATCACCGTGTTGGTGCTGTTGCCGCTGAAGTCGAGGTGCCCGCTGGCCACGAGCTGGGTGAGGGTCTCGCCGGACAAGTCCGTGAAGCCATTGACCAGACCTACGAGGTTAAGCACATCGCCTTCGCCGGCGTTCGGGCTTGAGGTGACGAAGTCGGAGATGGTGTCGGCACCGAGCAGGGCGGTGGCAAGGCTGTCATATATGAAGCTATCGCGGCCGCCCCCGCCGGTGAGCGTGTCGATGCCGGCCCCCGGGGTAATCCTGTCATCGCCGGTGCCCGCATTGACGGTGTCGTCGCCGGCGCCGGCGTTGATGACGTCCCTGCCGCCTCCTGTAGTGATAATATCGTTGCCGCCGGCGGAATCGACGTTGTCCGCGCCGGCGCCGGTGGTGATGGTGTCGTTGCCGCTGCCGGTCGTGACGATGTTGGTGCCGTCGCCTGCGGTCACGGTGTTATTGCCATCGCCGGCGGCGATCTTATCGTTTCCGGCGCCGGTGGTGATGGTGTCGTTGCCGCTGCCGCTGGTGACGATGTTCCTGCCGGCGCCGGCGGTCACCGTGTTATTGCCACCGCCTGCGGCGATCCTATCGTCGCCGGTGCCGGTGGTGACGGTGTCGTTGCCGCTGCCGGTCTCGACCGTATCATCGCCGCCGTTGCCATTGATCGTGAAATCAGCAGAAACGTTAGCGGTAATCTTGTCACTGGTGCCTGCGTCGCGCGCCGCTACCGGCAAGGTGCGGGCCAACACGCGACGCCCTGCGTCAGCGGTCAGTCTTCGCGGGAAGGACCGCTATTGGCGATTCTCTGCCATTCCCGACGAACGCTTTGGATGTCCGGAATCGACCCAACTCGGTCATTCCGGAATCAGCGGGAATTTCCAGGAACGACGTGCCCAGTGTTACCTTGAGCTGTCAGATCCCCAGCTGGGACATGGGCGATTTTTTCGCTATATCGGAAGAACGGTGCGGACAAACGGGGTGAGCCATGCCGCTACAGCGCAATTTTTTGTTCTATGTGATTGTTGCGGCGTCGGCCGCATTGCCCGCGTTCTCGCAAACGTCTGCGAATGGCGGCAGCCCAACAGAGAGCGCCGCTCCGGTTCCAGACTTCTCCGGCACTTGGACTCATCCCGTCTTTCCTTGGTTCGAACCGCCCGCATCGGGGCCGGGTCCCATCACGAACCTCTCGCGCTGGCCGGAATCGGCACAGATTCCAAACGGGGAAGCGGGATCGGCGGCTTTGCCCGCCAGCCAGACCGGCATCAGCAATTACGATCAGCTTGTAGGCGATTATAAGAACCCGATCCTGAAACCCTGGGCGGCGGAGATCGTCAAGAAGTTTGGCGAACAATCGCTAGCAGGCATTACCGTCCCCAATCCTTCCAACCAGTGTTGGCCCCACCCGATGCCCTTCACCTACAAGCGTTCCACGGTTCTGTTGCTGCCGGGAAAGGACAAGATCACTCTGCACTATGGCGGCGACATGCGCCAAATACGCATGAATGCGTCCCATCCTTCTCCGCTGACGCCCTCCTGGCTCGGCGATTCCGTGGGCTATTACGAGGGCGACACGCTTATCGTCGACACCGTGGGCGTCAAAACCGACCGTCCCTACGCGATGCAGGATCTCTTTGGAACGCCGTATACGGACAAATTACACATTGTGGAACGCTATCGCCTGCGCGATTACGACGAGGTGAAGGACGCTCTCGAACGGAACGCCAAAGAGAATTGGATGTTCGCCGGGGATGTATTCAGCAAGCATCGGGGCAAGTTCTTGCAGGTGCATGTGACGGTCGAGGACGAAGGCGTCTTCACCTCGCCATTTACCGCGACGCTGACCTATGTACCGAGCCGCAATCCGCTCAACGAAGCGGTCTGCGCCGAAAACCCGCACGAATACTACAACAACAGGGATTCGGACGTGCCGAAGGCCGACAAGCCGGATTTCTGAGTGGGATTGTCTTGCGGCTTATGTCTCTTCTTGGCGATTCTCTGACACCCCAACGGCGCTTTGGATGTCCGGAATCGAGCGTCCTTTCGCCGTTCGCGACGACGGGCGATCCATAAGCCGATTGACATAGGAATAGGCCTATAACATAATCCTCCGGCAAAGGAGCGTCCGGTGCCGGAGCCGATCGAAACTGAGCCGCATCTCGCTGGCGTCCTGGCGGATATCCTCGCCGGCCAGGCGGCTGCCCTGCATGTCGTATTCATGCGTGGCTTCGCGGATGTCCTCTCCAAAAAGGATCGGTCTCTCCGGGATGTCAGCCGTGCGCTCAAAGCGCAGAACCAATGCCGCATCGCGCTCCGGCTCCTGCTCAAGCTCCGCGCTGTGATCGAATTGCAAAAAAATCTGCGAAATCGAACGAACGGACTATTGAAAGAGAAAAATCCGCATTACGACCAAGCACTTGGAAAAGGGCCTTCGGACGCCCGCTTGCGGTCATCCGAAGCCCAAACACAAGGGCTTGTCGCGCGACCGCGGAGGGCAGCATCAGGTGTCGCACTATTGCTGCGACCGCACGATAAGGGCACTTTGCGCCGTCATCGGCGCGCCTCTTTAAGACGGCGGCCGCAGGGAGGAACACATGAAAGACAAGGGCGTCGGCCGGCGCGAATTCTTGAAGGGTGCAGCCGTCGCAGGCGCGGCCTCCGTGGCGTCAGCCCCCGCGATTCTGCCCGAGCCCGCGCAGGCCCAGCCCGCCGGTGCGGCGGCCCCAACCGCTGCGGGCTATTCCTTCCTCAACCTCGAAGAGGCCGCCTTCGTCGAAGCGCTGGTCGATCACATGATCCCGGCCGACGAGCTGTCGCCCAAGGGCACCGACATCGGCATCCACACCTATATCGATCGCGCGCTGTCGAGCGCCTGGGGCAAGGGCGACCGCTGTTACATGCAGGGACCGTGGAAGGTCGGCGTGCCGAGCCAGGGCTATCAGCTGCCGCTCACGCCCGCGCAGCTCTATCGCGCCGGCATCGCGTCAACCAACGAGCATTGCCGCAAGACCTATGGCGGCCGCACCTTCGATCGCCTGACCGAAGCGCAGCGCGAGGACGTGCTGAAGGGTCTCTCCGCCGGCACGATCGAATTCGCCAGCGGCCTGCCATCGCGGACGTTCTTCGGCACGGTCTATCAGACCGTGATGGAGGGCATGTTCGCCGACCCGATCTATGGCGGCAATCGCAACAAAGCGGGCTGGAAGCTGATCGGCTTCCCCGGCGCCATCGCCGTGCATCGCGAGAATGTCGAGCGCTATCGTGACAAGGAGTTCCCCACCAATCCGCTTGGCATCGCGGATATGAGCTGAAGCGTTCTCCGCCGAAGTGGATGCCGGTTCGGCGTAGAAAACGCGACAAATCGAAGAGTCGAGGCAAGAGATGGTCACGAGACTGAAAGAAGTCGACGCCGTAATTGTCGGTCTGGGTTGGACCGGGGGCATCATGTCGGCCCAATTGGCACGAGCGGGCTTGAAGGTCGTCGCCCTCGAACGCGGCGCGCCGCGCGACACCGACAAGGACTACGCGGTGCCGACGATCCGCGACGAGCTCCGCTATGTCGTGCGCCACGATCTGATGCAGAACACCGCGCGCGATACCCTCACGGTGCGCAACAATCCGACGCAAGAAGCGCTTCCGATGCGGCGCTTGGGCTCGTTCCTGCCCGGCGAAGTCGTCGGCGGCTCGGGCGTGCATTGGAGCGGCCACACGTGGCGCTGGACCGACATGGAGTTCAAGATCCGCTCCTCATATGAGGAGCGCTACGGGCGGAATTTCATTCCCGCCGACATGACGATCCAGGATTGGGGCATCACCTACGATGAGCTCGAGCCGTATTACGACAAGTTCGAGCGCATCGCTGCGGTCTCCGGCAAGGCCGGCAACATCAAGGGCCAGATCCAGCCGGGCGGCAATCGGTTCGAAGCGCCGCGTGCGAGCGAATACGCGCTGCCCGCGCTGACGCCGATTCTGTCCAGCCTCGTCTTTGCCGACGCCGCGAAGAACAAGGGCTGGAACCCGTTCCCGCGTCCCTCCGCCAACGCGTCGCGCGCCTATACGAACCCGGAAGGCCAGAAATTCGGCGCCTGCCAGTATTGCGGCTACTGCCAGCGCTTCGGCTGCGAAGCGAACGCGAAGGGCAGCCCGCATGTCGCGATCATTCCGGTCGCGATGAAGAACCCGAATTTCGAGCTGCGCACCCATTCTTGGGTGACGAAGGTGCTGAAGGATCGCGGCGGCCGCCGCGTCACCGGCGTCGCCTACACCAATCTGATGAACGGCGAAGAGTTCGAGCAGCCGGCGGGCATGGTTCTGCTCTGCGCCTATGCGATCAACAACGTGCACCTGATGCTGCTGTCGCAGATCGGCGAGGCCTACGATCCGGTCACGCAGCGCGGCATCATCGGCAAGAACTACTGCTACCAGACGGGCGCGGGTGCGAACCTCTTCTTCGAGGGCCGCAGATTCAATCCGTTCATGAACGCGGGTGGGTCGAACATCAGCTGCGACGACTTCAACATCAATTGGGACTACGACCGCGGGCCCGGCAAGTTCGTCGGCGGCTTCAACATCGGCTCGGGCTTCAACACCGTGCTGCCGATCGGCTATCGCCCCGTGCCGGCGGGCACGCCGCAATGGGGCAAGGCGTGGAAGGCCGCAACCGCCAAGTACTACCAGATGGCGATGAACATCGGTGCGAGCGGCAGCGTGATGGCGAACCGCTACAATTATTTCGACCTCGACCCGACCTATAAGAACGCGTTCGGCCTGCCCTTGATGCGCATGACGTTCGACTACAAGGAGAACGAGCACAAGATGGGCCGCGTCGCCGCGGATCTGATCAACGACGTCGGACGCAGCCTGAATCCAACGGTGATGAACCCCGCGGTCGCGCGCACCGATCCGTGGACGGTCGTGCCCTATCAGAGCACGCACAACACCGGCGGCACGATCATGGGCACCACTCCGCGCAACAGCGCCCTCAACAAATATCTGCAGAGCTGGCAGGCGCATAATCTGTTCGTCATCGGCGCAAACGTGTTCCCGCACAATTCGGCCTACAACCCGACGGGCCCCGTCGGTGCGCTCGCCTATTGGACGGCGGACGCGATCACCAAGCGCTACATGAAAAATCCCGGACCTCTGGTGTGAGCATGATCATTCGATTGGCGCACATCCATGAACCCACCTCCCCCAACGCGGGGAGGTCGAACCGCTGTAGCGCGTTAGCGCGAAGCGGTTCGGGTGGGGGGATTGGAACGTGCTTGCGAGTTATTGCCGTGTTGAGTGCCGTCGTACTTGCTTCGGCGACCGCTTCACTTGCCGCCGACGCCAATCGCGGCGAGCAGTTGTTCGTCGAGTGCGCCTCCTGCCACACGCTGGAAACGGGCGTGCACAATGTCGGACCGAGCCTCGCCGGCCTCTTCCAGCGCAAGGCGGGCTCGTTCGACGACTTCCGCTATTCGCCCGCGATGAAGCGCGCGAACATCACCTGGACGGCGGACGAGCTCGACAAGTTCATTGCGGATCCGCAAGTTGTCGTGCCCGCCAATCGCATGCCGTATGCGGGCATGACCAACGCCGCCGACCGCGCCGACCTGATCGCCTATCTGCAGAAGGCGGCACAGTGAAGCGATAGCAGCCGCCATTGGGGGAGCCATGACTTTTCTTCGAATCGTCGCACTGCTCTCAATTGCATTTGTCCTGTCCGGATGCACGACGACTCCGGGTGCGCTGGAACTGCAAGCACAGAACTTTGACGGAGCAATTCAAGAGTCGAGCGCAGCTCTTGAGAAGGGAAATCTCTTCAACAAGGAGCGGGCGGCCACTCATGTCATTCGAGGAGCCGCATATCTTTTCAAGCAGCAGTACGAGCTTGCATTGATGGACTTCAACCGGTCCGTCGAACTCGATCCATCATCGGATATGGCATATTCGAATATTGGCGCGATCTACCTTTTGACCAATCGCCCCAAAGAAGCCATTGGTGCGCTTGATAGAGCAATCGCAATCAACAGCCGCAATCCGAACTACTACTCAAATCGTGGCACCGCTCATCGCCGTGATGGACAATACGATCGCGCGATATCGGATTTCAACGAAGCGATCCGGCGAGACCCCAAGAATGTGCCTGCCTATCAGGGCCGCGTACTTTCTCATTCTATCCAAGGCAGGGGCGAGCAGGCCTTGTCTGACGCAGAAACATTGATCCGAATCGCGCCAGAGGATGCTCGATCCTATTGGAGCCGATGTGGCGTGTTTTTGCGGCTCGGCAAGCTGCAAGAAGCTCTAACTGACTGCGAGAAGACGGCGTTGCTTCAGCCCGGCAATCCAAACGCCATAAGGGATAGGGCCTATATCCTCTTGAAGCTCCAGCGATACGATGAAGCCGCAACCAGTTACGACACATCGTTGCGATTCGAGCCCATGAGCCCTAACGGGTTGTTCGGTCGCGGGTCAGCGCGTATCGCGCTCGGCAACGTGACAGCTGGTACCGCAGACATCGAGGCTGCAAAGGCTCGGGACTCCGCGATTGCAGAGCACTTTGATGATCTGACGCGGGCTTCCCTGGGTACCGAATTGAGCCTTCGATGAATGGAAGCAGATCGACGCTACAGCCGACGCTGATGATTAGGTCTGTTCGTGCGTGTTTCGTTACGATCGCATTCGCCTGTTCAATCACTGCGCAGGCTGCTCAAACCGTTCCGAATCTCGCCCCGTCCAGCACGACCGGCTGGATCGGCTATGGGCCGGAATACATGCCGGTGCCAGGCAGTCCTCGTCCGGTCGCGTCCGATCCTGCGCACCCTTACATTCCGAACGCGATCGAGTATTTGAGCGCGCGTCCGGACCTCAAAGTGGTCGAGCAATCGACGTTCCCGGTCGCCGATCTGACGAACCCGATCCTTCAGCCCTGGGTGCGCGACGCGCTGCGCAAGCTCAATGAGCGCGTGCTTGCAGGCCAACCGGTGTTCGAGCACCGCGCGAGCTGCTGGCCGGCCGGCGTGCCAGCGTTCCTGCTTGCCGTGGTAAACCCGATCTTCTTCATCCAGACGCCGAAGCAAGTGACAATGATCGCGCAGGGCGGCGACCACACGGTCCGGCGCGTTCATCTGAACGTGGCGCACTCGCCGCGCGTCGCGCCGGCGTGGTTCGGCGAATCCGTCGGTCACTACGAAGGCGACACCCTCGTCGTCGACACGATCGGGCTCAACGCGAAGTCCTATGTCGACATCTATCGCACGCCGCACAGTGAACAGCTGCACGTGATCGAGCGCTTTCGACTGATCGAGGATGGCAAGACGCTGGAAGCCGAGATCTATGTCGAGGACCCGGGCGCCTTTACGACGCCTTGGCGCGGCATCCAGCGCTTCGCGTTGAGCGAGCGCAGCCCACTCGTCGAGTCTGCCTGCGCCGAGAACAACGCCAACTATTTCAATTACGACATGGACCCGATGCCGGTTGCCAATCGACCGGACTTTTAGGGGCGAAGTTTCCTGAGCGGCACGACGGAACCCGTGCCGCGCAAATAGAGCAGCACTTCGGTAACCGCGAGGAGTTGGTCGGCGCTGAACGGCTTGCTGATCGTCACCGTCTCCTCGAAGGTTTTCGACAGCACCTTGGCGCCATAACCGGTGACGAATGCAAACGGGATCTCCTTCTGCCGTAGCTCGAAGAGCAGGGGATCGATCGACTTGCCCTTGAGATTCACGTCGACAAGAGCGGCGTCGCACTCCTCCGCATGCACGAGCCGTTTTGCGTCCTCGAGCGTGCCCACGGGTCCGACGATCACGCAGCCCGCTGCACTCAACATCGATTGCATGTCCATGGCCACAAGCGGCTCGTCTTCCACGATGAGAACGCGTTTGCCTTGAAGGGAGGGGCTGACTCGCGCGGGTAGAACGGAGGCGTCGCCAAAGCGCGCTGTCGCGGTCGAAACCGCTTCTTGGGGTGTTTCGCTGAGCGGCCAGTCGATCCAGCATTTGAGGCCGTCTTCGGCAAAATGCATCGACACCTCGCCGCCACTCACCCGGACGGTCTGCTCGATCAGCGTCATCCCGAAGCCCCGCGCCTGGGGCGCGCGGACTCTGGGTCCGCCGCTCTCCGTCCATTGCAGCAGCAGTTTGCGCCCGGCGTTGGTCTGCACGTGCCAGCTCACCGCAACGCGGCCGGTCGTTGTCGACAAGGCGCCGTATTTGCGCGCGTTCGTCGTCAGCTCGTGCAGCACCATGCCCAAATGCCCCGCTTCCTGGGCGCCCAAGAACAGGAACGGTCCGCTGATCGAAACCCGATCCTCGTCGGGCGAACCGAGCCGCACTTGGCTCGCGATGAGTTCGGTCAGCTCGGTCCCGCGCATGGCGGTCTGGGTCAGGAGCGTGTGCAGCTTGGCGAGCGCCTGAAGGCGGCCGCTGAAGCTCGTCACGAAATCCTTGTTGCTCTTGCTGCGCACGAGAGACTGCGTCGCGATCGCCTGCACGGTCGCGAGTGTGTTCTTCACCCGGTGATTGAGCTCCTCGACCAGCAGCTGTTGCAGCTTATCGGCCTGCTTCTTCTCGGTAATGTCGCGCGCGACCTTGGAGGCGCCGACGATCAGTCCCGTTTCGTTGCGCAAGGGCGACACGGTCAGCGAGATATCCACGCGACGACCGTCCTTCGCAACGCGGACCGTCTCGTAGTGGTCGATGCGCTCTCCCCGCTTCAGCCGGGAGATGATTTCGGCTTCATCGTCCTGCAGATCGTAAGGGATGATCCGCATGATATTCTGCCCGATCATCTCGTCCGCTTCGTAGCCGAAGATGCGTTCCGCGCCCGAGTTCCACGAGGTGATCGTGCCGTCCAGCGTCTTGCTGACGATCGCATCGTCCGAGGACGTGACGATCGCGGCCAGCCGCGCGGCGAGGGCCTCGGCATCCTTGCGCTCGGCCATGTCGACCAGAACGTTGACCGCGCCAATGACTCGCCCCGTTTGGTCCTTGAAGGGTGTCGGATAGGGCTGGAACGGCACCAGCGTGCCATCGGGGCGCTCAGCCACGGCCTCGACACCGCGCACGACCCGACCCTCCTTCAGGGCAATCGCCATCGGGCATTGGTCGTGGGGGAGGGGGGTGCCGTCCGGCCAATAAAGCTTCCAGGAGCCGCACCACAGGGACCCGAGTTCGGGCCGGTATCCCCAGAGGTCCGCAGCGGCCTGATTGTAGAACGTGATCCTGCCCTCCGCATCGGTCGTATAGACGGCGATAGGCAGGGCCTCGAGTACCGTTTGAGTGTCGAGCATTCCGGGTTATTTGCCTTCCTTGGCACGAACGCGGAAGGTTCCCTTTGGTTCCGCCGTTTTCCGCTTCAATGGGCGCTATCGCACCTACTTCGCGGAACTAGGACGTAGCAATCGCGTTACCGGTTCGTGGTGGACTCCTTGGACAACGAAGAGGACGGCGCTGGCGGCTATACGCCCCCGGAGCGGGCTGCCTTGTATTGGAAAAAGGCAGCCAATGCTTACCGGCAGGCGTGCCACGCCGAGAGCCCTGAGGCCAAGAGGCTTTACATGCAGATCGCCATGGCCTGGGGGACGCTCGCAGACGAAATGGAACGGAGCCCGCTTCCGTTTGGGTCAACCCGCGATTATCACGCCAAGCAGTAGGCCCTTAAGAGCCTTTACCGTGAGCGGCCGACCCTGTGAGGCCTCGGCGCGCTGAACATAGGCCTGCACGTCCTCGTCCAGCAGCAGGCGCTGTGCCTTGAGCGCGTCGGCCGCGGTCACATAGGCCTCGTGCGTCCGATAGCGCTCTTCCGATGAGGGCCTTGGGTCTTCGTTGGCCATCCGCCCCGGCCTTGGGCTTGGCGATCGGGATCATCTGTCCAGCGCCATCGCAGCCGTCGTTCGCGCTTGCGGGCTCGGCACTGGATACGGGAAGGCGCCCCTTGCCGGAAGATATCTCGCGCGGCACCTGTGGCTAAAAACGATTGGCGTTGGCGGTTTTTCTCGCGTCGCAGTATCGTTGGACCTGCGAATCGTTTCGTGTTTATGCGTGTTTTCTAACCACCCAGCAGGTCCAGAAGGGGAATCCAATGGCAGAAATGGCGACTTCATCGGCGAAACCGGCTCCCAAGGCGAAGGTCGAGACCATCAGCAACCGTCAGATCGCGGTGCAAATGGCGACGAAGCATGGCCTCACCAAGAAACAGGCAAATCAGATCATGGACGATCTCGTCGTCCTGGTCACAAAGCAGCTCAAGAAGGGCACGCGCATCCGTCTCAACGGACTCGGCATCCTGCAAGTGCGCAAGCGCGCCGCGCGCATGGGCCGCAATCCTGCGACCGGCGAAGCGATCAAGATCAAGGCGAGCAAGAAGGTCGCTTTCCGCGCCTCGAAGGAATTGAAGAAGTCGATCTGACGCTCTCTCCGTCAGTATACTGAGTATCGCCTCGTCGGCGTCGTCGCGCCGCTGCGTCTTCCTCTGTAGTCGCAAAACGAGAGGGGCCGGGACTTAGTCCCGGCCCCTGCGTGGTGATCGTCGGCCGCGTTAGCGGTTGGCCATCACCATCATGCGCACCTGTCCGCCGTTCTCGGCGTGGCAGGCCATGTCGATGCGCGTGATGTCGCGCGCATTGCCCGGAAGATCGAGCTCGAACACGCGGTCCTCCTGAAGCATATTGCGCTCGTTGATGTTGAGCTCGCGCGTATTCCCGTTCGCGAACGTTGCGGTCACGCGGCTGCAGCGGGCGTTGTCGTTCACGGGACGGAGCCCGATGCGCTGGATGTCGCGTCCGCCAATACCGGTGATCGTGGTCTCGCGGTCAAATCGGCCATTGAAGACCTCCGACCCGAGCGTGATCCAGCCCGCCGGATTCAGCGGCTCGGTCACGTAGCGGTCGCCGGGGCCCCTATAGCGGTCGCCCGCATAGCGGTTGTCATCGGTCCAGTTGAACATGCGCGACCACACGCGGTCCCAATCGGGACTGCGACGCCATTCGGCGCGGTACTGGCCGATGTCCGCCGCGATGTCGACGCGCGTCACGCGCGGCGTCAGCGAACGGCAGTCGAAGTCGATGCGCCGGATCAGTCTTGCCTGTCCGGGCACGTCGACGACGACGTCACGGCCGCGGGTCAGTGTGCCGCGGTACAGATCGCGCGTACGTCCATTGTTGAACGTCGCCGTGATCCGACGGCACTGCACCGATCCGTTGCGCGCGCGGAAAGCCAACTGGCTCACCCGCCCGCCGAACGTGCCGTATTCGACCTCATGATCCGGGCGGATCGAGAAATCCACCGAACCGATACGATCGAAGCCCGGGCGATTGAATGGCCCGTAAGCATCAGGCTGCCCATAAGCCGGGCGGTCGGGTTGACCATAACCCGGCTGCGCAAAGGCAGGCGTCGCGACGCTCGCACACAGCGCCGCCGCAAGCGCCAGAAGTCGGGTCTTTTTCATATCGATCTCCTATGTTCTCCACAGGCTTGACGCGGCGAATTCGAGCCACACAGCCTCGCAAAAATAACGATCCCAGGATGGCTTGGTTCCGCCCCTGCAACCCCTTGGTTCTGTTCGCTTTGCGGCGGCCATTCATCCGTAGACAGATGAATGGCAGATGAACGGAACAGGCGGAACCGCATACTTGCTCAGGGCTCAGGCCCGGCCTACGCTCAACAAAATTTCTCGGGAGCGGGAACCACTGCGACGCTCGCCTAGCCACTACAGCGGCGGGTTGTCCTGCACGGGCGCTTCGATCGTCCAGCCCGTGGACTCGCGCACGGCTTGCGCGCGCACCTTCTGTCCATCGGGCAGCGTGAGTGTGCCGGTTCCCGGGAACTCGCCTTCATAGGTCGTGCCGTCGGACGAGCTGATGCGTCCGTGGCCGGTCAAGCGCCCGTCCCTGAACGTCCCTTCATCTCGTCCGGTGATGCGCCCGTCCTTGGACCACGTGAGCGTCCCCGGTCCGCTTAGTGTCCCGTTCTCGCAGGTTCCCGACCAGGCGATGGTCTCGCCGCCTTCGGGGTTCGGATTGGCGGCCCAGCAATGCGCGAGCCTGTCTTCGATCCAGTGCGGATCGTTGCCGGACAGGTCGGGCCTTTCGTTCGTCTGAGCCGCGACCGCTCCTGCCACTGCAAGCAGGGCGACGCAGACGCTCGCGCAGAGCGAGTGGTTCATGGGCGCGGAACTCCGATGCGAGCGTTATCGCACAGTTCGAGCCAACGAGCGACGCTATGCGCGGTCCGCCAAACCGCTAATACCCATGCGTTCGGCGCAGTGGTCGCAGCAGAAGAACTGGCCGCCGGCTTCGAGCCCGTGCCCGATGATGCGGATCCGGCAAGCGGCGCAATGCGGCGCCAACGCTTCGATCGCGCACTCAAAGCTGTCGAAGGTGTGCGTCTCGCCTCCCATGATCATCTGGAAGGATTTGTCGTAGTCGTTGCCGCAGGTTTCGCATCGAGCCATGGCGCGCCTCCAATGGTTTGCGCCCCCGCTCAAGAACAAGTGGACACGCGCGCCGGTTCCGCCGGAGCGAACGAAAGTGACGAGGCTTACTGCCACTTCCCCGGCGGTTCACGGTCTTTTGCCGGGCGCGGCGCCGTCCGCGGCGGGCCCATGAACACCTGCGTCGCGTAAGCCATTCCACTGCCGGTGACCGCGACCCCGATGCCGCTGCGGTCGAAATAGGGCGAGAGGATGTTCGCGCGGTGCCCCGGGCTGTTGAGCCAGCCCTCGACCGCGGCCTTGGCGAAGCGCTTCGGATTGAACTGCGCCTGGCTGTGATACTCGTACATGATGTTCTCGCCGAACGCGCCATAGGGGCTGATGCGCTCGCGCATCATGTCGGTCGCAGCGGGACGCCCTTGCGAATCTTCGTGCGCGAAGGGATCGATCTTCCTGGCCATCGCCTCCGAGCGAATCCGCGCGATGCGGTCGAGCTCGCCGTTGCGCACGAGCTTGGGCGCCGTGGGCTCGAGCTCCGCGCGTGCCTCATCGATGCCTTCGGCGATCAGCCTTTCGGCTTCCTCGATCGCGCGCGCCATCGAGGCGGGACTGCGCGTCGGCGCCGGCGCGGCGGCGGCCAGAATGAGAGCGGAGAGAACGGCAAAGATGACGATACGCATGACGACATCCTAGCAGGGGCGCATAGTAGCCTAGCAACCTGAACCGTCTTGAGTTAACGCAAAGCAAAAGGGCCGGGTGAAACCCGGCCCTTTGTTGTCGACAGCCCGCCTTCGCTGAAAGCTACGGCGGGTTAAGCTCCTTCGGAGCTTAAAAGTCCATGTCGCCCATGCCGCCGCCGCCGCCATGGCCGTGGCCACCGCCGCCGCCGCCTTGCGACTTCTGCGGACGGTCCGCGACCATCGCTTCGGTGGTGATGAGCAGCGCTGCGACAGACGCCGCATCCTGCAGCGCGGTCCGGACCACCTTGGTCGGATCGACGATGCCGGCCTCGACGAGGTCGACATACTTCTCGAGCTGCGCGTCGAACCCGTACGTCATCGACTTCTGCTCGAGCAGCTTGCCGACTACGATCGAGGCCTCGACGCCCGAGTTCTCGACGATCTGGCGTAAGGGTGTCTGGATCGCCTTGCGCACGATGGCGATGCCCGCCGTCTGGTCTTCGTTGTCGCCGGTGATGCCGTTCAGCGCCTTCGTGGCGTAGAGCAGCGCCGCGCCTCCGCCGGGAAGGATGCCTTCCTCGACTGCCGCCTTCGTTGCGTTCAGCGCGTCGTCGACGCGGTCCTTCTTCTCCTTCACCTCGACCTCGGTGGCGCCGCCGACGCGGATGACCGCGACGCCGCCCGCGAGCTTCGCCAGACGTTCCTGGAG
>Ga0184629_10000728_pt1 | contig 14294 bp, 11 predicted proteins | sample PLM4_32_b1_FD_133158 | JGI IMG/M metagenome (GOLD analysis project Ga0184629, IMG submission 133158) | Groundwater sediment microbial communities from an aquifer in East River, Colorado, USA - PLM4_32_b1 | ecosystem: Environmental > Terrestrial > Soil > Riparian zone | place: USA: East River... | reverse complement strand
GAGATCCTGGATGCGCGCGCGATCAGGCAGCGCTTCCCGCAGTTCAACATAAGCGACGACGAGATCGGCTATTACGAACACGAGGCGGGCTTCCTGAGGCCCGAAGCCTGTGTCGCGGCGCAATTGGCGCTCGCGGAGAAACACGGCGCGAGCATCCACCGCAACGAAAAGGTTCTCGGCTTCGAGGAGTCGGGAACCGGCGTCACTGTCCGCACCGCGAAGGGGACCTACGCCGCGGACCGCCTGATCGTCAGCGCGGGCGCCTGGCTGCCGCAGCTGATCGCCGGCACCTATGCGCGGCCATTCAAGGTCCGGCGGCAGATGCTGTTCTGGTTCGCGCCCAAGGGGCCCATCACACCGTTTCAGCTCGGCACTTTTCCGATCTACATCTGGGAGCTTCAAGGCAGGCCCCAGGCGATCTACGGCTTTCCCGCGATCGACGGCGCACGCGGCGGCATCAAGGTCGCGACCCAGCAATATGAGACCGAGACCACGCCGGATGAGGTAAACCGCACCGTTTCGGATGCCGAAGCGCGCGCCATGTACGAATATATTGCACCCTACCTGCCCGGCTTCTCCGACAAATACGTCAAGGCCGTCGTGTGTCTCTACACACAGACGCCCGACGCCGAGTTCGTGATCGATACGCATCCCGAGATGCCGCGGGTCATCATCGCCTCGCCGTGCTCGGGCCACGGCTTCAAGCACTCCGCTGCGATCGGCGAAGCCCTGAGCGAGATCGTGATAGACGGCAAGAGCCGCCTCGACCTGAGCGCGTTCGCGTTTGCAAGGCTCGGCAGATGAAGGAGCCGCTTTCAGCGATGGCAGAGCTGGACGAGACATTCCGTGCGCTGCTCGAGAACGGCATTTTGCGGCTGAAGCAGTGCAAGCATGGGCCAATGATGTTCTTCGCCGGCGACACGCATATCGGCCGCTCGCTTGACCTGTACGGCGAACTCTCGGAACCCGAGATCGAGCTGTTCCGCCGATATCTCCGTCCCGGCATGGTCGCGGTCGATGTCGGCGCGAACATCGGCACGCATACGGTGTGCTTCGCGCAATCCGTCGGACCAAGCGGACGCGTGTTCGCGTTCGAGCCGCAGAGCATGCTGCATCAGGTGCTCCGCGGCAATGTCGCGCTCAACGCCTGCCGTAACGTGGTCGCCGAGAACAAAGCGCTCGGCGCGCGCCCAGGCAGCATCATCGTTCCCTGGCTCGACTACGCGCGTGAAGGCAATTTCGGCGCGCTCGAGCTGGGCGCGTGGACCCAGGGTGAAACCATAGCCTTGGCCCCGCTCGATTCGTATGCGCTCGACCCCTGCCACTTGATCAAGATCGACGCGGAAGGCGTGGAACGCGACGTTCTGGAAGGTGCGAGCGCAACCGTCGCAAGGCATCAGCCGCTGCTCTATGTCGAGAACAACAAGCCCGAGCGATCGAAAGAGCTGATCCAGTGGCTGCTCGCCAACCACTACCGGCTGTATTGGCATCTGCCCCCGCTGTTCAATCCGACGAACTATTTCGGCGAGATGAAAAACGTCTTCGGCATAACGATCTCGGTCAACATGCTGTGCGTGCCGAAGTCCAAACCCTCGCGTGTCGAGGGCCTGCGCGAGATCACGTCCCCCGACGACCGCTGGTATTCGGACTAGCGAAGATCGCTATGAATGCTTAGGCGCGTTCTTTTCGGACGCTGACGCCAAACGCGGCTTGCGCTTCGTCTTGCGCGGCTCCGCGACCGATGGCCCTGTGTTGGTGATCAGCTCGGCTTCGGCCATGAACCAATGCGCCTTGTCGCGGCCATGCGGGCGGCCTTCGCTTTCCCAGATTTCGTAAGCGCGCTGAAGAATCTTCGGAGTGATCATGCTCAACGCTCCCCAAGCTCGAGATGATCACGATACGGATCGGCGCCGAAAATAGGAAGTAAACCTTTGGCGCGCGGCAATCGACCGCGCGCTCAAAAGTTAGGCAACTGAACGCCGGAACTCTTGAGTCGTTCGGAGCGCTCTACACCGAAGCGTGCACGACGCCGGGCTTAGCGGCGAGCGCTTCTGGCACGGCGGTGGCAAACGGCTGATCGGGCGCGAGCACGACAGCGGCCGAACGCACGCGCTGATGCGCGGGATCTACCCCAGGCGGCGCCACACCCTGCTCGACAAACGCCTTCGCCGCGCGCAGCAACCGCCGACGCGCCATCACGATGCCCTTGTCGGTGCCGACCAGATTCTCGCGCGAGCGGTCGACGATCGGGCCCATGCTCTCCTGGATCGACGCGTCCTGCATCGCAAATCCCGCGATGCCGCCATAGGTGCGCCCGGCCTTCTGCGCCTTGCGGTCCATCAGATAGTCGTTGTCCTTGTTGGCGAGCGGGCGGAACGTCCTCGGATCGACGACGGTGTGGATGCCCATGCCGTCCTTCATCGCCTGCACCTGTCCGTCGGATAGCGCGCGGTCGGCGAGATAGTCGAAGCTCCACGTCCAGCAATTCTCGTCGTCCATCGGGATGAAGAAATGCCCGTGCACCGGATGATCGGCGCGCGGCGGGATCATCGTGAAGCAGGGCATCACCCACTGGGTTATGCGCCAATAATATTTCCCGCCTTCGGCATTGCGGCGCGCGCCGATGTAGAGGCCGCCGGGGCTTTCGACGACGTCGAACACCGGCATCAGGTCGCCGAGATTGTACTGGTTGCCTTTCGAGCCCTTGAAGATCGGATCGGTCTCGAGATCGCCGCGATGGAGGAACGAGACGTGGCTCGAATCGATGCCGCCCTCGAGCGCCTGGAGCCAATTGCACTCCTGCCAGCGCTTGGTGACGAAGCGGCTCGCGTCGGGCACCATCGCGAATTCCCACTCGGGCAGCGGCGGCTGGCGGTCGGGCGGGCCCATATAGGTCCAGAGAATCCCGCCGCGCTCGACGAGCGGATAGTTGGTCATGCGGATGCGCTGGCAATGTGTGCTGCCCGCCGGCTCTGAAGGAATCTCCATGCACTGCCCGGTCACGTCGAACTTCCAGCCGTGATAGGGACAGCGCAGTCCGTTCTCCTCGTTGCGGCCGAACCACCGCGACACGCGCCGATGCGCGCAGAATTCCTCGATCAGCCCCAAGCGCCCTTGCGTGTCGCGGAACGCGATGAGCTTCTCGGAGAGGAGCGGCACGCGCACCGGCGGACAGTCGGGCTCGGCGAGCTCCGACGCGAGGAGGGCAGGGATCCAATAGGCGCGGAACATCTGCCCCATCGGCGTGCCGGGTCCGGTCTGGGTTAAGAGGTCGTTTTGTTCCTTGACCAGCATGGGCGCGCTCGCTACCGTATGTGTTGTGCGCATAGCGCACTATTTTATGTAATTGCGCACAGAGTAAACCCTCGGACCCGCGCCATCAAGGGCGCGTGGAGTCATGGCCGCATCTCCAGAGACCCATGCCGCAACGGATCCCGGGCGCTCCTATGTCGAGTCGCTCGCGCGCGGGCTCGCGGTCATGCGCGCGTTCCGGGAGCAAAGCGACCGTCTCACCCTCTCCGACGTATCGCGCATCACCGGGCTGTCGCGCGCGGCCGTCCGCCGCTCGCTGCTGACGCTCGAAGCGCTCGGCTACGCCGAGAGCAGCGGCCGCTATTTCAGCCTCTCGCCGCAGGTGCTGACGCTCGCCCAGGCCTATCTATCGTCCAGCCCGGTTCCGCGCGTCGCCCAGAGCTTCCTCGAGAAGGTCAGTGAGCGGCTCGGCGAATCCTGCTCGCTGTCGATTCTGCATCATGACGAGGTGATCTACATCGCGCGCTCGGCGAAGAAGCGCATCGGCTCGCTGCATCGCGACGTCGGCACGCATCTGCCTGCCCATTGCACCTCGATGGGACGCGTGCTGCTGGCAGCACTGTCCGACAAGGAACTGGACGCGTTCCTCAACCACGCGAAGCTCGAGAGCTACACGCGCAACACCATCACGGATGCGGACGAGCTGCGCGCGGCCATCGACAAGGTCCGGCGCAGCAATTACTGCCTGGTCGATGAGGAACTCGAGATCGACCTGCGCACGCTCGCGATCCCGATCCAGAACGCGCCCGGTCGCGTGATCGCGGCGATGAACATCGGCGCGCGCGCGAGCCAGACCAGCCGCAAGCAGATGCTGGATGACTTCCTTCCGGTGATGCGCGAGACCGCCGCCAACATGCGGCCGCTGCTCGTGGGGTAGAGCTTGATCTACACTACGGTATAATTATATTGTCATTATGGAGGACGTCCGCTTCGAATGGGACAACCGGAAGAATCTGAGCAATCAGAGGAAGCACGGGGTTTCGTTCGAAGAAGCACGAACCGCTTTTCTCGATGAGAATGCACGACTCATTGCTGATCCGGATAATTCCGAGGAAGAGGATCGTTTCATTCTGCTCGGGCTAAGTATTCGGCTGCGCTTGTTGGTCGTGTGCCATTGCTATCGTGAAGATGATCGCGTGATACGACTCATCTCCGCCCGTAAAGCGGACCCTTCGGAACGACGCGACTATGCAAGGTGGTTACCATGAGAGCTCGTTATGATTTTACCGAATCAGTCAAGAATCCGTACCTGCGGAAGCCGAAGCGGCAAGTCACCATTCGTCTCGATGCCGATACCATCGAGTATTTCAAAGGCTTGGCCGCGCAGAGTGGCATCCCGTATCAGAACTTGATCAATCTGTACCTGCGTGACTGCGCTGCCGAGAAAAAGCGGCTGAAGATCAATTGGGCTTCGTGAGTACGCCGCCGCGAACATGCGGCCGCTGCTCGTGGGCTAGCGACGCTACTTGACCTCGACGAGCTCGATCGCTTCGCGGCTCGGGCCTTCGATCATCACCGCGCGCGTGTCGCCGAGCCGGTGCTCCTGCTCCAGGAACCTCACGTTCTCGCTCCTGAGCTTCGCCACCCACGCATCGAGATTGGCGACGCTGAGCGCGATGTGATCCATCAGCCGGCCGCGCGTGGGCATGAGCGGCACCTCGCGCTGGCGCATGTACCAGTTCATCGAGACATCGCCGAAGATCACGCCCGCCGTCGGCGTGCGGTACATGCCTTCGCGGTTGAGCGCGGGCCAGCTCTTATCGGGGCCGCGCGCCACTTTGCAGTCGGCCTCGCTTCGCGGCTGAGCGTTGGGCGGAAGCGCCGCGTTCAGATGCGCGCGGTACCAGGCTTGCGCACAGAACGGATCGTCCTGGTAGAGATGCACGTGATTGAAGCGCTCGGCCGGGAAGTTCCCCTGATACTCGATCAGCGCGTTGTCGGGCCCGCGGAGATAGGCGAAGCCCGCCCCGCGCAAGGGCTGCACGCCGCGCGCTTTGGCGTCGGCGATTTGCGCCGCCGTGAGTCCAAGGATGCCACCCGTCCCCGGCCACGTATCGCTGCTGACGAAGACGGAATTGTTCGTGTCGCCGGTGTAGAGCGGCGCAAGCGTGACTTCGGGCCGATCCTGATAGGTCGCCAAATTCTTCCGCACATCGGTGACGTGCCAGCCGAAGTGCCAGAAGGCGGCCGCTTCCGGGTCGGCGGTCGGCGCCGTAGTCACCCGGTTGAACAGCACCAGCACATTATTGGGCGAGGCGAGCGCAGGCACGCCACCCCAGCTCGTCTTCGACGTGCTCGGAAATTGTTTGAGGTAGAACGCGATCGCCGCGTCGGGATTGGTCGAATTCAGATGCAGATGATGGAATCCCGGCGCCGCCAGAGTCTGCGATGCGGCGGGACCGATCGCGAGCGCGCCCGCGACAATCGCAATCGTCGGCAGCAGGCGAAATCTCATCGTCGACCTCCCGGCTCCAGAGGCCGACAGTAGCGGAAATGCACCGGAGCGTGACGCTACTTCGCGCCGTCTTTGGCCTTGTCGGCGGCGGGGGCTTCGCCGGGCGCATCGTAGTCGCGCAAGAGCGGTGGCTGGTTCGGGTACCAGAATGTGCTGTGGCAGTTCTCGCACGCGGTATCGAGCTTTTCACCGGCCTCGATCAGCTGCTCGGGACTTTTGGCCTGGATGGCCGCCATCACCTCGAGCCCCGAATCGTGGAGCCCTTGGGCCAGTTGCACCCAGGCCGTACGGTTGGTCTCCATGGCCTTCTGGATATCCTCGGGCTTCTCGCCGGCGAGCTCGTCCGGATCGAGGGGCGCGCCTTCGGGGGCGACCTTGCGACCCGGCATGACCAGCAGATTGGCGCCCTCGATCACGAGAAACGCCTTCAACTTCAACTGCTCCCACTCTTCGTCGGTGCGCGGCTGCTTCTCCTCGATGCCCGCCGCGGTGACGATGGAGGCGACCGAGTTCCAGATCTCGTCGGCGGCCGGATCGACCTGCGCATCCATGATGTCTTGGATAGTCGCGGTGATCTTGTACGGGGATTCGGACTCCGTCGTCGCCGTCTGCTGGCTGCATGCGGTCAGGCTGACCAGCAGCAGGCCGGCTGCGCTAAGAGACATCCAGGGTTGCATCGGGTCGCCTTCGGTCCGTCCATGAATCTACGCACTCCCTACACCAAACCCTCCTCGGCGGGAAAGCCGGAGACCGGGCGATGAGTCTTTGTAACGAGGTGTCCCAAGAAGCCCCCTCAGGCCGCCCACGCGCGCGCGCGATTCGGTCGCATTTACTAAGGGAAAATACGGAGTTGTATGGGTTAGCCCTAATCCCTAACTCGTGAGCATGTTCCCGGTTCGGACGGTTTGCTTTGTGGAAGGGACCGGATATATTTGGAAACGCCAACTCTTGGGAGAGTGAGATGCATCTGAAGTATTTCGGCCTCGCGGCCGTCGCCGCATTGGCGCTTGCAATTCCTGCCTCGGCGCACCATTCGCACGCGAACTATCAGACGCTGCAGTGGACGAACCTGACGGGCACCGTGAAGGAAGTTCACTGGCTGAACCCGCATGTGTGGGTTTACATGACGGCGAAAGATGACGCCGGCAAGGAAATCCTGTGGACGCTGGAAGGCGGCAGCCCGGCTGCTCTGACCCGCGGCGGCTGGACGAAGGACTCGGTGAAGTCCGGCGACACGATCAACGTGCGTTGCCATCATGCCAAGGATCTCTCCCCCAACTGCCTGCTCGGCTTCCTCACCCCGCCGGGCGGAGTTCCCAAAGAGTTCGACTAATCTCGCTTAGATGCTGCGAAACGCAGGCGGCCACCCACGTGGCCGCCTGTTCGCGTTTGTGAGTTCCTGATCCCGCTAGAGTGATCTGGCCCGACGCGCCACTCCGCGCTCGGCCACCTTTCCTGCGGCCGTAATCGCTGCTTTGAGCGTGCTCGCCGATGGGGGCAGCAGCAGCTTCTCGGCACTCGCGGACATCGCGTCGAGTCGTGCCGGCACCTGGTCGTAGCGCCCCGCCTTCACCAGTTCGAAGATCGAGTCGTAGTCCGTTGCGAGGGCCGCGCGACCCTTGTCTGCCTCGTTCGGCCGGAGAAACGCGTTCGCCTCGAGTGTCGTCACACCGACCTGCAGATAGCCCCACGCCGGCGCCAGTGCGATCACGTCCTTCGTCATCAACGCATTGACGAGCTGCACCGCAGCCGCCGTCTGCTTCAGGAACACGTCGGTGCTGATCCGCGTCTTGGCCGACGGGTAATAGGCCTGGAAGCCCGCGCTCGGCCAATCGCCCGAGATGTGCCAGCCGGGCCAGCCGCCGAGATCGACCAGATGGCGCGAGAACCCGCCGCCGAGCCAGTTCAGCTGCACGCCGCCGTTCACGCCGGGACGGGCCGGCACGATGTTGATCGCGCGCGGGACGTTCTGGCCCCTGATCGCGCTCGTCGCTTCCTCGATCGCGAGCGGATTGGGCCAGCCCCAGACATGCGTCGTCGCAGCGCGTCCGGTGGCGGCGTAATTGTTGTCGGTCTCGGCGAATTGCAGCCCGCCGAAATGTTCCAGCGCGAGCCCGCCCACCACGGTCTTAAACCGGCCGGGCAGCTCCTCGATGATGCTCAGCGGATAGCTCGCTTCCGTGCCCGCGATGAAGTGGCGCGACTCGAAATAGACGACGATGCTCTTCGGCCGCTGGGCTTGCGGAATCTTCGCGTAGTAATTCAGCACCGCGAGAATGCCCAAGCCGCCATTGTCCTCGGCGAGGCTCGGACCATCGACATGGGTCGCGAGCAGGATCGCTTCATCGTTGGCCGTGCCGTAATTGCGCCCGGGCAGCGTCGCCACGATCTCATAGGCGGTCGCGTTCTCTTCCTGATGCGCATCGAGCACCAGCGTCGCCGATTTCCCCGCGCCCGCATCGGCGAGCACCTTTTGGCCCGCGACGCGGTCGAGCATCAGCAAGGGCACGCTGAACTGGCGCGGTGTGGGATGGATGCGGGTTCCTTGTGACGCGAGCGGCGACATGTCCATCACGGTCACCGCTGCCGCAGCGCCCGAGGGCACAAGCACGTTCGTGATCACTTCGCGGATCTGGCCGAACTGATCGCGGTTGCGGTAGCTCGATTCGACGCCGACGGGGACCTTCTCGAACAATTTGCCCGGAAAGGTTTCAGGATCGGAGCGGTATTCGTAATCCTTGTAGCCGATGTTGGGACCCGGCTTGCCCCATTGCGGCGAGGGATCGTCCTCATTCGCCACGGGCGCGGTGCAGAGCGGCGGATTCCCGCAATAGGTGGACGGCGTCGCCGGCGCCGGCACGCCGAGCGGCACGCGCCGCGGCGTCGCGAAGGTCGAATAGGGCTGCTGTCTGACGACGACGATCTTGCCCGCGAGTGCGGTGAGCGGCGGGCGGCGTCCGACGGGAAGCGTCAGATCGTAGAGCACCATCGTCGCGGAGACGCCTTGGGGACCGGTCGAGCCCGATTGCGTGCCGTACGAGGCGACGTCGATCTTCGTGCCGGCGGATGTGAGGGACCAGCCGCGCTTGTCGGGAAACTCGGTCGTGTACCAGCGCGTGTAGCGGAAAGGATGCTTGACGATGTCGACCGCACCCAAGGTTCTGAGCTCGCCTTCGATCAGCGCCATGAACTTCTTCCACGCGGGCCCGCCCGTGTAAGCCGGCCCCGCGGTATCGCGCTGATCATGCCAGTCCTGGACCTTCACCGCCGAGATCATCAGTGTACGGTCGATTTCCGTCAGCTTCGGCGACGCCGTCTGCGCCGCATCGGAGGACACAAGCCCGGCGAAACTCAAAGCGAGCGCGATGCTCGCAGCGGCAGGCAGATGGTGAAGCCGAAGCATGGGTGCTCCCTTGGTCCGCGTTTGAGGCAGTCTAAGCCCGAACCAACCGATTTGACTCCCTTGCCGGGCCGGGCGCATACTGGAACAAAACAGGAACATATAAGAGGGGTGTCATGGGCGATGCAGGCCTTTCTGCATTGCGGAGCCTGCTTTCCGAGCCCCGGCTGGGCGACGGCCAGACCCGCGTGTCGCTGGGGCATGAGGGCGCCGACGACACGCTTGGCGGCGGGCTCCCGAAAGGCACTCTGCACGAGGTGTTCGCGGTGGATTCCAGCCATGGCGCGGCGGCGACCGGCTTTGCTGCGGGCCTGGGCTTGCGGCTCGGAGGCGGCAAGCCGCTGCTGTGGGTGCGGCAGGATTTCTCCGCGCTCGAATTCGGCGAGCTTCATGGGGCGGGATTGCTTGAACTTGGGCTAAATCCCGACGCGATGATCCTGGTTCGCGCGGCCAATGCCGCCCAGGTTCTGCGCGCCGCTGCGGAGGGCGTCGCCTGCGCGGCACTGGGTGCGGTCGTCGCCGAAATTCCGGCCGAGCCGAAACTGCTGGATCTCGTGGCGAGCCGCAGGCTCGCTTTCGCCGCCGCCCAGAAGAACGTGACCGCGATCCTCGTGCGGCTCGCCGCCGAGCCGGATGCGAGCGCCGCCGAAACCCGCTGGGCGGTACGCGCCGCGCGATCCTTGGACGAAGACGATTGGGGCACAGCGATGTTCGAAGCCGAACTCCTACGCAATCGGCACGGACGAACGGGGGCTTGGGTGATGGAGTGGAACAGTGACGACCGGATTTTCCGCGAGCCCGATAAAGCGGCGCATTCTGGCGGTGTGGCTGCTGCGGCTGCCGACCGACCGCCTGCAGCGCCGCGCGCAGGCCTCCGCCGCGCAGGGTGAACGAGCGGAGATGAGGCCGCTCGTCATTGTCGCCAAAATCGACAATGCGCTGCGGCTGACCGCGATCGACCGCAAGGCAGCCGTATCGAATCTCGCCGTCGGCATGTCGCTCGCCGATGCGCGCGCGATGATCCCCGACGTCACCGTCGTCGAAGCGGACGAGGACGCGGACCGCGCGCTCCTCGACTCGATCGCCGAGTGGTGCGACCGCTACACGCCGCTCGTCGCCCTCGATCCTCCGAACGGGCTTCTGCTTGATGTCACCGGCGCAACCGCTTTGTTCGGTGGCGAATGCGCGCTCTTGGGTGGCATCAGGACCGCGCTCAGGAAGCAGGGCTTTGCCGTTAAGGCCGCACTCGCGGGGACATCGGCGGCCGCTCGCGCACTCGCGCATTTCACCGATGGCGCGATCGCCGCGCCGGGAGAAGAGGCCCAGGCCGTCGCGCCATTGCCGGTCGCGGCGCTGAATCTCGACGCCTCGATCCAGCACGCGCTGAAACGCGCGGGACTGAAGACCATCGGCGACGTGGCACAACGGCAGCGCACCGAGCTTGCCCGGCGCTTCGGCGGCGAGATGGTGGCCACGCTCGATTGCGTGCTCGGCCGCGCCGAGACGCCGATCTCGCCGCGCCGCCCGCTCCCCGACACGAGCGCAGAGCATCGCTTCGCCGATCCGGTGACGAACGACGCGGTGATCCGCGAATCGATCCTTGTCCTGGGCCGAACGCTTGCCGAGGTGCTCGAGAGCCGCGGCGAAGGCGCGCGCGCCCTCGTCGCATCGTTCTTCCGCGCCGATGGCGTCGTTCGCCGCATCGGCATCGAAACCGGCAAGCCCTTGCGCGATCCCCTTTTGATCGAGCGCCTGTTCCGCGAGCGGCTGGATGCGCTCGCCGATCCGCTCGATCCCGGTTTCGGCTTCGATCTCATCCGCCTCGAAGCCTCACGCACCGATTGTTTCGACTCCGAGATGGCCGCGCTCACCGATTCGAACGAGAACAAGGAGATCGCGATCCTGATCGACCGGCTCTCTGCGCGTTTCGGGGCTGAGCGCGTGCTGAAGTTCTTGGCCCAGGACACGCACATCCCCGAAGCCGCGAGCGCCACCATCCCGGCGCAATATTCCAAGCCCGCGACCATCGCCTGGGAGAAATTGCGCGGCGCGAACGAAGCGCCCAAGCGCCCGCTACGGCTGTTCGCAAAACCCGAGCCGATCGAAGTGATGGCCGAAGTGCCCGACGGCCCGCCGTTGCGCTTCCGCTGGCGGCGCCTGCTCCATGCGGTCGCGCGTGCCGAAGGGCCTGAGCGCATCGCCATGGAGTGGTGGCGCACGCAGAAGCCGCAGCCGACGCGCGACTATTACCGCGTGGAGGATTCCGAAGGCCGCCGCTTCTGGCTCTATCGCGACGGACTGTTCGAGCGCGAGACCGATCGACCGCGCTGGTATGTGCACGGGCTGTTCGCATGACGACCGCTGCGCCCGCTTATGCCGAGCTCGCCGTGGCGACGAATTTCTCCTTCCTGCGCGGCGCCTCGCGCGCCGAAGAATTGGTGCTCGCGGCAACGCTCCAAGGCCACCATGCAATCGGCATCGTCGATCGCAACAGTCTCGCCGGCGTCGTGCGCGCCTACAACGCGCTCGAGCAATTGAAAGACGGCGTCATCCCCGGCGAGAGGCTGAGCAGCGAAGAGCCGGGCGCCACGACCTCTCCTCCCCTCACGATGCTGCCGCGGCCGAAGCTGCTCGTCGGCGCGCGGATCGTATTCAAGGATGAGACTCCCGACATCCTCGCCTATCCCATCGACCGCGAAAGCTACGGCCGCCTGTGCCGCCTGCTCTCACGCGGGAAATTGCGCGCGCAAAAGGGCGACTGCACGCTCGTCTTCGACGACCTCATCGAATTCAACGACGGCCTGCTCCTCGCCATCATCCCACCGCCACGCATCAACGAGGCAACAAAAACCACGCTCCACCCCCTGATGGAGATCGCGCCCGACCGCGTCTATCTCACGGCGTCCATGCTGCATCATGGCGACGACAAGCGGCGCCTGAAGAAGCTCTGCGCTCTCGCACGCGAATCCCGCGCCAAGCTGCTCGCGATCAACGATGTGCTCTATCACGCGCCCGAGCGCCGCGCGCTCGCTGATGTGATCGCCTGCATCCGCGAGCATGCGACATTGGAGAGCGCCGGCCGCCTGCTTGAAGCCAATGCCGAGCGCCACATGAAGCCGCCTGAGGAAATGGCGCGGCTGTTCCGCGAGGCGCCCGAGGCCATCGCCGAGACGATCCGCTTCGCCGACCGCATCGCGTTCTCGCTCGATCAGCTGAAATACAATTATCCCGACGAGCCGGTGCCCAAGGGCAAGTCGCCCCAGATTCATCTCGAAGATCTCACCTGGGAAGGCGCGACGCAGCGTTATCCCGAGGGCATTCCGGACAAGGTGCGCGCAACGCTCGCAAAAGAGCTAGCGCTCATCGCAAAGCTCGAATACGCGCCCTATTTCCTCACCGTGCGCGACATCGTCGGCTTCGCGAATGCCCGCAAGATCCTCTGCCAGGGGCGTGGCTCTGCGGCCAATTCCGCGGTCTGTTTCGCGCTCGGCATCACCGGCGTCGATCCGAATTCGATCGATCTCCTGTTCGAGCGCTTCATTTCGCAGGAACGCAAGGAGCCGCCCGACATCGATGTCGATTTCGAGCACGAGCGGCGCGAAGAAGTGATCCAGGACGTCTACAAGCGCTACGGCCACGAGCACGCCGCGATCGCCGCGACCGTCATCTCCTATCGCCCGCGCAGCGCCATCCGCGAAGTCGGCAAGGTTTTCGGCCTGACCGAGGATGTGACCGCCGCGCTCGCCGGCAGCGTGTGGGGCAGCGGCGGCAGCGAATACGAGGAGCGCGAAGTCCGCCAGGGCAATTTCGATCCCGGCAACGAAACCGTCGCGCGCGCGGTCAAATTCGCCAACGAGCTGATCGGCTTCCCGCGCCATCTCTCGCAGCATGTCGGCGGCTTCGTGCTGACCCGCGACCGGCTCGACACCATCGTGCCCATCGGTCCCGCCGCGATGAAGGACCGCTATTTCATCGAGTGGGACAAGGACGACATCGACCGCCTGGGCATCATGAAGGTCGATGTGCTTGCGCTCGGCATGCTCACCTGCATCCGCAAATCCTTTGATCTGATCGCCGAACATGAAGGCACACGCTACGACCTCGCGACCGTGCCGCGCGAAGATCCTGCCGTCTACGACATGCTGTGCAAGGCCGATGCGATCGGCGTGTTCCAGGTCGAGAGCCGCGCGCAGATGAACATGCTGCCGCGCCTGCGCCCGCGCAAATTCTACGATCTCGTCATCGAGGTCGCGATCGTGCGCCCCGGGCCCATCCAGGGCGACATGGTGCATCCGTATCTGCGCCGCCGTGGCGGACAGGAAAAAATCGCCTATCCCTCGCCCTCGCCCGAGTACGGTCCCGCGGACGAGCTTATCCAGGTCCTGGGCAAGACCATGGGCGTGCCCTTGTTCCAGGAGCAGGCGATGCGGCTTGCGATCGTTGCCGCGAAATTCACGCCCGAGGAAGCCAACGGCCTGCGCCGCTCGATGGCGACGTTCCGCAACTCGGGCACCATCCACAAATTCCGCGACAAGATGATCGGCAACATGGTCGCCCGCGGCTATGCGCACGAATTCGCCGAACGCTGCTTCAGCCAGATCGAGGGCTTCGGCACCTATGGCTTTCCCGAAAGCCACGCGGCGAGCTTCGCGCATCTCGTCTACATCTCGGCCTGGATCAAGTGCCACTACCCGGCCGCGTTCGCCTGCGCGCTCTTGAACTCGCAGCCGATGGGGTTCTATGCGCCGGCCGAGATCGTGCGCGATGCGCGCGAGCACAACGTCGAGGCGCGCGCGCCCGACGTGAATTCCAGCCACTGGGACAACACGCTGGAGCGCGCGGCGGATGGTGCGCTCGCGCTGCGCCTGGGCTTCCGCCAGATCAGCGGCTTCCGCGAAGCCTGGGCGAGCGACCTGACGGAAGCGCGCGCAGGCGGTTTCGCGACCATCGACGAAATCATGTCGCGCGCGCGATTACCCAAAGCGGCACTGATCCTGCTCGCCGAAGCCGATGCCTTCCGTTCGATCGGGCTCGACCGGCGCGAGGCGCTGTGGAAAGCGCGGCGACTGAGCGACGAGGGGGCGCTGCCGCTGTTCGCGGCGCTGGACGCCGACGAGCAGCCGGACG
>Ga0184629_10000726_pt1 | contig 14332 bp, 13 predicted proteins | sample PLM4_32_b1_FD_133158 | JGI IMG/M metagenome (GOLD analysis project Ga0184629, IMG submission 133158) | Groundwater sediment microbial communities from an aquifer in East River, Colorado, USA - PLM4_32_b1 | ecosystem: Environmental > Terrestrial > Soil > Riparian zone | place: USA: East River... | reverse complement strand
GGCAGGAGTGCTGACCGAGCTTCGGGTCCGGGACCTGGCCGTCATCGCGGACGTCACCCTTCCCCTCGGGACCGGGCTCAACGTCCTGACCGGCGAGACGGGCGCGGGGAAATCGATGCTGGTGGACGCGCTCGCCCTGCTGCTCGGCGAGCGGGCCTCGGCGGACGTGGTACGGCCAGGAGCGAGCAAGACGGTGATCGAGGGCGCCTTCGAGCTGACCGCCACCACCTTGCAGCGGCTCGCGCCGTCGCTCGGCGCGCTGGGCGTGGACCTGGAAGAGGGCCGGCTCATTCTCAAGCGGGAGATCAGCGCAGAGGGACGGTCGCGCGCCTGGATCAACGGCAGCCCGACGACCGCCGGAGTCCTGTCCCAAGTGGGAGGACTGCTCGTCGATCTCCATGGTCAGCACGATACACAGTCGTTGTTGCGCGCGGACACCCAACGGGACCTGCTGGACGCCTACGCGGACGCCGACGTCGAGCGGGTGGCGGTGCGGGACGCCCACACGCGGCTCCGGGCGCTGGAGGAGCGTGAAACGGAGCTCCGCGCGAAGCAGGAGGAGGTCCGTCGCAAGGCCGACTACCTCCGGCACGTGGTGGAGGAGATCACGCGCGCCGCGCCGAAAGTCGGCGAGGATGCAACGCTGGATGCGGAAGCGCGACGTCTCGCCCATGCAGACGAGCTTGGCCGGCTCTCCCGGGAGCTCGAGCAGGCGCTCGACGCGGGCGGGCTCGCCCGGGCGGCGAAACTGCTCGGCGGGCTCGAGCGGCTCGATCCCGCCACCGGCCGGTGGCGGGAGCTGCTGGATGCGGCGTTCGCCAACGTCGAGGAGCTGGCCGGTGCCGCGCGCGAGTATGCCGCGGGAATCGACGCCGACCCGGATCGCCTGGGGGAGATCGAGCGGCGCCGCGATGCGCTCTTCAAGCTGTTGCAGAAGTACGGCCCCGCGATCCCCGACGTGCTCGCGGCGCGGGATGCGGCGGCGCATGAGCTCGACGTTTTGGACACCGCGGACCTCGATCTGCGCGACCTGGCCGGCCAGCGCACCGCGGCCGCGCAGGAGTTTGCTCGTGCCAGCGCCGCGCTCTCGGCCAAGCGTCGGGAGGGCGGGACGCGGCTCGCGCAGGCCCTGAGCCGGCGCCTGCCGCCGCTCGGCATGCCCGGCGGCCGGTTCGTGGTCGATCTTCCCGCCTATCCCACCCCGAGAGGGGACGGGGCCGAAGGAGTGTCCTTCCTCGTGCAGTTGAACGAGGGACTGGAGGCACGTCCGCTGGCCCGGGTCGCGTCCGGCGGGGAGTTGTCGCGGGTCATGCTGGCGCTCAAGGTGGTGCTGGCGCGCCACGATGCCGTCCCCACGCTCGTGTTCGATGAAGTCGATCAGGGGATCGGTGGCGAGGTCGCGGGGCAGGTGGGGGCGGCCCTGGCGGACGTGGTGCGCGAGGGCTCCCAACACGAGCGCCAGGCGCTCGTGATCACCCACCTGCCGCAGATTGCCGCCCGGGCGGATCGGCAGCTCGCGGTCGCCAAGCGCGACCGCGGTGGAGTAGCGACCAGCGACGTCCGTCTGGTGGAAGGAGAGGACCGCATCCGCGAGCTCGCCCGGATGCTCGGCGATCACGATTCGGCGAGCGCCCGGCGCCACGCCGAGGAGCTGCTTAGAACAGCAGAATCGTCTGCCGGATCACGATCCGAAACTGCGTCGCGACCGGCACCGGGCCGCCCGCGCCGCTGATCGTCCGCTCCACAGAGAAGCCGCCCTCGAGCCGTGGGCCCGAGAAGGTCGCGGCCACCCCCAGCCGCGCGTACCGGATTCCCGTTCCAGCCTCGAGCACGGCGGGAGCGATCGGTCCGCCCACCCGACTCGCCACGGCGATCCAGCCTCCCGCGGAGAGAAACGCGTAGCGATCCCGGCCGTTCGTGTAGTATCCGAACATGACAGCTGCGGCGAACAAGCGCGAAAACCGGAACAGTGGCGCAGCGTCCACCGCCACGTAGTCACCCGGGTCCCAGCGCAACCGGGCGAGCGTCGTGTCCGGCACGAACAGCTGGGTCACAGGGGCGATGCGACGCTCGCGTTGACCGGGCAGCTGCCGCGCGCCACGCACCGAGAGATTCAGCCACAGGCGTCCCCACAGCGTGACCTCTCCCGTCAGGCGGCCTTCAACGTCGGTCTGATGATCCCCGGTCGCCAGGTCGAACGGATCGTTGGGTGAGTCCTGGTGTCCCGTGGGGAGACGGATGAGCAGGCTCGCGGCGGCCGCATAGTTCGCCCGCGCGAGGAAGCGGTACTTGGCGGCGAGTTCCACGTCCCCCGGGAAGAACCGCAGCCGCCGTCGCGTATCGGCGAACGGCGAGAGGCCGAGCGCGCGTAAACGCGCATCGAGCAGGCCGGCCGCGGTATCGCCGGGCACCGGGATCGCCGGAAGCAGAAAGCTGTCCCGAGAGAACGCGGCGATGTTGAATGTATCCGCGAGGGCCTGTCTCAGTCCGACCACGATGGCGGTGAGGGCCCGGCCCGCGTCGGATCCCGCGATCGGCAGAAACAACGCTGCGGAATCGTGGACGGCAATGGAGAGTGCCGAGTCGAGCGTTCTTCCCTGGGCGAGCAGCGCCTGCGCGCGCAGGTACGCGGGGCTCCCGGGGCCTCCGTACGCGCCCGCGGTGATGCTATCGCTGAGCTGCGTGAGCGCGGTGTTCAGGTGGCTGAAGAACGCAGCGTAGCTCGCTGTATCGGGGAGCGCGCCGAGATTCGATCCTGCCGGGTTCGCGCGGAAGTGCTGCCGCACCGCCAGCCGCACGATCGGCACGGTCGCACTGAGCGACAGGTGCGGCGTGATCCCGTACTCGAAGCCGACCGGCATGACCCGCCGCTCGGCGCGGATGGCGAGGAGGGTGCCGCCCAGCGTTGCGACGTAGCCCCCGAGCCCTGTCGCGGTGCGGAGATTCTGCTGGACGAGGGCGACCCCGGGCCGCCACTGCGTGATGGAGTCGCCCGCGAAGGCCGCGCCCAGCGGCTGCCGGCCGGTCGGAGCGTATTCGCTCTCCCACGTCTGGATGCGAGGATCGAACGTGATCCGGAGTGCGCCGCGGCGTGGGGTATCGGTTCGCTCCACCGCTTGCGCGGTGAGGGCGGGCGACCGGGCGATTGCCGCGGCGGCAAGGAGCAGGAGGAGCGAGGCGTGGTCGCGCATTACAGGACGGCACCCGACTGCAGCCGGGTGCCGTCCTCGTTACCCCTGGGCCGCCACGGGGTTCGCGTCAGGGGATCGGCGCAAGGGTCGTGTTGTATTTCGCGTTGATCGCCAGGATCAGGGCATTCGCCACGAGCTTGTGGGACGCTGCCGAGGGATGAACCCCGTCGCGGCTGAAGAACGCCCCAAACGGTGCTGTCACCGATGTCGCTCCCGCAGTCGTCGGGAACGGGGGAATCGAGCCGGGAGGCAGCGTGGCGAACAACGCATTGGGATCGACGTAGGCATAGCCGCGAGCGGCGGCCTGTGCCTGGATCGTGGTGTTGTACTGATTCACGGCCCGCACCAGCCGCAGCAGCTCTGCCGGCTGAACCGTCTGCGGCTCTGTGCAATCGAGGGTGTACGTGCCGGCCGGGTTGGCGGCAGCTTGCCCGATCAGGGCGAGGCCGAACTGGAACGGCACCAACACGGAGTCGCCCTTGCCACCCAGTGCGCTTGGCGCGCAGTTCGCCCCGACGAGGAAGTTCGGGGGGAAGTTGAGGGTGGTGTTCTTGATCGCGAAATATGTCTGGCCCTGCGAAAAGAACGGGAGCAGCGTCACATTCGCAACGCCGACCAACACTCCCTCGCCGCCCGCCGGCGTGGCGTCAATCGCATCGAGGACCGCCTTATACTGATTTGCAAACTCGGTGCTGTCGGTGACCTTGGTCGAATCGCCGGCGTTGGCGGCGTCGGTGGCTGCGCCGAGCACGTCGTTGTTGCCCAGCCAGACCGTGACGAACGTGGGGTTCGCCCGCTGCATCGCCTGGCTTTGCGTGAGCCCGCCCAGGATGAGCGTAGTTAGGGCGTTGGAGTTGCCGGCCGAGTTCGTCGTGCCGTCGATGGCCTCGGCGCCCGGCACGGCCACGTCGCTGATGTATGGCGGTGGGATCGACTGGGATCGGCGCAACGCGCAGGTGGTCGCCGTGCCGCCGCCGACCCGGTGCGGCCCCGCCGCGCGGAAGAGCGAGTCGATCGGTGGCGGACACCCGGGCCGGTTCAAGAGCGGCATGAAGAATGGCGCCTGCATCTGGCGACCCAGCAGATTGGCGTACGACTGGAGCTGCGTGCTGTCGTTGATCCCAGCCGACTGGAAGCCGGCGGTGATCGAATTGCCCATTGAGACGTACCGAGCGAAGAGCGGATCGATCGGCTGCGAGTTGGGCGGCCGGAACAGCTCGTCGTTGTGGCACGCCGCCGCGAGGAGGGCGCCGGTGACGGCGACGCCGAAGAGCTTACTGGTCAGAGTCATGGTCTCCGCGCCTCGCGCTCAGAAGGTGTAGGCCAGCCCGGCACCGAACAGGTGGGCTGAGAATTCGTAGACGCCCGTGTTGCTGACCGGCGGCGGGAACACCCGCCCCCGCCGGTCTTGCTGGGCGATGTACTGATAGGCGAAATCCCCGTGGAGTTTGGGCGTGAACGTGTATCCGACGCCTGCGGTGAATTCGTTGCGCGGCGCCTCGGGAAGCAGCGGGGTGACGAAGTCAACTGGAGAGGAGGCGGTGTGGTACAGGTACCCTCCGCGCAACGTGAGCTTGGGGGAGGGTTCGTACTCCGTCCCGAGGCGCACACCGTGAGTGTCCTTGCTTTTTGGGCTCAAGGTGAGTGTCGGCGTCGCCGGGTTCGTGAACTTGATGACAACGCTCTGGAACCAGCCCCACACGACGTACTGGTAATCCGCCATGACCGTCCAGTTGTCACGCACCTTGTACGCGAAACCGAGGGAGCCCTGGGGCGGCATGATGATGGAGGTGGTGGCGGCACCGTCAGTAAGGGCGCCGCCGGCAGCGAATTCGGAGGCCAGTATCGCGTCCACCGGGGTGCCGCCCGGCAGCCCTAGTGGGTTATTGGGCGCCAACGTCAGGCCCGTGGGAATTTGGTCGAACGCGGCAGCGCCGTCGTAGGAGATCGTCTTCTTGGTGACCCAATGCCCGCCGATGGAGAAGCGGTCGGTGACCTTGATGATGCCACCGAAGTTGACTGCGAACCCGTTGCCGCTCGCGCTCAAGTCCGCGTTGCCGAAATCGGTGCCAGGGAGCACTCCAAGCGAAGCGAAGGTGATCCCCGGCGCGGGGGACTGCGTCGCCAGGTCGAGGCGCTCATGCAGCTCGAGCGTACTGTGGATATAGGCCACTCCCACGCCCACCTTGAGCCAGTCCCCGATCTGATAGCCGATGGTCGGCTGGACGTAGATTGAATGGATCTTCGTGTTGTATCCCATGAAGCGACCGTCAAATCCCGCAATCGGCCACTTCGTCTCCAGTCCGTAGGGGGCGTACGCCCCGATGCCGACCGTGAGCTTGGGGCTCAGCGCGTAGGTGAAGTAGCCGCTCGGCACGGGAATGGTGGGGTTGGTGAGGTCGGTCTTTTTCGCGAACAGATCGTCGGTGAAGCCGCCCTGCGCGTGGATCGCCGTGACACCCGCGCTCAGATGGGTGCCCGCCAGTCCGGCGAGCCCAGCCGGATTGAAGAAAATGGCGGAGCCGTCTACGCAGGGACGCGCCGCTGCCACCCCGCCACGTCCCATGGTGCAGGTGTTGTGCTCGTACACGCCGAATCCTTGGGCGCCGAGAAGGGAGGGAACGCCGGCCAGCAGCAACCACGTGAACCGACGCATAGGCAGGTCTCCAAAAGGCGGATGAGTGCGGGTAGTGGAATCGGCTCGGTTACGGTACCATTCGGCCGCACCCTTGTCAAACCCATGCAAGCGCAAGCGATAGCCCTGTTTCAGGCCGCGTTCGGAGGCCCACCTACGCACGCCGCGAGTGCTCCGGGCCGCGTCAATCTGTTGGGCGAGCATACCGACTACAACGGCGGTCCGGTGCTCCCGATGGCGATTGGCGCGCGCACCACGGCGGCGGCAGGAGCGGGTGAGCCGGGGTGGATCGATCTCGTCTCCCTGCGCGACGGACTCGTAGAACGCGTTCGCTGGGATGGCGCGCTACCGCAGGGTTGGGCCGGTTACGTGGTCGGCGTACAGCGCGAGCTGGCGGGGCTCGGCGCGGCGCCGCCTGGAGTCCGATTGGCGGTGGCGAGCGACGTCCCGATCGGTGGTGGCCTGTCGTCGTCGGCCGCTCTCACCGTGTCGGTGGCGCGGGCCTTCGCCGACCTGGCCGGCGCCGACCTGTCGATCCAGGATCTGGTGGGCGTCGCGCTTCGGGCCGAGGCGGAGCAGGTGGGAGTTCGGTGTGGCATCATGGACCCGACCATTGTCGCGCGTGGCCGTGGGGGACACGCCTTATTGCTCGAATGCTCCACCGGCCGGATGCGCTTCATCCCGGTGCGAGCCCGGTTCCTACTATTCGACACCGGCGTGCGGCACGAGCTTGCCGACGGCGTCTATAACACCCGGCGAGCCGAGTGTGAGGCGGCGTTGCGGGTCTTGCAGCTGACGGAGCCGGCGCTCTCGCACTTGGCGGAGTGGCCGGCACGGCGCGTGCCGGCGCTGCGGCGGCTGCTGGATGAGCCGCTTCGCTCCCGTGTCTTACACGTGGTGACGGAGACGGCCCGTACCCGCTCCGGCGCCGACCTGCTGGCGCGTGGTCGCCTCCGGCCGTTCGGCAAACTGCTCGATGCCTCGCACGAATCGTGTCGCCGGCGGTACGAGTGCAGCGCTCCCGAGCTCGATGTGGTGGTGCGCGCGGCGCGCCGCGCCGGGGCGTGGGGAGCGCGGCTCACCGGGGCGGGATGGGGCGGCTGTGTCCTCGTGCTGGTGGGAGCGGGGGATCGCGCCACCGCGCTCCGGGAGCAGGCCGTCATCGACGCGGTGAATCGGGCGTTCACACGGGCGTACGACCGCGAGCCGTCGGTGCGATCGGTGCGTCCCGGCGCAGGAGCGCGGCGTGAGCGGGTCGAGTTACAATAGCAGTTCGCCCGGGTGGCGAAATCGGTAGACGCAAGGGACTTAAAATCCCTTGGGGGCAACCCCATGCAGGTTCGAGTCCTGCCCCGGGCATGGAGCGATACATGAGGAGCATCATCGGATACGTGGTGGGCTTCGCCTGCGCCGTCCTCGCCGCACTGGTGGGGTTGGCGGTGTTTCTTCCGGTGGGCGCCATCCCGGTGCGCGGAGCGAAGCAGGCAGCGATGCTGCTGGGATCGATCGCGGGTGGTTTTGCCGCGGCGTGGACGGGCGATGGGATCCTCCGATTCTTCGGTCTGACGGCGGCGTGGCCGTTTTTCAGCGTGCTCCTGCTGATCTTCCTCGTCATCGAGGCGGGGCACGCCAGTGCCCGTCGTTTGCCGCTCCCGCTCGCCGTCCTCGCCCAGGTGGCCGGGCTTGCGGCGGGCTGGTGGACGCTGCCCCGCTAAGCCCCTCCGTGGTTCGTTCGCCACAGTCCCGCCGATGGTGTCGCACTTCGGCCATTAAGAGGTCCGAGGAGCAGCGACAGGAAATTGCACAACGCATTGTGCTGTATTACCTTACGAGCCAGCCGTTGGGGTGGCAGGAGCGGGTGCGGAACTTGCGAGTCTACGGTCCACGAGACGAGGACGTCCACCACCCTATTATGACTGGGAGGCTGCTAGTGAAGAACACTCGCAAACCCTTTGTCGCTCCGCAGATCAAGGAGCAAGCGTCGCTGGCCGGCGTGACCCTGATTTCTGGCGGCGGCGGCCCGACTGGCCACGCCCAGAACAACAGCCACCCGACTCACGGTCCCCACTCCTCCTAAGCCGTCTTTCCTGGCGGTGTAGTGCGCGCCAGGTCGCTTCAGGCGACCTGGCGCGCATCACGTCTGAGCCCGTTCTTTACGACCCATGACCGCCACGGACATCGCGGTTCAGTGCTCGGACCGCACGGTACGCGCTGCGCTCGAAGCATGGCTCGCGGGCCTGCGCCTCGCTGCGCCGCTGGGCGTGATCCTGAACGTCCGTATCACCGACGAGGATCTGGATGCGGTGCCGGAGATCGTCTTCGAGCAGCCCGACGTGCGGTTCGGTCTCGGGCCCGGCGGGCGGGGAATTCGACTGGCCTGGGACCACGCACCGGCGTTCGCCGACCTTCCCGCGGGCGCGACCGTCGCCTCGGTGCTGCTCTCCCCGGAAGCGGTTGAGCGGTTAGAGCGGTGCACGCGGACGTTCCTCATGGCGGTCGTGATCATGCTGCTGCGTCGGACGGGGTGGTATCACCTCCACGCGGCCACCGCGGTCGACCCGGAGGGGCGGGGATGGCTCGTGACCGGGGACGCCAAGGTGGGAAAATCGACCACGGCGGCGTTGCTGGCGGCGTCCGGCTGGCAGGTCGGCACCGATGACGCGGCATTTCTGGAACGTCAGGGGGATCGCATCCTGGTGCACACCTCTCATGCCCCGATCGCCTTGCGCGACGAGGGCCGGCGTCTGCTCGCCAAGGCCGGCGGGGTCGTGCTGCCGGACCGAGGCAAGGTCGGGTATTGGCCGGAGGACCTCGGGGGCGTCTGGACCCCCCTCGTTTCACCGGACATCGTTATTTTCCCCACCGTCGGGAAGGCCCGCACCACCGCCGAGCCGATCGCCCGTTCGGTCGCCCTCGCGGAGCTGGTGCGCTGGTCGGCCTGGGTCATGTTGGAGCCGGACCTGGCCCAGGACCATCTGGATGTGCTGACGCGCCTCACCGGGCAGGCGCGCTGCTTTCGCGTCACACTGGGCCGGGACCTCTTCGCGCGGCCGAACCGCCTGATCGAGTTGGTGACATGAGTGAACGCTACCTGCGTCATCCGGATCTCCGCTTGGCCGACGTCGAAGGGGACGGGGTCGTCCTGCACCTCGGTACGCGCCGCTACTTCTCGGTGAGCGAAAGCGGTCTGGCGCTGCTCCAGGCACTTGAAGCTCCTCGCACGCTCCCGGAGCTGGTGGCGGTGCTGCTCGAACGGTACGAAGTGACGCCCGAGCAGGCCGAAGCGAGTGTGCGGCAGTTCCTCGATACGTGCCGGACGGCGGACCTCCTTGTTCCGGAGTCTGATGGGTGAGCGGACGACTCTCGATGGGCTGGCGGCTGCGGGCGACGGCGGCGGTGCTGATCGTGCCGCCGCTCTTGTATTTGGTGTCCTTCTCACGCCTCGCCACGTGGCTCGGGGGGGACGATCCGGGGCGTCGCGACGCCGGACTCGACGATGCGATGCTGGCTCGCTGGGTGGACCGCCTGCTGCGCCACCTCCCCGGTCCCTGGCACCGCACCTGCCTGAAACGCGCCGCGGTGCTCTACCATGTGTTGCGACGCGCGGGACGCCCCGTGGAGCTGTGGATCGGCGTCCATAAAACCGGGCCGGCGCCGCTGGGCGCGCACGCCTGGCTGGTCCAGGGGGGAGAGCCCTACCTCGAGTCGCGGCCGCAGCACGCCCTCCGGCACACCGTCATCGCCCGCTTTCCCGAGTCGCACCCGGCGGCGGCTCAGGCGTGACCGCCGCCCGGCTGCTGCTCGATATGCTTCGGTTTCAAGGGGCGCCCCCACCGGAGCGTCTCGCGGCCGCATGGCCGCAGACCGACGTCCGGGGTCTCCGGGAGCTCATCGCCTTTGAGGGGTGTGCGACCTGGACGTATCGTCGGTTGCGCCAGCTTGGCGTGTTGGGTCTCATCGATCGACCGCTCGCCGATTGGCTGACGTCGCAGGCGAGCGAAGTGACCGCTCGGAACCTCCTGATAGATGCCGAGACCGAGGCGCTGGCCGTGGTCCTGCAGCGGCTCCAAGTCCCCGCCGTGTTCATGAAGGGGGTCGCACGCCGCCTCGCCGTGGAGCGATATCCCTTCGCCGATGCGCGCGCCACGAATGACGTCGATGTCATCGTTCCAGCGGCACAGGCCTGGGAGGTGTGGCTCGAGCTGCGCAGGCTCGGCTACGAGCGCACCAAATCGACCAAACCGCCACGACCGGAACACCATCACCTGCCCGCACTGTGGTGCGAGCGGCGCGTCGGGGTCGAGATTCACACGACCCACGCCCAGGGAATCCCTGCCGAAGAGTCGTGGCGCCGCCATTACGCGCACGCCGGTGAGTTCGTACGCGGCGGCCGAACCGTGCGGGTGCCGTCGGCGACCGAGCTGTTCTGGAGTGGGACGGCACACGCTCTTCGCATTCCGGACCACGCGTTCCTCCTCGTGCGACTCCTCGACACGGCGGTCATCTGGGCCAGCGGGGAACCGCTCGATTGGGCGGAGATCGCCCGGCGCCTCGACGCGAAGGAGATCGTGGATTCGGTGGCGGCGTCGGCATGGCTTGGCGCGGCAGCCGCGGTCGCGGGTGTCCCGTTGCCGCCAGAGCTCATCGGTCGAGTCGTCCCCTACGACCTGGGTCGCGAGCTCGAGCTCCGACTCGCCATCCTGCGCCGCATTCCGGTCCCCACGGGGTGGCGCAAGCTGTTGGCGTGGTGGTCGAGCGAGCGTGCCCGTCAGGTGTCGTGATCAGGCCCGTCGGCCGTCGGAGTCGAGGCGCCAAGTGTGGGTCAGGCGGATGAGTCCCACGCCCTCCGACTCCGGCAGCGTGACCCGAAACCGGGCGGCTCGTTTCCACACGACGATCGGCTCAACCGCCAATCGGTGCTCGTAGATCAGGATATGGAATGCATAGACGCCCCGGGCGAGCGCCAGCGGCCGGTATTCGAGCTCGAGGGTGATTCGCTCGCCGGCACGCCCCGTGATCTCGATGCCCTGGCGATTGCACCGCGTGCCGTGCAGCACGTGCCATTCCCGCGCGATCTGAACACCGACCGACGCGCCGGCGATGTCCCGCCGCCCCCGCAAGTGAATGCGGAGCGTGAGCCCGTCGTCGGGGCGAAACAGCGGCTCCGCGCTGCCCTCGCCGCCCAGGACATCGACGGATTCGATGTCGAGGGGTGAGCTGGCCGGCTGTCCTTCGCGCTCCTCGGGGTTGCTGCCCTCCTCGGCTTCAATGACCCGTTCGTAGGCGGCGAAAGCCTCTTCCGGACGCCCGGCGGCGACGACCCGCCCGTGGTCCAACAGCAGCGCCGCATCGCACAGCTGCTCCACGAGGTACCGTTCGTGCGAGACGAGCACCATCGTCGTCCCCGCCGCTTTGAACGCCAACATCCGCCCCAGGCACCGATCGCGGAACGCCGTATCGCCCACCGCGAACGCCTCGTCGATCAGGAGCACTTCGGGCTCCAGGTGCGCCGCGATGGCGAACCCCAGGCGGAGCGCCATTCCGGACGAATAGAACTTCACGGGGACGTCGATGAAGCGCTCGACTTCGGCGAAGGCGAAGATTGCGTCGAGCTTGGCGCGCAGCTCGCGGCGAGAGAGACCCAACAACGCACCCTCCAGAAACACGTTCTCGCGCCCGGTCAGATCGCCGTGGAACGAGCCGCCGAGAAAGCTGAGCAGCGAGAGTCGCCCCGTGACCCGGATCGATCCGCGGGTCGGGTTCATCATGCCCGCGATCAGCTTCAGCATCGTCGACTTGCCGGATCCGTTCGCGCCGACGAGCGCGAAGGTCGAGCTCGGCTTGACCTCGAACGAGACGTCCTCGAGGGCCCACATGGACTTCGGGCGAGGCGGTGGCGTATTGCGTCGTCGCGGCAGGAGATTGGCCAGCACCTCCTTGAGCGACCGGCTCCGCAGCCGGTACCGCTTCCAGACCCCCGATACGGTAATGGCCACGGACTAGACCGATTCGGCGAAGTACGGTTCGGTGATGCGGAATACCCAGATCCCGATCGCGAGCAGGACGATCCCGACCACCAGCGGGTACCAGAGCGACAGCGGATCGAGGGTGCCCCGGCCGAGCAGCGCAACGCGCGAGAAATTGAACACCGCGACCAGCGGGTTGATATCGTACAGCGGCTTGAACCGGGGCGGGACGACGGAGGCGGCGTAGGCGACCGGCGTCAGCAACAGCCACACGCGCATCCCCACGTCCACCAGCTGCCCCACGTCCCGGTAGAACACGTTCAGGGCCGAGCCGATTAACGCGAGCCCCGTCACGATCGTCGCGAGGATCAGCAACACCGGCAGCAGCAGCCAGAGGTTTGGCGACGGCGCCACATGCTGCACGACCATGAGCACCCCCATCATGAGCGCGGCCAGGGTCGAATCGATCATGGCGCCGACGATCGCAGCCAACGGCAGCGTCGCTTTTGGAAACGGTGCGTGGGCGACCAGTCCCGATTCACTTTGCACCGAGCGCGCGCCACGGGAGATGGCGCCCGACACGAAACTCCAGAGAACGACTCCGGAGAACGCAAAGAGGGGATAGGGCACTCCGTCCGACGGTGCACGGAGAAACGCACCGAACACCAGCACGTAGGCGCCGAGCTCGACGAGGGGTCGGCCGAACACCCACAGGGCGCCGAAGAAGGTCTGCTTGTAGCGGGACTTGAGGTCCCGCAGGATGAGCTGGAAGAGCAAATCCCGGAATCGCGCCAGGGCTGACACGGCAGCAAAGCTAATGCATCTGACTCACCCCGGACACGGCTGCTGCAACTCTCTGTGGCGTCTCCGCGTCATACACACTGACCACGCCGTCGTACGTGGCCCGTCTCAGCGTAAGGAGGATGTATGCGAAGCATCGCACTGTCGCTCGGGGCCGTCTGCAGCCTCGGCGTCATGGCACTGGGGGGCCGGGCAATCGCGGGAGAACGGACGGCGCATTCCCATCGTGTCACTCCCGTCGATGCCGGCCTGGTACAGCCTGCCGGAGCGTCGGCTGATCGTGTGTGGTTTGGCGGCACGCTGGCGCCGATTGTCGTCGTCGCCGCGGGACCGGGGGCGCCGCGGGCCCATCGCGCCCGTGACTGTGCGGCGGGGGGCACCTGAGTCCAACCCTGGCTCGCCGGTCGAAACCGGTGTTTACTTCCCCCCGTAGGGTGGACGACCTTCCAATGTCACCCCACGGGGGGTTCCTATGAATGGAAGAGAATTCTGGGTTCGGTGGCGCGGCGATATTCTGCGCGGCGTCGTGATCTTCGGTGTCGTCGTGGGCGGTGGGATGTTCGCGCGCTCACTGGTCGGCCGCGGCCGCGCGCAATTGAGCGGACTGCAGCGGTCGTTCGACACCGACTTTTTCGCCGCCGATCGGCAGCGCGCCGAGCCGTGGACCTACTCCACTCCGGTTGCTGCGCACCGCACGCTTTGGGTGCGCAACATCAACGGCTCGATCACCGTCGAGCCGACAGACGGCCGCTCGATCCAAATCACCGCGGAGCGCACCTTCCGGCGGTCCAGTGCGGATTCCGTACGGCTGGTCGCGACGGAGTCCCCGACGGGAATTACGGTCTGCGCGATCTGGCCCGGCGCGGAGAGCTCCTGCGGGCCGGACGGTCGCTATTCGGGCGAAGCCAAGATGCACGGCAACGACGTAGCGGTCGTCTTCACGGTCCGGCTCCCCCGCGGCGTGAAGGTCGATGCCACGACGATCAACGGCGACGTGGAGGTGCGCGGCGCCTCCGCGCCCATCGAGGTGCGCTCGGTCAACGGCGACATCAGCGTCGAGACTTCGGCCGGCCCGGTGCACGCGATCACCGTCAACGGCGATGCCCAGGCGACGATCCGCGGCTTCGGTGAGGCGGGTGACGTCAACCTCACCACCGTGCACGGCGATGCGACCCTGGAGCTGCCGGACGCCGTCGATGCGGTGCTGGACGGCCACACCGTGACGGGAGATATCTCCAGCGACTACCCGCTCACGATCCTGGGGAAATTCGCCTCGCACGAGCTGACGGGCACCCTCGGCAAGGGCGGCCGGCGGATCCACGTCACGACGGTGGCCGGCGACGTCGAGGTACGCAAAGCGAGCGCCAGCCCGACTCCTAGCGCGACCCCAACTCCGGCGATCCCGCCGTCCCCGCCGACTCCCCCGCGTCCGGGTCGAGGTACGCCGCGACCTCGCGCGGAAACGTCCTGACGTCGATCGGTTTGGTGATGTAACCGTCGAAGCCCGCGGCCATGGCTCGCTCCCGGTCCGCGGGCATCGCGTGGGCGGTCAGGGCCACCACTTTCCATCGACGGGGTTCCGGCAGCGCACGCAGATCGGCGAGCAGTGCGAACCCGTCCCGCCCCGGCAGTTGAATGTCGAGCAGCACGAGATCCGGACCCGGGGGACGGTCGCGCATCGTTTCCAGCAGTCGCTCGCCGCTCAGCAGCGGGATCACCGTATGCCCGCGCAGCGTGAG
>Ga0184629_10000725_pt1 | contig 14335 bp, 9 predicted proteins | sample PLM4_32_b1_FD_133158 | JGI IMG/M metagenome (GOLD analysis project Ga0184629, IMG submission 133158) | Groundwater sediment microbial communities from an aquifer in East River, Colorado, USA - PLM4_32_b1 | ecosystem: Environmental > Terrestrial > Soil > Riparian zone | place: USA: East River... | reverse complement strand
CGGCGAGGGAAGGGGACCGACGCCAGCGTCCTTGGGCACAGTCATCTATCCGCCACATTAGCTAAGCGTAGTATCATTTCGTCCGGAGGGTCGGATGCGCGCATTCCTGTTGGCTTGTCTGATGATCGGGGTGAGCACTGCGGCGCCCGCCCAGGATCCGGCGGCCGACTTGAATCGCCGCATTGCTGGTTGCAGCACGTTCACGGCTTGCTTCCGTCTGCTGGACCTCGACGACGATGTTGCGCGCAACCATGCCGCCGATATCGCGCGTCGTCTGGAACAATTCGGCGACAGCGCCAAGCGCCAACTTCTGACGCGCGCTTTGGCGCGCGACCGTAAGGTCACCGAAATTGTCGATGCGGCGGATACCATCCTTCGCTATTGGCAGAATTGGTCCGAGAGCGACATCCCCGAATTGCGCCGCATCCTTCGCGCGAACAGCGAGTCGCAAGTCGGATGGGCGCTGGTGAAGATCGGCACGGCCGAATCCATTCGCGTTCTGGTCGAGAATGCAGCCCAACAGGGCGGGGCGGTATTGGCGGAGCCTATCGCCGCGGTTAGCGATAGGGCACTGCCCCATATCGTGACCGGGCTGGCCACGGAGGACTGGCAGCCATTCGGGAACCTGCTTTGGTACGTCGGCGACAAGATCCCCTTGCCCAACCAAGCTTGGGCTTCTGAAGCCGCCGATACCACCAAGCCGATAAACCAGAGGGTGATTGCGCTGCGTTCTCTAGGGTCTCAGCGCTCGATGGCTGATGCTGTTCGTCAGGCATTGGAACCGCTGCTGCTCGATCCCAATCCCGAGATTCAATTCGAGACGGTCCGGGCCATTCGCTCGACGAAGGGAAAAGCGTCTGCTGAAGCGCTCGCGCGGGCCTGTCCTGCCCGGAATGACGCCTTCACGTCGCGCGATGCACATGGCTTCAACATTGAGTGGTGGAACTGCCTTAGAGATTTCGCCGATTTTGGTCCCGCGGCACGACCGTTTGGCGTGCTGATCGTCTCGCGGTTTCTGGGCTCGCCAAACGGAGCCGACCGCGCGGACGGCGCAACCGTGCTTGGGTTCATCGGCTATGAACCTGCAGTGCCGAAACTGGTCGAGTTGTTACAGGATCAGGACTGGCGCGTCGTTCATGCCTCGATGCGGGCGTTGGGTTGGCTGGGTGCCAAGGATGCGATCCCTGCGCTGGAGCAAGCCGGCTCCGCGCATTGGCTGCCTGATGTCAAATCGTACGCAGAGCGCGTCGTTGCCGCCTTGCGCTCGCCGGCCGGACAACTCGCAAGGCCGTCGTCATGGGCCTCCGCTACCGAACAAACCTACAAACGCGTGCCCGACCAGTTTGAGATCACATCGAGTGTTCTGATCGCAGGCGTCTGCAACAGCGGAACCTGGCAGTGGCACGACATCCGGTTTCGCGCACCGGACACGCGGGCGCGGCGCGGAGATTTACAACTTGCGATCCCGGGGCGCGACGGCCTCCAAGGCGGTTCTCTTGCTGGCGCGGACAACGGCGAATTCGGTGGCTATCTCTTGTGGAAGCCGCGGCGCGGCGACGGGGAGCTGTTGTACCAAGGAAACATCGCCGCTCTCGCGAGCAGCAGCGAGGGCGCCATGGTGGTCGTGCATGAAGGAGGGGGCGGCTTTGCACTCGATAGTGAGGTTGATGATCCCGATTCCGAGGTGGTCCTCATCAGCAACGGACCGACTGGTTTTGGGTTCGCGCTCCATGTCACGCGAGACAGCAACGGCAGGTGGCAGATGCGTGAGGTCGCGCGCCTCCTTCAGGGCGAGGTCGTGGTCCGAACGATCGGCAAGGACCTCTACGCGGCCTGGTCGGCCGGACGCGCGATCGTGTTCGACACCGAGCGCCTCCTGGGCCTGGCGGACTGTGTGGGAAACTGACCCTCTGTGATCTTGTTTTGTTCTTGACAAGAACGAAAGTAGAACATAGTTTCTCCCTTGCAGCGGTGGGGAGAAAGAACATGGCGCTTTGGCTACAGGACACGCTGGCGGTCGCAGGCATGCTGCTCTTCGTGGCGTCGACCTATGTGCTCTCCGTTATGGGCGAGGCTCTGCGCACCTACGCGTAGGCCTCGGGACGGGACCAGGGTGACGCGCCCCCCGCTCACCCTGACCCTCTCCTTTTGTCGCCGTAGAGAAACGGCCGACGCAAAAAACGCGACCCGTCCTCCGAAGCGCGAAGCGCGAAGGGGGAAATCGATCAAACGAACTGATGCAAGCACGGATTCCGCCGCGAAATCAGAGGGATGGCAGGACCCTCAAGACGCTCTATTTGATGCGGAGAGCGGGGCCAAGAAAAAATCGCGAAATCGAACGAACGAACTAATGAAAGGGCGGATCGCGCAGCAAAAACAGATGGTTATAAGGGCAGTCAAAACAGACCATCTATGGCCGTCAGCGAGCCGCACACAACGTCTAGCGCCTCCAGGATCACGGCAGGCTGCGCCTTTGTTTCTGTGGAGCACCATGCCTCGCCCCGTCGGTTCGCGTGCGTCCGAGCCTCCCGTCGCCGATACTCGCCTCGGACTCGTCGGGGCTAGGGCATGAACATTGCGCCACAGAAGGCGGCCTTAGGCCACGCCAAATTCGTGCACCTGAGGGTCAAAAGCCCCTATTCGCTGCTCGAGGGCGCGGTCCAGCCAAAGGAGCTCGCCCAGCTGTGCCGCGAGTACCGCATCCCTGCCGTCGCCGTCACCGACACGAACAACCTTTTCGGCGTCTACGAGATCGCCGACACGCTCGCCAAGGGCGGCGTCCAGCCGATCGTCGGCGTCGCCCTCTCGGTCGATCTCGAGACCGCCGCGCCGGCCCACAACGCGATGCAGCCGCGCGCCTATCCCGCGCTCGTCCTGCTGGTGAAGGACGAGACGGGCTATGTGAACCTCTCCAAGCTCATCTCGAGCGCATTTCTCGATGTCGGTCCCGGCGAGCTTCCCCATGTCACGGCCGACCACCTCGCCGCCAACTCCGAAGGCCTCATCCTGCTCACCGGTGGACCGTCCGGCCCGCTCAATCGCCTGATTGCCGATGGCCAGCCCCAGGCGGCCGATATGCTGCTCAACCGCCTCTCGCAATGGTTCGGCGACCGGCTCTATGTCGAGCTGCAGCGGCACGGCGTGAAGTACGAGGCCGCCGTCGAAGACAAGCTCATCGATCTCGCCTACGCGAAATCGCTGCCGCTCGTCGCCACCAACGACGTGCATTTCGGCCGGCCCGATATGTACGGGGCGCACGACGTGCTGCTCTGCATCGCCGACGGCACCTTCATCCACGCCGAGGATCGCCGCCGGCTCACGGCCGAGCATCGCTTCAAGAGCGCCGAAGAGATGGCGGAGCTGTTCGCCGATCTTCCGGAAGCCATCGCCAATACGATCGAGATCGCAAAGCGCTGCGCCTTCCGCCCGAAGAAGCGCAATCCGATCCTGCCGCAATTCATCCCTGAATCCGGCCTCCCGCCAGCGGACGAGCTTCGCGCGCAAGCCCATGCGGGGTTGAAACGCCGCCTCGCCGAGCACGGGCTTCACGCCGACGAGAAGGTCTATCTCGATCGTCTCGAATACGAGCTCGGCGTCATCATCCGGATGGACTTCCCGGGCTACTTCCTCATCGTCTCCGACTTCATGAAGTGGACGCGCGCGAACGGCATCCCGGTCGGCGTGCGCGGCTCGGGCGCGACCTCGCTCGTCGCCTGGTCGCTCGACATCACCAACCTCGATCCCATCCGCTTCGGCCTTGTGTTCGAGCGCTTCTTGAACCCCGAGCGCATCTCGATGCCGGACTTCGACATCGATTTCTGCCAGGAGCGCCGCGACGAAGTCGTGCGCTACGTGCAGCAAAAGTACGGCGCCGACCGCGTCGGTCAGATCATCGCGCTGGGCTCGCTTCAGGCGCGGGCGGCCGTGCGCGATGTCGGTCGCGTACTCCAGCTGCCGCTGGGCCTGGTCGATCGCATCGCTAAGATGATCCCCAACCCGCCGGGCAAGCACATCAGCCTGAAGGATGCGATCGAGTCCGAGCCACGGCTGCAACAGCAGGCCGAGCAGGACGAGAAGGTCCGCGATCTCTTCGCCATCGTCGAGCGGATCGAGGGCTTCTACCGTCACGCCTCCACCCATCCCGCGGGCGTCGTCATCGGCGATCGTCCGCTGAACGAGCTGGTGCCGCTCTATCGTGATCCGCGCTCCGAGATGCCGGTCACGCAGTTCGATTACGAGGACGCGGAGAAGGCCGGCCTCGTGAAGTTCGACTTCCTCGGATTGAAGACGCTCACCGTCATTGCCAAGACCGAAGAGCTCTTGAAAGCGCGGGGCTTGGACGTGAAAACGGAGAAGGCCGATTTCGGCGACAAGCCCACCTTCGAGATGCTGACACGCGGCGAGTCCGTCGGCGTGTTCCAGCTCGAAAGCCAGGGCATGCGCGACCTCATGAAGAAGGTTCGCCCCGACCACATCAACGACCTGATCGCGCTCGTCGCGCTCTATCGTCCGGGCCCGATGGATTCGATCCCGAAATACATCGCTTGCAAGCACGGTCGCGAGAAGCCCGAATATCTGCATCCGATGCTCGAGCCGATCCTGAAAGAAACCTTCGGCGTGATGACGTACCAGGAAGACGTCATGCGCATCGCCCGCGAGCTCGCGGGCTATTCGATGGGCGACGCCGATCTTCTGCGCCGCGCGATGGGCAAGAAAATCCCCTCGGAGATGGCAAAGCAGCAGGCGACGTTCGTCAAAGGTGCAACCGCGCGGAACGTTCCAGGCCACATCGCTGAGCAGATCTTCGAGCAGGCCGCGAAATTCGCGGGCTACGGCTTCAACAAGGGCCACGCCGCGGCCTATGCCCAGGTCGCCTACCAGACCGCGTATCTGAAGGCGAACTATCCGGTCGAGTTCCTTGCCGCATCGATGACGCTCGATATCGGCAATACCGACCGGCTCAACGTCTTCCGCCAGGAAGCGTCGCGCCTCGCGATCGAAGTCCGCGCCCCCGACATCAACCGCAGCCAGGCGCATTTCGCGTGCGATGCCGGCGACGCGGAGCGCTTCGGCGGCGGCGTGATCTATTACGCGCTCGCGGCCGTGAAGAATGTCGGCCGGCACGCGATGGACCATGTCGTCAAGGTGCGGGAGGAGGGCGGTCCGTTCCGCTCGATCGCCGATTTCGCGCGCCGTATCGATCCGCGTCTCGTCAACAAGCGCGCGTTCGAGAGCCTGGTCAAAGCCGGCGCGTTCGATGCGCTCCATAAGAATCGGCGTCAGCTGGTGCAGTCCGCCGATCTCATCCTCGCGAGTGCAGCGCGCACTGTGCGCGATCGCGAAGAGGGTCAGTCGAGCCTATTCGCGGCTGCTGATCCCGCGCGCGATAATCTCCCGATGCTCGCCATCGACGATTGGCCGGTGCACGAGCGCCTCTCGGAAGAGTTCTCGGCCATCGGGTTCTATCTCTCCGGCCATCCACTCGATGCCTATGCCAAGGTGCTGAAGCGCATCGGCGTGGCCAATTACGCCGACCTTCTCGCGGATGCGCGCCGTACCTCCGTCAAGGCGACACTCGCGGGTACCGTCATCCATCGGCAGGAGCGGCGCGGCCGCAGCGGCGATCCGTTCGCCTTTGTCGGCCTCTCCGATCCGTCGGGCATGTTCGAGGTGATGGTGTTTTCGGAGGCTCTAAGCCAGTCTCGCGCGATACTCGAAGCCGGTCGCTCGGTGGTGCTGAAAGTTGTCGGCGACTGGACGGACGAGGAGTTGAAGCTGCGCGCGCTCTCATTCGAAGACTTGAACGCCGCCGCGGCCGATGCAGGGGAGGGGCTCAGGATCCGGCTCTCCGACGCCGCGCCGCTGCCCCACATCGCCGCGCGGCTCAAACAATCGGGCAAGGGCCTCGTGACCTTCGTCGTGCCTGTCGAGGCGCAAAACCAGGATGTGGAGATCGTGCTGCGCCAGCGCGTCCAGGTAACGCCCGAGCTCAAATCGACGATCGCGGCGATGGGCGGCGTCGCCGAGGTCGAGACCGTATGAGCCTCCGCAGGTGGCTGCTGTCCGGAATCGCGCTCGAGCTTCTGCTGTTTCTTCCCGGCGTCTACATGGCCGTCAATGCAGTCACCTTGGCGATGACCTATCCCGAATCGGGCTTCCTCACGGCCGTAGCGTTTTTGTTCCAGGCCTGGCCGATCTTCTGTCTCCTCTGTCCATTCGTGGCGTTGCGCATCCACGGCAGGCGGCCTGAAGACTGGAACACCGTCATCATGGTTGCCGCACCGCTCGTCTATGCCGGCTTCCTCGTCGGTTTTCTGTATGCGAGTTAGAACCGCAGCGTGTGCCCAAGCCGGATCGAGAGCTCGCTCCGCTGCGCGACGAACCGCGAATTGGGTATCATCGCGCTCTGCCCGAACGCCGCGAACAGCTCGCTTCCCGGCAGATACTCCCAGCGGTAGCGCGCAAGGAATCCGAAATCGGTGCTGATGTTGTCGTACTGCACCTGCAGCGCGAGCTGCATGTCCGGGGTGAAGTTGACAACCGACTCGATCTCCACCACATGGATATCGATGTCGCCGGTCGGCAGTTCGATGAACGTCGCTTCATAGCTCGGCGCGATTTCGAAATAGGCGTTGGGACGGAAGTTCAGCTCGATCTGCGCCTCGACAGCGCTGCCGTTGTAAAAATCGCAGCATGCGACCTCGACGCCCACCGCAAGCATCCGCGCATCCGAGGTCTCGAACCCGGCCTCGAACGTCGTCCACTCATAGCGCCCGGCCGGAACGATAAGCGTCCCGCCGATGTCGAACGGCGCCGGCACGAGCTCGAAGTTGCTCGCCACGCCCACGTCGAACTCGTCGTTGGCATTGGTCTCCACGCCGACCTGGAATTGATTGGCCCGCGTCTCCAACCGATCCGACAGATCGGTCACGAACTGGTTCTCGGTCTGGAACTGCAGCGTCCGCAAGATCGAGTCGCGGAAGCGGTAGATGTATTCGACCCTTGCGTCGTACATGCGGATCGCGGTGCGGTTTACGAAACCCAGCGCCGGAAAGAAGTTGGCTCCCACCTCCTTGAACGCAAACTGCCCGGCCCATGGCTCGTTGGGGAAAGCCAGCGCGGCGCCGAACGAATCGTCGTCGCCGTGGACGTTCGAGAAGCTGCGCTGATAGAAGACATCGGCGAGCACCGTCTTCTCGCCGAACGTATCGCGGTACTGGAAGTCGGCCCCCGCGACCGTGTTCCTGGTCTCGCCGGTCGGATCGCCGTTGGTGAACACGAAGCCCATGCGCGACTGCTCGAACAGCGGCCTCGTTATGCGGAAGGCGGACAGGAGCTGCCCGTGCGCCGTTTCGGTGCGGTCGGTGTAGACGCTCAAGCCCCCGATCCCGAAGCCGCCATATTCGCCGGAGACCTTGCCGCCGCCGATGATGCTCACCGGCACACCGTCAACGAGGCCGAGATTGCGCGAGAAGAACGGACGACCGTTGTTGATGTCGCGGTCGTTGCCCTCGCGTGCGAAGTTCAGCCCACCGAACTCGAACGCGCCCGCATCTTGGAGGAAGAAGTCGCGCGTCTCCGGAAAGAACAGCGAGAACCGAGACGTGTTGACCTGCCGCACATCCAGAGGTGCGTCCGAAAAATCGGGATTGAACGTCAGCGTGCCGGTCAGCGCCGGCGTGATCTTGTAGAACGCGTTTCCGCCCACGGTGCCGCTGATGCCGGTATCCTCGCCTTCGATGTGCCAATCCCGTTTGGCCTTCAGCGAGCCGTAAACCTGCACGTCGAGGCCGATGCCCTGGTTGACGTTCGTGATCCCCGTCAGCGTGCCGGCTTCCGACACATCGACAGAATCCAGGGCGGGGTTGGTCGACGACCAGCGCACCTCTTCATTCTTGCGCCTTATATTGCGCGAGAACTCGAAACCCCACACGCCTTGCTCATCTTCATAGGAGAGGCTGCGGAAGGGGATCGCTATCTCGGCGACCCACCCATCCGCGACGATGCGTGCGCGTGCCGTCCAAATCGGGTCCCATTCGTCGAGATCATCAGCGTTGTTCAGCAGCAGCGAGTCGGCGCGGCCGCCGGACGGACTCACGTCGAAGGAATACGCGTTCCTTCTCGTGAGTCCCGGATCGAGCGTGATGCCGATCGTATCGCCCGTGAACAGATCGCCGTCGCGCGCCATCGCGCGGGCGATGATCTGATCGGGCTGGCTGTCATAGGCGTAGATCGCGAAGTAGAGGTTGTTCTCATCGAACATGATCCGAACCACCGTCCGCTCGGTGGCGGGCGCGCCTTGCATGGGTTCGCGCTGCCTGAAATCGTCGAGCACGGTGGCATTCGCCCACGCCAGGTCGGAGAGATCGCCGTCGATCGTGGGCGCTTGGGAGGCCATGATGCGAGCCGCCATGGCCGATGGCCGACCGGCCGCCGCGCCCGCCTGGGCCAGCGCTGCTGCCGGCGTAAACACAAGTACACAAACAGTAAGAAATTCAGCGACATACACCGCTGTCTGACGAAATGACATGAGCGGCCGGATCCCCGAATGATCCCGATTCTTAGCGAATCGAAGCTGATACGGAGCCGATGCCGCCCGTCAGGTTCGTATCAGCCAGGCGTCGCTATACTGGCGCGATGAAGAGGTCTCTTGTGGTCGCTCTGGGCTTCGCTCTCCTTCTCCCGCTTGCCGACGGCGCGGTTGCACGGGAACGGGGCCGGGATCGGGATCAGGATACTGCCCGGGAAGCGCTCCGGCGCGGCGAGGTGCTTCCTATTTCGCGCATTCTCCAACTGGTGGCGCAGCATCAGCCCGGCGATGTGATCGAAGTCCAACTGGACGACAATCGTGGGCGCCTCGAATACGAGATCCGTGTCTTGACGCCTACCGGGCGCGTGCGTGAACTGGTGCTCGATGCGCGGACGGGCGCCTTCGTGCGCTTCGAGGACTAGTTCCAAATGCGAGCCCTGGTTGTTGAAGACGACCCCGATGTCGGACCGGATGTCGTCCGCGCGCTTCAGGCCGCGGGTTTCATCGTCGACCTGGCCAAGAACGGCGAGGACGCGTGGTTCAAAGGCGACGTCGAAGACTACGACGTGGCCGTTCTCGATCTCGGCTTGCCGCGTCTCGATGGGCTCTCGGTGCTCAAGAAGTGGCGCGCCAACGCTCGCACGTTCCCTGTCCTGATCCTGTCCGCGCGCGGCGACTGGACCGAGAAGGTCGAAGGCATTGAAGCCGGCGCCGACGACTATGTGGCGAAGCCCTTCGAGATGGGCGAGCTCATCACGCGCGTCCGCTCGCTGATCCGCCGCACCGCGGGCCATTCGGTGTCGACGCTCACGGTCGGCACGCTTCAGATCGACACGAGACGCATGACGGCGAATCTTGACGGCGTGCCGTTGTCCTTATCGCAACTCGAATTCCGCCTGCTCAACTATCTCGCTCACCATGTCAACCGAGCCGTCCCCGCCAGCGAGCTGGCGGATCATCTCTACGGCGCGAACGAAGCGGGCGACAGCAATGCGATCGAGCAACTGGTGACCCGCCTGCGCCGCAAGATCGGCACCAAGCGCATTGAGACGAAGCGCGGCTTCGGTTACGTGCTCACGGCGGGTGACGCATGACGCGGCATTCGCTGCGACTGAGGTTGCTCGTGGGCGCTGCGGTCGCGGTGTTCGTAGCGCTCGCGCTCGCGTGGTTGGCGATGACGCTGCTCTTCCAGCGCCATCTCGAGCTTCGCGTGGAGCAGGAATTGCGCCGCGATGCGCTGCAACTCGTTGCCGGCCTGAGCATCGATCCGACAGGGATGATCACCGCCCAGCAGCCTCCGACCGATCCCCGTCTTTTGATTCCGGCTGGCGGCCTCTATTGGCAGATCAGCGCAGGCCAGCAATCGCAACGGTCGCGCTCATTGTGGGACGAGACGCTTCCGTCGTCCCCGCAGGCCGATGCGATGGAATGGCGGACGCGGCAAATCGACGGACCTTTCGGCCAGCGTCTATTCGTGCTTGAGCGGATTGTGCAGCCCGTGGGTTCGATGGAACGGGTGCTGGTCCAGCTCGCGCTCGATGAGAACGAACTGACCGTCGCAAGGAACGAGTTCAGCCAGACGCTCGCGCTGTTTCTGCTGCTGTTATGGGCGGTGCTCGCGGGCGCGGCCTGGATCCAGGTCCAACTCGGGCTCAAGCCGCTTCAGCGGTTGCGCCGCGACCTGTCGGCGCTTCGTCACAACGCCTCCGAGCGGTTGAGTGCCGACTACCCGCAGGAAGTCGAGCCGTTGACCAAGGCAATCAACGACCTCGCAACCGCACGCGAGGCCGATGTGAAGCGCGCACGCCAGCGTGCTGCCGATCTTGCGCACGGCATGAAGACGCCGCTTGCCGCGCTCGCTGCACAAAGCCGCCTGATCCGTGAAGGTCGCAGCGACCCGCAAGCCGCTGCCGATGGCCTCGACCGCGCGATTTCGGCTGCGGGTGCCGCCGTCGAAGCCGAACTAGCCCGTGCGCGCGCCGCCGCGAGCCGTCACGCGCGCCAGGAGGCCCAGGCCGCTCCACTCGCTGTCGCGCAGAAGCTCATCCTCGTGCTCGAACGCACCGAGAAGGGCATGCGCCTCGACTATGACGTCGACATTCCGGAGCCTCTGCGTCTCGCCGTCTCGGCCGAAAACTTGAGCGAGGTCCTGGGGCCGCTGCTCGAGAATGCGGTGCGCTTTGCGCGCCGTCAGGTTCGTGTCTCGGGCGAGGCGACGAACGCCTCGATCGTTCTCACCGTCGAAGACGACGGTCCCGGGTTGAGCGCGACGGAGGCGGCCGAAGTCATGGTGCGCGGGGTGAGGCTCGACCAGACCGGCGGTGGGCATGGGCTTGGGATGGCCATCGCGCGGGAACTGGTGGAAGCCACCGGCGGCAGGATCGAGCTTGGAACGTCCACGCTCGGCGGTCTTCGCATCGAACTGCGCTGGAACCGCACCGATCGGCTCCCAACCGCTACCGACGATGGCTCCAGCTCCAGGATCCTTCACGCGGTGAAGAGTGCTTTTGCCCGGCTCATCTGAACGTCAGAACCGCAACGTCTGGCCGAGGCGAATGCTCGCCTGTGTCGTTTGCGGAACGAATATGGGCTCGCCCGGTATCATCGCCGACTGCCCGATGGACGCGAACAATTGCTTGCCCGGCTCATACTCCCAGAAGAAGCGGATAGAGGCCGCGAAGCTCTCGCTGATGTTGTCGTACTGCACCTGCCCGAACACCTGCATGTCCGGCGTGAAGTTGATGCGCAAGTCTGCGGTGATGAGATGGATGTTCACGATTCCGGTCGGCAGATCGATGTGCGTGTAAGTGTAGCGCGGTGCGAGCTGGATGAGCGGAATCGGGCGGAAGTCCGACTGCAGATCGAAGCGAAAATACGTGCCGTTGTAGAAGCTGCAACAGATGATGTCGCCGCGGAAAAAGAACGGCCGTGCCTCTGACGTTCGGAAATTGGGATTGATGTTGGTCCAGTGGTAGCGGCCCGGCGGCACCGGCACCTTGCCGGCGATCTTGAATTCGACCGGCACGTCCTCGAAGTCGTCCAGAAGCCTCAAGTAGACCTCGTCGGCAAACGAGGTGTTGATGCCGGCATAGATGCCGTTCTCACGCGACTCCAGATGATTGTCGAGGCTGGTGACGGCGTACCATTGCGTGCCGACGTCGAGCCAGCGCCAACCGAGGTCGCGCCGGCGATAGATCGCGCGTCCGTCATATTGTCGGATGCCGGAGCGGTTCACGAAGCCGAGCGCGGGGAAAAAATTGGTCCCAATCTGCTTGAAGTGGGCTTCGCCCCCGAACGGCTCGTTGGGATAGTTAATCGCAACGCCCCATGAATCATCATCGCCCCGCGTATTCGAGAAGGTCCTCTGATAGTACGCGTCCGCCTGGAGGATCTTGCCTGGAAAAAAATCGGAGTCGCGGTATTGCACGTCCGCGCCCGCGAGCGTGTTCTCGGTCAAGCCCGACGGATCGCCGTTGGTGAAGATGATGCCCGCTTTCGTTTCCCCGAAGGGAATGGTGACGCGGCCCACGTTCAGCACCTGGCTGCGCTTGGTCGTGCCGGTGCCGTTGGTCACGACCGAGAGTCCGCCGACGCCCAGTCCGCCAAGCTCGCCCGACAATTTCGTACCGCCGATGATGCTGACCGGCATCCCATTCGCGAGGCCGATATTGCGCGAGAAGAACGACTGGCCGTTATCAGCCTGGTAGGGGTAATTGAAGCCGGTGGTAAATCCGCGGCCGCCGAACTCGAACGTCGCCACGTCCTGAAGGAAGAAGTCACGCGTCTCCGGCTGGAACAGCGCGAACCGCGTGGTGTTGACCTGGCGCAGGTCGAGCGGCGCGTCGGAAAAATCCGGATTGACGGTCAGCGTGCCGGTCAGAAGCGGGGTGATCTTGTAGAATGCATTGCCGCCGGCGCGGAAGCTTACGATCTCGCGTTTCGGGTCCTGCCAGTCGTAGCGATAGCGGAGCGAACCGAAGAGCTGGAGGTCGAGACCGATCCCCTGGTCGATGCCGGTGATGCCGGTCAATGTGCCCGAGCGCGTGATGTCGGAGAACTGGACTGCAGCGCTGATCATGCTCCAGCGGATGCGCTCCGCCTTGCGACGGATGTTGCGTGAGAACTCGATGACCCAATCGGGCTTGCTCGGATCGTAGGCGAGGTTGCGGAACGGGATCGCCATTTCGACGATGTAACCGTCGTCCACGATCATCGCCTTGCCGCTCCAGATCGTGTTCCACTCGCGGATATAGTCGGTGTTGTTCTGGATCAGCGCGTCGGCGCGCGCACCTGCCGCGTTCACCTCGAAGTAGTAGGAGTTGCGGCGCGTGTTCAGCGGGTCGAGATAGATGCGTACCGTATCGTCGACACCGAGCATGCCGTCGCGGCTGCGGTTTGTGGCGATGATCCGGTCCGGTTCCTTGTCGAAGGCGTAGATGCCGACATAGAGAGTCTCGGCGTCATAGAGGAAGCGTACCTCCGTGCGTTCCGTGCTCGGCCGACCTGTGTCGGGATCGAGCTGATAGAACTCGTCGATGATCTCGGCCTTCGCCCATGCCGGGTCGTTCAACAGCCCATCGATCGTCGGCGCTTCGGAAGGTTCGATTCGCGTCGCTTTGGCGGTCGGCTGGTAGGTGCTGAAGTCATGGGCGAACTCAGGCTCATCGTCCGGCATGTCGTCCAATTCGTCGTCCCGCTGCACGTCCAGCGTCGGCTCCGCGGACTGCGCTTCGGCGGCGAGACTCGATCCGTTCAGGAAGACCGCTGCCCATATCGCAGCCGGGCTCGCAGCAACCCGTAAGGCGCGCAACAGGCCACGATTCAGTGCAATCCCCGAAATGGCTGACATTCGACTGGCAAGCGTCCCTTAATCCGCCCAAATCCGGAGGTCGCACGGTGATGCACAGGGACTGGATAGCCTGAGTGGAACTAAAAGAATAAGAACCACGCGCCTCTCCCCCGGTGGCTCTCGCCACGGCAACGATGATGGTGCTTAACACGGGCATGCCTGCAGCGGCACTCAGCGATGCGTTCCCTTGTCAGTCACATTGTCGCGCGTGTCGCCGCAGTTTCTCCATGGAAAGAAGGGGATAGCTGAGTGAGCCAGGAACGGCTTTCCATGTCCGTCCAATGGCTTGCGTGCGCTCTGGGAAGCACCTATAAGCCCGCCATCCCGCGCGCGGGTCCGGGCCGGTCGCACAGCCGTGCGGTCGCCCTTCCGGTGTTTGCCAGTCTCGGCAGATCACTCCCGCGTTAGGCTGAACCGGAAAACAGGAGACCTTATGGCACTGCCAGACTTTTCATTGCGCCAGCTTTTGGAGGCGGGCGCTCATTTCGGCCATCGCACTCAGCGGTGGAATCCCAAGATGGGGTCCTACATCTTCGGCGTCCGAAACGACATTCACATCATGGATCTGACACAGACTGTTCCCTTGCTGCATCAAGCGCTGCTTGCCATGCGCGATGTGGTGGCGGGCGGTGGACGCGTGCTCTTTGTCGGCACGAAGCGGCAGGCGACGGATCCCATCTCGGCGGCTGCCAAAAGGTGCGCCCAGTATTACGTCAACCACCGCTGGTTGGGCGGCACGCTCACCAACTGGCAGACCATATCGCACTCGATCAAGCGGCTCCGGGTAGTCGAGGAGACTCTGACGTCGGCGCACACCTCGGGGCTGACGAAGAAAGAGCTGCTGCAGCTCATGCGCGAGCGCGACAAGCTGGAACGCGCGCTTGGCGGCATCAAGGACATGGGCGGACTTCCGAGCCTTCTGTTCGTGATCGACACCAACAAGGAGTCGATCGCGG
>Ga0184629_10000723_pt1 | contig 14364 bp, 8 predicted proteins | sample PLM4_32_b1_FD_133158 | JGI IMG/M metagenome (GOLD analysis project Ga0184629, IMG submission 133158) | Groundwater sediment microbial communities from an aquifer in East River, Colorado, USA - PLM4_32_b1 | ecosystem: Environmental > Terrestrial > Soil > Riparian zone | place: USA: East River... | reverse complement strand
GGCTCGCCAGTGCTTGCAAACGTTCGATGGTTTTCGGCCCGATTCCGCGCACGCGCAGGACATCGTCCCACGAAGTGAACGAACCTCGTCCACGCCTTGCCGCGAGGAGGCGCGAGGCAAGGACTGGACCAATGCCGGGCAGGAGCTCGAGCGAGTCCGCCGGCGCCGTGGAAAGAAAGACGAGCGGGTCTCGTTGGAAGGAAGGAGGAACGGAATAAGTTGCCGATCGGGTCTTCACTGGCACGCGGCGGGAGGACTCCTGCTCGCGGGACACCCGGCGCGCGCCCCATACCGGGACGGGCAGCGAATCCACCAACGACAGGGTCGTAACCGAGGAGTCAGGCGTGGCGTGGCCGCGCAGGAGCAGGTACGAAAGATCTGCCGCCCCGAGTCCGATGACCATCACGCCCGCACCCACCACCCGCCGCATCCGCCCCACCCCCGAGATTCAATCGAACAGCGTCCATTCGATACCGTACACGAATGTCGAGGGGGTCATCAAGTAGTCGCCCTGGGTGCGATACGCCTCGTCGAGAACGTTGAGATACTTCAGGTAGAGGCGGGTGTCGAGCAGCCGTCCCTCCAAAATCAGATTGAGCACGTTGAACGACGGCAGCGTGGCGCCGTCGAAGTCCACGCGACTGTCGACGTGCACGAACTCGGCGCCCCCGTAGAGCGCGCTGGTATTCTCGAACATCTCGCCCCCGACCAGCGCGCTGGCGGTCCCCATGAACGCGGGCACCGACGCGAACGCCTCTTCGCGGTCGCCGGTGGTGTAGAGCAGCGACGCACCGGCGCGAATGCCGACGCCCCCGAGCGCAAACCCCGCCCGCGCGCGCTCCTCGACGAAACTCATCGCGCGGCTCTCGGCGGCATTGTCGGCCACGCGCCAGGTCGCCGACCCCACCACCCGCGGTCGAAACGCGATCGCGTCCACGCTCCGAATCCACGCCACCCGCACCCGGTTGGTGATGCTACGCCCCCCCACCTCCCAGTCCAGGTTCGCTTCCCACGCCGACTCCGGATCCACGCCTGCGTCTCCCGCCAGCGTGCGGCCCTCGCGAACGTGCGCCGGCAGGTAGCGCTCGCCGAGATTGGGCATTCGAAACGAACGCCGGGCCGTCACCGTGAATGCGTTCGGTCCCACGTCGCGGCCGAGCCCAGCCGACGCGCCCCACGCGAACGCGTCGTCGTCCCCCGCTACCGACGCGCCGGCGGCGAACGAGGTCGCCCGGCCGGCCCGCCACTGCCCGGCGGTGGTGAGCGTCGCCTGCGTCAGCGACGCGTCCGCCACCTCGCCCACGTCCACGGTCGAGCGCGTGCGCTCGACCCGCGCGACCACCGACACCCGCGCAGCCGGCGTGGCCACGGCGTCCCAGCCGATGATCCCGCCGGCGGTCTCGTTGACCGATTCGGAGTCCGGATCGCTGACGGTATACCCGCGGCCGTAGGCCGCAACGCGCGCGGCGGCCACGCCCGCGTCGAGCCACAACAGGTGCCCGTCGTGGGTGGCCTCGCGCGACGCGCTCGTCAGATTCCCGGTCGTGTTGCTGCGAAACCTGCGCAATCCGAACGAATAGCTCGCGTCGTCGCCCGGCGTCCCGCGCAATACGATGGCGGCGTTACGGGAGCGCGCCTGGCCGTAGTTTGGCGCATCCGCCACGTTGCCGCTGGCGTCGAATGAGTACCCATCGTCCAGCACTTCGTCGTAAGACAGGTCGAGCCCCACGATGCCCTCCTCGGACGCGAAGCGGACGCGGCGTTGTCGCAGGTCGTTGGTGCCCTTCGACAGCTCGACGAAGGTGTGGGGGCGGGATTCCGGCGCGGGAAACTCCTCCAGCTGGAGGTCGCCCTCCATCCACGGCGGCGCGGCCAATCGCGCCGCCTCTCCGATCACCAGCCGACCGAGTCCGCTGGTCGCGGTGTGGGCGAGCGGTGCCAGGTCGTTCTGCGGGTCGTTCAGCGGAATCCCGTTCATGAACAGGCGCGCGCGTCCGCGGCCGATTCCCCAGCGCGAGTATCGCGCGTCAAACCCGATCGGGCCCGGGCGGACCAGCAGTCCGCCGGGTTCGGTCTCCAGGGAATTGTCGAGGGAAAACGCGTGCCGCCGCAGGTAGTCGACGCGCGCAATGCTGTCGAGCACGCTGAACCGCGCCAGGGATTCAATCGGCGGCCCCGCCCCCACCGACGCGCGCGCCCATGCCACGGCGGCGAGCACCACCAGGCACGCCACGCGGACTCGCGCGGCGGCGTTGCCGGCGGGGCCGTTCATCGGCCCGCGAGCTCGCGGCGGTGCCGTGCCAGCACGCGCAGCGTGGGCGGCAGCACCGCGCCGAAAAGCACCGCGTTCCACGCCAGCTGGACCGCGCCGAAGGCCACCCCGCCCCAGACGTAGGTCCATAAGGGGACCCCGCTCGCGAAGGTCACGAACGACACCGTATTCACGACCAGCTGGTAGGCGACCACCGCACCCGCGCCCGCCAGGGCCGAGGACAGCACCGCGGCGCCGCGGGAGCGAAGGCGGTCGATGGCGGGCCCGACGACGGCGCCCGCGCACCCGATCACCCCGTAGCAGATCACCTGCGCGAGCAACACTGGCGGCGGCGCGGCGCCCATCACGTTGAACAGCGAGTGCGCCCCCATGCCGCACGCGCCAACCACCATCCCCACCCACGGCCCGAGCAGGTAGCCGGATACAAAGGAGAGAAACGTGACCGTTTCGACGTTGGGGACGGCCGCCAGGGCCTGACCGGTCGCGAAGATCAGCGCGGTCAGGAGGCTGGCAAGTAGGGTGACGCGGGTGGCTCTCATCGCGACGGCCCGCGCGGACGGGCGCTCCGGGATGCTATCGGCCGCCTCGGTGCCGGTCAACGAATAACCGAGAAGCGCCCGTTGACGCGGATCGCCCCGGCGTCCACGCGCACGAAATAGTGCCCCGAGCTGAACGGAGTGCGCACGACCACCACGTTCGTACCGCGCACGAGCCAGGCGGAGCTCTCGGCCACGCGCCGGCCCGCCACGTCGTAGACGGCGACCGACGCGCGCACGTCCGCGCCGGACTCGACCACCAGCTGGGCCGCGTCGCGCGCGGGGTTGGGATAGATGCGATCCAGCCGGAGCGCAAACGCCGGCGGGTTCACGCGTACCGTCTCTTCCCACAGCACGCGCGCGTGCGTCTCGTCGGTCAGGCGGTACACGGCGGTGGCGACGGGCACGGGGTCGCGCGCCGAAAAACGCCATTCGCCTGCAACACTGTCGAGCGAAAGCGTCACCGGCGCCACGCCGGCGTCGTCGATGCGCGCGAGCGAAAGCGTTTCGTCTTCGTAGTTCTCCAGCACGCCCGAGATCACCACGTCGTGTCCGTCGATCGTCAGGCTCGCGCTCGCGACGAACAACGGGGTGAGATCGACGTCGAACAGCGCAATGATGTCGCCCATGTAGGCGGCCCGCGTGCTCCCCCCGACGCCGGTCGACCCACCGAGGAGGATCGTGCTCATCACCAGCGCCGACGGGCCGGTCACCATCGCCGTCGCGCGCACCGTCCCCGCCCCGTCCTCGAGCACCGCCGTCGCGCTGCCGGGGACGAGCACGCCCACCAGGCTGTCCGGGTTTCCGGGGTCGTAGGCAAAGGAGTGGTCATGGGCGAGACCGGTCGTATTCCACGAGGATAGATTTCCCGACTCGGCGCCCGGCGCAAACTGGACCCCGAAGCGGCCCCAGAACGCCTGTTGCACCGGGTCACCCGCAAAGAGCAACCCGCCGAGGCGGCTCCCTTCGACGTACACGTCGCCGCCGGCGTCGACGAATTGCATCAGAGCCTGCAGCATCTCGGTCGACAGCGTGACTCCGGTGTCGTCGAAACCGCCGACCACGAAGACGCCCACGCACCCGCCGAAGCTCTCCGGAATCGTGTCGCTCACGACCACGGTGGCGCCGTTCGCGCGCAGGGCGTCGCCGATCGGAGTTTCTTCGCCGTCGCGCTCCGCGAACTCGTCGTCGACGCCGTCGAACGGCGCGCGGCACCCGTCCCGGTCCAGAACCAGCACCCACGCGCCCGACGGCACCGGCATCCGTTGGTAGCGCGCAGCCAGCCCGAAGATGTTCGAGCTCGCCCCCTGGATCACCTGAAACACGACCAGCATCGAGTCGCACTCGCCCCAGTCGCGGATCGTGAGCGTATCCTCGGGCGAGAACGCCGGGTACGACGTCGTGGCCGTGGTACGGGACTCGCCCTGAAAGCGCATCACCGTGACCATCGACGTGGCGAACGGGTCGGGCACGACGCGCAGGCTCAGCGCGTCGGAGTGGCGATCACCGTCGAAGAAGTAATAACTCATCCCCAGCTCCGCGGGGGGCTGGCCCGACATGTGGAGCGGGAACGGATAGCAGTCGCTGCGCTTCTCGCACGTGACCTCGCGGTAGGAAGCGCCGTGCGCGTAGTGTGCACCATCGTCACGCTTCCCGGTGAAATAGTTGAACGTGCCGAATTCGGTGAACTCGTCCAGGAAGGTGGTGTTGGCGGTCGCGGCCAGCGCCCCGTCGAACGCCTGCTGCGGGTTGGGCCCCGGGACGGCGGCTGCGTGCGCCAATGCCTCGCGCAGGATCGCGTCCCCGTGCCGCTCCGCCATGTAAATCGCCCACGGCGAGTTGGTGTAGAACTGGCTGAATAGCCCCCGCCATGGCCAGCGGAAGAAGAGCTGGAGAGTGGCAAGGTTGAGATGGTAGTCGTACACCCGATCCTCCACCCAGGTCGAGAGCATCTCCAGCATGCTGACACTCTCGTCGCGATCGTAGCCCACCTGGATCACGTGGTAAAACTCGTGGGCGGCGACGATGCGGCGCCGCTCGACCCCCAACGTGTCGAGGATCTCGACCCACGACGTGGCGGAGTTCGCGTACGGGGCGCCGGTGATGACATCGATTACCGTCCGCCCGTAGATCGCGGGGCCGATTTGTGCGGGCGTGCGCAGGTAGACATCGGTGCGCGCGTCGCCGCCCTCCGTCCCGTCCGCCGGCGGAGCGGCGTGCCCGATGGTGTCGATCAGTACGCGGTACGTCAGCTCCGACGCATCGCTGATGTCCTGCGCGTACGCGGCCAGGCCCGTGTCGCCGTAGTGGACCAGGAAGTGGGCGGAACTGATCGTGTTCGGGCCGGGGGCGGGCCGGACCAGCATCGTCGTGGACGTCCGGAGCCCGGCCTCGAGCCCCTGCGCGAACCCGCACTGTGAGTCCTGACCGGGCAGTGGAACGAGGGGTGACTCGCCGTACCCGACCGCTTGTGCCGACCGCACGAACTCCGTGCCAGGGAGCGTGGCGGCCAGCATCAGCGCGGTCAGCAGGTATCGCATACTGGAGAATACGAAGGGCGGGTGCCTTTTCGGGCACCCGCGAGGGGCGGCGGGGCCGTCACCAAGAATAATACGTGCGGTGGCCGCGCGCCGTAAAGGCGAATCTCGGCGGTCAGGAGCCGTTCGAGAGCTTGCGGATCTTGTCGGCGACCTCGCGGAAGGTGACGTCGACCACGTAGACGTCTTCGAAGTACCGGCGCGCGTTGTCGGTGTCGCCCGCCATTTCGTACGCGAGGGCGAGGTTGTACTTGATGCCGAGCGAGTCCTCGGTCTCGGCGCCGATCAGCGTCAGCCCCTTGCTCAATTGGCGGATCGCGAGCTGCGCGTGGTTCTGCCTGACGAAGCAAAGGCCGATCATCTCGAGACACTTCACCTGGTACTGCGGCGAACGGGACGCCATCTGGTACTCGCGGATCGCCTCCGACAGGAGGTCCATCTCGAGGTACGCCATGCCGAGATCGTAGTGGCTGCGATAGTCGGCGTCCGTGTCGCCGGTTCCTCCGTCGTCGTCGATCAGCGCCGAGATCTGCATCTCCGCACCGCCGCTCGACGAGTCGCGCCTGGGAGCCGCCCGCTCGGCGGTTCGGGGCACGTGCGTCTCCGTGGCGACGGTGACTTCGTCGGAACTGTCGCCGGCTTCCACCGCCGGCGGCGGAGACGGCGACGCCGCTGGCGCGGCGGCGCTCGCGGGCGCGGGCGCCACCGGGTCGGCCTTCGGCTCGGCGGCGGCCGGACGGGGCTCGGCCGACCCGCGCGCGAGTCGCAACAGGTAGAGGTCGCGGGCTGAGGGGCCGTCGGGGGCCGCACCGGCGGGCTGTGGAGCCGGTGCGGCCGGGGTCGACGACGGCTGGAAACGCGGGGTAGATTCGATCTCGATGCGCTCGCCCTCCGAGTGCGCCTGGGTCCAGATGTTCGCTTCGGTGATGACGGCTCCGTCGCGGCCGTTATCCCGTCCGCGCGCGCCGAGGATCGCTTCCAGCTTCGCGCCGAAGCCGAGGCGGTCGATCATCGCGCGCGTGGCCTCGATGCCGCCCACGTCGCGAAGCTTCTCGTTCAAGTGGTAGAGCGTCATCAGGACGTTGCCCGCCTCATCGCTGAGACCGTGGCCCACGAGCGCGTGCGCGAGCCGCTGCAAAACCGCCGGAGACTCCTTCATCTCCTCGGCGATCGGGGCGGCCAGACGGGCGAAGTCCGCCGGCTCGAGACTGCCCCCGCCGGCCTTGTCGAGGAACTGGATGTAGTACGACTCCGCCTCTTTCCCCAGCCCCTGGCGGGCGCGGACGTAGCCGAGCTTGGTGAGCACTTCGACGCGCGCCGGGAGCACGCGCAGGATCTTCTTGCACACGGCGACGGCGTTGTTGTGGAGTCCGACGCGTGTGTACTCGTCGACGGCGCGTACGAAGCTGTCGTACGCTTCCGCCTTCTGATTGGTCTTGAGGTAGAGATCGGCGAGCTCGTTGTGGACGTTGGGGTTGTTCTGGTCGAGCTCGACGAGGCGCTTGTACTCCTTGATCGCGTTCGACCAGTCCTGGTCGCGAACGAGATCGAGCGCGCGCTTGCGGATGATCGTTGCCTTGCTCACGTCGTTCCCCGCTTCGTCATGCCGCACGACCGGCGGGCTTCCATTCGCGCCCGCCGACGAACACCCGGTCCACGGGATTGACACCGAAGTGATTCGCCACTTCGCGATAGTCTTCGCAGCGCAGCACCAGAAAATCGGCGCGCTTGCCCGGCTCCAGGCTGCCCACTTCGCGTTCGCGACCGAGCACGAACGCCGGGTTCGACGTCGCCATCGCGATCGCTTCCGCCGGCGAGAGCCGCATGTGCGAGCACGCGATCGAAATCATCATGGGCATCGACTCCGAGGTCGAACTGCCCGGATTGAAATCGGTGGCGACGGCGAGACGCATGCCGCGCTCGATCATCCTTCGCGCCGGCGCAAACTCGAGCGACGGCAGCCCGAAGCTCGTCCCCGGCAGGAGGACGCCGAATACGCCGGCGGTCGCCATACGATCGATTCCCGTGTCACTGATCTTTTTCAGGTGGTCGGCCGAAACCGCGCCGATTTCCGCGGCCAGTGCAGCCGCCCCGGTGTCCGTCAATTCGTCGGCGTGGATCCGAGCCTTCAGCCCAGCCCGAGCCCCGGACCGCAAGATTCGTTCCGTTTCTTCCCTTGAGAACGCTCCGACTTCGCAGAATGCGTCGTTGAACTCGGCGAGGCCCTGTTGTGCCACGGCCGGAATCATCTCCCGGATGACCCGCTCGACGTACTCCTCCCGCCGAGAGAGGTACTCCGGCGGGACGGCGTGGGCGCCGAGGAAGGTGGGGACGATGGTCACCGGGTAGACCGAGGCGAGCCGGCGGATCACCCGTAGCTGCTTCATCTCATGCTCGAGGTCAAGCCCATAACCACTTTTTATTTCTATGGTTGTCGTCCCGTAATGGATCGCACTCTCCAGCCGGCGAGCGCTCACGGCGAACAGCGCTTCCTCGGAGGTTTCACGCAGGTGGGCGACGCTTTTTGCGATCCCTCCGCCGCGGGCGGCAATCTCCGCATAGGGCGTTCCAGCCACGCGCCATTCGTACTCGTCGAGTCGATAACGAGCGAACACAGTGTGGGTGTGACAGTCGACGAACCCCGGGGTCACCACCGCCCCACCCGCGTCGATCTCGACACACCCGGGGGTCGGGGTGACCGCGCGCAGGACGGCTTCTCGAGGCCCCACCGCCAGCACGCGACCGTTCCCGGCGGCGAGGGCGGCGTCCGCTGCGATCGCGAGGTCTCTCAGGGCGGTGCCGGTCCGGGGCCGGCCGTCGGGTGCTGCCAGCGTAAGCAGCTGGCCACAGCCGGTGACGATCAGGTCGGCCCGAAGTGGAGTCGTGGAGGCCATGGCGGGTGAACCGTGCCGCGTCAGCGCGGCCGCATGGGAATGCGCACGCCGTCGCGGCGCGCCGCCTCGATCGCGAGCGGATAGCCGGCATCCGCGTGCCGGGCGATGCCCATCCCGGGGTCGCCGGTCAAACAGCGGACCGCTTTTCGGGCCGCCTCCTCCGTCCCATCGACCACGACCGCGAGCCCGGCGTGGATCGACAACCCCATGCCCACGCCGCCACCGTGGTGCACGGACACCCACGCGGCCCCGTTGACAGCGTTCAAGAGCGCGTTGAGGATCGGCCAATCGGCGACGGCGTCGCTCCCGTCGCGCATCGCTTCCGTCTCGCGATACGGACTCGCGACGGATCCGCTGTCGAGATGGTCGCGGCCGATGACCACCGGCGCGCTCACGCGTCCCCTGGCCACCAGGTCGTTGAGACGCTCGCCGAAGCGCGCTCGCTCGCCGTACTTGAGCCAGCATATGCGCGCGGGGAGACCCTGGAACTGCACCCGCTCGCGCGCCAGTGCAATCCAGCGCGCCAGCGAGGAGTTGGCGGGAAACAACTCGAGGACGAGATCGTCGGTCGCGGCGATGTCCTTCGCGTCGCCCGAAAGCGCCACCCAGCGAAACGGGCCGTAGCCCTCGCAGAACAGCGGGCGAATGTACGCGGGCACGAAGCCGGGAAACGCGAACGCGTCCGGGTACCCCGCCTTCGCCGCCTGCCCGCGGATATTGTTGCCGTAGTCGAATACCGCCGCGCCCGCGCGCTTGAAGCCGACCATCGCCTCGACGTGCACCGCCATCGATGCGTACGCGCGTTCGACGTAGCCCGCCGGGTCGCGCCGGCGCAGTTCGGCGGCCGCCGCCACGTCCAGCCCGCGCGGCACGTATCCGTTGAGCGGGTCGTGCGCGGAGGTCTGGTCGGTGACCACGTCGACGTCGAGGCCCCGCGCGCACAGCAACGGAAACACGTCGGCCGCGTTGCCGCACAGCCCGATGGAAAGTGGACGGCCCGCGCGTTTGGCTGCCGTCGCCTGGCGCACCGCTTCGTCGACGTCGTCGACCATCACGTCCAGGTAGCGTGTCTCCAGGCGCTTGCGGATGCGCGCCGGATCCACTTCGACCGCGATCACGACCCCCTCGTTCATGGTCACCGACAGGGGTTGCGCGCCACCCATTCCCCCCAGCCCCCCGGTCAGGACCAGGCGGCCGCGGAGCGAGCCCTGGAATTCCTGGCGCGCGCAGGCGGCGAAGGTCTCGAACGTGCCCTGCAGGATGCCCTGCGTGCCGATGTACATCCAGCTCCCCGCGGTCATCTGCCCGTACATCATCAGCCCTTTGGATTCGAGCTCCCAGAAGTGCTCCCATGTCGCCCACGCGGGCACCAGGAGCGAATTCGCGATGAGCACGCGCGGGGCACCCGGATGGGTGGGAAAGATGGCGACCGGTTTTCCCGACTGGACCAGCAGCGTCTCGTCGTCGCGCAGCTCGCGGAGCGTGTCCACGATGGTGTGGAACGACTCCCAGTCGCGCGCCGCCTTGCCGCGACCACCGTACACCACCAGGTTGGCGGGGTCCTCCCCGACTTCGTTGTCGAGGTTGTTGCACAGCATGCGCAGCGCCGCCTCCTGCGCCCAGCCCTTGCACTGGAGGTCGCGCCCGCGCGGCGCTCGAATGTCACCCGGCGTGAATCGCATACGTTCCCCCGAGGCTTACGCGTCGCGCGGCAGGAGTGCGCCGACGTCCTTCTCGACCGCGGCGAGCACGTCTCCGTCCCGGATGCGGGTCTCGACCACGGCCAGGTGCCCGGACAGTACGCCGTCTTTCTCCATGAACGGCACCACCGCGCGCACCGCCGCGTGCGCCGCGGCCGCCCCGCGGCCGGGTCGCAGCGGGCGGTGGAACTCCAGCGCCTGCGCGCCGCACACCAGCTCGACCGCCACCACCCGCGCCACGTTGTCCAGCACACGCCCCAACTTCAGCGCCGAGATGCTGCCCATGCTCACGTGGTCTTCGAATCCCATCGAGGTCGGTATCGTGTCTACCGACGCGGGGTGCGCGTGCACCTTGTTCTCGCTCACCAGCGCCGCCGCCAGGTACTGCGTGATCATGAAACCCGAGTTGAGCCCCGGGTTCGCGATCAGGCAACGAGGCACTTTCTCCCCGTCGCCCTCCATCAATCTGTCCACGCGCCGTTCCGCGATCGAGGCGATCTCGCTCGCCGCGATGGCAAGCGCGTCGAGCGCGAACGCCATGTGCTCGCCGTGGAAATTGCCGCCGGAGATCACATCGGCGTCGTCGGGAAACACGAGCGGATTGTCGGTGACGGCGTTGATCTCGCGCACGATCCACGTCTCGACCCAGGCGAGCGTGTCGGCGACGGCGCCGAGCACCTGCGGGATGCAGCGGAACGAATACGGGTCCTGCACCCGGTCGCAGTCCCGGTGCGCGCGGATGATCTCGCTGCCCTCGTGGAGGCGGCGGAACGCCGCGGCGACGCGGACCTGCCCGGGGTGGGGTTTGAGCGCGTGGATGCGAGCGTCGAAAACGCGGTCGGTCGCCTGGAAGGCCTCCAGCGCCATCGCGGCGCCGGCGAACGACGTCGCCAGCAAACACCGCATGCGGCCCACCTCCCGCACCGCGAACGCGCTCATGAGCTGGGTGCCGTTGATGAGCGCGAGTCCTTCCTTCGGGCGCAGCGCGAGCGGTGTGAGCCCCTCCATCGCGAGCGCTTCCCGCGCGGGGACCACGCGGCCGCGGTACTTGACCTCACCCTCACCGATCAGGGCGAGGGACATGTGCGCCAGCGGGGCCAGGTCGCCGCTGGCACCCACCGACCCGTACGCGGGGACGCACGGCGTCACCCCCCGGTTGATGAGCTCGAGCAGGCGCAGGATCAGCGCCTCCGACGCCCCCGAGTTCCCCACCAGCAGGGAGTTCGCTCGCAGCACCATCATCAGGCGCACCACCTCGTCGTCGAGGAGGGGACCGAGTGCTGCCGCGTGGCTCCGAATCAGGTTGTGCTGGAGGTCGGCGGCCTCGGCGGGGCGAATGCGTGTGCGCGCCAGTTTGCCGAAGCCCGTGTTGATGCCATAGTGGGGAACGTCGCCTTCCGCGAGGTGCTCGCAGAACGCGGCGCAGCGGCGCACGCGTTCCATGGCGCCCGGCGCGGCCTCGACGCGCACGCCGCCGGCGACAAAGGTGTCGAGGTCGGGCAGGCGCAGGCTGGATCCGTCTAGGGAAAGTGTGCGCATGAGTGGGTGCTATCCTACCACCGGAACGCGGCGCGTCCTAGTGCGCATCTGCGCGGCCGCACCCGCGCGGCCGGGCGCTAGAACTTCTGTTCCAGCAGCACGTGGATCTTTGTCTGTTGCAGCGACACGCCGTCCGAAACCGCAAAACTCAAGTCGATGCGGCCGACGCGTGACACGCTGCGCACGCCGAATCCCCACCCCGCGAGTCCGAGGCGGTCGAGGGTGACGCCGCCGTCCGCCGTCGGCGTCTCCTGCTGAACGCTCCCGGCATCGGCGAACACGTACAACCCCTCGCGCGGCGTGCGTCCGATGCGCAATTCATTGCGCGCGTAGGCGACGTGGCGGCCGTGGAACTGATTCTCGCGATAGCCGCGCACGGTTCGCGCGCCGCCGACGTAGAACTGTTCCGGCAGCGGCACCGACGCCTCGCTCGACTGCAGCCAGTCCACCCGCCCGTCGAGCGCGTAGGTCAGCGACCGCCACACGGGGACGATCGCGACCAACGCGCCGTCGTAGATGGTCTGGCGCACGTCCGCGGGGCCGGTGAACCCCTCGCGGTAGGTGTTGCTCTTGGTCGCGAAGGTGACGGCCGCTTCGAGGTTTCCGTAGCCGCCGCGCCGCTCACTGCCGCGCAGCGCGCTCGCGCCCAGCCGCGCGCGCCAGCGCGTCGAACGCACGAGCGTGCCGGTGCTGTACACATTGCGGTCGCCGGACGCGCCGACCCGCGCGCCGAGCAACGTCCCCATGGCGCGCCCGATGTTACGCCCCATGTCCACCCCCGCCGATTGCCACGTGTAGAGCGTGTCCTGGCCGACCTGCTCCAGGCGCAGTCCCGCCTCGAGGCGCCGGCCCAGGAATAGCCGGTCGCGATAGCGGATGTGGGTCTCGTTTCTGCCCGCCCCGTCGTTCGTCCACAGCACCCCCAGGTCCTTGAGCGTCCCGCCGATGTTGTTCAGGTCGAGCTGCACCAGGCCGCTCAGCGTGCGCTCGCCGCCCGCCTCCGCCGACGCGTACCCCAATGCCCCCGCAAACGAATGGGCCCGCTCGGGCTCGTCGACGTGGAGGACGGCGTCGACCCCCCGGCCGTCCGCAGACACGCGCACGGTGGGGTAGTCGACCTGCGTGAATACACCGCTCGCCGTGAGGCGCAGAAACGCGTCCTCGAGGACCTGCGCGCGATAGTCGGTGCCCGGTTCGATCCCCGCGATCTTGACCGCGAGCGGCTTCTTCGTCTTCTTGAGCCCCTCGACCACCACCGAAGACACCGTGCGCTGCGTTCCCTCCACGACGGTGAGCGCGACGTCGACCGCCGCGCTGTCCTCGTCGATGCCGACGCTGTCGACCCAGACCTGCGCGAACGGGAGCCCCGCCCCGTCGTAGTCGGCCAGCAGGTCCGCGATGCGGCTCGAGAGCTCGCGCGGGACGAAGGGAACCCCGCTCTCGAGGTGCAGGTCGCGGCGAATCTCCCCTTCCGGTCGCGTCGACATTCCCGCGATGCGCACGCGCCGCACGCACGCCACTTCGCCCTCCTCGATCAGCACCGTGCGGGACGAATCCGCTTCGACCCGCACCGACACCGTCACGAACAGGCGTCCGCTCTCGAAGTACGACTCTTGCAGGGCCCGGATCGCGCGCGGGTCCGGAAAACCGTTCGCGCGCAGCACGGCCGCCGCACGCTCGCTGGTGATGGATTGCGCGCCGAGCACGCGCAGCCCCGCTCCCCACGCGGGGCCGGGCCCCGCCGCGACGGCGGCCACGCCGGCAAGAACGATGATGCGTGACAGCGTGCGCATCAGAAGTAGGCCCGGGTCTCCAGCCGGAATTCGTGCTCGGTGACGCGACGCCCGGAGAATACCGTCTCGTTGCGGCCGGAGTACGTGCCGTAGATCGAGATGATCTTCGAGATGCGCAGATTCGCGGTCGCACTCCAGGTGTGCGAGGTCCCCGGCCGCGAAAACACGATCGGCTGGACCGGAACCTCGTTGAGCGCGGTCACGCGCGCGAGCTCGTAGGTGGCGAACACGTTGACCTGCTCGGCGAGCCGCCACACCAGCCGGGGCTGCAGCTGCAGGGCGCGCTGCTCGGCGCCCGACTCGTCGTCGTGGCTCGTGGTTCCCTTGAGGTCGAGGTCCAGGGTCGCCCCGGGATAGAGCACGACGCCGAGCCCGCCGAGCCCGCTCCATTCGTCGATGTCGTAGCTGCTGCCCGTCCCCGCCGCGATTCCTTCCCCACCACGCATTTCCCGCCGGTTGCCCGCTTCGGCGGTGGCGGTGAGCCGCGCCGAGAGCGAGCGCGAGAAGCGCAGCACGCGCTCGCCGAAGTACACGTTTTCGCGGATCCCTTCGAAGCGGTTGTCCTCGCGGTCCTCGCGCAGGTAGCGAAAGGTGAGCGAGACGTTCTTGTAGCCGTCCAGGAACGACCAGTCCTGGCGCAGGGTCGTGCTCCCGTAGACGGTCGCGTCGTCGCGCTGCAGCGCCGACGGCACCAGAAGGTAGATTTCCCACGCCGGTTCGTAGGTGGACTCTTCCTTCACACCCATCGTCATGTCGAGGGAGACGTTGCGCACGATCCAGTTGCCCGCGCTCGCGCGGCGCGAGGGCTTCCAGATCGCGCGCAGGTTGAAGCCCACCGCGTGCACGGGGGTGGTGTCCGGCGTCGGCAGGTAGATGACCGTAAAGGCACCCTTGTTCTTGCCGACCGGCTCGCCGAATTCGTTGTAGTCCCCTTTCCCCTCGCCGACGAACACGACCGATCGTTGCTGCTCCACCGCGTCGTTCTGGCTGATTTCGTAGTCCGCATCGGCGCGCAGCCCGATGGGCTCCCACGCGCTCCCCGCCTTGAGGCGGGCCAGGTCGGTGTTGTGGTCCGCGCCGGTGACGAGATCCT
>Ga0184629_10000722_pt1 | contig 14374 bp, 10 predicted proteins | sample PLM4_32_b1_FD_133158 | JGI IMG/M metagenome (GOLD analysis project Ga0184629, IMG submission 133158) | Groundwater sediment microbial communities from an aquifer in East River, Colorado, USA - PLM4_32_b1 | ecosystem: Environmental > Terrestrial > Soil > Riparian zone | place: USA: East River... | reverse complement strand
GTAGAATTGAATGAAGAACAAGCTACACAATGGAGCTGGCCCAGAATTGAAAGTAGCATGCGGGATGACTTCGGAATGGATGATGTAGGATATGTTTTTCTGCTTTCATTGGGACAACATTTTTTTCCAAACATTCTTTCTGAAAATGGGATAATGGTGAGCACCGCACAACGGCGCTACAGCACGCCCCTGGCTTCTGGTTCCACCGCCGCACTCATGTGGAACACTCCTCCAGGGGGACCCTTCAGTTATGATTCTGCATCAGAGGAGTTGTATGCTTTAATTCCTTTGACCGATGAGGCAGTAATGGCAAAGCTGGCAACCCTCCGCCAGTTAATTCCTGCAGAGCAGCAGGCAGTACAAGATTTGTACTTTCTTCCACGGACCGACCTGGCCCGCTTTGCTTTCATTTTCAGCAATTTTAGTGAGGCCGAAGAAAAATTAATACAGGAACCGGAGGAGAGGATTCGTTGGTTATGGTTTCAAAAAGAGTTTGCCATTTGTCATTCACGGTGTAAGGTGATACAAGAGCACCTTCTATCACATGTAATTCGCATTGCGAAACAGAAAAATATTGAAGGACCAGAGATAGCCAAACTAGTGCTTAAGACGATCTGGGGTGATGAAAACGTAGCCATCACACCATGGGAAGACGACAGTGGGCAAACCCCGGGCGTCACTTGGGCCCCGTTACCCAATGGTGGAGCGTATTCAGCGCTGTTGGGACTTGTAGGCACAGGTATGTTAATTGAGTATTTGACTGGAAGTGCTAAAAGATGGCAGAATGTATTGGGGGGAACTGATCTTTATGGGCAGGAAGAAAACGAATGGTGCGCCCCGGTACCAACCGTTTTGCCATCTATGAGTTTGACAGTGCCTGCTGATCTTTCAAAGTTCATTTCACTACACAATGGTTTTGCGTTGGCGAATCTTAATGATGAACGTATCGGAGGCGCTGAACCTTTTTCTATTCATTGGAAAGGATTGTTACTTATCGAAGGGTCTGGACCATATTCCTTTGTGGCAGGTAGCCCTACAGGCAATGGTGAGTTGCCGGATTTTGATAAAATAAAATCCTCCCACACATGGAGAGTGAAATTAAACCGTGGTCAAAAAGTATGGGTCCTTCTCAGCCACAATTGGCCTAAGGAAGAAGCTCCAGCTGACTGTTCGAAACCAATTGCCTTAAAGAAGGGGATGTATGAATTGAGCATTGAGGTAGAGCGCAATCCATTTTCCTTTAATGATCCAGAAGATGTTTATAAGCAGTTTACCGGATTTCAACTTAAATACAATGGACCCGATAGTAATGAAAGTCCGGAGAGCATTCACTTCAACAAGCTTTTTCAGAAAAATAAAAATTCCACATTGCAGAATGGTTTGGCTATCACCGGCGTTGCCAGTGACTATTTGAAAATTCGTTATACAAGTACTGTCCGTGATATCAGGCGCACCTACATACGTGTTTATAAGGCATTGCTATTTGTAAATAAGTTGGATCTGTCGGCTAAAATAATTTCTGACAATGGGCAATCGGAACTGGGATTCATATTATCTAACCCTGAAAATTTTGCAGGCCAATCTTACTATAAAAATGGTGCTGTTTATAAAACACATAAGGCCAGTTTTGATTTCAATTTTTTACCCGTTAGAGACAATTACTTCACAAACAATCCAGCAACGGATCAAAGAGCCATGCCATCGGTTAAGCGCCAGCAAGCTATGTTTGATTGGTGGGAACGGTTATTTGATTACACTATTATGCGGCAGGAATCCACTGTCGCACCGGAGCATCCAGTCTGGCTCTTATTTCATGAGTCACAAGAGAGGCATACAGATGATGTTTTCCAGTTGCTGAGGCATATGGGAGTAAGTGTTAATCATGGAAACATTGTTCAACTGTATAATCCTGACTATGAATTGAACGATGTCGGACATGAAGGAGATTTAAACGACGATCGCTGGACTATACGCGCCTGGAAGGCGGAGCAATGGCTGCGCGAATTGGAATCTGATTTCTATGAGGATGATATTCGGGATGCTCGTCCGGATATATGGGCTTCGATCGACCCTAATGGTGTCGAAGTATTTGCTACGGAATCCGGCAATAAAAACCTTACCAAATTCTATCGCGATGGATGCATAGAAAATTCGGCGCCATTACGGTATAAGAATGTCAAACAAATCAATGATGCACTGCGCATGAGAGGCCAAAAAGCACTCCTTTCGTATTTGACCAATATGGACAGGGTTACCCTGCCATGGGGAGGCTATGCGATGGAAGCCAAGGAACTCAGCGAACTTTTATTGATTGACGTCGAAGCCGGCATTTGCCAAAAAGCTTCCCGTATGGAAGAGGCAGTCAGTGTTTCACAACTTTACGTTCAACGTGCTCGTCTAGGCTTTGAAGCTGATTTTTTAGTAACATCAAATTTTATCAAAGTATGGGACCGGCATTTTGTGACATTCCGTGCATGGGAATCATGCAAACGGCACGAAATCTATCGTGAGAACTGGATTGAATGGGATGAATTGGGAGAAGCACAACGCACAGAATCATATCAGTTTCTGGAGATGAAACTCAGAGAATCCACCTTGACGGTACCTGTACCCGGCGGGCTTGCCTATTGGAACGGATCAAAACCACCCGCTCATCCAGGACTAACATTGCTTCAAAACCGGCAACCCGTTGCCATGCAGGTTTTGAATCCGGACAGAGAGGGACTCGGATTGATGGGGACGCCGGATAGACACGCTCGTCCTGCATGGCTGGCCGCCTTGAAAAAACCAAACTTCGATACCGGCCCCGAAAACCCGGGAGGAAATGAACCAGGAGGCGGTGAACCAATAGGACGATTTGCAAATAATAATAATAATAATAATAATAATAATGGAACTGACGAGTTGGGAGGCCTTCCGCTATGGTTGCAGGCAGCGGTAAAACTTGGAGCAAAGTTTATCCGCGTCGCAGCAGCAGGCATCCCATTAGGTAGTACAATGGCCACACCGAAATGTAACAGGAAAGCAACTTCTGTTTGTTGTAATGAATGCGGTAAAATGCATCCTGCTTTGATGGATGAATATTATTTCTGGATCGAAGAATCCAAGTATTACGAGGAACCTGAACAAAACGCAGACTGGGGAACAACACTTGATAACAAGCTTTCTGATTGGGACCGACCCGATAAATTGCCCAGCCTGCTGAATTGGGCATCCAATCAAAAAGTTCATCTACGCTGGTGCCGTGTACACAATGGTGAGTTTCAGCAGCCCAACCAAACGTTTGAGGGCGTACGTGTGAATTCTGTCGATGCTGCTGATTTGATTTTGACTGGACGCATTGGTGATTCAATCTATTTTAGCGTTACTGGGGGTTTAAAACCATTGCCGGAACCAGGATTTCCAAATACCCCAGCCCCGGGATTTCGATATGATATACAACCTGATGAAGCCATTGTGATACCAGAGGTCGTCCCTTCTCCGGTACCGGCAACTATCGGAGGCCTGACAGCTTATCCTTTCTTTGCTTATTTCGATCCAGGAGCCCCGTTGCTTCCCCCATCTGTTTTTAGCCCTGCCATAACAGTAGCAGGAAATCTTCGAACACATTGCCAGTTCGAATCGGCTTTAAAATGGTATGAATTTTTTTACAACCCTTTGCTCAACGATAATTCATGGAAAGAATGTTCGGATGAAGAATCAGATGAGGAGAATGAAGAGGAAAACAATGATGAAGAAAATGACGGAGAAAACTTTAATAATGGGAATAGAGATGATGAGGAAACAAGGACTCAAAACGATTGTTGTTGTGCCAGCAACCCGGTAGACGATACCAAGGCAAAGCAGCGAATCATCCTGATGCATTATCTAGAAACGCTTTTGCAATGGGGGGATGCATTGATGCGAAAAAATACTCCTGAGAGCTTCCAGCAGGCGCGTCTCATTTTTGATACCGCTGAAAAAATATTGGGTAAAACACCAACGACCGTGAAAGCCTATATAGGTCTTAACCCCGATCAAAAAGTTGAGTTATTTTCTGCGGATTGTGCACCCCTTAATCCAAGACTTCTCTGTATATACACGACGGTGAATGACCGCATTTCATTGATCCATTCTTGTTTAAATGCCAAACGATTGCAAAATGGAAGGCCAAACCTGGATATGCCCTATTTAGGGAATAGCATGATACGCGATTGCTGGAAGACAACCGAACAGGTTTGTTTAGATGAATTCGACTGGTGTTTACCGCAAAGCCCGTATCGATTTTTGTTCCTGTTGCAAAGGGCTCAAGAAATGGCAGGTGAAGTCCGCGCCTTAGGAGTGGCATTACTATCAGCATATGAAAAAGGAGATGGTGAATATTTATCGTCAATACGTGCAATGCACGAACGGCAATTATTAAATCTTGCTTTAAATATCCGTCAGCAGCAATGGCGTGAAGCAGATTGGCAAGTTCAGGCTTTGGAAAAATCGAAGGAGACTGCACTCATACGCCGGCAGTATTATGCTGATCTGATTATCAACGGGTTGAAAAGTGGAGAAATTCAGTATGAAGCATTAATAAACGTTTCACAAGGGTTCAGACTTTCTGCTAACATCGCTGAGGCTTCTGCAGGTATTATGGGAATCATCCCTGATATTTATGCTGGTTTCCCTGTAACACAAACTCATTTACCGATCGGTTCTAAATTAGCGGAGGCTACATTGATGACTGTCGGTCGTATTATGAATGCGCTTGCAGAAAGATCGAGCACAAATGCTAATCTTGAGTCCATGGAAGCAGGTTGGGAGCGAAGGGAGGATGAATGGAAATTTCAGGTAGAAACACTGGATATAGATATTCAACAAATAGAACGCCAGCGGCTAGCCGCCGAACGACGTCGTAGCGTGGCTCTTAGCGAATTGAACAATCATCAGCAGCAGATCGAAAACTTAGCCGAGTTACATGATTTCCTGCGTGATAAATTTACAAACCATGCCCTCTATCTTTGGTTACAGCAAGAAACAGCGGCGCTTTACTACCAGATGTATGATGTTGCATTGCATTGCACGCGCCAGGCCGAGCGTGCGTTTAATCTTGAGCGAGGACATACGTCCAGAAAATTTATCCCTTATGAAATCTGGGACAATCTACATGAGGGGCTCCTTTCCGGCGAACGATTGCAATTGGTTATCCGGCAAATGGAAAAATCCTACTATGATGAAAACACCCGCGAATATGAATTAACCAAACATATTTCGCTCCGGCTTCATTCACCCTTCCAATTGCTCCAACTTCGTGAAAGTGGGTATTGTGAATTGGAATTTCCGGAATGGCTGTTTGATCTAGATTACCCGGGGCATTACATGCGTCGCATCAAGAATGTAACCCTGAGCATTCCATGCATCGCGGGTCCATACACGGGGATTCATTGTAGGCTAACCCTATTATCCAGCAAGACACGTGTCAGTCCAAAAATCCTTTCCCCGATACATGCTTGTTGTGAGGATGAAGGCTGTAAGAATGGATATGAAACGATACCAGATGATCCGCGCTTCATTCAGGCATACACGGCCACTGAAGCAATCGCTACCTCTGCAGGACAAAACGATTCAGGAATGTTCGAACTGAATTTCCGCGACGAAAGATATCTCCCGTTTGAATTTAAAGGGGCAGCAAGCAGGTGGCGTTTGGAAATACCTCATGAAAATAACTTTTTTGACATGAACACTTTAAGTGATGTAGTGTTTCATTTGAACTTTATGTCAAGAGAGGGAGGTGACTTACTTCGTAAGGAGGCCAATGAGTGCGCTCAGCAGCATGTACCAGGTGATGGTGTCAGGCTTATCGATGTTAAACAAGAGACACCCGATGCATGGCATTTGTTCCAGTATAATTCGAAAAAACCGAAAGAACTACCATTGAAATTCAACACTGAAATGTTCCCTTATTTGCCAGGAATCACAAACCTTTGGTTTAAAGGATTTGATATTTTCTTTGAACCGGAAGAATGTTTTTCACCGGACGGAATAACCGTGCAGTTCATTGTTAATCCCTCCTTTGCTGATTTGGTTCCTGATGAATGCGACGGAGACATTATTGAAATTCATTGTGTGCATAGCAGAGAGTGGCCTGGATTGTATCATGGCGCCCTCCCGTTAGAAGGATGGCCTATTACATCCGGAGACCTGAAAGAATATGGGCGTTTGAAATTTCCTTTCATCATCAACAAAATCAACAATCTTCATTTGTTAACGGGATATTGTTCAACTGTAGAAAGTAAAAAGAATGAATGTTGTTGAAATGTTTTGAGGAATAAGAATTGCTATTTTTAAAGATTATGATCAGGGATGATACTCTACCAAACAGTGGCAGTATAATTCTATTTGGTCTATATCATCATTAGTCAGAAGCATGTAAAGAAAAATATGTAACCCTAAAGTTCTCTCGTTAAATTTTGATCGCAACAGGATCAAACCGGGGCTTTTTTTGGTAGTGGGCTACAGGGCAGGTTATAAGGAGTTCCTCATTCCTTGCCGCAAAAGATCACGCCAGCACTCACAGTCCGTGCTGCTCCATTCGCACCTTCATCCGCACAAGCAGCACCAACTGTTCGCCTAGAGGTGCCGCGAGGCGCGGCATGCTGTCATGCCTTTTGCTTTGGCTGCGTCATTCGTCACGGCAGCTCCTGTGTCCTGCATCCCGCTTCGTTCAATCGTCCTCCATTACACTGCATTACGTTCCATTCGCTTACCACCCACCACTCGTTGCGTTTGGGTTATAAGCAAAACCCGCATTCGGCGCAGATAACCACAAACTCCACTCGCTCCCTACCCGCATCGCTCATTTCACTCCATTCCGTTTCATTTCGTCCTCATTCACTCAGCAGGCTGCAGTCCACCCGCTGCCCTTGTTGTGCTCGCCTGCGCTGTCGGTCGGGCTGCGGCCCTGCCTCCGGTCAACTTCACTTTATAAAAATCCATAAAATGATAAAGCCAGTTTACCTGCCGAAGCTTCAGCGCAGGCAGGCCCTTGTTCGTGCGGCCACTGCTCAACCCCGACGCACATTCCGTGGCCTTCTCATAGTTCGCATCGCCCTCCTTCGTGCGGGCTCCTTGCTCACACCCTTCCTCCTGCTCGCGGTCTCACTCCGCGAAGCGCTACGTTCGCCCTAGGCGGCTGGCATGTCCGTCACAATCGCTGCACTCTCACGCTCGGAATTAGTCCTTGGATGTGCATTGTTATATATCTCAGCTAATATCTCTATGTCCAAGCGGAGGTAAGCTGACGTAATCTTTTCAGATTTAAGGCCTAACAGGTTTCGAATACTTTATTGGTGCCCTATTGTGGTACGAGTAAGTTGCAAGAATGTCGAAATGTATGGCCAGATACTGAAATATTAACCGGCGGGTGATGACACTCTCAGAAATTAATTTAACCTCTGAATGTTTCTACAAACTCTTTTCCCTTTATACCAGCATGCCTGACAATCAAGATTTGATATACTTCGCTTTCAGTTTTAAATCTTTTAGTGACTTCCCTTTTAAAAGCAAATGATAGACTTGCCGTCAATCCTTCTTTTGCTAATTCAGCGTCAATCTCTGCAGCGAGTTCATCTAAACTATGTTGTTCATAATTTATTTCGAAATATACAATTCCAACTGAAAGCAAAATTCTTTGGTCATTTTCCTCAATCCACTTCCTGCATGCCTGAAACCCGTCTCCTTTTTTAATTTTTTCTCTCGCATCTTTCGAGAGTTGCCATTCAGAATACTTGCCAACAATTGTAAGGTCCTTCCCAGCAACCCTTTGATAGGCTGCGTGTATTTTTGCTTTGAGCCTTTCAATTTTTGCGACATCGGCTGTTTCTTTCAAAAGTTCCTTGATATTCGCATCGACGGCTGCCGTAATATTAATCTCAAGTTTTTCGGTTCGCCCGTAATCAATGGATCTTCCGTCTGGGAATCTAACATTTTCTATATCCTTCGCGGTGAAAGGGTTGTCACTAAGTTCAGAACAAGTGCTGAAATCCTGCGAGGAAAGCATTTTCTTTGATGGAAGAGTTTGACCTAAAACCTGAATAGCCACCTGTTCAGCAGTTGTAGCTTTTGTTACAGCCGGAGAGAATGGACTTTTGGTGTAATGCAATAATTTACCAACACTGCCAGGGTCGCAAACCTTCTTCCCACAAATTTGATCTGCTTTTAATCTGGCATTAGGTAATTGGTACTTTAGTTGTCCAAATGAATTGGATACGTAGAATAATACGCCAAAACATAAAAATAACTTTGTTTTCATAAGGATTAAGGATTTATAGGGTTCATAACTTCACTAATATTTAGAATTCAAACTATTTTCAATGTCCGCATACCTTGTGAATACAGGGAGTTTAAGGCTGTAAGGCTTACCTGTGCAATTGTTTGGTAAAAAAGAAAAATAAGATAAAGGCATATAAAAATATGAGGTAGAAGCTTTTCATAGAGGCTTGGTATTTATAAAGTGAATTGTTGCTGATCCTGGTATAAAACTAAAACAGCGAAAAAAGAGCATACTGATGACAATGCAAAACCAACTGCCAGCTCTTTATGTAAAAGGCTCGATTTCTAAGTAGTTCCTGGTAGGCTTTTCAGACACATACATTCGTTCAGACAACCATAGGAATTATTTACAATTTAACTATTGAAATATAATTTGCAACTAAATGGAATGAATTTCTACCCAATGATTTCAAACGTCTTTCTGGCCCGGTATTTTCTAGACATAGCCCTTCTGAGTCGACCTCAATCAGAGTTAGCCCAGCGAAATGGTGAGGTCCTATATGACGTCCACCTTTATTGATCATCACTCTATACGTTTCTTCCATAAGCTCATCTATTTTAGGATCAATGGATTCATACGTTCCACCATTTTGTTAACGCACTGTTTATCAGGCAAGGTGCGCAATGCAGGATAACAAACTTATCAGAGAAGTTCGCCAGTTACTGATTGAGCATAAACTTTGTTAATGAGGTACGAACTCCGAGGTATTCATTGCATTACAAGGTTTCGGGGTGAACATTTCCGAAAAAGGTAAACGACAAGTGCTTCTTCCGGAACAGGAGATTAATGGAAGTAACCTTCCATTTTCATTGTTAAGGTATGTCCTGTACCGGTTGATATTTTCAAAGCCTATATTTTTTTGCAATGGCAATGAATCGCAAGGCATCGACCTCGCGGAATTCTATGCCCAGCCGGGGGTCAGCTGGAATTCCTCTTTGCGTTCATCGATCGCCTCTCAATAGTTCAATGTACGAGGCTGGTATTGAGATTCGTCCCGTTACAACTATTAAAGTCTTGGACTAAAGCTTCGCTATCTGGGAGGATAAGATCATTATCAATTGATCTAGAATAAATACTTAAACATAATACAAAGTTACGGGCTGCGGATCAGATAGATACAAGGGTTCGCTGCGCCCGCTCAAAACAAAATCTCCACCTTCCGTCAGTCGTTCGTTCCTCCCTCCTTCCTCCAGGTCGTATTTTCTTTTGGCGGCCCTTGCATCTATCTGCCCGGTCCCGTGAGTGGCGGGTATTATGTTTAAATATTTAATAAAAGCTAATGTCGGTGGCTGGTGGCTATCGGTTGGCATTCGGTTTCAAGGCAAGCCTTTTTCGCTTGGCCGTCATGTTTTTCTTAGCACTCGTGAGTATTGGCTTCGGGTCTTTTGGCTCGAGTTATCACTTTCAGAGCTCCCTTTTTAGGGGGCTTTTTTTGCTTATGGGGATGAAATTAAAAAAGTGCAGCAAAGTTTGTCGGGCTGGCTCATCCCATCGCAAAAGCAAAGCAAGGAACTACGGCATAAACACATTCCATCACACGAGCCTTCATTTATTCCGTTCCTCCTTGCTTTGCTTCCACGCCCTCCAATGATGATGCTTTCTTTTTCTTTTTTCGGTTTTCTTCTTCTTTGAAGACATATCTTGTCGATGCATGCGAAATGTTACATGCAAAAAAAGAAGGCTTCCGTTTGGGAAGCCTTCACATTCACTGCCAGGATCATTTGCTTTTCCACCATCTCGATATCCACTTCAACGCAAGAGATACAGTGAAACTGACTACAGCACCAATAAAAGCGAGCACGGCAGTTTTAACAAGATCCTCTGAACGAATATTTACGAAGATTGTAAGGAGCGTTCCGCTGGCCGTGTTTATTGCCGTTCCAGAATGATTGGTATGAGCTGACATCTTACTAGTTCATTTTTGGATCACTGCCTAATCCTCCACCATTCATTTTGTTTTTCGGATCACTCACTCCGCCTCCTCCATTTAGCAGCCCCTCACCATCGACTGCAGTTTGACTCACAGCTGTAACAACGGCACCTGCTACAGCAACGTATCCGGCTAATGTTACTATCGCTGCTGGCAGTGCAATAGGCGCTGCCAATAATACACCGCTTGCAGCTGCCAACGCCAACCCAATAGTACGTAGCACCCTGAAAAATTTTGGAGTTGGTGCTTTCACCCTTTCCATGATATTCATTATTCTTTTGATTTTATGGTTATGAAAACTCTCTTGTTACGTTCCAAAGCTTCCAGTACAAGTACTTTAAGCTTTTCATTTGCCAACCGCGATTGGCTTCCTTTCCCCGGACCAGTATGACTTGTTACTGGAGCAATGCAACCTTTTAACTCTTTCTTGGCATCATTCGCAGGGTGGATTAAGATCCTATCTCTGCCTTTTACATTCAGTACCAATAAGTGATGGTTGTGCTTCTTTGTAAATCGCTTCTTCAACTCATACCGACCCTCCGGGATACAGGAAATACTTCGCTGGTTCTGGAGCCAGGGGAGCTCAATGGTGTTACACACCACGAGCTTTAATTCCCCATTAGTTCCATCAGGGTCATAAGTCCTGATCAGCTCAAGTTCCATTAGGCACCTCCATCAACAGCCACTAATGCCATGGCATTGTAGACTCCATTCTTCAATGGATAGAAAGCACCATTGACAGATTGGAGAAATTCAATACCAAATGCTACAAAGAGCGGTTTCGTGCTGGCCGGCGTCACAGCATTGGTCAGCACTAGAGCAACTTCAGCTTGCGGACCGAGGATTATCTCCGGGCTGGCAGAGGTTTTCACCACGTAGCTTCCTGCTTCAAAGTCCACCTCTACACCCGCAGAGATTAATCTGAAGTGGGTTGCGCCTTGTGGTGCACCGATCATGTTCACAGGGATGTACGCAGGAATGTCCACGGAGAGATTACCAGCCGCGCGGTCGATGATAGGAGTGTACGGAGCAAAAAATGTACTGCCAAGCTTTCCGTCCAGGTTGAACTCAAAGCCAGTCAATAACTCCGCTTCTCCATCGATCACTTTCCGTTGCCCACGAATATTTGTAGCATCCGCCTGGATTACCTTAACCATCTCACGCGTCAAACGACTGGTCATCCGGCTGTCCGCAACGTTGACGAGTAACGCGCGTAGCGCAGTCCTCAACAACTTGCCCGCCGCGCCAGCTCGCCCGAACTCCGCACCGTTTTCACGGGTTCGTTCAAAGTTGGGATCGTTCTTGATTCGGTCCGCATCTACGCCACCCTTCTCGCGTGCCAGGAACCCGTCTTGTTGGGACTTATAGAAAGACACACCTCCCATTTGCCCTTGTAGTTTGATTACACCTTTTTGTCTTGCCATAGTTTAAAAAATTAATTGTCCAACCTGTTCACGGCACAGTCTGGTTAAGCCACTGTTGCAACAATGACCAAACATATTCAGTGAAATCATCAACTCATATTTAGCCCTTCCGTTAGCGAATACTTGCGCCACATTCTTCCGATATTTCCAAAAATGATTTACATTAAGTGAAGAACTTTGCTATACCATAGCCAGGCATGAAGTATAGATACTGCATGAGAGTCGATAGAATTATTATTTACCCAAAGGATATTCAACGCATCACCGGCAGGAGTGAGCGGTATGGAAGGATATTGTTAAAGCGAATCAAAGGTCACTTTCAAAAGGATGATCATCAGTTTGTAAGTGTCGAGGAGTTTTGTGCGTACACAGGGCTAAAATATGAACAAGTAACAGAGTTACTACTTGCGTAACTGCAGTTCTATTTCGCTTGAGGCCTCCAATAATGAATTAAATAGCCCATTTTTCGGCCTATTTTGTTTGAGGGTCAAGGCAAAGAAACCGAGTCAAAAGGAGGCTATGATTGATCATGAAAAATGGATATTACCTAAAGGGTTTATCCAAAAAGTTCTAATTGTGGAAATCGGCGATGTTGTTGGTCGTCATCCTTACCTTTCCTTCTCGTTGATGGCAATAGGGATTGAATTTCTTGGCAAATGTATGATGGTGCATAAGGCCGATTGGCATTGGCCTCATCCAAAGCAGGCGTTTGACGAAGGCGCAAAACTTTTGCACGAAATCAATATTGAGTATAAGAATATAAAATTGAAGGATGGGCTCAGAAATGGTTTTGCTCATTCATTTTCACCTAGGGCTAAAGTGGGGCCCGGTGAACGTAATCGAGGCATTTCGCAGCAGGTAGGCCCCCAGTATGTTCTTGTCGCAGAGGATTTTTACGAAGATTTTGCTAAGGGTTGTAAAATGGTAATTGGTACCCCTTTCAATGAAAACGACAAAATGAATAGACCTTTGTTGTACGTTGGATGAAAGCTGTAATAGGCGATGAACTGCTAGGGTTCACTTTCATTTGAGAATACGTAGACTCCTGGTAGGGTCCATTCGTTTTTTTTAATGGCTTTATAATGGTACTGTCTGGAGTTTTGCAACTCTTCCAGCAGATATTGGTAGCGGGATTCATTGTTTAGATCCCACTTTCTTTTGGCTTTATTAAGCCGAGGTCTCAATTTGTCAATTGCGTACCATTGGAAGTCCTCCGCCTCAATAGGGGTGTGGCATTTTACAAGTGTCCATGTGCCACTTTTTAGATACAAGGAAATGGAGGCTTTTACTGACTTTGGATCACCACAATCAATTGACGTTTTGTATGAGTTACCAGATTTACGCCGTGTTCGAAGGATTGAGTAACCTTTTGTAACTGCCAAAGTTCTTCTTAAAGCCGAACCCCCCATTCCCCCAGAACAATGTTTCTCACAAATTCTGCTCCAGATGTTATTTGTATCTCCTATATACAATATCATATTATAAGCAATTTTAGAAACTGCGTTGCAACTTCATCCATAGGTTTATGCTTGCGTTAACAAACCTACCAATGCCTTTTGATCAGGTCAATAGTAGATTGATAATCTTTATTTCTCCCTATATAATTCCCGACTCTAGACAGCGTTTAACCAGTCGGACTTTTGAGTTTACCCCAAATTTCAAATAGAGGTCAGCGCGGTACTTTTCAATAGTACGCGGACTTTTACACATCATGGCTCCTATCTCGGTGCAACTCAGGCCGGAACAGACATGCGCGAGCAGCTTCCTTTCCATCATGCTTAATTGAATTTGACCGGCATTGGACTGAAAACCCCCTAATCTTTTCAATCCATTTTGAACAACTTCACAAGCTTTTTCGGTTAAATAGACGCCCCCGTTGGCCACTATCTGTATGGCTTTGGACAACTCACTAAGATCATCGCTTTTACGGAGCAAACCTTTTCCACCCAGGCTGTACACGGCGATAACATTTTCTTGATTGACGTATTGGGCATAAACTATCACCTTAACATCAGGGTATTCTCTTTGAAGCGCCTCCGTTGCTTTAATTCCATCCATTTTAGGCATCTTTATATCCATTAAGACGACATCAGGGGTTGTACGTGTAATTTTCTCCAGTAAATCAATTCCATTGACGGCTTCCAGGACCACTTCAAAATGGGTTTCCTCATTTATTAAACCGATAACTTTTTTACGGAATAGTTCCTGATTGTCTGCAATGCCAACGCGGGTTTTCTTATCATGGAATAAGTTCATCTATTGCATTCAAATTTTAATCAAAGTCAGAGGTCTTGCCTCCTGAATTTGCAATCCAAAGTCCATGGATCAAGTAAGTCTGAATTGGTCTATAAAATCATTTTATTATTTAGTCCGCCATTTATTTGGTCGCCCGGTAAATTCTGACTAACGTTTTATAACTCGCTGATTATCAATACACATTTTCAAACATTTTTGCCTCATTAATCGCTCGGACTTATTCCCTGGACGTTAGCATTGGAAATTAATTTCGGTCTCGGAAATACGGGAATTGCCCACAACGTTCTTATATGGCGTGGCCGGGTAGGGGCAGTCTTATAATGGAGCGAATGCGGACTGGCAAGGCTGGCCCGGTCGTACTGCGCCAGAGCCCCAATTTAAGAAATCTATCTTTGATTCAGCTGGGAGCAGGGCCATGCAGAGACACATTGTTGTACTAAACCTTCGGTAGCTCTTGCTCTTAGC
>Ga0184629_10000720_pt1 | contig 14386 bp, 9 predicted proteins | sample PLM4_32_b1_FD_133158 | JGI IMG/M metagenome (GOLD analysis project Ga0184629, IMG submission 133158) | Groundwater sediment microbial communities from an aquifer in East River, Colorado, USA - PLM4_32_b1 | ecosystem: Environmental > Terrestrial > Soil > Riparian zone | place: USA: East River... | reverse complement strand
TCTTCGTCCGGCTGACCACGTAGAGGACGCCGTCCTTCGCCACCGGGGTCGTGTAGACCGCGTTCCCCATGTTGATCTCGGCGATCTTCTGCAGCGTGGTTCCCGCCTTCAGCACCACCACGTCGCCGTCCTCGTCCCCGAGGTACACCTTGCCGTCGGCGACGAACGGGGAGCCCCACACGGCCGCCATCACGTCGTACATCCAGTGCTGCTTCCCGGTGCGGGCATCGAGGCAATGGAGGTGGCCGGAGAGGTCCACGGCGTAGGCAATCCCGTCGGCGATGGCGACCGTCGAGATCGAGCGGTGGAAATCCTCGCCGCCGCGGTGCCAGACCTGCCCCTTCCCCGTGACGTCGCCGTCCAGCGTGGCGTCGATGGCGTAGAGATGTCCGATCCCCTCGCCGTGCTCCGGGTCCTGGCCCACGGCGACGTACACCTTGTCCTCCCAGATGACCGGGGTCGAGATGATCTCGTTGCGGGTCCCGCGGCCACCGAGGACGTAGACCGCGTCCTTGGGGTTGGCGTCGAACTTCCACAGGAGCTTGCCGGTCTTCGGCTCGAACGAGTAGACCCAGCCGTCCCCCCCGGGCAGGATGACCTGCGCGCGCCCCTTGATGACGCCGTACGCCGGGTTCGACCAGGTGCCATGGATGATGTGCTCGCCGGGGTCGTTGTGCTCCCACACGAGCTTGCCGGTGCCGGCGTCGAGCGCGATGAAGCTCGGCGCCTTCGGGGACGGAATGTTGACGTGCCCCTCGTCGACCCCGTTGCCGGTGACGGTGAACAGCATTCCCTCGGCGACGAGCGGGTTGCCGGCGGCGAGATTGTGCGGGAAGACGTCGAGCTCGTCGATCATGCCGTAACTCCAGACGATGTCGACGTCGCTCTCGCTCTTCTCCTCCTCGCCGGTGAAGGGACCGTCGTTCTCGCCGTCCCGGAACCCTTCGGTGTCGGCGCAGATCACCTCGGCGCGGTTCGAGACGAAGTACATCCGATCCCCCTCGATGTATGGGGTGGAGCAGATTCCCTGTAACGGCCAGTCGTTCACCATCCCGGAGGGGAGCTTTGGGAATGCGGCCTGCCAGAGGAACGCGCCATCCTTGATGTCGAACGCCATGACGTTGCCGCGGTCCCCCTTCAGCTTCGGGCTCTTGAGACCCTCGTTGTTGGTGCCGACGAACACCTTGCCGCCGGCGACGACGGGGCCGGCGTAGGTCTGCGAGCCGAGCGTCGCGACCCACCTGATGTTGGCGCCGGTCTTCGGATCCCAGGTCTCGGGCAGCCCCTTCTCGTCCGAGACCATGTTGCGCGACCAGGTATTCCCGAACATCGCCCGTTCCTTCGCAGGGGGGGCGGCGCCGGTGATCAGGATCAGCGTGGCGGATGCGATCAGGGCCAAGGGTGCGAAACGCGCTCTCATCGTTCGTTCCTCGTCACGGTCAGGTTGTCGTAGAAGATGTCGGCGGCGGAGTAGCCGTAGAGTCCGGGGCTTCCGGAGCGATTCGGCACCGGATCCTCGAGCGTGATCGTCCAGTCCTCGGGCTCCTTCCCGCCGCGCGGCCACACCTTGCCGCGGACCAGCGCCCGGTCACCCTGCGGCTCGACCCGGAGCTTCACCGTGTACCAGACGTCGGGTTGGAGCGGGAACTCGACGTTCTGGACCGCGCGCAGCTCGGCCCAGTCGCGGAGCTGCAGCTTGTCGTGCTTCCCCATCAGGTCGAGGGTATAGCGGCCGGCGATGACGCCGACGTCGGGGCGTTTGTGACCCTTGGCGGATCCCATCACGTCCGCCTGCACCGTGTAGTCGGCAAGCAGAGGCGAGCCGATGAAGACGCTCTGCCGCTCGAGCCCCTGGTCCATGAACGGCTTCGCGAGCACGCGCGTGCCGTCCTTCTCCTGCACGGTGAAGCGGTTCCCGGCGCCGATCCACCCGGCGGGGGCCTTGCCGACCTCGATCGCGTCGAAGTCCTGCTTCCACGGTAGGTCGGGGAAGACGCGGGCGCGCGCGGCGGCCTTGAGCGCGCCGAACGTGAACGCGACCTTCCCGGCCTGCGACCCCTTCGCCTTCGGGTCGGTGGTGAAGATGCCGCCTTCGACCGTCCCGGCGAGCCCCTCGAGCGACCAGGTCCCGTCGACCTCGCCGAGCGCGCGGCCGGCGAAGTCGAACGCCCGCGCCTTGAACGTGATCTTCTCGCCCGCTTTGGCGATCACCTCTGCCGGCACCAGCGCGACGCTGGCCGCCGCCCCCTGCGCCGGGCCGTCCTCGGGGAGGACGATCGCGGGGCCCGGCGTCGCCTTGAACGGCTGCTTTCCGTCGCCGATGCAGTAGAGCCCCTCCTCCGAGACGAAGTAGAGCCGCCCGTAGGCGATCGCGGGGGAGCCGTAGATCTCGGCGTAATGCCCGCCCGGCATCGTGACGTGATCCGAGTCGAGGACGACCGCCTTGTCCGCCTCGGGGCGGATGATATGCACGTTGCCGTTCACCTCCACCGCGAAGATCTTCCCGTCGGCCCACACCGGCGATGCCTTGCCGACGGTGCCGAGGTTCTGCTGCCAGAGGTTCCTCCCCGTGGCCGCCTCGAGCGCGAACAGGTTCGCGGAGTCGTCGATGACGTAGAGCGTCCCGCCGTGGAGGAGCGGCGAGGAGAAGCCGACCTGCAGCTCGTCCACGCGCCAGACCTCGTTCGTCTTCGTGATGTCACCCGTTCCGGTCCCGTCGATGCAGACGATCCGCCCCATCACCGCCTTGTCGAGGTTCTCGTCGGCGCTGGTGGCGTAGACGCGATCTCCCTCGACGACCACCGACGTGTTGAGCCCCTGCTTGCTCAGCTGGAACCCCCACACCTTCTCGCCCGTGCGGGCCTTGAGCGCGTAGATCCAGCCGTCCCCGTTCCCCTCGATCAGCAGACGCTGTCCCTTGATGACCGCGATCGTGGGGACCGACTGCGTGGTGATCGTGAGCGGCGCACCTCCCGGCGTGGCGACCCAGAGCAGCGCGCCGGTGCGCTTGTCGAACGCATACGTGCGGTGCCGCGGCGCGGCGGTCTCCCCCCAGCCGACGTTGCTGAAGCTGATGACGACTCGGTCCTCGTCGACGATCGGGGAGTGGGTGCGGCCGCCGTACCCGGAGATCCGCCCGTACTCCTCGGTGAGCGAGTGCGACCAGACGATCGCGCCTTTGCGATCGAGCGCGGCCAGCTCTCCCGCGACGGTCTGCACGTACAGGTTCCCGGTCTCCGGGTCCGCGGTTGGATTCGCCCAGCCGACGCGCGAGAAGGGGACCGCGGTCTGGAAGACGCCGAAGCGGCGCTCCCACAGCTTGTGACCGTCGCCGGCGTCGAAGCAGGCGACGACCTCCTGCTTGTCGAGCGCCTCGCCGACGCGTCCGATGGCGCAGGCGCGCCCGTCGAAGACAACCGGGGCGGAGCGGCCGGTGAAGGCCTGCCGCCAGATGACGTGGTCACCCGCCGGCGACCAGCTCTCGACGAGCCCGGTCTCCCCGGACACGCCGTTCTGGTTCGGGCCGCGCCACGCGGCCCAGTCGCCGGCAAGCGCCATCGCCGGAACCGCCGCGACCAGGGCGACGGCAAGGCGAAGGCTCCGGCGTGGGGTTGTCTCAATCATCGCTGGCTCCGTGGCCGCACGGGCCGCTGCGAGCGGCGTGGCGGCTACTAATAAGGAGATGCTCCACCCAGGAAATCAGTACGGTGAATGGCCCGAATAGATTACCGAAGTTGGACTCATAATTCTTTCTTTTACAACACTTTTACAGGGTTTTGTAAGACGAATATAAGACGAACATAGAGGCCTGCGCGGGGAGTTTTCAGGTCGCCCCGCCATCCGGGGTCGCCGGTGGATTCCGGCCGACGCCGGAATGACAGCGCGAGGTCGGTCCCCCTGCACCATCCCCCTCCGTCACCCCGGCGAAGGCCGGGGTCCACCGATTACCTCGCGGTTCGCTTGTCCCGTGTCGCGCCGGCGCATTCGCCCGGCTCGGCGCCCGACCATGGATCAATCCGAAGTGCGCTACTATCGGCCGCGATGAGCCTCTTCGAACCGATCTTCACTGCCCTCAATCGTGCTCAGGTCCGGTACGTCGTCGTGGGCGGTGTGGCAATGGTGCTGCACGGACACGCGCGACTGACGGTCGACATCGACCTCGTCGTGGACCTGGACGACGAGCCGGCCGCGAGGGCAATCGACGCCCTGATTGCGATGGGGCTCCGGCCCCGGGCGCCCGTGAACCCACGGGATTTCGCCGACCGATCGATCCGCGAGGCCTGGGTCCGCGACCGCGCCATGCAGGTCTTCTCGCTGTCGGACCCCGCGAATCCGATGCGGGCGATCGACCTCTTCGTCACCTACCCCATCCCCTTCGAGGCGCTGTGGACTCGGTCGCAGGTGTTCGACATCCAGGGTGCGCCGGTCCACGTAGCCTCGATCGAGGACCTGATCCACCTCAAGCGACTCGCCGGACGGCCTCAGGACGAGGCGGACGTCCGCGAGCTCGAGGCGATTCTGGCGCTGAAGCGAGGGTCACCCGGGTGACCCAGTCCTCCGAACCGCCCGCTCGCAGGGATGCATCCTGGGAGGGAGTGCGACGGCAGACGCGCGCGTCGGTCCTCGCGGCGACCCCTGAGCAGCGGCTCGCCTGGCTCGAGGAGGTTCTCGAGCTGGCGCACCGGTCCGGGGCGCTGGCGCGGCTTCACGATGCGCGAGACTCACGAACTTAAGGTAAGCGCTGCCGGCGGCCCTAGCGCTAGTCCTGACATGGGCGGACTCCGGCGCCTCGGCGGGAGTGCTGCCGCCGGCTGAAAATGTGTGCGAGGGCCGGACCGAGACCTCTCGCGGTGCTGTTCGAGCGGAGCTTCCTCGTCGCCGGCTGGGAAGCCAGTGTACCGCGTTTCGTTCTCCCTGCGAACGGCGAGGTGATCTTCTCCCTGTGCAAGGAACGGGAGGGGCACGGCGATCGCCGCCTTCACCGTCATCCCGGCGCAACACTACCGTGTCAGGTTCTTTCGAGAGGGAGATTGCGAAAACCCTCACCCCCCCGTCACCCCGGCGAAAGCCGGGGTCCACCTATCACCTCGCAGCTCACGTGGCTCCCGGCATTCGCCGGGGTGACGGCGGTGGGCGGGGTGACGCGCGCGGATCGAGGAACGGCACGTCGGGGACCCATCGCGCGGCCGATTTCGCCCAGTTCACCTACGGAGAATCTGACAAGGCAGTGTTCCCCCGGAATGACGGTGAGGGGAGCGACCTCCGTGCCCCTCCGCCTCGACCCGTTCTTTCTCTTCGCGCTGCGCTGTCTCACAGCGGCCCGCCAGCAGCCAGTTGCGACGGCGGACGGCCGGCAATAGAGTAGCAGCGTATGGCCCGCACCCTCTCCACCGGAGCGTCGATCGCGCACTACCGGATCCTCTCGCCGCTCGGCGCCGGGGGAATGGGGGAGGTGTACCTCGCGCGGGACGAGAATCTCGAGCGCACCGTCGCCCTGAAGATCCTCCCCTTGGGTCTGACGCGGAACCAGGAGCGCGTGCGGCGGTTCGTGCAGGAGGCGAAGGCGGCGTCGTCGCTGAGCCACCCCCACATCGTCACCATCTACGAGATCGGCGAGGCGGTCGTGCACGCCGAGGCGGCGAGCGGAGAGGCGGAGGAACCGTCCGAGTCGATCCACTACATCGCGATGGAGCATGTCGCCGGCGACACGCTGCGGGATCTCATCCATCGCGACCGAACCGACCTCAAGCAGCTGCTGCGCTTCCTGTCCCAGGCAGCCGACGGCCTCGCGAAGGCCCACGCCGCCGGGATCGTCCATCGCGACCTCAAGCCCGAGAACATCATGGTGTCGAAGGACGGGTACGCGAAGGTCCTCGACTTCGGACTCGCGAAGCTGACGGAGCGGCAGGCATCGCAGGAGGGGCTGAGCGCGTTGCCGACCACCACCCCCACCGCTGAGGGGATGGTGATGGGGACGGTCGGATACATGTCCCCCGAGCAGGTGCAGGCGAAGGGGGTCGATCATCGCTCCGACATCTTCTCGTTCGGCTGCATCCTCTACGAGGCGGCTACGCGCCGCCGCGCGTTCATGGCCGACTCCGACATCGAGACGATGCACCGGATCCTGCGCGACCCGCCGCGGCCGATCGAGGAGCTGAACGCGGAGGTCCCGGGCGAGCTGCGGCGCCTCGTGCGTCGCTGCCTCGCGAAGAGCCCGGATCAGCGCCTGCAGTCGATGAAGGACCTGGCGATCGAGCTCGCGGAGATCGCGGAGGAGTACGACGCGCTGTCGAAGTCGTCCGGCTCCGCCTCGGGCGTCGCCAGCGCGCCAGTCACGGCAGCACGCCCGGGGATCGGGCTCGGCTGGAAGGTCGGGATCGCCGCGGTGGCGGTCGTCGGCGTCGCCGGGATCGCCGCTGCCGGCTGGGTTTGGCTCCGCGGGGGCGTGAAGGAGACGGCGTCTCCGGCCGACTTCCAGCAGATGAAGATGACCCGGCTGGCGAGCGTCGCGCACCTGACCGACGCGGCACTGTCGCCCGATGGCAAGTACCTCGCGACCGTCGTCGAGGAGAGGGGGAAGGGCGGCCTGAGGGTGAAGCAGGTCGCGACCGGCAGCGAGGTGCAGATCCTGCCTCCGCAGCAGACGCCGATAACGGGCTTGACCTTCTCCGCCGACGGCAACTACCTCTACTACCTTGGGCGCGACACCGAGGCGGAGCTCTACAACGCTCTCTTCCAGGTCCCGACACTGGGCGGGACGCCGCGCAAGATCCTGTTCGACGTGGACACACCAGCCGCCTTCTCGCCGGACGGGCGTCGCGTCGCGTTCGTCCGCGGCTATCCGCAGAACAACCAGAACGCCTTGATGGTCGCAGGGGCCGACGGCAGCGAGGAGAAACGCCTGCTCATCCTGACGGGTCCCGAGGAGATCCTCCGGATCGGGCCGTCCTGGAGCCCGGACGGGGCGAGGATCGCCATCGTCAGGGCCAGCCCCTCGCGGAAGGACCAGCAATACGTCGCGGCGGTTTCGGCGTCCGATGGGGTGGAGACCGCCATCGGTTCCAGGGAGTGGAGAAACGTTCGGAGCGTCGCGTGGCTTCCCGACGGCAAGGGGCTTGCGGTCGTGGCGGCGGAGCAGAACTCGCCGGGCCAGGTGTGGCTGGTGGAATACCCGGCGGGCGAGGCCCGCAAGATCACCAATGACCTCAACGACTACAGTGGACTGAGTCTCAACGCCGACGGCGAGCGTCTCGCCACGCGTCAGAGGCGGCGCACTGCGAACCTCTGGAGCGTCTCCGCGGCCGACAGCGCGGTCCAGCGGCAGTGGACCTTCGGGAACGGCAACGAGGAGGCAGTCTCGACCGTCGCCGCGCTGCCGTCGGGGTCGGTCCTCTACACCGCGGCGCGCGGTGGCATGAGTGGGATCTGGCACCTCGCCGCGCAGGGAGAGCCGGTGCGCTGGTCCCCCGAGGGGAGAACTGCGGGTTTCCCCCGTGTGGCGCGCCGGACGGGGGTGGCCTTCTTCACGGTCGAGGATGACCAGCACGCGCCCCACGTGTGGAAGGTCGGCCCGGATGGTGGAAACCTCACGCAGGTGACTCACGGCGGCGGCGAAACGGTCTTCGCGGCGGCGCCGGATGCGTCGTCGATTCTGATCTGGAAGTCGGAGGCGCCGGGACTGTGGATGATGACGCTTCCCGGCGGAGAGTTGCGAAGCGTCGCAGAACAACCGACCTACGGGGCGTTCTCGCCGGACGGCAGGTCGTTGCTCATCCTGCAGCTGCAAGAGTCGGAGGGGATCGTACGCCCGATGCTCCAGGTGCTCCCGGTTGGCGGGGGAGCGCCGGAGCGCACTCTCGCCTGCCCGAAGGCCGTTCCTGAAATACCATTCGCCTGGTCACCTTCCGGGGATGCCGTCATCTATGCACACGAGGTGGACGGCGTCGGGAACCTCTGGAGCCTGTCTCTCGCCGGCGGGGTGCCGCACCCGATTACCCACTTCACCACGGGGCAGATTTTCGCGTTTGACTGGTCCGTCGATGGCAAGGAGATCCTCGTCTCCCGCGGCGAGATCCAGACCGACGTCGTCCTGATTACCGATTTCCGCTGATCCCCCGGTCGATCCTCGAATCTCCTGCGTCCTTTCCGGCTCGCCAGGTGTCTTGATCGGTGAAAGGCCGGCCGCATCGCCGGGGCGGGGATGAAACCACCACTCGACTGGACCCAGTTTCTCGCGCTGCTCGAGCCGCTGCACGAGCGCGCCCGGCTGACGGCGCGCAGGCTGGCCGGGTCGTGCGCGGACGGCGACGACCTGCTCCAGGAGGCGCTGCTGCGCGCGGTCGAGCGGCTCCCCGGGCTGCGCGACCCGGCCCGGTTCGGGCCGTGGTTTTACGCCGTGCTGCTCTCGGTCCATCGCAATCGCAGCCGCCGGGGGTTCTGGAGGCGGTTCGTCCGCCTCGAGCCGCTGCTCGAGCGCGGCTACGACCCGTCCGGGGCGGACGGCAATCGCGAGACGCGGGAGCGGGAGGGGGCCGCACGAATGACACGCGCTCTTTCCCGGCTCCCGGCCGTGCAGCGCGAGGCCACGGTGCTCCACGAGATCGACGGTTTCTCGCTGCCGGAGATCGCGGCGATGCAACAGGTCTCCGTCACGGCGGTGAAGACGCGGGTGGCGCGGGGGCGCGCGCGGCTCAGGCGCATCTACCAGCGGCTCGAAGGTGCGGCGCGCGCCGGGAGCGCATCTCCGGAAGGGCGTTCACGCCGGGACGACGCGGAGGACGAGAACCATGAACAAACCGGCTGACCCGATCGACGCGGCGATGGCACGCGACGCCGAGGCGCTGCGCACGGCGACCGAGCGCGACCTCCCGTCGTTCTTCCAGACCACGCGCTCGCTGCGTGGTGCACTGCTCACTCGTCCCTGGCGCCCGTCGCGCGTCCGCTGGGCCGCCTGGGGATGGACCGCCGCCGCGGCTGGAATCGCCGTGCTGCTCGCCTTCGTGCCGGTCTCCTATCCGACGCTGGCGGGGCACGACGTCACCTTGTCGGTGGGCGAACATCTGCCCGCTCCCTCGCTCGCCGCGGTCGCGCGCGGCCTGCGCGCCGGGGTGGGTGGCGAAGGCGTGCGCGTGGAGGCGGACGGCGCCGGAACCACATTTCACACGCGCGTCCACGAACGCTCGACCCGGAACGCCCGCGAGGCGGCGGCGGCGTACGCGGCCGTCCTGCGCGGCAGCGGACTGCAGGCTCAGGTCGCCGTCACACCCTGGACCGTCCGCGAGTCCGGAAGCGTCTACGGCTTCGCCTCGGATCGGCTCGTGCAGATCCTGATCGAGGTGCGGGGGCGCTCCTCCCCCGAGATCGAGGGGGAGATCGCCGCCCGCCTCGAGGCGATTGGATTCAGCCCTTCGCTCGTCACCGTCGAGCACCAGGACGGACGCACCGACGTCGCGATCCGGGCGACAGGCCCCGGCGGGCGCCGGCTCGAAACGGAGACCAGCCGCGAGCTGAGCGGCCCGGCCGCGAAGCTCGAGCCGCCGGTCGCGATCGATCTGATGGAGTTCGCCGACCTCGACTCCCTGCCGCTGGAGCAGCGCCGCGAGGCGATCGAGCGCCGGCTGCGTGAGCGGGGGATCCATGCCACGGTCACCCTCGAGGATGGCAAGCTGCGGATCGAGGCGGTGGACGAGCGAGTGCGCGAGTAGTCTCTTCTCGCCAGCTGACAAGGAGCTGAGATGAACCGTGAAATCGTGGTGTCGTTGTGTCTGGCGCTCGCGGCAAGCACCGTCCCGGCCCAGGAAGGACAACCGCGCCCACGCCAGGTTCGGGGCGCGGCAATCGAGCGATTGATAGCAAGCGGCGGGGAGGCGTCGTTGCAGCAGTTCATCGACCAGCAGCTCGTCCCGGAGTACCGCGACTCCTTTGCTCCCGGCGCGCTGCTCGAGCACCTGCGGAAGATACGCGCGGCGTGCGCGGAGTTCGGGGGGGTGACCCTCGACGTCGAGGACCAGGAAACGCGGATGACGTTCCTCCAGGAGACGGAGGAGACGAGCGTGCTGTTCCGCCTGGAGCCGGAGGCGCCGTACCGGATCGTCGCGCTGACGCTGGAGCCGACCCGGGAGAGCCCGAGGCGTGCCCCCGACCTGCCGCCGTTCACCTGGGACTCGCTCTCCCAGCGGCTCGAGGCGGCGGCGAAGGACGGCTTCTCCGGCACCGTGCTGGTGGCGCGGGAGGGGAAGGTCGTGCTGCACCAGAGCTACGGGCTCGCCGATCGCGGGCGCGCCAGGCCGAACACGAACGAGACGATCTACGCGATCGGCTCCGTCCCGATCGACTTCACGAAGGCCGCCATCCTGAAGCTCGCGGAGATGGGAAAGCTCCGCACCTCGGATTCGATCGGGAAGTTCTTCACCGAGGTCCCGGCCGACAAGCGCGCCATGACGATCGACCATCTCATGACCGGGCGCTCCGGGCTCCCCAACTTCCACCACATCGCCGGGACGGACGCGGACTACGATCTCACCTGGATCGATCGCCCGACCGCGATCCGGCGCATCCTGGAGCGGTCGCTACTCTTCCCACCGGGCGCCGGAAGCGCCCACTCGCACTCCGCCTGGGTGCTGCTCGCGGCGGTCGTCGAGTTCGCTTCGGGCCAGCCGTACGGGGAGTTCCTGCAGCAGCACTTCTTCGCGCCGGCAGGGATGACGCGCACCGGGCTGCACGAGGATGGCGCGCGCTTCGACGACGACGCGTTCGCCATCGGGTACGGCGGCGACTCCGTGGGCAAGCTCAACATCCCGAAGTACTGGGGCCCGACGTCATGGCTGGTCATGGGGAGCGGCGGGATGCAATCGACGCCGCACGACCTCTACCTCTGGCAGCAGGCGATCCGGGCGGGGAAGACGCTGTCGCCCGACAGCGCGGCGAAGTACTTCGGCGGGGGAGTCGCGGCGGGCGGGGACGATCGCGGCTTCCTCTGCATGTACAACGACGCCGGGCCGGAGAACGTCGCCGTCGTTTGCGGCAACGCGCACGCCGGCCGCGAGGACCTGACCCAGGCGGTCGCGGTCCGCCTCACGGAGCTGGCACGTGGTACCGCGCCGTTTCCGTTCGTGCTGGGGATCGAGTTCCGGGTCGAGGCGGAGCAAGGAGTTTCGATCGCGCGCGTGCTGCCGGGAGGTCCGGCGGAGCGGGACGGCCTCAAGGCCGGAGACCTGCTGATCACGGCGAACGGCAAGCCGATGCGCGATCCGATCCTGCCCCTGCTCGAGCCGTTCCTGCGGAGCGGAGAGGCCATCACCTTCGAGATCGAGCGCGCCGGTGTGCGCTCCAAGGTAACCGTCCGCCCGAAGCCGCGAGCGAAGGAATGATGGAGGCGACCGGACGGATGATCCTCGCGGGCCACGTGGCGGGCAACGCTGCCGGTGGATTCCGGCCTCCGCCGGAATGACGGAGCGTGGGGGGCCCGCGTGGGCTCGCTGGCGGCGGACTCGAGGTAGCAGAGGTGACCGCGGTGGTGTCTTACCCCACCATCGTCCACGCCCCAAGCGTCGTCCCGGCGAAAGCCGGGACCCACCATCGTCCACGCCCCAAGCGTCGTCCTGGCGAAAGCCGGGACCCACCATCGTCCACGCCCCAAGCGTCGTCCCGGCGAAAGCCGGGACCCACCATCGTCTACGCCCCAAGCGTCGTCCCGGCGAAAGCCGGGACCCACCGGCGACCACGACTGACGGGTCGGGCGACGAGTTCCTGAGCCTCAGGCGGCTCCATCCGGGTCGAGCGCCAGCGCGCCGGGGCGGAACTCGATGGTCGCACCGGCGGCGGCGGCGGCCTCGCGCAGAGCGGCCTGGAAGATCGCCTTCTCGCCGGGTCCGTGCTCGAGGCGCCGCAGCAGCGCCTCGCCGGTCCGCTCGCCGAGGGTGAACGTCAGCTTGAGCCCACGTCGCTTGCACGCCACCTTGCGGCCGTCGGGGAGGGTGACCTTGAGCGGCTTCAGGTACGCGTCGGCGTAGTTGATCCCGATCCCCGACCCGTCGAGCTTTCCGGGTGGAAGATGAGTCTCCGTGGCCGCCTCGTCGATCGGAATCTCGATCATCGGGTCACCTACGCGCCGTGCGCGCGTCGAGAATCGAGCGGAAGGCGCGGATGTGATCCGGCGTGCTGCCGCAGCAGCCGCCCACGATCCGGGCGCCGGCGTCGAGGAGCGCCGGCAGCCCGACGGACATCTGCTCCGGCGTCTCGTGGTAGATCACCTCTCCCCGCTCGAGCACCGGCTGGCCGGCATTCGGCTGCGCCATCACCGGGAGCCCCGACGCGCCGTGATAGCGGCGGGCGATGTCCGCGGCCATCGTGAGGTCGATCCCCGTGCCGCAGTTGAGCGCCGCGATGTCGGCGCCGGCGCGCGCCAGGAACTCCGCCGCGGCCTCCGGGCTCACTCCCATCATGGTGCGGACGTCCTCCTCGTCGAGCATCCGGTCGAAGGCGAGCGAGCCGATGACGACCGCCGCCCCCGCCTCCCGCGCCGCCGCGATCGCGATCTCGAGCTCCTCGAGCGCGGTCTGCGTCTCGATGATGATGGCATCGACCCCGCCGGCGACGAGGGCGCGAGCCTGCTCCCGGAACGAAGCCTCGACCCGCTCGCGCGGCAGCTCGCCGTACGGCTCCAGCAGCCCTCCGAACGGGCCGATGTCGCCAATCACGAAGCCGGGGCGATCCCCGAACGCGGCGCGCGCCAGCGAGCCTGCCGCGCGGTTGATCTCCTCGACCCGTTCAGCCTCGTCGTAGCGCTCGAGCATGATGCGCGAGGCGCCGAAAGTGTTCGTGAGCAGGCAATCGGAGCCGGCCGCGACGTAACCGCGCTGGATCGCGAGCACCCGCTCCGGGTGGTCGAGGTTCCACGCCTCGCCGCATCCTCCCGGCTCGAGCCCGGCGCGCTGGAGCTGTGTCCCCATGGCGCCATCGGCGAGCAGCACCTTCTCGGCAATCGCGGCGAGCAGGCGAGGCGGGCTCATGTGAGGCTCGGCGCCGCGACGCGCGGCGCATACGGCGCGCGGCGGAAATTGCAGGGGACGAGGTCGCAGGTGTCGCAGACGTCCTTGGCGGCGGGAGCGAGCGCCCGGCGCGTCACCCCCACGAGGGCGAGCAGCGAGTTCTTCGGCGTCAACATCCCCGACTCGAGCATCCGCAGTGGCACCGGCGGCTCCCCTCCCGGGGCAAGCAGGCGCAGGAGCCCCGGCTGATCGTCGAAGGCCCAGCCGCCGCACCCGGGGGAGAGGTGCGGCAGGAGCGTCTCCCCGCGCGGCGAGGCCTCGCGGCACAGGCGGCGCACCGCCCAGAAGACGAGCCGCTGCGTTGCGACCGCCCCGAAGCGATCGATGAAGAACGCCTCGTCGGGCTTCCCCTCGGCCGTCAGCCGCGCCGACTCCGCGTCGACCTCCGGGCCCGCGCTGACCGCGAGCGCCAGGAGCGCGTGCGCGCCCCCGCCGCGCAGGTGCGCACAGAGGGTGGGGCTCGCGAACGTCGCACCGGTCTCGGTCGTCACGGTGTCGCCGGTGCACGGCTCGAGCGCCAGGCGACGGAGCGCGACAGCCGGGTGGGCGTGCGCGATGAACCAGAGGCGGGCCGCCGCCGCGCGCGACGCCAGATCCTCCGCGAGCGGCAGGAAGCGCGGCATGCCGAGCAGGCGCGTGTAATCCTCCGCACTCACCTCGCCCGCCAGCTCGGACGCCGCGACCTCCAGGCGCGCGACGGCGGTCATGAGCCGGCCGATCCAAACGGTGCGAACTGGCAGCCGTCCACGAAGAGGTCGAAGAAGCGCGGATCGGTCTCGAGCCGGACCGGCTCGATCCGCTGCACGATCGCCTCGAGAGCACGGCGGCGTGACAGCGACCGCAAAGCGATCGACGCCCCCTCGAGCGCGGCGTTGCCGACCTGGACGATGCGGCCGTCGGGAAGATCGGCGAGCAGCCCGATCCGGCGGGCCGCGCCGAGGTCGAGATGCCGCGCGAAGCCGCCGGCGAGGTCGATCCGTGCGAGGCGATCCAGCGGCACGCCCAGCTGCTCGACCACGATCCGCAGGCCGGCGACGTTGGCGCCCTTCGCCTGGGCCAGCTCGTTGATGTCGCTCTCGGAGAAGAAGATTCCCCCGCCGTCGCCAAGCGGGAAGCGCGTCTCGCCGTCGGTGAGCCTCCCCTGCGCGTTCATCCGGCCGGTGCGCAGCAGCTCCCCGAGCAGGTCGACCAGCCCCGAGCCGCAGATGCCGTCCGCATGGCCTCCGCCGATCACCTCGGTCTCGACCGTCCCGTCGTCGTGAATCCGCACCCTCTCGACGGCGCCGTCGAGGGCCGGCATCCCGCAGGTGACGCCACCCCCTTCGAAAGCAGGGCCC